>Ga0114129_10012926_pt1 | contig 11880 bp, 11 predicted proteins | sample RhiMetdeltSRZDD1_FD_80071 | JGI IMG/M metagenome (GOLD analysis project Ga0114129, IMG submission 80071) | Populus rhizosphere microbial communities from Tennessee, USA - Rhizosphere MetaG P. deltoides SRZDD1 (version 2) (version 2) | ecosystem: Host-associated > Plants > Roots > Rhizosphere >... | reverse complement strand
GGGTGGACTTTCGCCAGGGGCCGAACTGCCTGTCATCCATTGTGAGTGTTCCTCCTGATCTCCTCGGCCGTTGTGGCGAGGAAGTCGAGACTTTCGCCGGGCGGCAGGGCGGCGTCTTGCAGCTTGGCGTACAGGTCGAGGTAGCGGTTGACGGCCGATTCGTCGGTCAATACGAGGTCGTCGGTGACCGTGTCGACGGCGACCACCACCGGATCGAGTGGGTCCGGGTACCGGTAAGCGAAGAACGCCGACCGGGGCACGGCGTGCTGAGGGATTCGGGCGGCCAGCGGAAGCACGCTGATCGTGATGCTCGGGCGTTCATGTCCGACCTGAACGAGGTGGTCTAGCTGGTCGGCGATCACCGGAGCTGGCGCGGCGAAGCGGCGGATGGCCAGCTCGTCGATGATGACATCGTAGGTGGGGCCGTCGGGTCGCTCGAGTACGCGCTGGCGGCCGGCGCGGGCTCGGAGCGCTCGGTCATGGCTGTAGGTGGCGCCGTCCGGGCGGTCGATAAGCACGCGTGCCTCGGTGTAGGTCGGGATCTGCAGCAAACCGGGCAGGTAGACCATCTGGTATTCGCGAATCTCGTTTGCACCGGCCTCGAGGTTGGCGTAGAGAGCCTGGCGGGTTCCCATCTCGTCGGCGTACTTGGTCCACCATCCGCGCTCTTGCGCGTCGCGGGCGATCGTCATGATCTGCTGCCATCGCTGGTCGGCCACGCCGAACAGCTTGAGAATCCGCATGATCTCGTCGAGGTCCGGGGCGACGTGGCCGTTTTCCAGCCGCGAGATGCGCTGACGTGCGACCCCGATCTCGGCGGCCACGTGAGCGGATGAGTATCGGTGTTCGTCGCGGAGGCGGATCAGTTCGGCGGCGAGCCTGCGGCGGCGCACGAGCGGGCTGATCACGACGCACCTCCGGTACGGCCATCGCCGGAGGGTTATCGCTCGCCGGCCACGCGGGCAGCGTAACCCCGGATTTTGGCGATCAACCCGGACCTGTGGTGACGGTCCGTATCCCGGCACCGGCTCAGGGCAAATCCGGGTACCAGAACGAGTATCAGACCGGGTGGTAGATCGGGATTCCCGCATATGTGGACTGTCCGTGAGGGTGGACGTACCACAAGCCATCTATCGATTCCTGCGGGCTTGGGTGCGGGCGGACGAACCCGAGCCCAGCTCACGCGGAGACGACTCGATCCCGGGCTGATCGCCTCACCGGCACCGGCGTGCCCGTGCAGGTGACCATATCGGGTCGGCGTCCTGGCAACCGGCTCCCGCCTGCCGTTGCTGCCAAGGGGCGTAGCGGCGGGCGGGACTTACGACCATGCGTGTCCACTGCCGAAGGAGGGCCGGTTCGGTGCTCGCAGACGACTACTACCGGCTCGCCCATCATGACGTCACCGGCAGGCCGCGCCTGCATCCCACTGCGGTCGGCCTCGGCTGCGCTGCTGCGCTCCTCGCCGAGCTGCTCGGCGCTCGCCGTGTCGTCGTTGAGGACGACGCCGTGTCGGTCATCGACCGAAAGCCGCCCAGCGACTCGCTGATGCACTTCGTGCTCGACCAGCTCGTTGCCGAGGAAGGCCGTCGGCACAACGTGCGCACATGGCTGGCCTTCCTGAGCAAGGACGCCACGGTCCAGATAGCGCAACGGCTGCTGCGTGGCGGCCATGTGCGCATGGCGGCCGTGCGCAAGCTCGGCCGCCAGACCGGCGTGCTGTACGTGCCGGTGGACATGAACGTCGCCGCCCTTCCGTGGGCGCTGCTGTCGCAGCGACTGCGGCGGCACGAGCCCATGGACTACGAAGAGCTGGCGCTGGCAGGGCTTGTCCTGGCCACCGGCCTGGACTCGTTCGTGCTCGACGGCGCCCCTGCGGCCAGCTTCGACTTCCTCAAACACCAGGTCGGCACCCTATGGCCCCCGATGCGGTCGCTGCTGTTCTACGCGCATGCCGCCATCGGTGAAGCGGTGCTCGCGCACCGTACCTAATCCCGCCCTCACCCCTTTTGGGAGCTTCCTTCATGCAAGCTTCGAGCACACGAGCAACGTCGAGCAACGTGACGAACACGTTGGCGCGCAGCCGCCTGGGCACCGCCTCGGTGGTGTTCTTCGTGATGGCCGCCGCGGCGCCGTTGACGGTGACGGCCGGTGGAGCGACCAGCGGCTTCGCCATCACCGGCAGCAAGGGCATCCCGGTGGCCTACCTGGCGGTCGCGGTCATCCTGGCGCTGTTCGCGGTCGGCTACGTCGCGATGTCGCGGCACCTGGTCAACGCCGGTTCCTTTTACAGCTACGTCAGCCAGGGCCTGGGCAAACCGGCCGGTGTCGCCGCCGCGTTCGTCGCAGTCCTGGGCTACAACGCGATGCAGGTCGGCTTGTACGGCGGCTTCGGGGCCGTCCTGTCCGGTTGGCTGGACGAACGCTTCGGCATCCAGATCGCCTGGTGGCTGTGCGCCCTAATCGGCTGGGCCGTCGTCGCCGTGCTCGGCGTCCTGCGGGTCGACCTCAACGGCCGGGTCCTGGCGGTCATGCTGCTGGCCGAGATCGCGGTCGCCGTCCTATTCGCCGTGGTCATGGTCGCCCATCCCGCCGAAGGCGGCGTCCGCTTCACGGCGCTGTCCCCGAGCTTCTTGGTCGCCGCCGGTATCGGCGCGGCCCTGGTCACCGCGGTGACGGGCTTTGTCGGATTCGAGGCCACCACCGTGTTCTCCGAGGAGACCCGCGACCCCAAGCGCACAGTCGCCCGCGCCACCTACATCGCGGTCGCCGTGACCGGTGTGCTCTACGGGCTGTCAGCGTGGGCGCTGACCGTGGCCACCGGCCCGGACAACATCGTGGCCGCCGCGCAGGAACACTCCACCGAGCTGATCTTCACACTGGTGCAGCCGCACCTCGGGCAGTTCTTCGTCGACCTGGGCCACATGCTGTTCGTGACCTCGCTGTTCGCCGCTCTGCTGTCGTTTCACCACACCGTGGGCCGCTACCTGTTCTCCCTGGGCCGCGAACAGGTCCTACCCAGCATCCTCGGGCGCACCAGCCGCCGCACCGGCGCACCGAAGGCCGGATCGATCACCCAGAGCGCGCTCGCGTTCGTGGTCATCGTCGGCTACGCGCTCGCCGGGGCCGACCCCATCGTGCACCTGTTCTTCTGGATCACGGTCACGGGCGGTCTGGGCGTGCTGATCCTCATGACCCTCACGTCCACCGCCGTCATCGGCTTCTTCGCTGGCAACCGGCGCGGCGAGTCGCTCTGGCACACCTTCGCAGCCCCGCTCATCGCCGTCACAGCGCTCGGCTACGTGCTGTACCTGACCGTCGAACAGTTCGACGTGCTCCTCGGCGTCGACGCCAATTCGCCGCTGCGGTGGGCGTTCCCCGCCGCGTTTGCCGCCGCAGCCCTCCTCGGGCTGGCGTGGGCAGCCGGGCTCAAAACGTGGCGACCCGACGTGTACGCCGCGATCGGGCGCGGCGCGAACGCGACGCCGACCGCGAACCCCTTCGCGCCCGCACCGAGCCTCAACGAGGCGGCCCGGCCATGACCACTCCGCTGCCGCCTGCCATCCGCCGAGCAGACACCGCCGACATCGCCCGGCTATCGATCCTGCTCGCCGACGCGTTCCTGATCTCGCCGGTCGGCGATTGGCTGATCCCGGACCTCGGCGAGCGCCGAACGGTCTACCTGCGGTACTTCGAGATTTTCGTCCGCCACGAGCTGGAGCACGGCGTCGTTGACGTCACCACCGATCTGACCGGTGTGGCGATCTGGCACCCGCGCGATGAGTCCGCACCGGCGCCGGACAACTACGACGAGCTGCTCGCCGACGCCACCGGCCCGTGGGCCGACCGGTTCTGCGCCCTGGACAAGACCTTCGACGAACACCATCCCGGCACGTTCCATCACCACCTGCTCTTCCTCGGCGTCGTGCCCAGCGAGCAGTCGCGCGGGATCGGGTCGGCACTGCTGCGCCACCACCACGCCCGCCTGGATACCGAAGGCATCCCGGCGTACCTGGAGGCAAGCATGCCTCGCAACCGCGACCTGTACCTGCGCCACACGTACACGGCCGCGGATCCGTTCTACCTGCCCGGCGATGGCCCGCCCCTATGGCCCATGTGGCGTGAGCCGCGATCCAGCGAGGCAACGACGCGAGAGCAGGACAGCCAGTCATGACTGACGCCGCTAAACGATCCACGCCTAGACGCCGCCCATGGATGGGCCTGGTCGGTGTGGCTGTCGCTGTCGGGCTGGTGATGTCTGCCGCAGGCGACGCGTTCAGACTCGACCGTATTGCCAGCTGTTGTGACGCGGTCTCCAGTCGGCTCGGATGGCGGCCGTGGCAGTGGATTCGGCGATGAGTTCACCGACCGGTTCGCGCCGGCGGCGCATCGGCTACAGCATGTGGGGCTTTCTGGGCAACGGTGTGCTGGATACGCCCGACGGCTCACGCGCTTACCGGCGTTCATTCATCGACCGGATCCGGGCGGGCGGGCACGAAATTGTTGTGTTGCAGCGCAATCGCGATCGGCTGGAGGCCGCAGACGGCTTCGGCACCGCCTACCGGTGGGACATGGGCCTGCCGGCGCTGGATGCGATCATCTTCGAGTGGCGATGGGCGCTGCCCGGCCGCAATACGACGCCGTGCGGCAGTCCCGGCCACACCTGTGATCTGCACCGGCAGACCGAACTGCTCGACTGGTACACCCGTCGCCGCAGGACGCCGACGCTGATCTGGGATCTGGACCGGCAGATGCCGGCTGACGATCCGCTGCGTGCGCTGGCCAACGTTGTGGTCGGCGAGTTCGGTGTGCTGACCACGCCAGGCGCTCGGCGCCTGGTATGCCCGGTGCCCGACGAGCTACTCCACGCAGCCGACGCCAAGAACCTGGCTAAAAGAGTTCGCGAGTTGTCGTTGGTGTACGTCGGTAATCAGTACGACCGTGATGAGCACTTCGGTCGATTCTTCGCCCCGGCTGCTCAGTACGTGTCGCATGTGGTGGCCGGCAAATGGCCGCGTACCCAGGCGTGGCCGCACGTCACCTTCACCGGCCGGATCGCCTACCGCGAGGTCGAACGGGTCCACGGCCGCGCCTTGGCCACGGTGCTGTTGCTGCCCGAGCGGTACTGGCAGGTCGGGCATATGACCTCGCGGTGGTGGGAGGCGTTGGTGGCCGGTTGCCTGCCGCTCGTACCCGCCGAGGTTCACGGCGCCGACGCCTACCTGCCCCGTGAACTGCACGTCGCGGATGGGTGTCAGGTCGTGGACCGCCTTACCTGGCTACGCAGTATCACCGGCACCCGCGAGCACGTCGACCTGCTCGCCGCCTGCCTGGCCCGGCTGGAGCCGTTTCGCTGCTCCACGGTCGCCCGCACAGCGCTGCGTCTCCTGGAGGACCTTTGATGATCACTGGACCGGTGTTCGACACGTTCGCCGAAGCGTACCTGGCGGTGCTGCGCCAGATCCGCCAGTCGCCACAGTATGAAACCGCCACCCGGGGCAAGACCGCGATCGAGACGACCAACGTGTCGTTCACGATCCTCGACCCGATCGCGCGTAGTCCCTACATCGCCGCCCGCAAAGCCAACATCGTGTTCAACCATGCCGAGACGCTGTGGTATCTGACCGGCCGCGACGACCTAGACATGATCGCCTACTACGCGCCGACGCTACGCCCGCTGTCGTCGGACGGTCGCATCCTGACCGGCACTGCCTACGGTCCCCGGCTGTTCAAACCGATCGGCGCGGATGGGCGTTGTCAGTTCGACCGGGTGATCGAGCTGCTGCGCCGCGACCCCGACACCAAGCGGGCCACGCTGCTGATCATGCACCCGGACGAGCTGGTCGACCCGACCAATCCCGATGTCGCCTGCACGCTGGGTCTGCAGCTGATGCTGCGCGCCGGCCGGCTGCACATGAGCGCCTACATGCGCGGCAACGACGCGACGATCGGCCTGCTCGGCGATGTGTTCGCGTTCACGTTCATCCAGGAACTAGCCGCCCGGCGGCTCGGCGTCGGCCTCGGCAGCTATGCCCACCACGTCGGCTCGATGCACATCAACCGCACCGACCTGGCCAAGGTCGATGCGATGCTGGCCGAGCCGACACCCCCCGCGTATTCCGCTGAACCGATGCCGCCGACCACCTGGATCGACCTTGCCGAGGTCGCCGCCTGGGAACAGCGCCTACGCCAAGACGACGCCGTCTTCGGCCCCGCCGACGCCGCCGCGTTGGACCCGTACTGGGCGCAGATAGTGGCCTTGTTTGAGGTGTACCGCCAGATCGTGCGTCATCCGGACCGGCCGATGACACCAGCGGCCCTGGCGATGCTTCGGCCCGGCCACCGCTGGCTGGTCGAACACCGCTGGCCTAACCGTATGCCGCTGGCGGTGGCCTCATGAACGGCGTGGACTGGAGCCACTGGTCGGTCGTGCTACTCAAACCGGACTGCCTGGCCCGCAGCCTGGCCGACACGGTCATGGCCTGGATAGGTCAACAGGTGACCGTGGTCGACTACCGTGCCGTCACCGCCACCCAGGCGCAGATCTTCGCCCACTACCACGACCTGCTCACCAGCCGCCGGGCGTACTTCGCCCGGGTCGACGTCGCCGCCGACCTTCGCCGCACCTACGTCGGCCAGCGCGTCGGCATCGCCTTGACCTACGGCACCGATGCCGCCCCGCGGCTGCGCGACCTGATCGGCGACTTCGACCCGAGCACGGCCGGGCCGGCCACGATCCGCGGCCGGTTCGGCCTCGACTCGCTCACCACAGCGAAAGCCGAAGGCCGGCTGATCGCCAACATCATCCACACCTCCGACGACCCGGCCGGCGCCGACCGCGAGTTTCACATCTGGTACGGCCCCGACCTCCGCCACCTGCTGCGACCGCCCGTAACCACCGAAAGGAGTCCTCGGTGACCACCCCGCCCCTGCGCCATCCTGCCCCGCAGACCCTGCCCTACCTAGACGACGACGCGAAGGCAGCCCTCGACCCGTACATGGCCCAGATCGTCGGCTACCGCAAGTCCGGCCTAAGCCTCAACCACATCATCGGCTGCCCCCTCGACTGCGGCTACTGCGTACGCCACTTCTGGGGCAACTTCGACGTCAAAATCCCCCACCTGCTGTGCTCCACCGACCAGGCGATCGACCGGCTCACCACCCACGAGGCGTTCCGGGCGCACGTCACCCCGATCCAACTGTTCAACAAGGCCACCGACCCGTTCCTGCCCGGTGTCAAACCCCACCTGTTCCAAATCCTTCACGCCTTGGATGCGCGTGGCTACACCAACCACGTCCTGGTGATCACCCGCTTCCACGTGACCGAGCAGGACATGGCCGCACTGGAGCAACTCAACTACCTGCGGGTCACGCTGCTGTTCACCTATTCCGGCATCACCGACGACCGGATCGAACCCATCGCCAAGACCGACACCACCATCAAATCCATCCGTCTCGCCGCCGCGCACAGCCGACGCACCGGTGTGGTGCTGTACTGGCGGCCCATCGTCCCCGGGTGGAACGACCAGCCCGCGACGATGGCGGCCGTGCTCGAGCTCGGTCGCGTCGTGGACGCGATCGTGTTCACCGGCCTGTACCACCAGCCAGAAAACGCCGACTACCTGCGCACGCTCGGGGTCGATGTGCCGTACGGGCACGACTACCACCGGCGTAAGACCATGCCCCGCGACCTCGACGCTCATGTGGTCGCCGCGTGGCGCCAATCCGGCATCAGCACGCCGCTATTTCGCAAAACCAGCTGCGGCGTGGCCTACGCCCACCAAACCCCCGACTACAACGGTCACTGGGGCGTACGCGAACTGTGTGACATCTGCCCGGCCACCCAGCGCCAGCGATGTGCCGACGACTACCGCGAACCCACCACCGCCGACATGGACGCCGTGCTGACCCAACTCGGCTACCAAACCCATTACCAGATCGAACCCGGCCATGTGTGGACCCACGGCCTGGGCGAGCAGCGCCGCTACGCCATCCAGCACACCCTGCGCCACCAGATCTGGGAGCTAGACCAGCCGCACTACCTGCACGCTCACGGCCGCTCACTCAACGGCCACACCGCCGACCCCGACCAAGTCGCGACACTGGCCGGCGTACGCGAACAGTTCGAGCAGGCGGCGCGGTATGAAGACGACTAGCCCTGACCGCGAGACACTAGAGCCGATGGGTTCGCAGCTGTGGCACCACGCCGCGATCGTCGCACTCGATCTGGAGGGAAGCGGCGCACAAGACCGCGACTGTGAGGCGATCTTGGAAGTGGCGCTCGTGCCGCTCCACGACGGCCAACCGGCGCTTGACCGGGCGTTCACCTCACTGGTCGACCCCGGCCGGTCGATACCGCAGCGCCCCTGGCTGGCCCCCGGTCTGACCGATGACCTCCTCGCCACGGCACCGCGACTTGAGCAGATCGCGGCCAAGCTTGCCGAGCTGATCGACGGTCGGTGGCTGTTGGGTCACAACGTGAACGTGGACTGGCGGTTGCTACGCCGACACCTGCCCGGCCTTCGCCCCGCCGGCCTCATCGACAGCCTCGCTCTGGCCCGCTCACTGAACTACCCCAAACGATCCCTGTCGGCCCTGGTCGAACAGCTCGGGCTCACCCCGACGATGCAGGCAGCCGCCCCCGGCAGCCAACCACACCGCGCCTACTGGGACACCGTCGCCGCGGCCTACCTGCTCCCGGCTCTAGTCGACCGACGCTGGCCACACCAGCCACCGACCTTCGACAACCTACGCACCGCCGCCGGCATCCCCCACACCACCGAACCGGCCGAGCAACCCGCCCTATTCGAGTGACGGCGCACGCCCCACCGATCGGCGTTGCGACGTGGCCACAGTCGTCGGCCGCCGTCCGGGCATCGACCCGGCCTGGTTCGAGCCGGCCCATTCCTGCCGTAAATCCTGATGCGGCCAGGAGGAGGGCCGAACAAACCCTGCCGACCCGCCGACGGGCCGGGTGCGGCGCCGAGACAAGCATGCAGGCCAAGCCAACGAGTCCCGTGGCCGACTCGCCGCCGCGGTGCGGCAGCCCCGGCACCACGACAAACCCACGGCTACCACGAACACGGCGTGGACAGCCACCCTGGCAACTGTCCAGAAGGGACACCGGTGACCACGCGCCAACACAAGACTACCTCGCCTGCCCACCACGCTGGCACAGGCAAGGCGCCGACGACGTCGGCCCCGGCGGTCTCATCAACCCGTACTCGTCGGCCACCGCCGACAACCGATGTCACCGTCCAGTCAGGACCGATCCTCAGCGCTGCGAAACGATTTGACGACCACGGCGCACGCCTTACCGCAACGCCACCCGACCACGGCGACCACGGCGAACCACACGACGGTGAGCGCACAGCGCTGCTCGTTCGGGCTGACCGCGGCGCCGCACAGCGGCTAGCCCCGTGGGCCGTGTTCATCGTAGTGCTGGCCATCCTGCTGGCGATCATCGTGCCCGCACGTCTGTCCGGCCGGGGATAGTCGATGCCCGCACGATCATCACACGAGACGCCCCGCCTCCAGCGGGGTTTGATCAGGTCCTCTCATCACCTGCCGGCGCTGGCACGGTCGGACCGACCCGGGGTCCCGGGTTGCAGCCCGGGGCCCCAACCCTTACCGCCCGAAACCGCAGCCGCGCTACGCACCCCTGGGCTCCACTCTGCCGGACACCGAAAGCGATGTACCGGTGAGCAACCGAGCGCAAGAGATCACGCTCAACCGGCCCGTGCGGTCACTTCGGCAGCCTCGTATCCGTCCGTACGCGATCGACCGCAACACCAGCGCCGCGACACCGTTCGCGGCGGTACCGATGCGACGCCACGCAGCCTGGGATGGAGCCACGGCCAGTGAACCCGCAGCAGCACACCGACCAGCGCAATGAACGCCTGCGCGCGGCGATGATCGACCAGCAGGTGACATACCCCGAGCTGGCCCACGCCACCGGCCGTCACGTCAAGACCGTGCACCGCTGGGTCTACGAAGGGCGCCGACCCCGACCACAGACCGCCCAAGCCGTCGCCGACTACCTCAACATCGACCCGAACTGGCTCTGGCCGCCATCACGTCCGCAGATCGACGCCGAACTGATCGGCGTATACACCCACATCAGCGAGATATCACCAACGGTCTGGACCTGGGCCATGCGCGAAGCCCACCAGCACATCGATATCGCCACCAACACCTCGCCCATCCTGCCCTACGGCATGGCCGACATCCTGCGCGTCAAGGCCACCCACGGCGTACAGATACGGCTATGCGTCGGCACGCTCGTCTCCACCGCCACCCTCGAAGACCCACCGACAAGGATCCACCCCCACCATCCGACGATCGCCATCTACCGCTTCGATGACCAGATGTTCGTATGGCCCAGCGGCGGCGCGTTCGGCGTCGAGCACACCTCACCCGTACTACACCTACGGCGCACACAACCACACGGACTGTTCCACTACTACCTCAAGACCTTCACCGTCCTATGGGACCAAGCACACGACGAGCCAGGACGGCACGACGACTGGCTGGCCCAGACCCCTCACCGGTGACCCCAACGGCGAGCTGGGCAACAACCACAGCTGGCCCGCTCCACAGCGTGCCGCAGCATAAGTGGAAGTATCGACGGCACGACCTCGGTCGTCATCGACCGGACCTGCGGCACCGCCGCCCGTACCGCCCCTCTGTCCACCGACGCCGCATGGTCCACCGTGGACCTGGACCGCGGCTGGGCGTACCAGGCGATCGGCGGAAAGGTCGTCCGGCTCGACCTGATGACCGGCCGGCAGGAGGCCGAGACGTCCTACAGCGACCCGGTCACACCCGGGATCATCGCGTTCTCCGGCGACGGCAAGACCATCGCGATCGAGACCGAGCGGCAAGACCCCGACGGCACCTACCACGAGGCCGGCATCCACCTGACCGACCCGGCCCTGCACGACATCCGGCCACCGATCCTGTTCGACTTCCTGCCCTGGACGGCATTCCTCAACGCCGACGGCTCGCAACTGGTCGTCACCGAGTTCCAAGGCGCACGGATCCAACTGTGCGACACCGCCGCCGGCAAGTGCCTCTGGGAGGCCGACCTCGGCGTGACGCAAGGATCAGCGGCCGCCTGGAGCCCGGACAACAATACCCTCGCCATCGGCACCCTGAGGTGCCCCGGGTTTTGCGAGGCTACGATTCCTGCATTCCGGCTTCGTCGGCCGGGGGCTGGTATTGAGTGTAGTAGTTGGCTTCGTACTCGGCTGGCGGGATGTCGCCGCACCAGGAGTGCAGCCGGCGTTGGCTGTACCAGTCGATCCACTCCAGGGTGGCCAGTTCCAGGTGCTCGACGGTGCGCCAGGGGCCGTGGCGGCGGACCAGTTCGGCTTTGTACAAGCCGTTCACGGTCTCCGCGAGTGCGTTATCGTAGCTGTCGCCGACGGTTCCAGCCGAGCCGTTGACACCGGCGTCGGAAAGCGTTGCGGTGTAACGGATGGACAGGTATTGGCTGCCGTGGTCGGAGTGGTGGATGGTCTGTCCGGTGTGGATTTGACGTTGCCACAGGGCCATCTCCAAGGCGTCGAGTGGCAGGTCGGTGCGCATGTGATCGGCGATGCGCCAGCCGACGATGAACCGGGAGAAGCAGTCGATCACGAACGCGCAGTACGCCTTGCCCGACCAGGTGGCCACCTCGGTCAGGTCGGCCACCCAGCGCACGTTCGGCGCTGGTGCGGTGAAGTCGCGCTGGAGCAGGTCGGGTGGGACGGGCCGGGTCGGCGATCGTGGTGAACCGGCGCCGGCCGCGCACCACTCCGGCCACGCCCAGCTCGCGCATCAGCCGCTCGACGGTGCACCGGGCCGCCGTAATGCCCTCGCGGTGCAGCTGCCGCCAGATCT
>Ga0114129_10012924_pt1 | contig 11881 bp, 12 predicted proteins | sample RhiMetdeltSRZDD1_FD_80071 | JGI IMG/M metagenome (GOLD analysis project Ga0114129, IMG submission 80071) | Populus rhizosphere microbial communities from Tennessee, USA - Rhizosphere MetaG P. deltoides SRZDD1 (version 2) (version 2) | ecosystem: Host-associated > Plants > Roots > Rhizosphere >... | reverse complement strand
GGGAGGATCTCGGTCCATGCTGAATACGTGACGGAGCCGTCGCCGGTCACCGTCGCCTGCGTACCTGCCTGGATGAGATCGGTCCCGGTCACGCCGCCGATGCCGACCCAGGTCGCGTCCGCGCCGGTCGTCGTTGCTGCGACGTTCGGAACGACCCAGGTGCCGGTGACCGACGTATACGTCCCACCGGTCGCGACATAGCCCGACCAGTTGCTCGACGTGTCGGTGATCCGGGCCGGCGTCGTCGTGGTGGTGTCCGGCCGGGTCTGCGCCGGCGCGGTGCCCGATCCATCGCAGGGCGAGAACCCCCTGCAACCCCCCTGTACGTCGGCCTGGATCTTCCACGCGCCGCTCTCGAGGACGAGCGAATAGTCGTTGCGGTCGGTCCGTTGATCCTGAGATCCGTCGCCGTAGCTGGTGCGCCAGGTCTCGTACGCCGTGGCCGCGGCGGTCGCGCCGGAGATGCTGACGTCGCCCCATTCGATCCGCACGAGGCTGAAGCCGATGACGCCGCCGCGCGCGAGATCGGTGTTGATCCGTGCGAGCTCGTCGAAGTAGGCGGCCGTCGCAGTCTCGCGCATGAGCGCGACGTCGCCGCTCACGAACGCCTTGTGCTGCGCTTCATTGGCGCGCTCGATCACCCGCCTGACCGCGTCGGCGGTCGCCTCTCCGGTGACGGGGGCCTGCGCGATCGCCACGGGCAGCTGCTGGATGACGCGGCCGAGGTCCACCTGGCTGCCGCAGCTCGTGAGCACGATCGCGAGGACGATGAGCAGCTTGCGCATACGGACATCCTGCGACGCGGGTCTGTACGAAGGATGAGAGTTCGCTAAGAGCGTGATAAGAAGAGCCCGCGGCCCTCCGCGAACATGACCCTCTCAGCGCATCGTCGAGGCAACGGCATCGGCCATGACGTCGCGGACGGGACGTGCTCGTATCGGGAACGCCCGAAGAGCGGCGTCGTCCCGGACAACGGTCGGCGTGCGCACGCCTTCGATCAGCTCGCGGCCGACTTCGGCGAGGATCGGGGTGACCAGCGCAAGCCACAGGCTCGAGAGCCACGGCGTCAGCAACGGGACGGTGATGAACAGGCGCCGAAGTCCGCGCGCTTTCGCGTACTCGCGCATCAGGTCGAGATAGGACACCTGGTCCTTCCCGCCGATCTCGAAGATTCGGGATCCGGTGCCTTCGGGAAGGTCGATCCCGGCGAGAAGGTAGAGGATCACTTCGTCGATCGCGATCGGCTGCGCCAGCGTGCTGACCCAGCGCGGGCAGATCATCACCGGCAGCCGGTCGGTGAGGCTGCGCACGAGCTCGAACGAGGTGCTGCCTGCGCCAAGGATGATCGACGCGCGGAACTCGATCACCGGGACGCCGCTCTCGCGGAGGATCTCGCCGGTCTCCTGTCGACTGCGAAGGTGGCGCGACAGGGGCTGATCCTGCGCGCCGAGGGCTCCGAGGTAGACGATGCGGGACACCCCGGCGGTCTTTGCGGCCGCGCCGAAGTTGCGCGCCGCGCGACGGTCTTGCTCGGCGAAGTCGCCACCCTGTGCCATCGAGTGCACGAGGTAGAAGGCGACCTTCATTCCCGTGAGCGCGGGGCCCAGCGTCCTGGCGTCCAGGCAGTCGCCGCTCACGACCTCGCTGCCCGGACCGAGCTCCTGAGCGAAAGCCGCGGGCCGACGCGTGAGGCACCGGACCGGTGTCCCGCGTGCCGCGAGAGCGCGCAGCAGCCGACCGCCGACGTAGCCCGATGCGCCGGTCAGAAAGACCTCAGGTCGAAGGATTGAGCCTCGCGATACTGCCGTTGAGGGCGGCCGCGAACGTGACCCACGCGAGATACGGGATAAGGAGCGCGCCAGCGAGCGGGTCGATCGACACGAAGGCGACAAGCGTTGCGGCTATCGCGAGCAAGAGAACCACGATGACCACGAGCCCGCCGCGTGGGTTCCGCTGTCCAAAGAACACCATCGACCACGCCACGTTGAGCGCGAGCTGTAGGGCGAACAGTCCCATGGCGATCGTGGCATCACCGCCCGAACGCCAGACCAGCCAGACCGCAACGGCCATCGCCAGGTACAGGATCGTCCACACCGGCCCAAACACGGCGTTCGGCGGATTCCAGCTGGGCTTGCGCAGGAGCGGGTACCACTCGCGCAGTGCGCGAACGGTCGCCCAGCTTCCGAGCGCCGCCGCGCCGAAGCAGACGAGGACCGCGATGGCGAGTGCCAGCCACTCGTTCACGTCTTCATCGTTGCACGGAGCCGATCACATCGGCCGCAGCGTGCCCGACCACACCTGCCAGGCGAGCAGCGACTTCGCCACCAGGCTCATGATCATGTAGGTCTTCTCGCCGGTGAGGTACTCGCGCCAGCGGCCCACCTTCGCGTACTGCAGCACCATCGTGATCGCGAAGACATTGAACGCGATGAACAGTGATCCGTAGATCGCCCAGACGAAGGCCGGGATCGGCGTCGCATCCGGTTGGACCGCGTACGCGACGAGGCTCGCGCCGATGGCGATCCACGGCACGATGCCGGCGATGCATCCGAACAGGAAATGCTTCCAGTCGGCGCGCACGCGCCCTTCGTTTGCCGCCTCCATGCTCCAGCCGAACAGGTTCATCGAGACGTTGCATCCGGCGATCGCGACGAGCGCGGAGAACTCCTTGATGAACGACAACTGCGCGATGGCGAGGATCATCACTGTTGACGAGAACGCGTACTCGACCCAGCGCGCGGGATTCATCCCGCGCGCTAGCCAGCCTTCGTAGCGCGCCCGCAGCGGCCAGCGCAGAAGGAAGTGGGCGGTAGCAGACATCAGGAAGAAGCTCGCCACGAAGTACGCCAGTGGCACGTCAACGATGTCCGTGGCGCGCGTATCGAGGCCGACGAAGCGACCCGCCTCGAGCCGCGGAACGACGTAGGAGACCGATGCGGTGAAGGCGGCCTCCGTGCGCGAGACCGCGATCATCAGGACGAACTGCGCGAAATGAAGCACGGCGAGCGCGGCGTTCCAGCGTGCGAGCCCTCGGGCGCGAGCCGGGTCGAGGGCGACAGTGGCAAGAGCACGAGACGGCCCTTGCCCGGCAGCGAGGTCTCTGGCGGCGATGCCCATGTGACTGGTGCCCTTCCCGCGGCAAGATGCCGCTCGCTAAAGAGTCGCTCAGCGCGCGGAGAACGGAGTCCCTTGAGGCCACGCGCGGCCGGCCGGATGCCGGCCGCGCGGGGACACTCGAAAGGCGTTAGGCGAGCGCGGTACGCGTGCTGCGAACAGTGACGAGGCGGATCGCCTCTACGACTGCCGCGACACCGACGAGACCGTAGATGACGCGACTCAGCGCGTTCGTCTCGCCGAAGCTGAGGCCAACGATCGCCGCGACGAGATCGAAGTTCGCGATCGCCACCAGGCCCCAGTTGAGTCCACCAACGATGAGCAGGATCGACGCGAGGATCTGAGCAGCGCGCATGACATTCCTCCAACACCCAGGCCTCTTGTAGAGACTCTGTATAGGTTGCGGCAACCGTAGCCGAGGCCTCGAGTCTTGTCAAGAGTCTGTATAGGGTGTATGACTGACGGCGATGGACATTTCCGAACCCCTCTACCGCATCGGCGAAGTCAGTCGACGCACCGGCGTGAGTGTCGAGCTGCTCCGCGCCTGGGAAGCGCGCTACAAGGTGCTGCGGCCGAGGCGCACGACGGGGCGCTTCCGCCTTTACTCGGACCACGATGCCGCGCGTGTGCAGCGCATGAACTCGCTGCTGGGCTCAGGACTGTCGGCGGCACAGGCCGCGCGCACCGTTCTGCAGGAGGAGGCTGCTGGCAAGCACGCCACCACCATCCCTGTGGGCATCGTCGAGGAGCTCGACCGGGAGCTTCTGGCGTTCGACGAGCCCGGCGCGCACGCGACCCTGGATCGCCTCTTCGCGAGCGTGGTGGTGGAGACGGCAGTGCAGGACGGGATCCTGCCGGAGCTCCGCTCGATCGGTGACCGCTGGGAGGCCGGCGAGGTGACCGTCGCGCAGGAGCATTTCGCCTCGACGCTGGTCCGTGGGCGACTGCTCGCTCTGGCGCGCGGCTGGGACCGCGGACGCGGACCACGCGCGATCCTCGCCTGCGTACCCGGCGAGCTGCACGATATCGGGCTGATCTGCTTCGGGCTCGTGCTGCGTCAACAGGGGTGGCGCATCGTGTATCTGGGCCAGGACACGCCACTCGAGACCGTCACGTCAGCGCTGAAGGGGTCGCACGCGATCGCGCTCGTCACCGTGTCCGTGGCGCGTCGCCGCTTCACGAGCATCGCCGATGAGCTCGCGGATCTGGGTCGGCACGCGAAGATCGCGATCGGCGGCGCGGGCGCCACCAAGGAGGGCGCGAGCCGGATGAGTGCGATGCTGCTCGCGCCACAGCTGACCGTCGCCGCGGCTCAGCTTACGAAGCTGATGCGCGCCCGTCCCGCTCCGCAGAGACGCGCTCGGAACGCGACTGTCAGGAGCGACTGAGCAGCGTCACTCTCCTGTCATACGCGCCACCGCGCTGAGCGTGCGCAGGATCAGACGCAGGTCATCCTGTAGCCGCCAGCCCTCGAGGTACGCGAGGTCCATGCTCACCCACTCGTCGAAGCCGATGTCGTCGCGGCGCCGTCGCTCGATCTGCCACGTGCCGGTCAGCCCCGGTCGCGCCGTCAGACGCTGGAGCGCACGCGTGTCGTACTCGGCAACCTCCTCCGGCAGCGGTGGGCGCGGCCCGACGAGGCTCATGTCCCCGCGCACGACGTTCCACAGCTGCGGCAGCTCGTCCAGGCTCGACCGCCGAAGCAGCCGACCGACCCGCGTCACGCGCGGATCGTCGTGGAGCTTGAAGACCGGGAAGGGTGCTTCGTTCTGCGAGAACAGTGTGGAGCGGAGCTCGTGCGCGCCGCGCCGCATCGTGCGGAACTTCCACATACGGAAGCCTCGACCGAACAGGCCGACGCGCTCCTGTCTGTAGAGCGGTGGCCATCCCGAATCGACGATGATGGCAGCGCTGACGAGGATGAAGAGCGGCGCGAGACCGAGGAGTCCGAGCGACGCGAGCACAACGTCCATGAGCCGCTTGCGTCGCGAGAGCGCGACGCCAGGCGTGTGCGTGACGGCTCTGAGCGGTGATCCGATGGCCTCGACGGGACGTATTATCCCGCAGCTTCAGTGACAAATGTGACCGAGCGCGGCGAACGAATGGCGCTCGCACACGACTATCTCGATCAGTACGGCGGTGGCGAGCGAACGATCGCGGCGATGGCCCAGCGCTATCCCGCGGCTCCGCTCTACACGTCGGTCTACGACCGTGAGCGCATGCGCGAGCTCGGCTTTCCGGAGCTCACGCAGCCGGTCGTGGTGAGCTTCATGCAGCGGCTGCCGCTTCGTCATCGCCTGCCTCGCCACTACTTCAGCGCGCTCTACCCGATCGCGTTCAGGAGCTTCGACCTCGCCGCGTACGATGTCGTGCTGTCGTGCTCGACCTTTGCGGCGAAGGCGGTCAGCGTTGGACCGCGAACCGTGCACGTGTGCTACTGCAACACGCCGCCGCGATTTCTATGGGGCTTCGACAGCGACACGGCCTCGCGCCAGATGCCGTCCTTCGAGCGACCGCTCGCGCAGCTCGCGAAGCTGGTCCTGCGGCCGATCGACCACCGCGCTGCCCAGCGCGTGAACCTCTTCGTCGCCAATTCACGCAACATCGCGGACCGGATCCGCGCCGCGTATGGGCGCGATGCACAAGTGGTCAACCCGCCGGTGGACACGGCGCGCTTCGCGGCGCTTGCGTCGCGAGATGATGGCTTTCTGCTGATCGTGTCGCGGCTCAACGCCTACAAGCGCATCGACTACGTCATCGATGCCTGCAACGCACGCGGGCTCGCTCTGGTCATCGCGGGGACCGGTCCGTGGGAAGAGCGGCTGCGCGCACGCGCCGGGCCCACGGTACGCATGCTGGGCGCCGTATCGGATACAGAGGTCGATCGGCTCATGTCGACGTGCACCGCGTTCGTTCTGCCGGGCGAAGAGGACTTCGGCATCGCAGCGGTGGAGGCGATGGCGGCCGGGAAGCCCGTGCTCGCGCTTCGACGCGGCGGTGCGGTCGAGACGGTCGTCGAGGGCGTGACCGGCGTGCTCTACGACGAACCCACGCCGGGGTCGTTCCTCCGCGCGCTGGACACGCTGAGCAGCGGGCGCTGGGACGCGGATGCCGCACGCGAGCGAGCGCGCGAGTTCGACACCGCGCACTTCGTCGAGGGACTCGATCGAGCGATCGCAAGCGCCGTCGCCCGCGGCCCTGGGGCCTTCCACTGATCCACACCGCCGTCGAACGTCCGAGGTCCGTCGGCGCGAACGCGGCGCTGCGACGCGCGATCGCGCGCACCGTGGCGTACGCGGACCTGTTCGACTATCCCCTGGACCGCAACCAGCTCCACCGCTACCTGATCGGAGAGAGCGCGTCGCCAGTAGAGGTAGACGCGATGCTCGAGCAGGACCGTGCGCTCGGTGCGTATCTCGAGCGCACCGGCGACAAGGTCCACCTTCGTGGCCGCGCGTCGACGGTTGAGACTCGCCGCGCGCGCGAGGCGGCGTCGGCGGAGCTGTGGCGAGCCGCGCGCGCATACGGCGCGCTCGTCGCCAGGCTTCCGCTGGTCCGCTTCGTCGGCGTGACCGGCGCGCTCGCGATGTCGAACGCCGAGCGCCGCGCGGACATCGACCTGTTCGTCCTCACCCACCCCGGACGGGTCTGGCTCTGCCGCCTGCTCGTGCTTGCCGTCGTGCGCCTCGCCGCGCTTCGCGGCCACCGGATCTGCCCGAACTTCCTGCTGAGCACGGCGGCGCTCTCTCTGCGCGAGCGCAACCTCTTCGCCGCGCACGAGATCGCGCAGATGGTGCCACTCCGCGCGACCGAGCAGTACGCGCGCTTCATCGACGCGAACCGCTGGGCGCGGGACTACCTTCCGAACGCCTTCGAGAGCGACCCCGGGCCGACCCGCGCCGACAACATCCTCACGCGCGTCGCCACGGCGGTGCTCGCGTCCCGGCTCGTCGCGCCGCTGGAGCGCTGGGAGATGCGGCGGAAGATCCGTCGTCTCCGCGCACGCGCGGCTCGCGAGGGCGGCAGCCTGTCGTTCTCGGAGGTCGAGTGCCGCGGCCACTTCGCGGCGCACGACGTCCGGGTACTCGCGGCGTACGCCGAACGTGCGGCGCAGATAGAAGGACGGCTGGAGTGACGGACGTCCTGTTCGGACAGTCCTATTACCTCCGCTTCGACCCGAAGCTGCAGGAGGCCATGCAGCCATACCCGCCGCTGGGCACTCTGTACGCCGCGAGCTACGTACGAGCACGCGGCTACGACGTCGCGCTGTTCGACGCGATGCTCGCGGCATCCGAGACCGAGTGGTCCACCGCGCTCGACCGGACGCGGCCTCACTACGCGGTCCTGTACGAGGACAACTTCAACTACCTCTCGAAGATGTGCCTCTCGCGCATGCGCGAGGCGGCCGTCGCCATGATCGCCGCGGCGCGCGAGCGCGGATGCACCGTCGTGGTCGCGGGCTCGGACGCGAGCGACAACGCCGAGTCGTACCTGGCGGCGGGTGCGGACTACGTGATCCACGGCGAGGGCGAGGTCACACTGGGCGAGCTGCTCGACCACCTGCGCGCCGAGAGTGGTCGGCCGGAACAGATCGCCGGCCTGTCCTTTGCCGACGGAGCCGGCGCCGTGACGCGCACCGCACATCGTCCCGAGATGAAGGATCTCGACTCGCTGCCGCGCCCGGCGTGGGATCTGGTCGACGTCGAGCGCTACCGGCAGGCGTGGCGACGCCACGGCTACTACTCGATGGCGATGGCGACGTCGCGCGGCTGCCCGTATCACTGCAACTGGTGCGCGAAGCCCATCTGGGGCCAGCGGTACAACGTGCGCAGCGCGGAGAGCGTGGCGGACGAGCTGGCCTGGCTGCGCGCGACGTACGCGCCCGACCACATCTCGTTCGTCGACGACGTCCTCGGACTGCGGCCCGGCTGGATCCAGCACTTCGCCGACCTCGTCGAGGAGCGCGACCTCCGAACGCCGTTCAAGAGCCTCTGCCGGGTCGACCTGCTGCTGCGCGGCGACGCGATCGACGCACTGCGGCGCGCCGGCGCGCAGATCGTGTGGGTCGGCGCCGAATCGGGCTCGCAGAGCGTGCTGGACGCGATGGACAAGGGAACGAAGGTCGAGCAGGCGGTGGAGGCCGCGCGGCGGCTGCACGAGGCGGGCATACGCGTCGGTTTCTTCCTTCAGTTCGGCTATCCCGGCGAGACCCGCGACGACATCGCGGCCACCTTCCGTCTGGTGCGAGCGGCGCAGCCGGACGACATCGGCATGTCCGTGTCGTACCCGCTACCCGGGACGAAGTTCTATCGCGCGGTGGTGGACCAGCTGGGCGCGAAGCGGAACTGGGTCGACTCGAGCGACCTCGACATGATGTATCGCGGACCGTTCAGCACGGCCTTCTACCGCAAGCTTCACCAGGTGCTGCATGCCGAGTTCCGTATGCGCCGATCGTGGCGCGCATTCCGCGCCGCGCCCACGCGCCTTTCGCAGCTGGCGCGCGCGGCCCTGCACGCGGTGAAGCTTCCCCCGCTACGCGTTCAGCTCGAGGTCCTGGCGCGCCGACCGCACCGCGGACTCGCGGCGCTGCCGCGCTTCATGAGCGCGGAGGCCGCGTCGCGTCCGTCGCCCCAAGCCGACGGAGATCGCTGAACGCTCTGAACGCGGGCTTCGGCGTGAGGTCGTGGCGGAGCCAGCCCCACTGCGCCTCGGGATCGGTCGGATTCGCGCGATCCTCTTTGAAGTTGTACCAGAAGGTCTTCTGCGGTCCGGTGACGTCGCGATAGATCGCACCGACCCAGTCCGCCTGCTGCTCCTCGCTGATCGTGCTGTGCCCCCAGAGCGAGCGGCCGCTGCTCCATCCGGTCTCGGTGAGCCAGAGCTCGCGACCGTCGCCCTGCGCTGCCATGAAGCGTCTCGTGTCGTCGATCCACGACTGCAGCACGCCGACGCCGTTCTCCGTTGGATGCGCGAACGGATGGATCGCCATCACATCGAAGCAGCGCGCGCCGGGCCCTGAGTAGATCGCCCTCAGGAAGTTCCGCGATTCGGGCGCCTCCCAGCCGAGGCTGAGGCCGTTGCCGTTGAGGCCGCCGGCGACGATGACCGCGTCCGGGTCGGCGTACTTCGCGGCGAGGTAACCCGCGCACAGCAGCTCGATGAAGCGAGAGGCGTTCGGCCGCGGGTTCCAGTGCACCGGCGAGTTCGGTTCGTTCATCAGCTCGTACGCGCCGATGCGCCCGTGAAAGCGATCGACGACGCGGTACACGTACGCCGCGAAGTCGCGCGTCTCGCGCGGCTCGAAGCTGTCCCAGTCGACGCCGCGCGGCAGCGCTCGTCGATCGACGCCGCTGGACCAGAGCGGCGTACCGCCAAGGACGGCGAGCAGCTTCAGTCCGCCCGCGCGCGCGTCGTCGATCCTGCTCTCGTAGCGCTCCCACATGTAAGCGCCGCGCTGCGGCTCGAGCCACTGCCAGCGCACGGGCATCCGGACCCACTCCACGCCGGCATCCTTCATGAGCGTGATCTGGGAGGAGATCTGTTCCGGCGGATCCCACCCGAGATCCTCGTTCACGCCGTATCGGCCGGCCTCGCTCCGCGCGGCCGCGTCACCAAGCACGACGATGCGCTGGCGGAGCGTGACGTCGGGCCGCCCAGGTGCGGAGAGCGTCACGCTCGGCTCGTGCACACCCGGCGTTGTGAAGCGCGCGGTCTGCCGCCGGACGCCGGACGCGTCGACCACGCCGTCGCCATCGATGTCCCAGCGCGCGGTGAAACCCAGCGCATCGTCGAGCCAGAGCTGCGTCGTATAGGGCGCGCGACCGACAAGCGACGCGAATCCGCTCGCGAGCGCGTCGTCGATGTTCGGATGCAGCACCGGCTGACCGCGCGGCGACTCAACGCTCGCCGAGCATCCCGCGCTCACGATCAGCGCGACTCCGAGAATGAGCCTCCTCGCACGTGATCCGATCCAGTCAGGATACGTCGCCGATCGCGTCCATCAGCGTGTCCAGGAGCGTTTCGATCTTGCGGTGAAGGGCCCGCATGTCTGGTGGCGCGGACCAGCGCGGCCCGGCGAGACTGTCTCCGACGACGAGCACCGACGCGGCGCTCACGCCGCGCACCTGCGCGGCCGCGAACACGCCGGCGCTCTCCATGTCGACGGCCTTCACGCCCTCACGCTGGTACGACGTCGCCTCCTCACGCGTCTCGCGATACGGCGCGTCGGTGCTCCACGTCGCGCCTCTAGCGTGTTCGAGTCCACGACCGTCAAGCGCTCTCGATATCCGCTCGACGAGCTCGGCCGAGGCGACCACATCGCGCGCGGGCGGCAGGTAGTGGTACGAGGTGCCCTCGTCACGGATCGCGCGGTCGCAGACGACCAGGCTGCCCGGCACGAGGTCCGGCTGTATGCCGCCCGCCAGCGACAGGATCACCAGGCGCTTCGCGCCCCAGGCGATGAGCTCCTCCGCGAGATTGGTCGCGGCGGGTGCGCCGACGCCGAAATTCCCGACGACGCCGACACGCCGGCCACGACGCGCGGTCACGTAGACGTCCGCCTGGAATCCCTCGATCCGCCGTGCACGGTATTTCCAACCGAAGCGCTTCATGACGCCGCGGTACAGGCAGAGCACCACGCCCTCCGGCGCGTGCGCTTCGCGCAGACCGTGCGCGCGGCGGAACTCGATCATCTGCTCCGCCGTGAGGAGCGCCGGCAGACGGTGCTTCTCAGGATGGACCGGATAGCTCACGGCTCGTAGCGCAGCGAGATGATGAAATAGTCGCCCCATCCGCGCCACGGCGGCACGTGCGAGAGGCGATCGTCGAGCCAGGCGAGTGCGCGGTACACGCGCGTGTGACGCTTCGCGAGATTCTTGCTCTCGGCCGTCGGCGTGATGACGGAGAGACCTTCGATCTCGAGCAGTCGGTAGTCCGCGCCGAACGCGCGCCGAACCTCCGGAGGCGAGAAGTAGTACACGGTGAAGTACAGACCTTCGAGATGCGCGCGCGTTCCGCGCGGCGCGAGACGACGGAGCGCCAGTCGGACGCGTCCGGTGAAGATGAGGGCGAGCTCCCACAGGCACACCGGCGGCATGAGGACCCACGTCACGAGTCCACCAGGGCGGAGCACACGCGGGAGCGAGCGCACGACGGGCGCGAGGTCCGCCACGCAGTTGAGCCCGCCGAGGTCCGAGAACACGGCGTCGTACGGCCCGCCAGTGATCCGATCGAGCTCCGTGAACGAACACTCTTGGACCGAGATTCGCTCACGGAGTCCCTCACGATCGACCTTGTCGCGCAGCCGCTTCAGCATGCCCGGCGCGATGTCGGTCGCGTGCACGCGGAATCCTCGCTGAGCGAGCTGCACCGCGTCGGTGCCGGTGCCCGCGTTCAGCTCGAGGATCCGCGCACCGGGCGCCAGATGACGGGTCAAGTGCGCGTACACCTTGCGGCGCATGCGCGTTTGATGCGGATGGTCCTCGGCGAATCGGTCGTATCTCTCGGCCGTGCGCGAGAATGCCTCAGCGATCGTGGTGAAGTCGGTCACGCCACTTGCATCCTAGGTTGAGAGACCGCGGCGCTGCCTGGCTTCGGTCGGCGCCCGCGGTCGCGCTCGGCATCGCGCTCGCGTGCGTCATCGCGATTGCCTTCGTCCCGTCGGTCATCGCCCTGTACGAAACGCGCGGTTCCCCGCCGGTGAGCGTGGACTCCGCCTCGCTGAGCCTCGCTGCGCTCATCGCCAACCTGGTCGTGCTCGCTGTGCTCG
>Ga0114129_10012921_pt1 | contig 11882 bp, 17 predicted proteins | sample RhiMetdeltSRZDD1_FD_80071 | JGI IMG/M metagenome (GOLD analysis project Ga0114129, IMG submission 80071) | Populus rhizosphere microbial communities from Tennessee, USA - Rhizosphere MetaG P. deltoides SRZDD1 (version 2) (version 2) | ecosystem: Host-associated > Plants > Roots > Rhizosphere >... | reverse complement strand
GACGCGCTCGAGGCTGCGAGCGATCGGACATGCCATCCGGCCAAAGCTTTTGCGTTGCATTGACACGATATAACACAGTAACTATCATAATGCAAGTTACTAGACGCTTATGGACGATCGCCATGATCGAGGCCGGCAAGCCCGCCGAGAGTGCCCTTTTTCTCGACGACCTCGAAGTGGGCCAGCGTTTTTGCAGCGGCTCGCACACCCTCGACGTCGCGCAGATCAAGGAATTTGCGGCGCAATTCGATCCGCAGCCGTTTCACCTCGATGAGGCGGCAGCGAACGGCACGCTGTTCGGCGGACTGGCGGCCAGCGGCTGGCACACCGCCGCCATCACGATGAAGTTACTGGTGGAGGCAGGATTGCCGCTGAGCGGAGGGATCATCGGAGCCGGTGGAGAGATCAGCTGGCCCAAGCCGACGCGGCCGGGCGATACGCTCACGGTTTTCAGCGAAGTCGAAGAAGTCACCCCGTCGCGCTCGCGGGCTGATCGCGGCATGATCCGCGTACGCAGCGAAACACGAAACCAGCGCGGCGAGATCGTTCAGATCCTCATCGCCAGGCTGGTGGTTCCCAAACGCGGCGCCGCCGATCTGGAACCGAATGGTTCGCCGGCGTGAGCTCCGAAGCGCGTCATGCAACAATCGGCAGCGCGCGTTCATCTCACCGGGGGCCTGAAGGAGACAACGCATGGACAGGATCAAACCGCTTTTCACTGCCACGGCGACCGCGGTCGGCGGCCGCAACGGCCACACGGAGACCAGCGACGGCATCGTCAAGGCCGACCTGTCGGTGCCGAAGGAAATGGGCGGTCCGGGAAAGGCCGGGGCAGCCACGCCGGAGCATCTATTCGCCGCCGGCTATGCCGCCTGCTTCGGCGGCGCGCTGGATTTCGTGGCGAAAGGACGTAAGCGCGACGCCGCCAAGGCCAAGATCACCTGCGCCGTCACGATCGGTCCGCGCGAAGGCGGCGGTTTCGGCCTTGCGGTGAAGATGCATGTGGAAGACAGAAGCATTGCCCAGGCCGAGCTCGCCGCGTTGGTGCAGGAGGCACACGAAAAGATCTGCCCCTACTCCCATGCGACGCGCGGCAATGTCGACATTACGTTCGAGGTGATCGGGAGCTGAAGGTGTGCACCCGTTGCGCCGGCCGGAGCCGGCGCGAACCGATGTGACGGCGCAAGGATGCGCGTTATTCCGCGTCGCCGTGCTGGGCCATGCAGGTGCGATACAGCTGGATCTGCATCGTGCCCCAGGTCGATTCCCGGTAAGGGGCGGCCAGCACGTTGCAGTCGCGGACGGCGGCGTCACGTGGCGAGGCGGTGGCGTTCGCCGGCGAGCCGAACGGCGTGACCGACGCGTAGGCCGCATACGGGGATTGCAACCGAACACCGCCCTGGCCGCTCACACGGCGGGCATCTGCGGTCGTCTTATTGGGAACCTGGGCATAGGCGCCGTGCGCTTCCGACGGTGATACGGGCGCTTCGATCCCGGCCGCGATGTTGCCGGTGCCGAGATCGGGATCATAGGACTGGGCAAAAGCCGGAAAGGCCAGAACACTGGCCAGCGCCAGGCTGGCGATGAGCGTCTTCATGGCTTGTCTCCATTGGAGCATTGGGCAGTTCTTGTGCGAGGCGATCCCGGAGCGATGACGCGCCGGGTCGCGGCGCTCGGCCCCGGGGTTGCGTCCCGGGGCCGTGCGACGGCGTTACCAGCGGCCCTGCAGTGACTCGCGCTGAAGCTGGAGCTGGATGTTCGGGTCCGGATCGCCACGACGGATGACGTGGACAGGCGTGCCCCGGTGAACCTGCGCGTAGGCTCCGAGCGCTCCTTGCAAGGTGGCCCGGGCTTGCGATCGGAACGCCTGGGTGTGGATCTGGGGGGCGAGATTGCCGCTGCCGACAGACGGATCGTACGACTGCGCGAACGCAGGCGACACGAGGACCGAGGCAAGAGCCGCGGCAGCAATGAGCTTCTTCATGACACTTCTCCTTCGTTTGATGGGTTCGGGATGAACACCGTGATGAAAGGTTGATTGAGCGCGTCAGGCGGCGGCCTCGACCACGCGCCGCCGCTGTTCGAGCTCGGCGATCAGGGCTTGCCTCGCTGCAACGAGATTGCGCGCGTGGGCGGTGGCACGCTCGAGCGCCTCGCCGGCCGCCTCGGCTCCGAAGGCGGTGCCTTCGACGCGGATGACCTCGACGTCGGTCATGCCGAGGAAGGCCAGCATGTTCTTGAGCCAGGGGATCTGAAAATCGAATGACGCGTTGGCGCCGGACGAGTAGATGCCGCCGCTGGCGCTGACGATGATCACGCGCTTGTCGGTGACGAGGCCCTTCGGCCCTGCTCCGCTGTAGCTGAAGGTGCGCCCCGCGCGGGCGATATGGTCGAACCATGATTTCAGCGTGCTGGCCACGCTGAAATTGATCATCGCGGCAGCGATGACGACGATGTCGGCGGCGAGCAACTCGTCGACCAAGGCATCGGATCGCGCGAGGTCGTCACGCTGCTTCTGCGTGCGCGGCCCCTCCGGGCTGCGGGTCGCGGCGACGAAATCCTCGTCGATATGAGGAAGCGGATCGCTCGCGAGATCGCGGACAATCACGCTCGCCTGCGGATTGGCTTCTCGCAGCTCACGGATCACGCGGGCGGCCACGCGGTTCGAGTAGGAGGCGCTGCCGCGCGGGCTGCTGCTGACCAAGAGGATGCTCGACATTGTTTGCTCCCGTGAGTGGCTCGGAGGTGGACCGACCGCGCGCCGGCCTCCTCGGGTCAGCGGTGGGACGGCTACGAAAACAGATGACTTCCTGAGGGCCTTGTGGTACTGACCGGTAACACTATCTGAGCCCGATAGGTACTGACCGGTAACACCCTTGTCAAGACGACAACGGTACCGATCGGTAACAGTGTCGTGAAGAGGCAATCATGAGCCCGGCTGCAGGTGGCATAAGCCACGGTAAAATCGTCGGAATTTCTCCCCGCGAGCGAATCCTCGCGGCCGCTTCGGATCTTTTTTATCGCCACGGCATCCGTGCCGTCGGGGTGGAGGCGATCGCCGAAATCGCGAAAACGAACAAAATGACGCTCTACCGGCATTTCTCCTCGAAGGACGAGCTCGTTGCCGAATACCTGCGGTGCTTCGCCGAAAAGGCGAACGTGTCCTGGGAGCAGCGCGAGCGAAACCATCCCGGAGAGCCGCTTGCACAGCTCCGCGACTGGCTGAAGGAGATGGCCACACACGTGGCGAGCGGCGACGAGCGCGGCTGCCCGTTGGCCAATGCGGCGGTGGAGCTCCCTGAAAAGGAACACCCGGCACGGCGCGTGATCGAGGCCTACAAGGCGGGCCAGCGCGAACGCCTGGCGGCGCTATGCGCCGCGGCCGATCTGAGCGAGCCGGAGCTGCTGGCGGACGAATTGTTCCTGCTGCTCGAAGGCGCCTGGGTGACGGCTCAGAGCCTGGGCCCGAAAGGCCTCGATGAACGGCTCATCCGCATGGGCGACGCGATGATCAAAGCGCATTCGGTCAGCACAGTGGAAGCGCACGCGCAGGATCGTTCGCAGTCGCGCCGTCGTCGGTGACCTTCTAGAGTCCGCTCGCGCCGACGCCTTCGCAGGCGCCATTCATCGCCGCGCAGGTTCGCTCGGCGTTCTGGCGCATCAACTTCCGGCCCGACATGAAGTAGCGCGCTTGAGCGCGCGCAGCGCGTAAACCATCCGTCGTTGCATCAGGCCTGCTTCAAAATCGGAGCGGCTGCCGGACTCGCGTCGGGCGGAACGGTCGGCGTCAGGGTGTGCGAGCGCCGGGCCTGAGTTTCCTCGATGACCTTCTGGGCCCACGCCTGCAGCTTGCCGACGTAAACCTCCATGGAATGATCGGCGATACCCTTGATTTCCAGCCTGAAAAGCAAACGCGGCAGGGCCAGCACAGTCCGCGTGATCTTGGCGATGATGGTGGGAGAGCCGCGCAACGGCGCCTCACCGACATTGCGGAAATAGCGCGGATCACCGACGTGCCGGTAGCCCAAGAAGGCGGGCGGAATTGTCGGAACGACATCGATGCCGTTCGTCACCCGATAGAGCGGCACCTTGACGTACCAGTCGAAGGACTTATCGCCGGCGCGCGGGCAGCCGAACGTGTAGCAGGCCGCAATGCTGTCACGCACCTGTGCATCGTCGGCATTGGCGAGTTCCGATGTGGCCATGCAGGCGAGCGCGCCGCCCAGGGAATGGCCGGTGATATAGACGGGACGCGCCTTCTGCATCAGCAGCCGCGTGACGGTGGCGAACATCCTTTCACGGATCGTGCTGTAGGACCGGAAAAATCCGGTGTGGACGCGCACGCCGCCCTTCAACACCGTCCATTCGGTGGTGAGGTCGGTGAGCCAATCGCGCAGGTCCTCGGTGCCACGAAACGCGACGATGATGATGTCGTCGTTCGCCACGATAAAACCCGCGGTCCCACTTGGTACGTGGACGAGGTCCACGCATTCAGTAAAGCCGAGCTTCGCGAAACAGGCGGAGAACTCGGTGAGCGCTATTTTGCCGAGGTCAAAGCCCTGATAGGCGCAGCGGGCAACCTTGGCCATGAGCAAGGCGGTGCGATCCGAATAGGCCGCGCGAAACGTAGGAATGCTGCAGATGTCATCCTTTTCGATATTGCCGATATTGATCATGGCGCGTCTCCCTCAACAGGCCGTCTATTGAAAGACGGACGCGCACTTGATTCAATCAAGAATTTAGCTATCGCGCCTTTCAACCCGATAACACGTAGCTATCGCAAAGGGTATTGCGACCGAATGATAAGGGATTCGCCATCAGCAACGACGATCGCCGCGAGGCGGAGAGCCACAGGCCGAGCAAACACTGACGACGTCTTATCCGCCGATCACGGCGACGCCTTGAATCTCGATGAGCATTCCGGGACGCGCAAAATGGGAAACACTGATCAGCGCGCTGGCCGGATAGTTTTCATCGGGAAAGAAGCTCTTGCGCAACTCGACGAAGCGGTCGCCATGGCGCGGATCGTTGATGAAAACCGTCATGGTGACGAGGTTGGCGAGCCTGCCGCCGGCGCGCTGCAGGGTCGCGTCCATGAGGCCGAAAATGGTGCGCACCTGCGCCTCGAAGTTGCCGGAGATGTCGTTCCCGGCAGCGTCGCGCGTGGCGGTCTGGCCGGCGAGCCAGACGATGCGCCCGCCCTCGGTGATCACCGCCGGCGAAAACGCGCGCGACTTCTGGAAATCGGTCTTGTCGAGATAAACGGCCATGCGGTCCCCCATCGTGATGCGAGATGGTCCGCAGCCGTGAGCGCCGCGTCAATGGCCCGCGTCGACGATCTGTACTGTGGCATCATCGAGAAGAGCGGCAAGTGGCATGCCGATCACGGCATGGCCGGCGGGATCATTATCGAATGATCACCCGTCAGGGGCTCAGGTACGGACCTTGTAATACTCGACGAGCTGCTGACCGCGGCTGCGATCGGCCCAGTCCCAGGCGGCGTTGCGGCCGTATTTCGGCGCCGCCTTGAGCTGCTCGTTGGTGATGCTCACCTCATAGCCGCCGAGTTGCTCGTTGTAGGTGAGGAGCGACCACGGCACCGGGTAATAATCCTCACCGAGACCGAGGAAGCCGCCGAAGCTCATCACCGCGTACGCGACCTTACCGGTAATCTTGTCGATCATCACCCGCTCGATCTGGCCGATCTTCTCGCCATTCGGGCGGTAGACGTTGGTCCCCTCGACCTTGTCGCTGCCGATCAGGAACGCGGTCTCGCGCGTATCGAGGGTGGTTGTCGGGGCCGCCATGAACTCCACTCCGTGATCTGGAACTTCCCGGGAGTGAACGCCGGCGATGCGAGCGCGGTTCCGGCAGGTCGGGCTCACCAAAGCGCGAACAAATTCGGCCGGTAGCGGTAGCGCGGCCATCCATAGTGGCGCGCCGATGCGTAGTGCCGGTGCCGGCGCCCCTCGGCATAGGCGCGGGTCGCCGGGGCATCGCCCGTGACGACGATCTCGGTGTTCTCTTTCCCGTGCTCCCGCACCAGCGCATAGAGAGCCTCCGCGTTCTGCGGATGCAGCCGCACACAGCCATGCGAGGCCGGGCCGCCGAGCCGCCGGATCTCGTGGCTGCCATGAATGGCGAAGCCTTTGTGGAAGAAGATCGAGTGCGGCATCGGCGAATTGTAATATTGGCGCGAGAACCAGCGCCGCGCCAAAAGCTTCGGCTGATAGTTGCCGTTCGGCGTGCCGTAGCCGCTTCGCCCGGTGGACACCGCCCAGTCGTGCAGCATTTCGCCGTCGACCGAGATTGTCATGCGCTGGCGTGACTTGTCGACGCGAACCATGACGGCAGCATCGGCCGATGAAATCGCAAACAGACACACAAGAGCCGCAGCAAAACGCCGGATCACCCGAATTCCGACACGCACCACACTTCCCCCTGTCCCCGCACTCAAGGCCCCTGTACGACGCGAGCATGCATTCCCCGCTTCCCGTTTGCACGGGAACCACGAACCCGGAAGGCTGCTCAGCAACGCGCACAGGATGCCGAACAAAATGCGGCGTTGTAAAGGCCCGCGCGCATCGTCGCGGCGTGCCAAATCAGGACATTAACGCTTGCACGATTCAACAGTTTTTGCATGCTGCGGCACGGTCAGGAGGCAAATCTCGCATGCAGGCTCGATCGATGGGTCCGCTCGCGCTTCTGACGCTGCTGGCGCTTCTCGCTGGCGGCGAGGCGCAGGCGCAGGACAAGGGCACCGTGAACCCCCAGCCCCTGCCGCCGCTGGCCAATCCCGAGGACCCGGCGCTTCCCGCCAAGCAACTGTTCGGCCGCAAGGCTCAACCAGCGCCGCTCGAAGCGCGCTCGATCGGCTTCTATTCCAAAGGCTGTCTCGCCGGCGCGGTGGCGATGCCGATCAACGGCGAGACCTGGCAGGTCATGCGGTTATCGCGCAATCGCAATTGGGGACACCCGAACCTGATCCGTTTCCTCGAGCGGCTCTCAAAGAAAGGCGCGAAGGTCGGCTGGTCGGGCCTCCTCGTCGGCGATCTTTCGCAGGCGCGCGGCGGTCCCATGCTGACCGGCCATGCCAGCCACCAGGTTGGACTCGATGCCGACATCTGGCTCACGCCGATGCCGTCCCGCGAGCTCACGCGCGAAGAGCGCGAGGAAATGTCGGCGACCAATGTCGTGGCCGCGGACAGGAAGGACGTCGATCCCTCGGTGTGGACGCCAAACCACCTTTCCATCATCAAGACGGCCGCGAAAGATCCGGACGTGGAGCGCATCTTCGTCAATGCCGCGATCAAGAAGGCGATCTGTCGGCAGGCCGGCAGCGACCGCGGCTGGCTCCACAAGGTGCGGCCGTTCTGGGGACACGACTATCACTTCCACGTCCGCCTGCGCTGCCCGGATGACGACGCGGACTGCAAGCCGCAGGAGCCGCCGCGGCACGAGGAAGGTTGCGGGCACGAGCTCGACTGGTGGTTCACCGACGGGGTGCTGCATCCCAGGCCGAGCCTGCCGTCAAAGCCGCGGCCCCAGGTCAAGATGGCGGACCTGCCGCAGGCGTGCCGAAAGGTGCTGGTCGCGCCGTAGCGCTTCTATCGCTCGCGTCCGAAGCCAGCGTTTGCGGGGTTCCGCTCGCCGGCGGCAAGACTTGTCTTCCCATCCACGTGTGTCGTCGGCCTCCGGCCCTGCGCGGTAGCGGGGATGGAACTTGAACGATGGCCCGTTTTGCCGTTCACATCCTGTTCACTTCGCCAACCCTAGAAGTCCGCGCGCAGGCGGGAGGAAGCGTTGGCGATCTATCGGTTGTTGCGGGACAGGGCGTTCGACGACAACGCCGTCAAGGCCATGACGATGGCGTATGAGAGCGCGTTGCAGGAGCTCGGTCTCGCCGACCGGGCCGATCCTCTGACAGAGATCATCGCGCGCAAGATCTTCGAATGCGCCGAGTTAGGCGAGCGCGATCCGCAGCGCTTGTGCCAGCTCGCGGTTCGGTCGATCCGAAAATAGAACCTGCGGCCGGCTGGTGTTCAGCGGCAGCGCACCTTTGCCGTGCTGCCGATCGACGTCAGCCACGCCTGCGGATGGTGGCAATTTCCCGCTGCACTCGGAACGGAGCTGGTCATTAAGTCGTTGACTCGACGGGAGGTGTTCAGGCGTCGAGATCATGCCGAGATTTCATTTTCATCTGATCGACGGCGAAAGGATGTTGGACTCCGTCGGCCGTCAACTCCCCAGCCAGGACGAAGCGCGGAAGGAAGCGAAACGCATGGCCAAGTGCCACGCAGCGCTGCGCGAGCGATGGCATTATGTCGAGGTCACCGACGAAGCCGGTGAGCGGGTCCTCAGGGTGCCGCTCAAGGATGAGACGTCCCAGGGTTAGCCCCGCGTCGTGTGATCCGGGTCTGCTGCCCGACCAGCACCGTCATGACGACCGCGGCGGCGAACAGGACCGTCTCCAGGTCGAGTGGTTCGCCGTCCACGGGAACGGCGAGGAGCAGCACCATGAACGGCTGCAGCAGCATGAGCTGGCCGACGCGGGCAATCCCGGCGATCGCCATGGCGGCGTTGAATACGAAGAATGCGGCGTATTGGCTGACCAGACCCACATAGGCGAGCCCGGCCCATGACCTGGCCGGCACCGTATTGAGATCGGCCGGCCAGAGCAGGAAGGTGGCAAGTGCGGCGAACGGGAGGAGGACCACAACCTGCCACGAGATCACCTCCCAGCCCGGCATCGATCGGGCGAGGCGTCCCGACAGCGTGTATCCGACCGCGCCGGCCACAACGGTGCCGAGCAGGAACAGGTCGCCCGCCGACAGGACCAATCCGCCACTGCGACGAAACACGAAGGCGAGCACGATCGCCGCACCCACGGCGCCGACCAGCCAGAATTCACGGCTCGGGCGCTCGCCGGCCAACATGGCGGCTGAAGCCGCGGTGGCAAGCGGCAGGATGCCGAGCACCACGCCGCCGTGGGCGGCCGGCACGGTCATCATCGCCAGGGCGGCGAGCAGCGGGAAGCCGAGCACGGTGCAGCCGGCCGCGGCGAAGATTTCCGGCCAAAGCGCCAGCGGCGGCAATCGCCGCGCCGTTGCGACAAGCACAACGAGCCCCGCCGACCCGGCCAGCAGGGCGCGGGCGGCGGTGAGAAACAACGGATCGAGCCCGGAAACGGCGAGCCGCGTCGCCGGCAGCGTGCCGGCGAACAGGCACACGCCGGTGAACCCGAGGACGAAACCGGTCAGCCGGTGTGGTTGCCGCGCCAATGCAGCCCTGCAGCAATTTTTTCGGTGTCGGCACCGGAACGGCTCGCGAGGCGAGCCGTCCGGCGAGGCGCGCTAGCGTACGAACAGGAAGCCCAGCACGAGGATGAGAACGAACATGATCACAAACATGATCACCACCACGGCGCCCGTATAGCCGATGGCCCGATCGGCCGGCGCCTTCATCAACGTGGGAATCCCGAGCCACAGCAGGTAGAGGCTGTAGAGGCCCAGGATGCTGAGGATCGACAGCGGCGGGATCAGCTGAAAGATGCCGGCAAGCCAGCCGGCGGTCGACGAATAGGCGGCGAGCTTCAGCGCGCTGGGAAAGTTCTTGCGGCCGCCGAAGGTCGGCGCCAGCGCGTCGATGACCAGCGCTTCCAGGTACCAGGCGACGCCATAGATCACATAGGCGAAGATCCCCAGCATCAACGCGCGGCCGAAGCCCAGGCCGGCGATGGCATAGCCGATGAACGCCGACACCGCCGGAATGGCGGCAAGAATCGCGACGTAATTGGTGAACAGATACTGGGCATCTCCCTGCTCGCCCTCGATGACCGGCCACTCGGTCTTCGGGTCGAGCAGAATCGACTTCGCGCGCTGTACCAGATCCATGCTCCCCTCCATGCCATGCACGTTCAGCAAGCGCCCCGACAGCCCGGCGACGAGCGCTCGACTCGTGCGGCGACAATCTCCCGCATCATTGGTGGTTTAGCAACGGCCTAAACCGGGGCGACGTTTCTGCGAATGCCGCCCAGTTTAGCTCACTGGTGGAGCATGCTCTTCGGAAAACCGGCTCCCGGTTTTCGGGATCATGTTCCGGCATCTTCCCGGATCATGGCGGCGCCCTTCTCGGCGATCATCATGGTGGGCGAATTGGTGTTGCCCGACGTGATCGTCGGCATGATCGAGGCGTCGACGACGCGAATCCCTTCCAGGCCGATGACCCGCAGTCGATGATCGACGACCGCCACCGGGTCGCTGTCGCGGCCCATCTTGGCGGTGCCGACAGGGTGAAAGATCGTGGTGCCGATGTCACCCGCCGCCTTGATCAGCGCCGCCTCGTCGTCATCGGCGACCTGCCGGCCGGGAAGCCGCTCGACCGGGCGGTACGGCGCGAGCGCCGGCTGCGCCACGATCTTGCGGCCGACCCTGATGGAATCGGCGGCAACCCGCCGGTCCTCGTCGGTCGCAAGGTAGTTCGGCTTGATCACGGGCTTGTCGGTGGGCGCGGCGGAGCGCAGCCCTACCGTGCCGCGGCTCGTCGGCTGCAGGTTGCACACGCTTGCCGTAAAGGCCGGGAAGGTGTGCAGAGGATCCCCGAACTTGTCGAGCGACAGCGGCTGGATATGGAACTGGATGTTGGCGCGCTCGCGTCCGGGATCCGAGCGGGTGAACAGGCCGAGCTGCGAGGGCGCCATGGTGAGCGGGCCGCGGCGAAACAAGGCATATTCGAGACCCATCCAGGCGCGCCTCAGCAGCGAGTGATAGCGCTCGTTCAGGGTCTCGATGCCTTCAACCTGGTAGATCAGCCGTAGCTGCAGGTGGTCCTGGAGGTTGGCGCCGACCCCCGGCCGATCGCGGACCATGGGGATGCCAACCTCGCGCAAGGCCGCACCCGGACCAACGCCGGACAGCAGCAGAATTTGCGGCGACCCAATGGCGCCGGCGGCCAGGATCACCTCGCCGCGGCAACGGGCAATGATGGTCTGGTCGTCGCGGCGAAATCGCACGCCGGTGGCGCGGCCCTCCTCGAAGGTGACGCCCTCGACCAGGACACCCGTCTCCAGCCGCAGATTGGCGCGGCCGAGCACCGGGCGCAAAAAACCTCGCGCCGCCGACCAGCGCCGGCCGCGCCGCTGGTTGACGTGGAAGTAGCACGAGCCCTCGTTGTCGCCGCAGTTGAAATCGTCGACCGGGGCGATGCCGGCCTGCGCGGCGGCTTCGCGGAAGGCGTCGAGCAGGCGCCAGCGGATGCGCGGCGCTTCGATGCGCCATTCGCCGCCGACCGCGTGGTGCTGACTGTCACCGAGGAAATGGTGCTCGTGCGCGCGGAAGAACGGCAACACGTCGTCCCATCCCCAACCGGGCAGGCCGAGCTGACGCCAGTGGTCGTAATCGGCCGCCTGGCCGCGCATGTAGATCATGGCGTTGATCGCGGACGAACCGCCGATCACCTTGCCGCGCGGATAAGCCAGGCTGCGGCCATTGAGCCCCTGCTCGGGCTCGGTGCGGAACATCCAATCGGAGCGCGGATTGCCGATGGCGAAGAGATAGCCGACCGGAATGTGGTACCAGATCCAATTGTCGCGACCGCCCGCCTCGAGCAGCAGCACGCGGGATCGGGGATCGGCGGAAAGGCGGTTTGCCAACACGCAGCCGGCGGAGCCGGCGCCGACGATGACGAAATCGTACTCGCCGTCAAGCATCGCCGCTGCGGCCATGGCCTGTTCGCCTCCGCGATCTTCCCAATGCATCAGCTTTACCGCCCGGCGCAAGCTTTGTTAGACTTACCGTCACGTCGGCACGCCGTAAGCGTTGCCGTTCAGTCCGGAACGACGGTCCCGGCCCTCAGCCTGAATCTCAACAACCCTGATGCGGGAG
>Ga0114129_10012919_pt1 | contig 11882 bp, 9 predicted proteins | sample RhiMetdeltSRZDD1_FD_80071 | JGI IMG/M metagenome (GOLD analysis project Ga0114129, IMG submission 80071) | Populus rhizosphere microbial communities from Tennessee, USA - Rhizosphere MetaG P. deltoides SRZDD1 (version 2) (version 2) | ecosystem: Host-associated > Plants > Roots > Rhizosphere >... | reverse complement strand
GCCGAAATGACCAACGCGGGACTCCCCGTTCCTCCCGGCTTCACGATCACCACTGAAGCTTGCAACGCTTACTACGACGCCGGCGCAAAGTTTCCCGAAGAGATGTGGGATCAAGTGCTGACTGCTCTGCGCGAAGTTGAGCGCGCCAACGGCAAGAAGTTCGGCGATCCTTCAAACCCTCTGTTGGTGTCCGTAAGGTCCGGCGCAAAATTCTCGATGCCCGGAATGATGGACACGGTGCTTAACCTCGGCCTCAACGATGAAACTCTAAAGGGACTCGCGCGGCTCACCTCGAATGAACGGTTCGCATACGACGCTTATCGGCGATTCATTCAGATGTTCGGCAAGATTGTGCTGGGCATCGATGGAGAGCTATTCGAGCACGCGCTTGACGCGGCAAAGAAAAAGGGGCGCGTGAAACTCGACACTGATCTCACCGCAAGCGATCTGAAACGCGTGTGCAAGGATTTCAAAAAAATAATTAAGGACCATACGGGCAAGCCGTTTCCGACCGATCCGTATAAACAACTGGAAGAAGCGGTGAAGGCAGTCTTTCGCTCGTGGAACGGCGACCGCGCAAAAGCATACCGGCGGCGCGAGAAGATTCCCGATGATCTCGGCACCGCGGTCAACATCCAGACAATGGTCTTCGGAAATATGGGTAACGACTCAGGCACGGGCGTGGCTTTCACTCGCAATCCGGCTACCGGCGAGAAGAGACTATTTGGCGATTACCTCGTCAACGCCCAGGGCGAAGACGTAGTCGCCGGCATTCGCACCCCTAAGCACATCGACGAGCTGAAGCAAGACATGCCCAAGATCTACAATCAATTCGTCGAAGTCGCCAACCGTCTCGAGCGTCACTACAAAGACATGCAGGACCTCGAGTTCACGATCGAGCGCGGCACGCTCTGGATGCTTCAAACCCGCAACGGCAAACGCACGGGGCCCGCCGCAGTTAAGATCGCGGTTGACATGGTGCGCGAAGGATTGATCGACGAGCGAACCGCCGTGCTCCGTGTGCCTGCCGGTGACATCGATCAGTTGCTTCACAAGATGATTGATCCCAAAGCCGATCTCAACGTGCTGACTCGCGGGATCAACGCCAGCCCGGGCGCCGCGAGCGGCCGTGTCGTGTTCACGCCTGAAGAGGCCGAAGAGTGGGCGGCAGAAGGCAAGCCGGTCATCCTGGTTCGCCGCGAGACTTCGCCTGAAGACGTGAGAGGCATGGACGCGGCTCAGGCGATTCTCACTTCGACTGGCGGGCCCACGAGCCACGCAGCCGTCGTCGCGCGAGGGTGGGGCAAACCTTGCATAGTCGGCGCAGGTGAGATCGCAATCAACTATGGCAAGAACGAATTCTCGGTCAACAGCACGCGGATTCGTCGCGGCGACTGGCTCACGGTTGACGGCACCAGTGGCCAGGTAATCGTTGGTGAAGCTCCGCTGATCGATCCCGAGCTTGGCGACGATTTCAAAACTCTGATGGCGTGGGCCGACAAGTTCCGCCGCATGCGCGTTCGAGCAAACGCGGACACACCCGATGACGCGACAGTTGCACGTGAGTTCGGCGCAGAGGGCATCGGATTGTGCCGCACCGAGCACATGTTCTTCGAAGGCGATCGCATCGATTATGTCCGCGAGATGATTCTCGGCTCGCTCGACTACAAGCGGCTCGAACGCGAGCTTGCGGTTATTGAAAATGAGTTGCGCCGGGCCACATCCCCCAAGAAAGTCGAAGAGCTGAGCCGCGCGCGCAGAAGCCGCAAGCAAGAGATCGAAGAGCCGATGCGCATGTACAAAGGCGGCCTCGCCAGGTTGCTCAAGCTTCAGCGCAAAGACTTCGACGGAATATTCAAGGCAATGGACGGGCTGCCGGTAACGATTCGCACGCTCGATCCGCCGCTGCACGAGTTTCTGCCTCACGATGAAATCGAAACCCGCAAGCTCGCGCGAAAACTCAAAGTCAAACCGCAGCATTTGTGGGAACGAGTTCAGTCGCTTCACGAAGCGAACCCCATGCTTGGTCATCGCGGCTGCCGGCTTGGGATCGTCTTTCCGGAGATAACCGAGATGCAAGCTCGCGCGATCTTCGAGGCGGCGGCTCGTGTTCAGAAGAAGGGCATCAAGGTGCTGCCTGAAATCATGATCCCGCTGGTTAGCGATGTGAACGAGTTGAAGCTTCAAGCCGACATCGTTCGCCGCGTTGCTCAAGAAGTCGAGGACCGCACGAAAGAACCAATCGAGTTTCTGGTCGGCACGATGATCGAGCTGCCGCGCGCGGCGCTCACGGCTGACAAGATCGCCCAAGTGGCCGAGTTCTTCTCATTCGGAACAAACGATCTGACGCAGACGACTTACGGAATCTCGAGAGACGACTCGGCAAAGTTCCTGTTGACCTACATCGAGAACCGGATCTTCAAAGACGATCCATTTCAGGTTCTCGATCAAGAAGGCGTCGGTCAATTGGTGAAGATGGGAACCGAACGCGGCCGTCAGACTCGCCCGGATTTGAAGGTAGGGATCTGCGGCGAACACGGCGGGGAGCCTTCATCGGTGAGCTTCTGTCATCGAGTCGGATTGAGCTACGTGTCCTGCTCGCCGTACCGCGTCCCGATCGCCAGGTTGGCTGCGGCTCAAGCAGCGCTTGGAAGCGAGCAAGCAATCTCGCACACGGCGTAGAAACGCGACGCGGTTGTTAAGCAAGTTTGATGAGTGTTCGCGGACAATCCCGTCAACGCAGATTTTTGTTCGCCCTCCGTCAGGAGGGATATGTTTATAGAGTCTGCGACGAGGTGCGATCGCCTCCGGCAGGAGGGCCATGTTTATACTCTACGACGCGATGCCATCGCCCTCCGTCAGGAGGGCCATGTCCGCGGGTGATAAGATTGGTTTCACGCCTCCAGGAAGTCTACTCCACAACCTGACCTGAGAATGATCTCTGACTAGTGGAAGGGAAACATGGCCCTCCTAGCGGAGGGCGGTGCAACTTACTCGGCTGATCTATAAACATTTCCCTCCTAGCGGAGGGCAGTTCGGCCGAGTTTACGTTTGGACCACAAGCGCCCGAAGCCAGGTGAATGCGCCTCAATCTGACGCATTGCCTCGCGGTCGTAGACCTTCTCCCCGCAGTCCGGACATTCGTAGTATTCAAAGTTTGGTAATGTGTACTCGTGCCCCTCGAACCTCGGGGTCGCGTTTCGGCGAAGCCTCTTGATCTTCTTGCTGCCACAAGACGGACACGTCGTGAGGTTAAGCTTGTCCATTCGTTATATCAGACCTCTTCGATGATACCAGAGAGTAGTAGTTTTCTCGGCCAGCTTCACGCTCGTACGTAGTCATCTTGGCTTAGGGGCACGGTTCATCTAAACTTCGCGCGAAAGTAGCATTGTTCGCGAGAGGACGCTTATGGCAGAAGAGTCATCTCCGCTGTCGCCACCTGCGGAAGAATCCACCGAAGCGGAAACCGATGCGGCGCTCGAACCGGAACCTGAATCCGGCGAATCCACGCCCGGACCTGCTAGCGAGCTTGGCTTCGTTTGCGATTGCGAAGAGTGGATGCGCTCGGCCTGTAAGGGTCTTCCCTTTTTCAGGGAACACGAGGGCCGTCGCTACTGCGTGCTTCACTACCCCTCCAGGGACAAGAGCGATGAGTTCGAGATAGCCCTTGGGGGTAAGCTGGGTAGTGGGGACCTTGATTTCCGCGGAGTGTGGTTCCCCGAGGCAGTTGATTTCACCGGGCTTGAGTTCAGCGCCGCTGCGGACTTCAGCTACGCCACGTTCAGCGCGGCTGCGGACTTCAGCTCTGCCACGTTCAGCGCGGATGCGTACTTCATCTCCGCCACGTTCAGCGCGGCTGCGTACTTCAGCTCCGCTACGCTCAGCGCGGACGCGTACTTCAGCTCCGCCACGTTCAGCGCGGATGCGGACTTCAGCTCCGCCACGTTCAGCGCGGCTGCGTACTTCAGCTACGCCACGTTCAGCGCGGCTGCGTACTTCAGCTACGCCACGTTCAGCGCGGCTGCGGACTTCAGCTACACCACGTTCAGCGCGGCTGCGTACTTCAGCTACGCCACGTTCAGCGCGGCTGCGTACTTCAGCTACACCACGTTCAGCGCGGCTGCGTACTTCAGATCCGCCACGTTCAGCGCGGCTGCGTACTTCAACCTCTCGGTTTTTCATGCTCGTGCTGATTTCAGTCATGCCTCTTTCAATGACTCTATTCATTTCTTCGGAAGCGCAACCGAGAGGCTATTGAAGGACGGCACCAGATTGGCAGTGATGGTTCTTGGCAAGGATCCGTCGCTCGACTTTGAACACGTCAGGATCGAGCACCCCGATCGGATAGCTTTCCATACGCTAACCCTGCGCCCTCACTGGTTTGTCAACTTCGACCCTCGCGAGTTTGTCTTCACGGACGTCGGCTGGGAATGGGATCGCATCAGCATCAAGCAAGAGATCGCTACGCTGGAAGCAAACAAGGTTTCTTCCCCGAATCGTCTTCTCGCCATAGCCTGCCGCCAGCTAGCCGAAAACGCCGAGGCGAATAACCGCTACGAAGAAGCGTCGCGTTTTCGATACTGGGCTATGGATCTGGCGCGGTACTATAAGTGGAGAGGAAAGGCCTTTTGGAAAACAGACTGGCTCCACGTGCTGTACTGGGCGGTGAGCGGATACGGCGAGAGGATACTTCGTGCGCTCGGCATGCTTGCGGCTGTTTTTCTCGTATTTGCGTTGCTCTATACGCGCGTTGGCTTCGTGCAACCACTGTCAAAGGCATCGGGCGAAGGCGAGTTGTCAGCGACAGGAGGGTCAATGATTATCGAGGACAGGACAGGGCAGCCTCTTGAATTCAGTCGCGCGCTCACGTACAGCCTCGCGGTGATGAGCTTGCAGAAGCCCGAGCCCAAGCCGCTCACCGGCACGGCGCAAACGCTCGTGCTGCTCGAAACCATTCTCGGACCCGTGCAAGCCGCGTTGCTCGCGCTCGCCATTCGGCGCAAGTTCATGCGCTGAGTCGAATCGGTTATACTCGCCCTGTTCTAATAGCTTTTTCAGAGAGGTACACGAATGAAAAAGAGATTGTCCGCGAAGCGAAAGTCAGAGCTCTGTCTCATCTGCGGCAAGTGCTGCATGTCCATGACATTCTCCGGTGGCGAGGTTGATGAAGAAGCTCGCGATGAGATCCGCTGGATGGAGCTTCACGGGTTGAAGATCGATTACGAAGCAAAGCGCGGGCACACCGAATATTACTTCACGATTCCAAAACGCTGCGACGCGCTTCAGGAGATCAAGACTCCGAGCGGCGTGACTAACTACGTCTGCGGCGTGTATGAGACTCGTCCTCAGATGTGCCGCGAATATGACGGCCGCATGCCAGGACCGATGGGTGTCGTCGATTGTTTGTGGAAATTCGAATCAGAAGGAAAGCCCTTGCCACCGACAAACCTGGTACAGCTACAAGTTTCTCGTTAAACGCTCGCCTCGAGTTTGGATAACCGACTTCGCTGTAGCGCGTTACAATCCGGATGAGAGCCTGGACGGAGGCTTTTCCGCTGTGAACCTGTTTATTAGGGACTTCTAAGTAACCTGCTGCTGAATTGGTGCGTCTCATTTATTGTGACGCAATGTGCCGTACAGTCGCGGTGTGACAGCTTATGAAACCACAGGCGGTGCCAAAGTCCCTTACCGGCGCAGCTCTTATAGCGCTGATCGTTGCGCCGTGGGCATACGCTTCATTTGCGAAGAGTCAGGCTGCGGGGCGCGGTGCTCGGGCACTCAAGTTTGCCGCGGTAAGTTGCCTTCATGTTTTCGATCGCGACAAGCAATCGCATGGAAATAAGGCGGACCTTCCCGGGAAGCATCCGTGGATAGCCGGAGAGTCGAAGGATGAGGAACAGACCTGCCTCATTAGCGACGACTCGGTCCCCTGCGAGCTGGCACGTGCCGCTCATCTTGAAACTGAGTCTCGCGCGCCATTGGTGATAGCAAGCCAAAACCGGCGCCGCGATCTGGGTCTCTACCTCTCCTATCTCCGAGAACGCGGACCACCTTTCTAAACCCATCCGTTGATTCCAATCCAACGCGGTCCGGCAAATGAAATCCGACCTGTGTAGTCAGTTCGGATGGTATTTCGTGCTGCCCAAACGAAAGCTCGAAGCACCTTCATTCGGGCCGCGAAACAAGAACAAGAAAGAAGAAAGGAGGGTTGTCCCATGCGACGTCGATTCTCTGGAGCGATGGTCATCTGTGTATCGCTCATCGTAGCTTCCTCTGTCCAAGCCCAAACTGCTAGCACCGCAACACCCCAGCAACAGGCGAGCGACAATGACCGCGCCGAACTCAAGGACTTTGACAAGTTCCTCGGTGATCATCCTGCTATTTTGCCGGATCTCAAACGCGACCCGTCGCTGATTGCCGACCCGGACTATCTTGCGCGGCACCCGGAGCTGAAGGAGTTCCTCGAGTCTCATCACGGTTTGGAAGAAGCGTTCAGTTCGAAGTTCAAGGATCAACACTGTGACAAGCCAGCGCCGGCGATATTTGATCAGGTCTCTCCGGCCGTGGTCTATATCTACGCGACTTCGATCAATCCTTACAAGGTAGCTGACCGCGTCGAGCACGTCGTCGGTTCCGGATTCATCTTCGATTCGTCGGGGTTGATTCTCACAAACTCGCACGTCGCATTCGGGCGGCAATCCATAGTCGTTACGTTGGACGACGGCACGAGCGTCCCGGCGCAGCTTGTTGGCGCCGATCCGATCTTTGATCTCGCCGTGCTGCGCATCACGCCGCCAGGCAAGGGAACGCTTCCGGCTGTTAACCTGGGCGACTCCGATCGGGTGCGCGTCGGAGAGGAAGGATTGGCCATCGGAAACCCCCTGGGTCTGGATCAAACCTTGACGGTGGGAACCGTGTCGGCGATCAACCGCGTTCTTCCGCCAACCTTCTTCGCATTTCAGGAACCGCTAATACAGGTTGACACTCCCATCAATCCCGGCAATTCAGGCGGGCCATTGTTGAATCGTTGCGGAGAGGTCGTCGGTATCACGACCGCGATGGTTCCTGATGCGCAGAACATTGGCTTTGCCATTCCTATCAACTTGGCTAGAGCAGTGATTCCCGCGCTGCTCGCGCAAGGACACGTTGTCCGTCCGTGGCTCGGGTTTCACGGGCAATTCATCGATCGTGCGCTGCGGCAGATGCTTAGGACTCCGTTGAAGGTAGGTCTGTTGGTCGAAGTAATTGAGCCTGGCAGTCCGGCGGAACACGCCAAGCTTCGCGGTGGGGGGCTCGAGCTCAGCATCGCCGGCCGCGAGTTTCTGATAGGCGGCGACATCATCACCAGGATCAACGGCACTCGCTTAAGTTCCGCCGACAAAATCACCGAATCTCTTCAAGCGGCGGAGGTCGGTTCGAACGTGAGCCTGACGGTTTTTCGCGAAGGGAAATACATTGACGTGAAATACACATTGCCCGAGCGCCCACTGTTGCCTGGGGACATACCGGGGCAAGGCGCGGTTGCTCCGCTTGTCCGTCGAAGCTTGAAAGGCGCTTCGCCCTGCTGTGTTCCGCGCGTCAACCGGCTGATGCAACCAAGGAATTAGTGCGGTGTCTTAACTTGATTGTCCGACAAACCTTCAGTTTGTCGAGATAAACCGCTGCGACGACAAACTGAAAGCTTGTCGGACAAATTAGCGCGGTCTTGCGAAATTGTTGAGGACGCTTGTGAGTCGTCGCCCGTTGCTCTGAAAAGGGGAGAGCCTAGGCGACTAGCCTCAAAGCGGCGAACCAACTGGTTAGCCAGTCCCGCTTAATCGAATGAAACCGTAGCCGGGTTCGGGCCTCGGTTGAGAAGAATGCAGTTGGAGGGAAAAATGAGAAACTTGTTGTTGTTAGTTGCGACGTCATCTCTACTAGCAATCGCAGGGACGCCTGCCCGCGCGCAGGTCGCTGATGTGATTGTTGCGGACATCCCGTTCGGCTTCACCGTGAGGAATACAACGCTGCCCGCCGGTCGCTACACCATAAATCGACTCGGCTCGCAGCCCGGCGTTATGGTCGTTCGCGACGCTGACGGCCACGGAATGGTGGTTTTTTTGACCGGAGCGGTCCAAGCGAGAAAGGAGCCAAATGTAAACGAGCTGATATTCGATCGGGCCGGTGATCAGTACTTCCTCTCCGAGATATTTGAGGAGGGGAACCGAGATGGAGTTGAATTACAGAAGTCACGCGCCGAGCGAAGACTGGAAAAGGAGGGCGTGACGATCGAGGTACATTCCGTTTCGGTCCCCGGTCTAAACGCCGTGAGCGACAAGAAGTAATCGGGTAACTCGCTGGGCACTCGCCCCGCCTTTCGTCGTTGCGCAGGTGAGCTTGGGAAGCCACAGAACTTGCCTGCGCAACGACAAGGAGTATTTTGATCTTTCAGAAGGACCTGGATCTATACGCATTCGTCGGCGTGATAATGCTGGTGGGCATCGTGAAGAAGAACGCGATCATCGCGATCATGATGATCGATTTCGCGCTCGAGGCCCAGCGAAGCGAGGGCAAGAGTGCGGCCGATGCGATCTATGAAGGCTCGCTAATTCGTTTTCGCCCGATAATGATGACGACGATGGCGGCTTTGATGGGCACGCTTCCGATCGCTCTCGGCTTCGGGGCGGGAGCGGCGTCGCGCCGGCCGCTCGGTCTGGCGGTAGTCGGCGGTCTGCTTGTCTCTCAGCTTCTAACGCTGTATGTGACTCCGGTGTTTTACACCTACACCTACATGGACAGCTTCCAAGCGAAGCTCGGCCGGTTCAAAGTATTTCGCCGCCGAGAAACCGCCGGAACACTACCCACCCGCCCTCCAAATGAACAGCTCGTTCCCGGGCGATTAGAGTGGGCCATCCGGTCTGTCTAGTATTCATACGGCCGTTCGATTTTCCTCTCCGTCCAAGGCGACGATCTGTCTGGTTTACGACTCTTCTTGTCAAAGTTATCCCACCGGCGGTCCTCGTTCATTCAATCTGTGCTGATACGAGCAAGCCACGATAAATGCTCGATGACTTCCGGCTGTCCTCCTTTTATCTGGTGGTCGTGTTTACTCATCTGTGTCAACCTTGCACTGCGATGTCGCCGCTTTGTTTGACAGACTGACGCGCTCACGAGACGAGATAGATACCTGCTCAACTGGCATCCCGCTTGCCAGATTCACAGTCGAATTCTCTGACCGTAGCCGCATCGCTCGGCAGTGGATCGCTTACTGAATGATTGATTGAATCCCGCGCGCGCAGGACTAGGGAGGATGAAAGTGGTAGCTCAACTTGGTCAATTCGCTGCGACCGTACTAAACCATTTCGCGGTTCCCGCAGCTGCGGGCGAAAGCCTGGAATTCAGGCTTCTGGATCACACGATCAAATCAGATGAAGCCCACGGATTCGAGCACGAGCTCGCGGCTCGTGTCGTCGGGCAAGAGAGCGCTATGCGAGCGCTCGCTCAGATCTATCAAGTCTACCAGGCGGGCTTGAACACTCCGGGTCGTCCCATAGGTACGCTGCTGTTTCTGGGTCCCACCGGGACAGGAAAGACGCGCTCAGTCGAAGCCGCGGCCGAAGTGCTGTTTAGAAACCCGAATGCTTTCATTCGCATCGACTGCGCGGAGTTTCAACACCCGCACGAGATATCAAAGCTCATCGGCGCGCCTCCGGGCTATCTCGGACATCGAGAGACGCCGCCGCTGCTTTCGCAGGAGAACCTCGATAGCTATCAGACCGAGCGCTCGAGGCTCACGCTGGTTTTGTTCGACGAGATCGAGAAGGCATCCGACGCGCTGTGGCAGTTGCTGCTCGGCGTCCTGGACAAGGCCACGCTGACACTCGGCGATAATCGGCGCGTGGATTTTTCGAATGCGATCGTCGTGATGACGTCAAACCTCGGCGCGAGAGAGATGGACAGGTTAACCGACGAGCCGTTGGGATTTACGAGCAGCAATCACCTGGCGCCCGAGGCGCTCGACAATCAATTGTGTCGGGTCGGTCTGGATGCAGCGCGAAGAAAGTTCTCGCCCGAGTTCATGAACCGGCTGGATAAGGTCATCGTGTTTCGGCGGCTGACCGACGAATCGATGCAGCAGATACTCGAACTCGAGTTGCAAGCCGTGCAGCGAAGAATCCTGAAGCTCAGTCAAGGCCGCTTTGTCATGCGTTATACGGACAACGCGCGGCGTTTTCTGCTTGCCAGAGGCACCAGCGCCAAATACGGCGCGCGTGAGTTGAAGCGGACCATCGAGCGTTACATTGTCCTGCCGCTTTCTAACCTCGTCGCGACTAAACAAATCAGGGACGGCGATATATTGCTTACAGATTTGGCGAAAGACGAGTTGGACCTTGTCTTCATGAAGCGGCACATGCCAGCCATATCGATCGACAGCTATGATTCTCGCTTCGGTCGCATGCAAAGGGCCGAGGCCGTAGCCGGCGCGGCTCGTTGATAAGTGCACAACCCCGGTTGCATTGACGCTTGAAACTACATCCGCCACTCGGCCGGAAAGTGTTTGCTCTCGCCGGGCGGAACAATCACCGAGTCGCCAAACGAGCTATTGAACCGCTCGACGACCGATCCGGCTTCATCCATCAGCTCTACTTCATATTCCGATATCTCCGTCTCGTTTTCGGAGTAGTTGGTGAAGCCGCAAAACACCCACAAGCGTTGGCGCGGACCGAACTCGAACACGCCCCCCGAATCCCACTCTCGAGTCCAGATGACTTGCCCGTCCGGGTCCATCAAGACGAGGCTATACCCCGCTATCTTCAACGAAGTCACCGTCTTCGTCTGCGACTCGGAGCCGTCTGTCCTTCGCTTCAAGAGACTTCGCGGTGAGCTCAGCCTCTTTACAATCGCGCGCAGCAACGTCCGGATTGAGTCAAACCTCCGAAGCCAGCTCGGTGACGCAGTCAACTGCTCGATACGCTCCATTACGACGCACCTTTGCTCTTGCTCAACTGTTCGCTTCCTTCGTTGTGAATCTGCTCCGGCAGCCGCGCAGCTTCGTTGCCCATCGTTATCGTCCCGGTCATCGTCGCGCCTTCTTCCACCAGCAGGACCGGAGTAGTTATGTCACCCTGGACGCGCGCGGTTTTGTAGATCTCAACTCTCGATTTCGCGTTCACGTTCCCGCGAACCGTGCCGCGGATCACGCATACGCCAACGTCGATACCTGCCTGGACGTCGCCGGTTTGCTCTATCACAAGAGATCCGCTTTCCGAGATCAGCTTGCCGATCACTTTGCCCTCAACCTGGAGCGCGTCCGCGAAAAGAACGTCGCCAGACACCTGGACTCCGCGGCTTATTCTGCCCTGGCCGGACTCTTCGACTTCGCTCTTGAATCCTTTCATTTCACCCTCCCATTTTTCCGTTGTCTACAGAAACATACCCTGAGGAGCTCGTCGTGGGACGAACCGCGTTTTGGTCGCTATTAACTCTTCTTGTATTTCGTGGTTCAAGACCCGGTGAGGAGCGGGGCTAAATCGTCGCGTCGTCTGGCGATCCAGTTCGATGGCTCGCCGACGGACGGGATCATAACACAGACTCGGAGAGACTGAACAGCGCTCCCTCGATGGTTTCTGGCGAGTAGCGGGAATGGTGCCTTGCGAAAGAAAACTTGCCACGAGGTCACCAAGCCACGGAGGTTCACAGGGACATTCTTGTGCAGCTTGTGTCTTTGTGCCTTTGTGCAGGAGAATTTGTCTTGAGAGCAACAACTTTATTCCACGACTGGGTGTGATTAAAAGTGGGACTTCGCGACGTAAACTCCGGATCGCCGTTTTATGGAGTACCATGTGCGACGCGGGGCTGCACTCCGCAGGAGTCATGTTTATAGACCGGCGAGCCACAAGACG
>Ga0114129_10012918_pt1 | contig 11883 bp, 10 predicted proteins | sample RhiMetdeltSRZDD1_FD_80071 | JGI IMG/M metagenome (GOLD analysis project Ga0114129, IMG submission 80071) | Populus rhizosphere microbial communities from Tennessee, USA - Rhizosphere MetaG P. deltoides SRZDD1 (version 2) (version 2) | ecosystem: Host-associated > Plants > Roots > Rhizosphere >... | reverse complement strand
AGCGCGGCCCCTTGCTCACGGACGGCGGTGGTCGGCTCGAACACCGACTCGTTGATCGCGAAGCCGCGGTGCCGGATCGCGACTCCGGAGTTCGTGAGGTCGATCGTGGGGGCGACCGCTCCCTGCTCCCGCACGGCGGCGGTCGAGTTCGCGAGCCGCTCGCTGTCGGTCACGGACGTGATGAACCTGGTCCGCGCCGTGTCCCCGAGCAGCGTCATCCCGAGCGCCGCGGCGACCGCAGCGACCACGAGGATCGCGACCGGCCAGATCGGCAGCTCGATGGTCCCACGCCTCTGGAGGGTTCCTCCCTGTGCGCTCATGGCTCCCCCTTCCTCTCCGGTCCCTCGAGGGGACCCTTTCGTTGATAGAGGCGACGATAGGAGTGGCGCGTCGACGGGTCTGTGTCCGCTCGCACGGACCGGCGGTGACGTTGGGCACGCCGATCCCGTGTCGCTTCCGGACCCAGCCGGAACGCCGGAAGGGCCGGCGCGCCGCGCCGGCCCTTCCGTGCTTCCCTGCGGGGAGGCCTACCTGCACTGCATGCAGGCCTCGCCGTTCACCATGATCGGGTTCAGCCCGGTCTCGGCGGGGGCTCCCACCTTCGGGAGGCCGACCTGCCGGTGGAGCGCTCCGTTCGGGCCATCGTACGAACCTCCGGTCGTCGCGTAGGCGCCGGGGTTCTCGAAGCCTGCGAAGCCCACCGAGTGCAGCGACGGCGACACGTGGGAGATCCCCACGTAGGCCGGAGCCTCGGTGATGTAGGCGCCGGGGTTCTCGAAGCCGACGTACGAAGGAGCCGCGGTGATGTAGGCGCCCGGGTTCTCGAAGCCCACGTAGGCCGGAGCTTCGGTGACGTAGGCGCCCGGGTTCTCGAGGCCCACGACGGTCTTCGTGACGGGGGCCACGGATCCTTGCGGCCGGACCCCGCCGAGCATCGAGATCCCGATCGCCACGACGGCGGCGGCGACGAGTGCGGTCACGGGCCAGATCGGCAGGTGTGTCGTCCCTCTCCTGAGGGTTGCTCCCTGGGCGCTCATGGCTCCCCCCTTCCTCTCCCGGTCCCCTCGAGGACCATTTGCCTGATGAGGCGACGGTACGCGGGGGGCGGCGCCGGGTCGGTGCCGCCCCGCACGCAGGGAGGGTGACGTTCGGCACCTCGATCCTGTGCGCTCCTCCCGCCTGGAAAAGGAGGCGGCCGGCCGGGCCTTCGGCCCGGCCGGCCGCCGATGAGAGGGGGGTACCTCTCGTTCTTCAGGTCACGGGAGGCACTGCACGCAGGCCTGCCCGTTGACCACGATCGGCTGGTGCGGAGCAGCGAGCCCGTTCGTCTGGCGGGCGATCGGAGTCCCTACATCGGACGTCTCGAAAGACGGCCAGAAGACGAGCGCGATGACGGTCAGGATCACGACCATGAGTACGCTCGCGACCCGGGTCGCGTTCCATGCGACGCCCGGTCGGAGCGACTCGCTGCTCGCGCTCACGGGACCGTCCTTTCGTGTCGGTGGGTCGGTTCGAGCGTAGGGCCCAGCCTTCGGGAAGCGCGATGGCCGGCGACACCTCGTCCGTGTGACGTCCATCACACGCGGATCCGATCGGGGGCGGTGAGACGGCGCCCTCTAGAATCCGTGGCATGAGCGATCACACCGAACGGCTCCGCACGGTCCGCGACCGCATCTTGGCTGCCAAGGAGTTCCTTTGACGTCGACGGCAAGCGATCGCAGCTGGGCGAGCTCGAGCAGCAGACGTCCGATCCGGCGCTCTGGGACGACCAGTCCCGAGCACAGGAGCTGACCCAGCGCCTCGCCCGCCTCAGAGATCGGATCGACCGGTACGACCGACTCGAGACCTCCCTGCAGAACCTCCAGGCGATGGACGAGCTGCTCGAGGACGAGAAGGACCCTGAGCTCACGAAAGAGCTCGAGGCCGGGCTCGCCGGTCTCGAGCGTGAGCTCGAGACCGTCGAGCTCGCCGCGCTGCTCTCCGGGCCCTACGACGACCACGACGCGATCGCGACCCTGCAGGCGGGGGCGGGCGGCACCGAATCGCAGGACTGGACCGACATGCTGCTCCGGATGTACGCGCGATGGGCCGAGAAGCAGGGCTTCCGGATGGAGGTCGACGAGATCCACCCCGGCGAGGAGGCCGGCATCAAGTCGGCGACCTTCATGCTCCACGGCGTGAACGCCTACGGGCTCCTGTCGGCCGAGCGCGGGGTCCACCGGCTCGTGCGGATCAGCCCGTTCGACGCCCAGAAGCGGCGTCACACCTCCTTCGCGGCCCTCGACGTGATCCCGCTCCTCGAGCAGTCCGAGGAGGAGGAGGTCGAGATCCCCGAGGAAGACCTGCGGATCGACGTCTTCCGCTCCTCCGGCCCCGGCGGCCAGTCGGTCAACACGACGGACTCCGCGGTACGGATCACGCATCTGCCCTCGGGGATCGTCGTCGCGTGCCAGAACGAGCGCTCGCAGCTGCAGAACCGGGCCGTCGCGATGCGGATCCTCAAAGCGCGGCTGGCCGAGCTCGAGCGCCGCCGGCGCGAGGAGGAGATGAACGAGCTCCGGGGAGAGCGCAAGGCGGTCGATTTCGGATCACAGATCCGTTCGTACGTGCTCGCGCCTTATCAGATGGTGAAGGACCACCGGACCGAGGTCGAGGTGGGCGATCCCTCCCGCGTCCTCGGCGGCGACATCGACCGGTTCATCGAGGGCGAGCTGAGGCGGCGGGCAGCCGTGGGAGGGGCCGCGTAGGGTCCTCCGGCCTCGAACGCCGCTCGAGGGCGAGTGCCACGAGCGGAGCCGCGAGGAGCGCCGACCAGAGCACGGCCCCGAGGGCGAGACCGAGCAGCACCGAGTCATCGTGATAGGTGAGGACGACCTCACGCGTGCCGGTCGGCAGCAGCACACCCTGGAGGAACCCGTCCACGGGCAGGGTGTCCGCGGCGCGCCCATCCGCCGTCGCGCGCCAGCCCGCCTCGTAGGCGTTCCGGATGGTCAACACCCCGCTCCCCGGCGGATCGAGGCGGATCCGGATCTCCGTCGGCGAGCGGTCTTGGACCGTCGCGGAGACGGGGCGGTCGATGGGAGGTGCCACGCCGATCGACCGCTCCACGATCGTGACCGCCGACGGGTCGAAGCCCGGAGCCGTGGCGAGCTCCAACGCCCGGCGGATCCCGTCGGCGTGCTCCACCTCGGCCCCACTCGTCGTCGCCAGCGGCTGCGCATCGGCGAGCTCCCAGAGCGAATAGCCGCCAGCTTCCTCGACGATCTCGCCCGCGACCGGCGACGCGATCCCCGTCGGCACCACCAGGTACCGCAGACCCAGGAGACGGACGTCCTGGAGGGAGGGAAGGTTGAGGACGGATGCGTTGTAGAAGACCGAGAGCTCGTTGGTCGTCCGGATGTATCGCCAGTAGCGGGGGAGCTGCACGGGGTTGTAGCCCAAGGCGTCCGGGATCTCGAACAACGTTCCTCTGGACGGTGCGAGCGCCGGCCAATCGGCCGGTGACTTCATCCAGAGATAGCCCTTCTCGAAGTACGCCGCGGGGGGGGCCCACGTCGCGTAGCGGCCGGGCTCCGCCCGGATGTGCTCCACGATCGGCGTGGACGCGAGGTAGGCGCCTTCATCCAGCTCCGGATACCGAAGGACCTGCGGGAGGAGGCTGGGATGCTCGCCGGTCTCCAACCCCGTGAAGACCGTGCCGCCCTCGTAGGTCTGCGCGTAGACGGCGCTCCCGAGCAACTCGACGGCCAGCACGCCCACCACCGCCGACGCAGACGCCCATCGCCAACGCCGGGTGGCGAGTCCGTACAGCAGCGGGGAGACGGCCGCGAGGATCACCGCGACCATCGCGAAGCGGACGAGGCTGCCGCCGACGACGAGTGGCCAGAGCACGAAGGTGAACGCCGTGGCGCCGAGCCAGGCGGACGCCGCGCGAGAGGAGAGCGGGCGCTCCACGAGCCCTTGCATCCCGGCCGCGGCCAGGATCGGCAGGGCGAGGACGGCCACGTAGCGAAGTCGTCCCGGGTTGTGGAGGTAGACGTCGCCGAACGGGATCCGGAGCACGAGGGCCCGGAACCAGCCCGCGGTCACGAGCAGCGGGGACGTGAGCACGTACGCGGCGAGCGCGAGCCCCCCGATCGAGAAGACGAGCGTGCGGAGGCGGCGAGCGCGAGCCGCGAGGAGCGCGCAGGCGAGCGCCACGGCGCCGGCGTACGCCCCCGGCGCGGCGGCGAAGCCGAGGGGCCAGGCGGCCCACACCCCGTTGGACCCGAGCGGATCGCCGACCTCGGACTGACCCGTGTCTCCGAGCGCACCGTATCCGACGCGCAGGCTCGACTCACCGAGGAAGTCGACGTGCGGCACGAGGATCGGGAGCGCGGCCAGCGGCAGGACGACGAGGAACAGCGCCACCCGACCCGTGACGGAACGCCTCGCCACGATCCCCGCGCGAACATCGGCCACGGCGCCGGCCACGAGAGCGACGGTCACGAACGCCGTCGCGATCACGAGTCCGTGGCTCAAGTGCGCGGCGGCGACCTGCATCCAGGCGAACGCGCCGACCGCGACCCACGCGCACCGACCGCTCCATCCGTCCGCGCGCCGATACCCCGCCGCGGCGACGAGCAGGACTGCGGTCCACGCGAGCGCCCCGGCGAACGGAAGCGAGATCGCGATCGTCGACGTCGACATCATCATCGCCAGCGCGAGACCGCCGATCGTCGCCGCGGCTCGCTCGAGCGATTCCCTCCGGAGGAAGGCGTACGTTCCGAGACCGGCGACCAACGGGTTGAACAGGACGAACAGCCGCAATGCCAGCCCCGGCGGGAACACGGAGAAGAGCAGCGTCGGCGGCGCGTACAGCCAGCCGCTCTGCGGGTCCGCGGCGAATCGGTAACCGGCCATCTCGAAGGGGTTCCACAGCGGGATCCGCCCGGCGGAGACCGAATCGCCCAGGAACGCCCACCGGGGGAGCCAGAAGGTCAGGAGATCGGGGTGCTGGTTGGTCAGCTCGCCCGCCAAGAAGCCGCGGAGCGCGAAGAGAACGGAGCCGACGATCAGGAGTGGGCCGAGCCAGGAGGCCAACCGCCCCGCGCGCGGCGCGAGCCGGCTCGCGTCCGCGGCGTCCACGAGGGCCAGACTACGGCACCTTCACCCATCTCGCGGAAGACCTCTGGTAGGGTGAGCCGTCCCCTTTCCAGCACGTTTTTCCTCACGTCATGATCAGCCTCCAGCGCGTCACCAAGGTCTACCGGAACGGCGTCACCGCCCTCGAGGACGTCTCGGTCGAGATCGACAAGGGCGAATTCGTCTTCGTCGTGGGCCCCTCCGGCTCCGGGAAATCCACCATGATCCGCCTCCTCCTGAAGCAGGAGGAGGCGAGCCGCGGCGACGTCTTCGTCGCCGGCAAGCACCTCTCGAAGATCACGTCCTTCAAGGTGCCCCACCTCAGGAGGAACATCGGGACGGTCTTCCAGGACTACAAGCTCCTCCAGGACAAGACGGCCTTCGAGAACGTGTCGTTCGCGCTCGAGGTGATCGGCAAGCCCAAGCACGTGATCGACCAGCGGGTCCCGGAGATCCTCGAGTACGTCGGGCTCGGGGACAAGCTGAACGCGTATCCGGACGAGCTCTCCGGCGGTGAGCAGCAGAGGGTGTCGATCGCGCGGGCGTGCGTGAACCGGCCGCTCGTGCTCCTGGCCGACGAGCCCACCGGGAACCTCGACCCCAACACGTCGGTCGACATCATGCGGCTCCTCGACAAGGTGAACAAGATCGGGACGACGATCCTGATGGCGACGCACGATCAGGCGATCGTCGACGCGATGCGCAAGCGTGTGATCGAGCTGGACAAGGGCAAGGTCGTCCGCGACCAATCCCGGGGCGTCTACAGCTGATGGCGCCTCGCGTGGAGTACTTCTTCCGCGAGACCGCCTCGGGGCTCCGTCGCAACGGCGTGGTGGCCTTCGCGGCGATGTCGACCGCGTTCATCGCGCTCTTCCTCTTCGGGCTCTCCCTGTTGATCGCGCGGGAGTTCGCGCTCGTGACCCGGGTGCTCACCGGCAACGTGGAGGTGCAGGTCTATCTCACCGACCCGGTCAGCTCGGGAACCGTCGGCCGGTTGACGAACAAGCTGCAGCAGGTGCCCGCGGTCGCCAACGTCGCGTACTGGAACAAGGAGCGATCCTGCGAGGAGTTCCAGAGGCTCTTCGAGGGACAGCATGTGTTCCTCGAGAACGTCGACTGCATGAAGGTGATCCCGACCTCCCTCCGGGTCAAGTTGTCCGAGGTCACCAACTTCGAACAGATCACCGCGTCGCTCGGCTGCACGATCGCGGTCGAGCCGGACGGGGATCAACATCAGGAGTGCACGGAGCCCGGGGTGCGTAGCGTCGCCGACTACCAGAAGCTGCTCGATCGGCTCGATTCGCTCACGCGAGTGTTATCGCTCGGCGTCTTCGGGATCGCGGTCATCATGCTCGTCTCCGCGATCGGGCTGGTGGCGAACACGTTGCGGATGGGGATGTTCGCGCGACGGAAGGAGATCGGGATCATGCGCCTGGTGGGTGCCACGAACTGGCGCATCCGTGTGCCGTTCCTCATCGAGGGGATGGTGGAAGCGCTCCTGGGCGCCGCCTCGGCGATCGCCGGCCTGTTCCTCGTCAAGGTCTTCGTCGTGGACCGTCTCCGCGGGACCGCCCCGTGGCTGCCGCTGATCAAGAACACCGACGTGGTGGCCGTGATGCCGTGGATCCTCCTCGCCGCCGCCCTCGTGGCCGTCGTGGCCGGCACGATCGGCATGCGTCGCTTCCTCGACGTCTGAGGTCGGGGGGAGCCCGGTGGCTCGCAAGGATCGAGAGGGCGAGAAGACCGTCGCCTCCAACCGGAAGGCCCGTCACGACTACTCGATCCTCGAAACGTTCGAGGCCGGCGTCGTGCTCACCGGCGACGAGGTGAAGTCCCTTCGGGGGGGACGGGCTTCGCTCGCCGAGGCATTCGCCCGCGTGCGCGATGGCGAGGCCTGGCTGGAAGGCATGCACATCCCTCCCTACGAGCAGGGCGACAAGAAGTCTCACCTCCCGGTCAGACCGCGGAAGCTCCTGCTCCACCGCCAGGAGATCTCGAAGCTCGAGGATGCGCAGCAGCAGGACCGCCTCGCGCTCGTGCCGCTCCGCGTGTACTTCACCCACGGGCTGGCGAAGGTGGAGCTGGCGCTCGCCCGAGGAAGACGGAGTCACGAGAAGCGCCAGGCGATCGCCCAGCGGGAGCACGAGCGCGAGATGCGGCGGGAGCTCGGGCGCCGCCGCTGATGTCGTATCGTCCGGCGATGTCTCCGATGCCGCCGGACGCCGACGAGCTCGACGCCGTCATCGCCTTCGTGGCCGACGAGGCCCGGAAGTACCTCGACGCGGTCGCGGATCGCCCCGTCCGAGATCCGCGCGCGGAGGAAGCCGCCGCGTCCTTCGGGGGATCGCTCCCCGAAGACGGCCTCGGAGCAGTCGCCGCGCTGCAGGAGTTGATCGAGGGCGGCGCCGGGCTCGTGCACTCCGCGGGGCCGAGGTTCTTCCACTTCGTGAACGGGGGAGCGACGCCGGCGGCGCTCGGCGCCGACTGGCTCACGTCCACGTGGGATCAGAACCCGGGAGCGTGGGTGGCCACCCCGCTGGCCGGTCATCTCGAATCGGTCGCGCTCGGCTGGTTGAAGGAGCTCTTCGGATTGCCGCAGTCGTGGGGCGGCATCCTCACCACGGGCGCGACGATGGCGAACTTCACGGCGCTCGCCTGCGCCCGGCGATGGTGGGGGCTCCGGCACGGCGTGGACGTCGACGTCGAAGGCCTCGGCGGTCTGCCGCGGATGCCGGTCTTCGGGTCCGGCTACGTGCATCCGAGCGACACGAAGGCGCTCGCGATGCTCGGGCTCGGCCGCGACGCCGTCCACAAGCTCGTGGTGGACGGGGTCGGGCGGCTCGACGTCGCGGCGCTGGAGCGAGAGCTCGAGGCGCTCGGCGGCGCGCCGGCCGTCGTTATCGCGAGCGCCGGCGAGGTGAACGCCGGCGACTTCGACCCGTTGACGGCCATGGCAGATCTCGCGGAACGCTACGGCGCCTGGCTCCACGTCGACGGGGCCTTCGGGCTCTTCGCCGCCCTCTCGGACCGATCGCGCCATCTCGTCGAAGGCGTGCAGCGCGCGGATTCGGTGATCGCGGACGGTCACAAGTGGCTGAACGTCCCGTACGACTGCGGGTTCGCGTTCGTGAAGGACCCCGCGCTGCAGGCGCCGATCTTCACCTCCGGCGCGGCCTACCTCCCGGATCCGCTCGGCCCGAAGCCGACCTGGGGATTCCTCGGCCCGGAGATGTCGCGACGTGCGAGGGCGTTCACCGTGTGGGCGACGCTTCGCGCGTACGGGCGGAACGGCTACCGGGCGATCGTCGAGCACCATCTCGATCTGGCGCAGCATCTCGCCCAGCGGGTCGACGAGGCTCCCGATCTCGAGCGGCTCGCGGATGTGCAGCTCAACATCGTCTGCTTCCGGTATCACCCGAGCGGCGTCGCGGAGGATCGCCTGGACGACCTGAATCGCCGGATCGGGGAGGAGGCCATCCTGGACGGACGCGTCTTCTTCGGGATGACGGAGTACGACGGCAAGGTCGCGTTCCGGCCGGCAGCGGTCAACTGGCGCAACCGCCCCGAGGACGTGGACCTCATCGTCGACGTGGTGCAGGAGCTGGGAGCCCGCTTCAGCTGAGCCTGCCGCGCGCCGTATACTCGGGTGACAACTACATATGGGGGTGTACTGGCTTCGAGCAGGGCGGTTATCGCCTGGGAGAAGCGGGCCGAGATCTCCGGAGTCTCGTAAAACGCCGGAACCAACACAAGCGCCAACGAAGAGTACGCGCTCGCTGCCTAGTCACTAGGTAGCTGTCCGTCCGGGAGGGCCTGCGGCCCGGACAGGGCATCGTAAGCAGGACTCACCGAGGAGGTTCCGTCCGGGGGCCTCCGAGGGACATCTCACCCGGACTGGCCGAGGGCCCCTCCGCCGGTGGGAGGCCCGAGGCGAGATCTACCCACCGGATGCGCCCGGAGAAGACCCAGACGGTCGCCCTGTCACGCGGGTTCGATTCCCGCCACCTCCACGATACTTTTTGTTGCAAAGCTTCTGCGAGCATCATCGCTCGCTCCCCAGGACGGGTGGTCCCCACTCCGATACCGTCCTGCCCTCATGACGGAGCCTGTGCAGATCTCTCTCCCGCGGGCGCGGCGTCTCGCGGTCACCGCGCAACTGCTGTCGGCGCCGCGCCCGCGTTCGATCCTCGAGGTCGTGGAGCGACTCGGGAGCGTGCAGATGGATCCCACGCGGACCGTCGCGCGGACGGAGCACCTCGTGTTCTGGTCTCGACTGGGGCGGCGGTTCCGCATCGACGAGCTCGAGCGGCTGCTGTGGCGCGATCGCTCGCTCTTCGAGTACCGGGCGTTCATCCTGCCGACCTCGGAGTTCGCGGTGCATCGGGAGACGATGCGGCGCTACCCGGGCGGCAGCGGCGGGCGGCACGAGTACGTCCGCCGGTACCTCCGGGAGAACCCCCGCTTCCGGCGGTACGTCTTGCAGCGCCTCCGCGACGAGGGCCCCCTGCCCACCCGCGCGTTCGAGGATCGCTCGGCCGTCGGATGGCGGACCGGCGGGTGGAACGACAACGGTCGGAACACCTCGATGATGCTCGAGGTCCTGTGGGCGAAGGGAGAGGTCATGATCGCCGGCAGGGCCGGTCAGGAGCGCGTCTGGGATCTCGCGACGAGGAGTCTCCCGTTCGACGAACCCCGACCGGGCGCGGGGGAGGAGTCGCGGCGACTCCTCGACGTGCAACTCCGGGCGCTGGGGATCGCCAAGGCGACTCGGTTCGGGTTGACGTTCGCGGGTGATCGACCCCCGGGGTGGGAGCGGGCACTGGCGAAGCTCGAGCGGGAGGGGAGAGCGGTCCGCGTCGCGGTCGATGGCATGCGCGGAGCGTGGTGGGCGCACGGTGAGATCCTCGATCGGTCGTTCCGCGGGAGGACGGCGTTGCTGTCGCCGTTCGACCGCTTGATCCACGATCGGGCGCGCGCCGAAGAGCTCTTCGGGTTCCTGTTCCGACTCGAGATCTACGTCCCGAAGGCGAAGCGCGAGTACGGCTACTTCGTGATGCCGATCCTTCACGGCGATCGGGTCGTCGGGCGGCTCGACCCCGTCCATGATCGGGCCGCGAACGTGTTGCGGGTGCAGGGAGTGTTCGCCGAGGAGGGCGCGCCGCCCGACGCCTGGCCCGCGACCCGGAAGCAGCTCGACGACCTCGCCGCGTGGGTGGGCGCGGACGGGGTCGAGCTGCCCGCGCTCCCCGCGGTGTGGCGCTAGGGCATCAGGGAGACCTGGTCGCCGTCTCGGATGGCCGCGTATCCGTCGGGGGACGCGACGAACACGGGGATCGTGATCCCGTACAGCTCCGAGGCCACCAACGCGCCGACCGCGATGATGTGGTCCGGCTCGCGGAGGACGATCCCGGCCGGACCTGTGCCCAGGCGGATGGCCTCGGCGAGCACGCTGGCGCTTGAGGAGGAGCCGCGACCGGTGGGCATGACGAGCATCCGGCCACCGACGACGACTCCTCGCTGCGGATGGGTGGCTTCGACGATCTCGCCCGTCGTTGGATCGAGGCCGCCCCAGAAGCTCAGAGGCTCGTCGAGGACGAGGGCAGGACCGCTCGCTCGCGCCTCGACGAGCCATCCACCGTTCATGCGTCGCCCCACAGACCGGAGTCGCGGATGACAACGCCAGCGGCGGCCGATCGCGCGCACTCCCGCATGCTGCCGAGTGCCACCTCGAAGCCGAGGTTGCTGGGTGCGTACCACGCCCACTTGCCGGAATCCGTCATCACCGGGCCAGTGATGTCTCGCATCACCGGCGTGATGTAGGTGCACGTGTCGGTCACGACGGTGACGCCGGCGTCGGCGAGGTCGTCCGCGACCGAGCCGACGGCGGCGAGCTGTCCCCGGCCGGTGTTGACGTAGAAGGGGACCCGCGGAGGCTCGTCCCGCACGAGGGCGGCGAGCCGTCGCAACTCCGTCTCGGAGGCGTGCGGCGTGCCGACGCTCACGGCGCCGATCTCCGCGCCCTCGGGAACCGGCGAGAGCTGACCCCGCGCGGCGCGGAGATCGGCGCGTGTGACGACCACCTCGCGTGCTTCCCCGGCGATGACCGACTCGCGATCCGTTGCCTCCGGCGTCACGCCGATCGCGTGGAACAACGCCACCGCGCCGGAGCTGGCGGCCGCCGCCCCGAGCGCCTTCAAGCGGTCTTCACTCGTCCCGGTTGGCAGTCCCTCGATCGCCGCGACCTCGCTCCCGGCCAAGCGCCCGAGCAGGTGACCCAGCACCGGGTAGAGGAGCTCGGCGTCGAGCAGCTCGTCGGACAGACCTTCGAGGCGCACGAGCAGCGTCGCTCGGCGTCCCGCGTCCGTGTGCAGGCCGCTGTCCGGCACGCGGCCCGTGACCGCCGCACAGACGTCGATGAAATCGCCGTAGCGGTTCGTCCTCGCACCGAGCACCGAGTTCGCGAACACGATCGCGTTCGACTCAGCCCAGGCGATCTGCTCGCCGAGCGCGGGTCGGTCCGGCAGCTGGTACGGAGCGCACGTCCAGGTCGGGCGGCAACCCAGCTCGACGTAGGCATCCATGAGCCGCTTCGCCCTGGTGCGCGTGTCGTCGTCGAGGTCCACGAGCCCGGGATGGAGCAGGTCGAGCGCGCTGACATTCAGGGTCGCGGGCACCGATACGTGCGCTCCGCCGGCGAGGAGCCGTTCGGCGAAGTCCAGCCCCGCCTGCCCGTGGTACAGGCACGAGTCGATGTGGGCT
>Ga0114129_10012917_pt1 | contig 11884 bp, 7 predicted proteins | sample RhiMetdeltSRZDD1_FD_80071 | JGI IMG/M metagenome (GOLD analysis project Ga0114129, IMG submission 80071) | Populus rhizosphere microbial communities from Tennessee, USA - Rhizosphere MetaG P. deltoides SRZDD1 (version 2) (version 2) | ecosystem: Host-associated > Plants > Roots > Rhizosphere >... | reverse complement strand
GGCGCCCTTGTTGAGCACCGGGTCCCAGACCCGCAGCCGCAGGCGGTTCTGGATCAGACCGACCTGTCCGCTCGCGTCGACCACCACCCGTGCGCGCACCTCGCGCTCCACGCCGTCCTGGCCCTTGACCCTGACGCCGCAGGCGCGGCCGTCCTGCATCAGCACGTCCACGACGCGCACGCCTTCGTGCGCCTCGACTCCGTGCTCGCGGGCGTTGTCGAGCATCAGCTTGTCGAATTCGCTGCGCACTACCTGCCAGGTCTGCGAGCACTCGTGCGGCTTGTTGTCCCAGAAGTAGAAGGGCGCCGACAGCTTGCCGTTCGCGTTCACGAACTGGACGCTGTGCTTCTTCACGAAATGGCTCTGCTGCATCTTGGGCAGCATCCCCAGCCGCTTCAGCACCCAGTAGGTCTCGGGGATCAGCGACTCGCCGATGTGGAAGCGCGGGAAGCGCTCGCGCTCGAAAAGCTGCACCTTGTAGCCCTTCTGGGCGATGAGCGCGGAGGTGGTGGATCCGGCCGGTCCACCTCCGACCACCACGACGTCGGGATCGCCGGAGCTCGTGCTCGTCATCGACCTTCGTCCTCCACTACGAAGCGCCGCGCCTTCATCTCGAAGCGCGGCAGGCGCCCGGGCTCGACGGTTCGCACGGGAACGTTGAGCCCGAGCGCCTCGCGCAAGCGCTTGCTCACGGCGGCCGCAAGTGCCGGCGGCGCATCGGCGCCCGGAAGGAGCTCGATCTCGACCGCGAGCGAGCGCATCTCGTGGCTGCGCGAGACGGTCGAGCGGAACTCCACGACCTCGGGGAAGCCACGCACCACCGCCTCGATCGCAGCCGGGTAGACGTTCACCCCGCGCACACCAACCATGTCGTCGGCGCGAGCCAGGATCCCGCCCTCGAGGCGGGCCCAGGTGCGGCCGCAGGCGCAGGGCTCGGAGCGGCGGACCACGATGTCCCCGGTGCGGTAGCGCAGCACCGGGCTCGCGCTGCGGCCGAGGCTCGTCACGACCAGCTCGCCGCGCTCCCCGTCCGGCACAGGCCCTGACGTTGCGGGGTCGAGCACCTCGCACAAGAAGCGGCTCTCATTCAGGTGTAGAAACCCGGGGGCCTCCCAGCACTCGAAGCTCAGCGGGCCCACCTCGGTGAGCCCGTGATGATCGATCACCCGCGCGCCCCAGCCCTGCTCGATGCGTTCCCGGGTGGCGGGGATGCTGCCGCCCGGCTCGCCCGCCACGATCAACACCCGCACCCGGCTCTCCCGCAGCCGGACACCCTCCGCCCCCGCGACCTCGAGCAGGTGCAACGCGTAGGTGGGGGTGCAGCAGACGACGTCGACCCCGAGGCTCTCGATCAGGCTGAGCCGCAGCGGGCTCGACATGCCCCCGCCCGGCACGCAGTGCAACCCGAGCTGCGAGCCCGCGTCGAAAGCGGCCCAGAAGCCAAGGAAGGGTCCGAACGAGAACGGGAAGAAGGCGCGGTCGCCTTTGGCCACTCGCGCGGCCCGGTAGACGGCCATCCAGCACTCGAGCAGCCACTGCCAGCTCTCGTTGGTGTCGATCCAGCGCAGCGGCTTTCCCGTGGTGGACGAGGTCTGGCAGTAGCGGGTGTAATGCGCGAGCGGTTCGGTGAGCGCGCTGCCCCAGGGCGGGTTCTGAGCCTGGTCGTCCGCGAGCTCCGCCTTCGTGGTGAAAGGCAGCCGCTCGAGATCACGCGGGAATCGCAAGTCCGCAAGACGCAGGCCCGCCGCCTCGAGCTTGCGCGTGTAGAAACGGTTCGGGCCGAGCATCCGAGCGATGAGCTCGCCCAGCTTCCTTCCCTGCAGCGACGCGAGCGCGTCGCGCTCGAGCCGCTCGTCCGTCGGGAGCAGTGTCGCGACGCTCACGGCCGGGACGCCTCGGCCGCCGCGTCGTCCTCAGGAGCGACCGCAAGACGCGCGAGGATCTCCGGCGGGATCGTGGTCCGTCGCATCGGCTGGTTCGGCAGCCGGCTCGCACAGGCAATCGTGAAACGCCCAGTCGCGATCCGCGTCTCGCCGCGCGACAGCACGCAGCTATATCGGATCGTCCCCTCGTCGATCGCGACGATGCGGATCCGGACCTCGAACTCGTCCTCGAAGCGGAGCGCGCGGTGGTAGTCGAAGGAGGCGTGGATGCGAGGCCAGCCGATCTCGGAGTGCTTCGGATGGATGCTGAGCCCGGCCGCCCGCCACAACGCGTGCTCGGCCTCCTCCATGTACAGGAAGTAGCGGCTGAAGTGCACGACGCCGGCGAGGTCGGTCTCGTGGAATTGGACCCGGCGCGTGAGACGGTGCTCGAAGACGGGCGCGTCAGACAAGGGGCAGGATCTCCACGATGTCTCCGACCTTGCGGCCGTCGACACTCATCTCGGTCTGCCGGCCGTAGAGCGTGCGCGGCTCGCGCATCCAGAATACGCCCATCATCTCGGAGTTGGGCGTGACGGCGAGGAAGGCGGTGGGTCGGCTGCGGTAGTCGACGCCCCCGTCGCGGAGCAGTCGTCCGAGCGGTATGCGATTGCGCAGGATCTCGGTCCGGATCCTGGGCTTGAAGGCCCGGAGGTCGATACGGATCGCGCCCATCTCGACCGGCCGGGCCGAGTACTCCTGCACCAGCAGCACGCGCCGGTAGTAGGACGCTCCCTTGCGGAAGGTCGACAGCGCACGCAAGCTGACGCGGCCGCCGAAATGGGATTCGAGCGTCAGCGTCATGTCGCGCTCGTGGACGAGGAGCGATCGATAGGGCGGCGGAATGCGGCTGGGCGCGAGCTCACGCGTCTCCGGCGCCGGGATGCCCGCCTGAGCGTAGACGACGTCGAGCGGGTACGGCGCTTGTGCGGCTTTTCGTCGTGGCCGAGTGCGGCTCGAGCTAGGTATAGCGAATCCCCCTGTGCTCAGGCAGGAAGAACTGCGGCAGCAGGACGTCGACCCGAAGCAGCCCCTCACGCGAGAGGGCCACGAGCTGGTCGTCGGCCTGGCGCAGGTAGCCCTCGGCCCGCAGCGCTGCGAACGGGGCCTTGAAGCGCTCGAGCACGTCCACGTCGTACTTGTCGCGGAAGTACGCCGGGCGGATCGAGCCACGCTTGAGCTGGAGTACCAGCTCGCGGATCGCCCGCTCCTCGGGGCTCGGCCGATACGCCCGGCTGAGCGGCAGCTCGCCACGGTCGACGGCCGTTCCGTACGTCTCCCAGGTGTCGAAGTTCTGCAGGTGCACGCCGTTCACGTGCCCGAAGGAGGCGACGCCGAGCCCCACGAGGTCGGCGCCCTGCCACAGGCGGTCTCGGTACACGAAGTGCGTTCGCGAGGGGTCCTTGACGGCGGTGTAGGCGCTGCCGACGTGGTAGCCGCCGGCTTCGAGCGCCTGGAACGCTTCCGCGACCCAGCGCCTTTTCGTCGCCCAGTCGGCGACGGGCTCGTCGAACTGATGCGTTCCGCGCAGCAGATCGCGGCTGATGGTGGTGTTGAAGGGCAGCTCCATCTGGTAGATGGTGATGCTGTCCGGCGAGAGCTCGAGTGTGCGGCGCACGCACGCCTGCCAGTTCGCGTCGGTCTCGCCCAGCATTCCCGCGATCAGGTCGATGTTGACCTGGGGGAACCCCAGCGCCTGCGCCTTGGCGTAGGCCGTGAAGATCTCCGCAGAGCGGTGCGCGCGCCCGTTGATCTCGAGGATGCGGTCGTCGAAGTTCTCGACCCCGAGGCTCAAGCGCGTCACGCCCATGCCGCGGATCGCCTCGAGCTTGCCGGGGGTAAGTGTCCCCGGCTCGCACTCGAAGGTGATCTCCTCGGCGCTCCCCCACGGCGCGAGTGCGCCGAGGCGGCCGACCAGGCTCTCGAGCTGCGGGGTCGAGAGGAAGGACGGCGTGCCGCCGCCGAAGTAGACGAAATCGAGCGGCCGACCCGCGGTCGCGGCCTGCCCCTGGTAGAGATGCCACTCGCGCACCAGCGTGTCGATGTAGTGGGCGACGTCCCGGGCGTTCTTGTCGGTATAGACGCGGAAATAGCAGAAGTGGCAGCGCTTGCGGCAGAAGGGAATGTGCAGGTAGAGGCCGAGCGGGACACCCGGCTGCGGTGTCGCGGCGAGCGCCGGCCACGCCTCCTCCGCGACCGCCTGCTCGGTCCACACCGAGAACGGCGGGTAGTTGGCGACGAAGTAGCTGCCGACCTCGGTCTGCTCCGCAGCCGCGCCGCTCGCGCTTTCGGGCATGGTTCCTACCAATATAGCAGCGCGCGGGCCTTCGCCGTGGCCGCGGTAGGACCTCTCCGAGCCTAAAGCCGCTTCGCTGCTCGTCGACGCGTCCCCCGTACCCCGCCCCGAGGAATCGGCGCTCACAGGATAGAATTTCGAGTCCCCGCCAGAGAGCACCACGAATGCATCCCCGCCTGTTCCCCGCTTGTGCGAGCCTCGTCCTGCTTTCGCTCGCCGCGCCGCTCGCTTCGCCGTCACAAACGAAAACGCAGTCACCCGCGGCCGACCGGCCGCGCCTCGTGCTGCTGGTCGCTGTCGACCAGATGCGAGCCGACTACCTGGATCGCTTCCGGCCGCTCTTCAGCGCCGGGCTGAAGCGCCTGGTGGAAGACGGCGCCGTGTTCACGAAGGCCATGTACCGGCACGCTTGCACCGAAACCGGTCCGGGCCACTCTGTACTGTTGTCGGGCCGCTCACCGCGCAGCTCCGGAATCGTGGGCAACGCCTGGTACGACCGCAGCTTGCGCAAGCGCGTCAACGTCGTGGACGACCCCGCCGTGCAGCTCGTCGGCGGCAGGCGCGGACGGGCGGCGTCGCCTGCACATCTCGACGCCATCACGGTCGGCGACATGCTCAAGGCGACCTCGCCTTCGTCCCGCGTCGTCGGGGTTTCGTTCAAGGACCGGTCCGCGATCCTGCCGGCCGGGCGAAAGGCCGACGCCGCGTACTGGTACCAGGCGACGGACGGGCGCTTCGTGACGAGCACCTGGTACGCGGCGCGAGCGCCCGGCTGGCTCAAGAGCTGGAATGCCCGCAAGCTCGCCAATGCGCTCAAAGGCCGCGTCTGGGAGCGCCTGCTGCCCGACGCCGCAAGCTACCGGCGCTTCGCGGGCGAGGACGCGATCGACGGTGAGTTCGACCGCAAAGACATCGTGTTCCCGCATGCGATCCACGGCGCACCGCCGGCCTTCGAGTTCTACGACAACCTGAGGCGCACTCCGTTCGCGGACGAGATCCTGCTCGACTTCGCGACCGCGGCCATGAAGGGCCACGACCTGGGCAGCGACGCGGCCACCGACATCCTGAGCGTGAGCTTCTCGGCCTGCGACGTGATCGGCCACAGCTTCGGTCCCGACAGCCAGGAGCAGATGGACAACCTGCTGCGGCTCGACCGCACGCTCGGCTTGCTGCTCGACGAGGCCGAGCGGCGCGCGGGCAAGGGCCGCGTGCTCGTCGTGCTCTCGGCCGACCACGGTGTCATGCCGCTCGTCGAGGTGCTGAAGGCGCGCGGCGTGGACGCGCGCCGCGCGGACTCGGCGGAGCTGTCCCAGCCGGTGGAGCGCGCACTTCAGGACCGCTTCCCGGGCAAGACCGGCCTCGTCGCCGACCCCGACCCGATGGAGTACGTGCTCGACCGCGAGGCGATCGCGCGCCAGGGACTGAAGTTCGAGGACGTCGAGACCACGATCCGCGAAGCGCTGCTCGGCACGGGGCTGGTCGAGGCGGTCTACACGCAGTCGCAGCTCCTGGGCGCCCGCCCGGCAGACGATCCCTTCTTCGATCTCCACCAGCGCGCGTTCTTCGCCTCCCGCAGCGGCGACCTGATCGCCCGGATCAAGAAGCACGTCTACCTCGGCGGCTACGTCGGCGGCACCGGCCACGGCTCGCCGCACGACTACGACCGCCACGTGCCGATCGTGTTCATGGGCCCCGGCATCGCGCCGGGGCCGCGCGACGTCGAGACGGGGCCGGAGGACATCGCCTGGGCGCTCGGACGGATGCTGGGACTGCCCTATCCGCAGCAGGACTCGGTCACGGATCTCTTGCCGTACCTGGAGTAGCCGCCGCCTTCCGAGATCGGCTTTGAAAGCCGAGGCTCGCGCGGGCGAGAATGGCCGGGTGAGACCCCGGGCGTTCGCGTGGCCCCTGCTGTCGCTGTTCGCCTGCGGCTCGAACCTCGCGGCGGCCACCGGGCCGCGGCCGATCGTGCTCATCGGGATCGACGGCGCCGACTGGCTCGCGATCGACCCCCTGATCGAGCGCGGGCGGCTGCCTGCTTTCGCGCGGCTCAAGGAGCGCGGGCGGACCGGGATCCTGCACGCCACGCCGCCTCTCCTTTCTCCGATCATCTGGACGACGATCGCCACGGGACGTCGTCCGGAGGACCACCGCGTTCTCGACTTCATGGTCGATCTGGCTGGGGGTGGACAGGCTCCCGTCACGTCTTCCGAGCGTCGGGTCGCCGCACTCTGGAACGTCTTCTCGGACCGCGAACGTTCGGTAGGCGTCGTAGGCTGGTTCGCCACCTGGCCGGCCGAGCCGGTGCGCGGTGCGATCGTCACGGACCGCGCGGCGTTGCGCGGCGGCGTTGCCGAGGCTGCGGCGGGGCTCCATGCCTGGTACCCGGAGTCGCTCGCCGCCGAGCTCGGCGGGCTCGTCGTTCGACCGCGCGACCTGACGCGCGAGGACCTCACAGCGTACCTGCCGCTCAGTGCCGAAGAACACGAGGCGGCAAGGCGCGCACTCGGCGGTCCCCCGGAAGCGCTCTACCGCAACCCGCTCGCCCATCTCGCGGTGACCGTCGCGGGCACGCGCAGCCACGCCCGGCTCGCCGAGGCGCTCGTCGCGCGCGCGCGCCAACCCGATCTGCTGATGGTCTACCTCGACGGCGTCGACGCCCTCTCGCATCGATTCGTGCGCGACAAACGGCGGGGACCCGGCGTGATCGAACAGGCGTACCGTGACGCCGACCGCGTGCTCGGGCGGCTGGCGGCGGCGGCACACCCCTCGAGCTGGATCCTGGTCTGCTCCGACCACGGCTTCTACCCGGATGGCGCGGGCGTGTCCGTCGATCCCGCGGAGCTCGCCGGGCCGGCGAGCGCGTGGCATCGCCCGTACGGCATCGTCGCGGCGATCGAGGCGCAAGCGCTGGCGACCGCGGGCCCGGCATCAGCCGCAGTCGACGCGGGAAGCGTCACTCCGCTAGACCTCGCGCCGACGATCCTGCACGCCGCCGGCCTGCCGGTGAGCTTGGAGATGCCGGGCCGGGTCGTCTCGGCGCTGCTTCCACCCGAGGCCACGTCACGCCCCGTCGCGAAAGTCCGATCGCTCGAGCCCGAGCGTCGGGCGATGCCGCAACCGGCTGCGGCCGACGCCGCCGACCCCGCCCTGCGCGAGCGGCTCAAGGCTCTCGGCTACGTGGGCGCGAGCGGCACGTCGCTCGGTCGCCTCAACCTCGGCGAGATCCTCTACCGCAAGGGCGACTACGGCGGCGCCGAGCGTGAGCTGCGGGCCGTGGTCGCGGACCAGCCGGGCAACGTCGCGGCCCTGCTCTGGCTGGCGAAGGCCGTCCGCGCCCAGGAGCGGCCGCAGCTGGCGCTCGAGCTCTACGAGCGCGCGCTCGCCCTCGAGGCCGCCGGCGACGTGCTGGTCGAGGCGGTCACGCTCGCGACCAGCACGGGCTCGCTCGATGTCGCACGCCGGATCCTGGGTGGCTTCCGCGCCTCGCCAGAGACGCGAGCCGACGCGGCGCTGGCGCGAGGCATCCTGGCGTCGAGTGCCGGCGACTTTGCGAAAGCGGAGCGCGAGCTGCGCGCGGCGCTCGCGCTCGATCCGGCCCGGGTCGAGGCGCTCCAGCGGCTCGTCGACCTGCTCGCCGCCGCGGGCCGCTCGAGCGAGACCATAGCGCCGCTCCGGCAAGCGGCGGCACGCACGCCGGACTCCGCCGAGGTGCAGGCGCTTCTCGGCAGCGCGCTCCTCGCACGCAGCGACGCCGCCGCTGCCGAGGAGGCCCTGGCGCGGGCGCTGCGGCTCGCTCCCGACGCCGCGTCCGTGCGTCTCGAGCTCGCACGGGCGCTCGTCAGGCGGGGCAAGCTCGAGGAGGCACGCGCCGTGGTCGGCCCCGCGCCGCCGTCGCGCGAGCGCAGCGTGCTGCTCGGTGTCGCCGCCTCGCAGGGGCAAGCGTGGGAAGAGGCGGTGCGGCACTACCGCGAGGCGCTCGCGGCCGGCCCGCCCGACAAGCACACACTGAACGCGCTCGCCTGGGCGCTCCACCGCAGCGGACGCTCGCGCGAGGCCGCCGAGCTGCTCGACCGCTCCCTGGCGCTCGACGCAGCCCAGCCGGAGATCCGCCGCCTGCGCGCGGAGCTCGACGGGCCTTCGGGACGCTGAGCGCGATGCCACGCAAGCTCGCGGCGCTTCTCGCTGCTGCCGCGGCGCTGCTTGCCGCCTTGTGGTTGCTCCACGCGCCGCAGGGGCAGCCCAACGTCCTGCTCGTGACGATCGACACCTTGCGCGCCGATCGGCTCGGAAGCTACGGCTACGCTCCGGCCGCAACCCCGGTGATGGACGCGCTGGCCGCGCGCGGCGTGCGCTTCGCGACGGCGGTCGCCCACACGCCGCTCACGGCCCCGTCGCACGCCTCGATTCTCACCGGGCTGCTGCCGCTCGGCCACGGCGTGCGCGACAATGGCGCCTTCGTGCTTCCCGCCTCTCCCGCGACGCTGGCCGAGAGCTTGAGCACCGCGGGCTATCGCACTGCGGCGTTCGTGTCCGGCTTTCCGCTCGACCATCGCTACGGCCTCGCGCGCGGCTTCGAGACCTACGACGACCAGCTGCCGCGCGGCCGCGACTCTCGGCGCGCGGCCTACGTGGAGCGCACGGCCGCGGAAACGAACCGGCCCGCGATCGACTGGATTCGTACGGCCCGCGCGCCATGGTTCGCATGGGTGCACTACTTCGATCCCCACGCCCCCTACGAGCCTCCGGCCGATCTCGCCGAGCGCTTCGCCGCAAGCCCCTACGACGGGGAGATCGCCCACGTCGACCGCGAGCTCGGAAGGCTGCTGGCTGCCGTCGAGGCAGGCCGCACGCGAACCCTGGTCCTCGTGACCTCGGACCACGGCGAGAGCCTGGGAGAGCACGGGGAGGCGACGCACGGCGTCTTCGTGTACGACGCGACCTTGCGCGTGCCATGGATCATGGCCGGACCCGGCATCCCCCGCGGCCGCGTAGCGGGCGTCGTCGCCCGTGGCATCGACGTGGCCCCAACCCTCCTCGACTACGCGAGGGTCGGCGTCCCGCCCGGCATGCAGGGGCGTTCGCTGCGACCCGCGGCGGAAGGACGCGAGATGAAGGACGCACCGGCCTACGCCGAGTCGCTGTTCTGCAGCCTCAATCTGGGCTGGGCTCCGCTCCATGCGCTCAGGAGCGCGCGTTTCAAGCTGATCGAGGCGCCGCGGCCGGAGCTCTACGACCTCGCGGGCGACCCGGAAGAGCTGCACGACGTGTCGGCCGCTCGCCGGGACGAAGCGAGCGCCCTCGGCGCGGAGCTTCGCTCGGCGCTCCAGGTCGTTGCCCCCGCGGCGGCGCACGATCCCGGCGAGGAGGCCCGCGAGCGCCTGCGCGCGCTCGGCTACGTCGGCGGCAGCGTGCCCGCGCGCCCCAGCGGGCGCGATCCGAAGGACGGGATCGCGCTCGTGCTGCGGCTGGAGCGCGGCCTGGCGGAGGCTCGGTCCCGTCCCGCGGTCGCGATCGAGGAGCTCACGGCGTTCCTGGCCGAGGAGCCCGACGCCCCGCTCGCGCGGCGCCACCGCGCGATCGCCTACCAGTTCGCGGGGCGTTACGCCGACGCCGTGGCGGACATCCAAGCGCTCGAGCCCCCTGGACGGCTCTCGCTCGAGGACCTCACTGTGCTGGCCGAGTCGCTGCGGCTCGCGGGCCGCCACGACCAGGCGCTCGCGGCTCTCGAGCGCGCACAAGCCGAGAGCCCCCGGGCGCCCGAGCCTGCGTTGCTGCGCGCGCGCACGCTCAGGGCCATGGGCCGCGCCGACGACGCACACGCCGCGCTGCAGCAGGCGCAGGCCCTCGACCCGACGAACGCCGAGGCCCGACGCGGGTTGGCTGAGCTCGCGCTCGAGCGCGGAGCGATCGACGAGGCGGCGGCGCTCCTGGAGGCGAACCTGAGCGCCGATCCGACGGACGTGCCGGCGCTCGTCAAGCTGGGCGTGGCGCGCATGCGCGCGGGGCGCGTGGGCGACGCGCTCGCCCTTTTCGAGCGCGCGGTCGGCCTCGAGCCCGACAACCCCGAGGCGCTGCTCGACCTGGCGGGAGCGCTGGGCCGCAGCGGTCGTTCCCGGGAGGCGATCCCCTACTTCGAGAAGGCGATCGCGATCGGCGGGCGCACCACGACAGCGCTCAACGGCCTCGCGGTGGCCCGGCTCGAGTCGGGCGACACGCTGGGCGCCGCACGCGGCCTGCGCGAGTCGCTCGCGCTCGACCCCCGCCAGCCCCGAATCGCCGATCTGCTGCGCCAGCTGTCCGGAGCGAAGCCGTGAGCCGCTCGCGCCCCAGAAAGCCGCCGACCGAGCGTGCGACGTCCGCGCCGCCAGGCTCGCGGCGCGGGCGCTTCGCCTTGGGCCTCGTGGTGATCGCGCTCGTCGCCGCGGCCGCAGGGCTCGTCTGGCGCCAGCGCACGGCGGCGCCTGCCGCGCGCCCGGCGCTCAACGTCCTGCTCGTCACGCTCGACACGACGCGGGCCGACCGCCTGGGCAGCTATGGCCACGCCGCGGCGCGTACTCGCCACCTCGACCGGCTGGCTGCGGAAGGCGTGCGCTTCGAGACCGCGATCGCGCCCGCGCCGATCACGCTCCCCTCGCACAGCTCGCTCCTCACCGGGCTCTATCCCTTCGAGCACGGTGTCCGCAACAACGGGAACTTCTACCTCGCCGAGCGGTTCGAGACCCTGGCCACGCGCCTCAAGGCTCGGGGCTATCACACCGGAGCCTTCGTGAGCTCGTTCATCCTCGACCGCCGCTACGGCCTCGACCGCGGCTTCGACGTCTATGACGACCGCATGGAGGGAGAGTACGCGCAGGTCGTTACCCTGCAGGCGGAGCGGCGCGGGGACCGCACGGCGCTGGCGCTCGGCCGTTTCATCGACGAGCGTGCGAAGCAGCCTGAGGCGCCCTTCTTCGCCTGGCTCCACCTCTACGACCCCCACGAGCCCTACCGCCCGCCGCTCCCCTTCCGCGACCTCTTCGCGAAGGACCCCTACGACGGGGAGATCGCCTTCACGGATGCGATCGTCGCTTCCGTGCTCGACCGCCTGCGCCTGGCCGGGCTCATCGACCGCACCTTGGTCGTGGTGACCGGCGACCACGGCGAGAGCCTGGGCGAGCACGGCGAGTCCACGCACTCGATGTTCCTCTACGAGGGCGCGATCCGCGTGCCGCTCGTCTTCTGGCGACCGGGGCTCGTGCCCGCCGGGCGTGTGGTCGCGGACCCCGTGCGGCTCGTCGACGTCGCGCCGACCTTGCTCGAGCTCATAGGCGCCCCCGCTCTTGTAGCGCCGCACGCGCGGAGCCTGGTGCCGCTCTTCGAGGGCCGCGGCGGCGGCGCGCCGGCTCCCGCCTACTCGGAGACGCTCTTGCCCAAGTTCTACATGAACTGGGCCCCGCTTCGGTCGCTTCGCGATGGCCGCTACAAGCTGATCGACGCGCCTCGGCCCGAGCTCTACGACCTCGCGACGGACCCCGGCGAGTCCAAGAACCTCTATGGCGAGCGGTCGCAGACCGCCCAGGCGCTGCGCGCGGGCCTCGAACGGCTCGCGGCTTCGGGCGACGCGATGAGCCTCCAGAGTCTGGATCGCGAGGCGATGGAGAAGCTCGCCGCGCTCGGCTACATC
>Ga0114129_10012916_pt1 | contig 11884 bp, 7 predicted proteins | sample RhiMetdeltSRZDD1_FD_80071 | JGI IMG/M metagenome (GOLD analysis project Ga0114129, IMG submission 80071) | Populus rhizosphere microbial communities from Tennessee, USA - Rhizosphere MetaG P. deltoides SRZDD1 (version 2) (version 2) | ecosystem: Host-associated > Plants > Roots > Rhizosphere >... | reverse complement strand
TCAACGAGAAGATGAAGGCGATCCAGAAGGAGCTGGGCCGCAAGGACGACAAGGGCAACGAGATCGAGGAGCTGAAGAAGAAGATCGAACAGTCGAAGATGCCCGAGGAGGTCGAGGAGAAGGCCATCCAGGAACTGAAGCGCCTCGAAGCGATGCCGCCGATGTCGGCGGAAGCCACGGTCTCACGGAACTACCTCGATTGGCTGATTGCGGTCCCCTGGTTCAAGAAGACGAAGGAGAGCCGCGACCTCAAGCGCGCCGAGCAGATCCTGAACGAGGATCACTACGGACTCGAGAAGATCAAGGACCGCATCCTCGAGTTCCTCGCCGTCCGCGCGCTCATCAAGAAGCCGAAGGCAACGATCCTGACCTTCTCCGGCCCCCCCGGAGTGGGCAAGACGTCGCTCGCCAAGTCGATCGCTCGCGCGATGAACCGCAAGTTCGTGCGCCTGTCGCTCGGCGGCGTGCGCGACGAGGCCGAGATTCGCGGCCATCGCCGGACTTACATCGGTGCGTTCCCCGGACAGATCATCCAGATGATGAAGAAGGCCGGCACGCAGAACCCGGTGTTCCTGCTCGACGAAGTCGACAAGATGTCGATGGACTTCCGCGGCGACCCGTCCGCGGCGCTCCTCGAGGTCCTCGATCCCGAGCAGAACAACTCGTTCCTCGATCACTACCTCGACGTCGAGTACGACCTGTCGAACGTGATGTTCATCTGCACGGCGAACGTGCTCCACACGATTCCGCAGGCGCTGCGGGATCGCATGGAAGTGCTGCAGCTCGCCGGCTACACCGAGCAGGAGAAGATCGAGATCGCACGGAAGTTCCTCTCGCCGAAGGCAATCGAGGGCGCCGGCCTGAAGAGCAGCAACATCGCATTCCTCGACGAGGCGTTCCAGACGATCATCCAGCGCTACACGCGGGAAGCGGGCGTGCGCAATCTCGAGCGAGAGATCTCGTCAATCTGCCGGAAGATTGCGCGCAAGGTCGTCGTCGAGGGCAAGCAGTTCAGCGAGGAGATCACGGCAGCCAAGGTGACCGAGTATCTTGGCGTGCCACGCTTCCGGCCGACGCTCGCGGAAGAGACCAACGAGATCGGCGTGGCGACCGGCCTGGCATGGACGGAGGTCGGCGGCGAGATCCTCGTGACCGAAGCGACGCTGATGCCAGGCAAGGGTCATCTGACGCTCACGGGCAAGCTCGGCGATGTCATGCAGGAATCCGCGCAGGCGGCAATGAGCTACGTGCGGTCGAAGTCGGACGAGTTTGGCATCCCGAAGGACTTCAACCGGAAGACCGATGTGCACGTCCACGTGCCGGAAGGAGCGATTCCGAAGGACGGACCGTCAGCCGGCATCACGCTAGCGACGGCGCTCGTTTCCGCCATCACGCGAGTCCCCACTCGTAAGGATGTCGCGATGACAGGAGAAATCACGCTGCGCGGCAAGGTCCTCCCGATCGGCGGGGTGAAGGAGAAGGTCCTCGCCGCTCACCGCGCGGGCTTGAAGACGATCGTCGTGCCGAAGGACAACGAGAAGGATCTGGCTGACATTCCGAAGAACGTACTCGATGTTCTCGACCTCTACATGGTCGAGACGATGGACGAGGTGTTGAAGATTGCGCTGGCGGAGCCTCTCCCCGTGCTCCCGGCCGCAGCGACCGCCACCGACGCGGAAGTTGTCCAGCCCACCATTTCGGACGAGACGATTACTCACTGACGCAGTCAAGGGAGAAAGGAAAAGGGAAAAGGCCTTTTCCCTTTGAAAGTCCTTTCCGCCGAATTCGTCACGAGCGCCGCCGCTGGCGATCGGATTCCGCGCGACGGAGTCCCGCAGATTCCGCTCGCGGGTCGCTCCAACGTCGGGAAATCGAGTCTGATCAACGCGCTCTGTCGCGCGAAGGTCGCGCGTACGAGTGCGGCGCCAGGCAAGACGCGGCTCGGGAATTTCTATCGCGTCACTCTGGACGGAGGTCCCGGTGGTCCGGGTCTGTGGTCGGTGTACCTCGTCGATCTGCCGGGGTACGGATATGCGCGGGGGGGAGCCGAGGGAGCGGTCGAATTGCGAGCTGTTGCCGAAGCCTACTTCCAGCTCAAGCTCCGCGCTCCGGCTTTCCTCGCATCGGCGCTCTTGTTGATCGATGTCCGACACGTCGCTTTGGACTCCGATCGGGCGGCGGCGCGGTGGCTCGACGAGCTCGGCGTCGACTACGACATCGTGGCCACCAAAATCGACAAACTCTCGCGCGCGGAGCGCGCGCGTACCCTGAAAACTCTTAGCGAACGTTTCGGAAAGGCCGCCGTGCCCGTTTCGGCGCAGAGCGGCGAAGGATTGGAAGACCTGTGGAAGAACATCGCGACAATCGTCAGAAATCGGTAGCGACCGCTGCCACACCAGAACCGCCGACGGTCGAGCTCGGCACCCTCAAGGAGATGAGTGTGGCGGAGCTCACTGCTATCGCCAGGCAGCTCGACGTCCCCGGCGCGACCGGTATGCGCAAGCAGGAGTTGATCTTCAGTATCCTCCGCTCGCGCGCGGAGAAGAGCGGCATGCTCTTCTCGGAAGGCGTGCTCGAGACATTGCCAGACGGATTCGGCTTCCTCCGGGCGCCTGATTACAACTACCTGCCCGGACCGGACGACATCTACGTCTCGCCGTCGCAGATTCGGAAGTTCGACCTGCACACCGGCGACACGATCTCCGGACAGATCCGCCAGCCGAAGGACGGCGAACGCTACTTCGCGCTGATCAAGGTCGAGGCGGTCAACTTCGAGCCGCCGGACCGGGGACGCGAGAAGATCTTTTTCGAGAATCTCACGCCGCTCTATCCGCAGAATCGAGTCTCGCTCGAGACGGTGTCGGACAACCTGTCTGCGCGCGTCATGGACCTGATGGTCCCGATCGGCAAGGGCCAGCGCGGCCTCATCGTCGCGCCGCCGCGCACCGGCAAGACGATGCTGCTGCAGAACATCGCGAACAGCATCACGACGAACCATCCGGAGGTGTACCTGATCGTGCTGCTCATTGACGAGCGGCCCGAAGAGGTCACTGACATGCAGCGGTCCGTCAAGGGCGAGGTGATCTCGTCGACGTTCGACGAGCCCGCGACCCGGCACGTCCAGGTCGCCGAGATGGTGATCGAGAAGGCGAAGCGGCTCGTCGAGCACCGGAAGGACGTGGTGATCCTGCTCGACTCGATTACGCGGCTCGCGCGCGCCTACAACACGATCGTGCCGGCGTCCGGTAAGGTGCTCTCGGGCGGCGTGGACAGCAACGCCCTGCAGCGGCCGAAGCGCTTCTTCGGCGCCGCGCGCAACGTCGAGCAGGGCGGGTCGCTGACGATCATCGCGACGGCGCTGATCGACACCGGCTCGCGGATGGACGAAGTCATCTTCGAGGAGTTCAAGGGAACCGGCAACCTCGAGATCCACCTCGATCGCAAGCTCGCGGACCGCCGCGTGTTCCCGGCGATTGACATCCAGAAGAGCGGCACCCGGAAGGAAGAGCTCCTGCTGCCAAAGGAAGATCTGAATCGCGTCTGGGTCCTGCGCAAGGTGCTGACGCCGCTGTCACCTGCTGAAGCGATGGAACTGCTGCTGTCCAGGATGGCGAAGACGAAGAGCAACGCGGAGTTTCTCGCGTCGATGGCGAACGGCAGAACATAGCCGGGTCATACAATACCCAGATGCTCTTCGCCGGGCTGTTCTGTGTCACGTTCGCGACGCTCCTCCTCGAAATCCTCGACGCGCGTCTCCTCTCGGTCGTGACCTGGTATCACCTCTCCTTTCTCGCGCTGTCGCTCGCGATGCTCGGGATGGCCGCAGGCGCGATTCGGGTCCATGTCGGCGGACGCGCGTTCGAGGGGCAGGCCGCACTCGAGCGTTTGCCGGGCAGTGCGCTGGCCTTCGCCATCGCGATGTCGGCATCGCACGTTGTCTGTCTCTGCATCCCGCTGACGGTGCAGCCGATGGCGTCGCCGATTGGAGTCGCGTCGTTCGCGACGGTCATTGCCGCGCTCACGGTCCCGTTCTACTTCTCGGGGGTCACGGTGACGATCGCGCTGACGCGCGCGCGAGCGTCCATCGGCCATCTCTACGCGTGCGACCTCGCGGGCGCGGCATTCGGGTGCCTGGCCGTCGTGCCTCTCCTCGACTCCGGCCGGTTCAACCTGAGCTCGGTCGTCCTGCTCGGAGCGGCCATTGCGGCGATCGGCGCCTACTGCTTCAGCCCGGGGTTCGACAGGAAGCAACGCCGGGTTGCGCTGGTAATCGCGATCGGCTTCGCAGCCGCTGCCACAGCCAACGGCGCACGGATGAACGGTCTCGAGATCGCCTACACGAAGAACCGTTTTTTCTGGATGGCGCCGCACATCGATCGCACGTACTGGAACAGCCACTCGTACGTCGTCGTGGAGCGGCCAGGTGTGTCGGAGCCGTTTCTCTGGGGTGCTGGCGCGCGGCAGGTGCATTCGGGAATCGAGTCTGCCTGGATGGTGATCGACGGTCAAGCAGGCACGCCGATCACGCGATGGAACGGAGAACCTGCAACCCTCGACTGGGTGCGACACGATGTGACCTCTCTCCCCTACTACCTTCGTCGCGGATCGGTCGCCGTGATTGGTTTCGGCGGTGGTCGCGACCTGCTGGCGGCAATCTGGGGGGGAAACACGCGGGTCACGGGCATCGACGTGAATCAGACGATGGTGCGATTGCTGACGGACGATCATCGTCGCTTCGCGAGCCTCGCCGATCGCCCTGAAGTGACGCTGGTGCATGACGACGGGCGAGCGTTCCTGACGCGAAGCGTCGATCGCTTCGATGTCATCCAGATGTCGCTGATCGATACGTGGGCGGCAACCGGTGCCGGGGCGTACAGCCTTACCGAGAACGGCCTGTACACGGTCGAGGCCTGGCGCGTGATGTTGTCGCGACTGACAGAGACGGGCCTGTTCAGCGTGTCGCGCTGGTTCGCGCCGGGTGAGGTGTCCGAGACGAGCCGGCTGCTCGCGCTGGGTGCGGCGTCGCTCATCGACCGGCGTGTCGCGAATCCGCGCGATCACATGCTGCTCGTGTCACGCGACAGGGTGGCGACGCTGATCGTGTCACCATCCCCGTTCACGGCAGGCGATCGCGATGTCGTGGAACGGGTCGCAACCGAGGAGGACTTTACGATTCAAGTCGGCCCGTGGAAGACCGGAGCCATCGACCGGCTCGAGCGGATCGCAAACAGCCGCAACCGCGCCGAACTGCTGGATGCCACGAGCGATCCCCGGCTGGACTTCACGCCGCCGACGGACGACCGGCCGTTCTTCTTCAACATGCTGAAGCCCAAGAGCATTGCCTGGCGCGAGGCCTTGCCGCAGCAGGGCGTCGTCAGCGGCAACATCTACGCAACGACGACGCTGATTGGCCTCTTCGTGATCACGATGGCGCTGGTTGTGGTGCTGATCGTCCTGCCGCTCGTGGCGAACGGCTGGTCACCACTGGATAGTCGAACCTTCGGCGCGTCAGTGCTCTATTTTGCGGCGATCGGCCTCGGCTTCATGCTCACGCAAGTCGCGCTGCTGCAGCGCTTCGCGATCTACCTCGGTCATCCGACACACACGCTGTCGATCACCCTCTTTTCGATGATCCTGTTCGCGGGTGTCGGCAGCTATGTCTCGGACAGAATACCGGCCGTGCTTCCCGGGTACGAACGGGCATTGCCGCTCATCGCGGCGGGACTCCTCGTCGCGCTGACTCTGGCGATTCCACCGGTCACCCAGTCGACCATCACCTTCGGATTGGCGGTGCGGAGCGTCATCGTGGTGAGCCTCGTCGCAGTCGCCTCGACGGCACTGGGTGTCTTCTTTCCTATCGGCATGAGGCTGCTAGGCGCGGTGTCGCCGCTGACGACGGCCTGGATGTGGGGCGTCAACGGCGCCTGTGGTGTCCTGGGCTCCATCGTGGCCGTCGCGATCTCGATCTTTTTTGGCATCCGATTCAATCTGATCGCGGCGGCCATGCTCTACGGCGCATTGCTGGTGCCGCTGACGATCCTCCAGCGGCGGACGAAGCAGTCAGATCTCGCTACTTCTTGGCCGGCGGCTGTTCGGGGAACGGCATCGAGAAGTGCTCGTGCACGATGAGCCACTCGTTGCCACGTTTCTCCCACACCGATGTCCAGCGGGCGTCAATCTTCAAGCGCGAGCCGTCCTTGTTGACCATCTCGCCGTCTACGGTCGCAGTCGCCCACGCCGCGTTCCCGGCATGGTGAACCTGCGCATCGTCGTTCACCTTCATTGCGAGCGATTTCACCGTCTTGAACATCTCGTTCGTCCCTTTTTCATACTCCGACCAGCCGTTGTACTTGCGCGGCGCGATGTCGTAGAACGTCAGACCTGGATCCTTGGCGTAGAACGGTGCCGCTTTCGCAACGTCCATAGAGGACCAGGCGGCGATCACTTGCGCCAGGCGGGCACGATCGGGCCCTGCCCCGGCCTTGCTGGCTTGCGGAGACGATTTGCCTGGCGTCTGGGCAGAAACGAGCGCTCCCGCCAACGCAACTCCGACGATCACGAGCGTCAAACGACGGCGCATGTGGACCTCCTCGATTTTGGAATGACCAGATCGAAACGACACCAGTTGTAAGGGGTTCGCGCCATTATATGCACGTTCTGTTCTTTGTTAAGATGCGGGCGCGTCTCTCGACGATTTCGTCCGGCTGGCCTAACGCCCAAAGCCGTGAGCCCCAAGCTTGGGTCACCGTCGGTGGAGGCCCGTATGCGACTGCTGCGTGTCGGTCTGTTCCTCTGCGCGGGAAGCATTCTGTCGTGGACGACCTTTCCTCTCGCCGCGCGTCAGCACTCTTCAATCGGTCGTGCGCTGACCATCGAGGACTACTACCGCATTCAAACTGTCGGGACACCAGTCATCTCACCGGACGGAAAGTGGGTGGTATATTCGCTCTCGAATCGAATCGAGGAAGACAACAGCACACACACCGAGGCGTGGCTCGTCGCGACCGATGGGGTGGAAAAGCCCTGGCGCGTGCTGCACTACGGGCGGGACGTAACCGGCACGCGATGGACGACGGATAGCCGGCTCCAGTACGTCGCGGATCGCCAACAGTGGACCATCGATCCGGCGAATCCTGGCGCGCCACCATCGAAAGGCGCTGAGACACGATCAGCCGGCCGCGGCGAACGCGGTGGACGGAGCGGGCGCGGTGGCGGTGACGGCGAGGAGGCGGCAGGAATCCCAAGCCCTGATGGCAAGTGGGCCGCGACGATGATCGCGAAGGCGCAAACGCGTCCGACGGCCGATTACGCGAGCGATTTCGAGAAGCGTCACGAAGAGCGTTTCAAGGGCGCGATATTCGATTGGAAGGACTTTCAGCACGATGGTCAGCCGTTTCCCGCGCCCAACAACCGCGCACGTCCCGCGCTGCAGATTGCGATCAATCCGGCCGGTGGCGGAGAACCACGGGTCCTGACCGACCTCGATATCCGCCCTGGCGAGCTTGCCTGGCATCCCGACTCCACGCAGCTCGTCTTCACCGCCGATCCGGACTGGCGCGATGAACTGAGATACGAAAGCCCCGATTTGTGGACGGTGACGATCGACGGCAAGGTCACACGACTGACCGACGATGGATACGTGTACACGGATCCGGGCTTTTCGCACGACGGGAAGTACCTGTCGTACGTGCGCGATCCGGGCACCGACATGATCATCCAGCAGAAGCTGAATCATGGCGGACCGAGTGATTTGTACATCCGTCCGCTCGCTGGCGGAGAGCCCATCAACCTCACGAAAGACTGGGACCTCGAGCCTGGACCAACGCGATGGGCCCCGGATGGCCGCTTCATCTACTTCACCGCCGGAATCGGCGGCGAATCCCATCTCTTTCGCGCGTCCGTGCCCGGCGGAAAAGTCGAGCAGGTCACGAAAGGTCCGCGACGGATCGCCAGCGTCACCTTCGACAAGGCCTTCACCAGAATCGCGTACACAGTCGGCGTGCACGAGCTGCCGACCGAAGTCTATGTCTCGAACATCGACGGGACCAACGAGCGGAAGCTGACGGAGGCTCACAAGCGAATTGCGACCGAGGTGGCGTTCAGCAAAGCGGAGCGACTGCGCTGGCCCAGTTACGACGGCACCCAGATCGAAGGCTGGTTGATGTTCCCGTACGGATACGACACGCAGAAGGGACCGTTCCCGATGATCGTCGCGAGCCACGGCGGCCCTCACTCTGCGACCGGGTACAGCTTCGATTTCAAGCATCAGTACTTCGCGGCGAACGGCTACTTCGTGTTCGACACGAACTTCCGCAGCTCCACCGGCTACGGTGAAGCGTTCAAGTGGGCGACCTGGGGTGAATGGGGCAAGAAGGACGGCGAGGACGTCGTCTCGGGCATCGACTACGTGGTCAAGCGGTACCCGGTTGACCCGAAGCGCGTCGGGCACACGGGCCACTCGTACGGCGGCTTCATGACGAACTGGTTGATCACGCAGTATCCCGATCGATTCGCCGCCGCGATTACGGGAGCCGGAGTCTCGAACTGGATGAGCGATTACGGCACAGCGGACATCTATCGAACCAAAGAGACGGAGTTCTTCGGGACTCCCTGGGACAAGGACGCCCGTGACCGGATGATCAAACAGTCCCCGCTCGCCTACGCGGGCAACGTGCGGACGCCGACGCTCTTCATCCACGGCGAGATGGATCAGCGCGTGCCGTACGAAGAAGGCGAGCAGATGTACTTCGCGCTGAAGCGGCGTGGCGTGCCGGCCAAGATGATCCAGTACGCGGGCCAGCCGCACGGGATTGGTGGCCATTGGAACAACGTCCACCGGATGATCAACGAGCTGACATGGTGGAATCAGTACCTGAAGAGCGGGACGACGCGGACCTCGACGCAGACAGGACGGTAAACGAGCATTAAAGAACGACAAGGGACAAGGGGCAAGGAAAAGGAAAGGGGAAAAGGGAAAAGGGAAAAGGGGAAGGGAAAGGAAAAAGGAAAATCGCAGATGCGCGGCAGGTGGATGCTCGTCGTCGTGCTGCTATCGGCAGCGTTTTCGGGTAGCGCAGCGCGTTCGCAGTCAGGAATCGCGATACAGACTGGCGACGTCGTTTTTCGCGGCGGCTTGATCTTCGACGCCGTCGGTGACGCGACGGCACCGAACACCGGTCTGATCGTTCGAAACGGCACCATCCTCGCGATCAATGCAACTCTCACCGGCCTCGACCTGGCTGCCGCGCGCGTGATCGATCTCGCGCCCACCGAATCCCTTCTTCCCGGCCTGTTCGATCTGCACGCCCACTACGCGATGGACCTCTACGGAGAGGGACGCATCGACGAGCATGTCGTCAACCCGGTGGTCTTCCTGGCAAACGGCGTCACGTCCACCTTTCCTGCTGGCGAGGTGAATCCGGACGAGATGCGCGCGGCGCGTGAGGCGATCGACGCGGGCCGCCAGATTGGTCCGCGCATCTACAACTCGGGCCCATACTTCGGGACAGCGCGGCCGGGATGGAACGCCGTCGAGATGACGCCCGAGCGCATTCGACGCGAAGTGGACGACTGGGCCGCAAAGGGCGCTCGTGGGTTCAAGGCCAAAGGGATCGGGCCCGAGCAGCTCGCCGCGTTAATCGACCAGGCGCACGTGCACGGACTGACGGTGACCGGTCATCTCGACTCCGGCGCACGGAACAGCGTGAACCCGAAGGCGGCAATCCTCATGGGCATCGATCGCATCGAGCACTTCATGGGCGGCGACGCGATTGCAGCCGACCGCCCGGCGTATGCGTCGCTCGAGAGCCTTGATGTGACGGGTCCCGAGGTGAAAGCGATCTTCAATCTCTATCTGAGCCGGAACGTTTTCTACGATGCCACGGTTACCGCCTACGACTACTGGGCGAAGAGAGATCCGCAGGTTTACACGTACTGGATCAATGAGATGGATTTCCTGACCCCGTACGCGCGCAAGGCGGTCGAGGCTCGCCTCCCCCGACGAGTCAACGAGCAGTTCGAGCGCATCTACTGGGTCAAACGGAAGGAAGTGAAGGCTTTCTACGACGCCGGCGGCGGTCGTCTGCTCACGCTCGGCACCGATCATCCGAGCTGGGGTGAGTTCCTGTCAGGCTTTGGATCGCATCGCGAGTTGCACGCGCTCGTGCGGTCCGGGATTCCCGCCGCCGCTGCGATCAAAATCGGAACGATCAACGGCGCTCGCGCGCTCAACGTCGCAGGCAAGCTCGGGACGCTCGAAGCCGGCAAGCTCGCCGATCTGTTCGTCGTACGCGGCAACCCTTTGCAGGACATCCGCAACACGCGGAACGTCCGCCTCGTCATGAAGGCGGGACGAGTCTACGACGCATCGGAGCTGCTCGCATCGGTCCGTGGAAAGATGGGGCCGTCGGGTCCCGAAGACGAGCCGAAATGGCGCCCGACGGCGAGGACTCAGAGTTCGCGAGAATGAGACGCTCACGAACGTATCACGCACTGTCCTTCGGCCGTTGAGGTACCGGTTAGAACCGCCTCATGCATTGCGGCGCTTGACGACATCGCACGTCGCGCCGTGAGATAGAAAGATGCAACTCTCCTCAGTGATCTTCGTTCTCTCGATGGCCGGCGCCCTGACGAACACCGCCTCGTCCGTCCGACCGTTCGCGCAGGGACAGACGCAACCCCCCTCGAGTACGCCTCAAAAGCCTTCGCAGACGCCGCCGACTGCCGCAAAGCCCCAGACGCCGTCCCCGGGCGACGCGAAGCCCCAGGCAGCCGCACGACCCACAATCACGGTGTTCGTGACCGACCGCAGCGGTCAGCCAATAGCGGATGTCTCGGTGAAGGCATCAGGACCGGTGGAGCGAACCGGCAACACGGACGTGGAGGGCACCGTCATACTTCGAAACGCCACCCCCGGCGTGTACCGTCTTCGCTTCGATCGCGAGCGATACGTGACGCTCGAGCGTGAGGTCACCGTTCTGGCGGGGCGCCCGCTGAAGACAACGGCCGCGCTCGATGCCGCACCGCCACCGCCGCCACCACCGAAGCCGGAGCCAGTCGCGCCCCCGCCGCCGCCTGAACCACAACCCTTGCCCAAAGTCGAACCGTCATCGGTCGCTATCACCGACTTCATCGAGAAGAACTACATCGGGGGCGCGCCGTCGAAGTATTCGTCCGTCGGATGTACGGCCAGCTCCACCGCGGTCCTCATTCAGCTGCGCGATCCGCTCGAGGAACACACTCACACGGACTCGGACGAAATTCTGTACGTAGTCGCAGGCGAAGGAACGCATCGCGTCGCCGGCAAGGACATGCCGCTCGCGCCCGGAACGATGGCGGTCGTGCCGCGAGGTACGCCACACTCGGTCTCGCGCCGCGGCCGCGCACCGATCATCGTGCTGTCGATTCTGAGCGGCCCGATGTGCCCCTCGCTGAAATGAGTGGTGAATCCTTACCATCCTCTGCATCCGGTCAGGTCCCCGAGCGTCGCCACGTAGTCGGCAGGGGCGGCTCGGATGTTCACGACCCGAAACGCGCACGCATCTTCGGGCGTCGGGTCGACCGTTCCCGCGTCGTGTCGTGAGTGCTCCGACAATTGCGCGATCAGCACGACAACGACTCCGTAGCTTTCGGGAAAGGCCGCTTCGAAATCAATCCGGCTCGAGCTTCGGTGCGCGATGTCGACGACGAAACGCCGCGACGCGGTGCGTCCCGCTGGCGATACTCCGGTGACGACGTCGACGAGCGCATTGTGAACGTCGGCGTCGCCGTTGTTGCTGACCATCCCAGAGAAGCGCGTGAGCTCGCCCGCTCTCGTTGGCACCGTGACGTCGATGTCGACTGGGGCGACCGAGACATCGGCGGTCGGCCATGAAGAAGGGTCGCT
>Ga0114129_10012913_pt1 | contig 11885 bp, 10 predicted proteins | sample RhiMetdeltSRZDD1_FD_80071 | JGI IMG/M metagenome (GOLD analysis project Ga0114129, IMG submission 80071) | Populus rhizosphere microbial communities from Tennessee, USA - Rhizosphere MetaG P. deltoides SRZDD1 (version 2) (version 2) | ecosystem: Host-associated > Plants > Roots > Rhizosphere >... | reverse complement strand
TGATACCGGCTACGTGTGTACCATGGAATGGGGTAGTGGCCATTACATCGGGGTTACCATAATGACTATCGGTAATGTCATTTTCGTTGTCTTTCGTAATATCGCCACGGTAATTCTGCGGCGCTTTATCTTTTGCTTCTGCTTTTCTTTCTTCACCACCTACGTATTCTTCAAAACCATCCAAAAACTCTTTATTGGTGGTTTCCATCATCTGGTTGGCCTTAAACAGATACAGTAAACTTCCTTTGGCTGATTTATCTACACTGCTAACAGCATTGAAAGAATCAACATCGGCACCTGTGTATGTTTCTTTATTCAGCGCTTTGCGTAAAATGCTATCGCTTTTCTGGGCGCTGGTCAATGCTCTTTTCAGCATAACCAGGTCAACACCCTGCTCAGCACCTTCGCCTTCGATTTTCTTTTTTGCTTTCAGCCACATATTATATTGATCCAGGTCGTCGGGCGAAAGGGTATTGGGATCAATCGTTTTACCACCAAACTTGTCTTTGTACATATGATATACCCGGGCGCCTTCGTACGAATCCTGTTTTACGTTACGGCCATCTTTACCGCCTATAAAATTCCAACCGTGAACATCATCAACGTAACCGTTGCCGTCATCATCAAGACCATTAGCCGGAATTTCTTTCGGGTTGGTCCACAGAACTTCTTTTAAGTCTTCGTGCAACGTATCGATTCCTGAATCGATGATCGCTACCACTACGGTTTTTCCTTTTAGGTTTTTGGTGCGAATAAAATCGTACGCTTTATTAATGCTGATGCCGTAATAGCCGTCTTTTGTTTTGTCGAGCAGATGCCATCCCTTCGGCACATCGCCGGATTTTGTGCTTTTATCCTGCTGCGCTACAGCCGTATGGCCCGCAATCACAAAGGCAGATACTATTCCTGCTGCTTTTACCAGTTTGTTCATTTACGATTGTTTTTTTTGCTTTACAGATGTGTAACGTAAGTTTAATAGTGGTATATAATATCCAAATATCTGTTTTTTTAATTATTCTTAACAATTAAGTCCGGCGCGTAATCAGTTCTCCTATACCTCTCTCGATAAAAATATAAAATTAAAAGCCACTCGTGCAGCATATTACATGAGTGGCTGGCAGATTGTTTTCGGGCGATTGGATTTTTACCTTTTTTAAAGGTTTTTCTGTATTACCCAACGCCTCAGCATCTGTCACCACTCCGTTGCCGCGCCGCAGCTATTGCTGCGACAGCTTCAGTTCAACGCGCCGGTTGGCTGCTCTGCCTTCCGGTGTATTATTATCAGCCACAGGGTTTTCCTGTCCGTACCCTTTGGCCATTAACCTGTTACCATCAATACCTTTTTGAATCAGGTAGTTCTTAACGGCATCGGCACGTTTTTGCGATAAGATCAAATTGGTTGCCGCATTGCCTACATTGTCAGAATGCCCTTCCACAACCAGTTTCAGCGTAGGATTGTTTTTCAGAATGGCAACCACTTCATCAAGCGGGCCAAACGAACCGGGCACAATCTTATCGCTGCCTGTTGCAAAGAATATCTTCCTCGCTGCATAATTCACTTTTTCTATGATCTCGCGCTTAATGGGCGGCGGACAACCATTGTACGCTGCAGTACCTTTTATAGTTGGGCATTTATCTTCTGTATCAATTATGCCATCGCCATCGGTATCCGGTACAGGACATCCATTAAATTCTGCAGGTCCTTTTTTATCAGGACAAAGATCTGCTTCATCATTTACACCATCGCCATCCTGATCCGGTATCGGACATCCATGATATTTAACCGGGCCGGGTTTATCGGGACACTTATCATCTTTATCGAAGATGCCATCATTATCGGTATCGGGTGGACATCCGTGGGTCTTAATAGTACCGGCGATATCAGGACAATTGTCAAGTGCATCTGTAATTCCATCTCCATCACGATCAGGACAGCCGCCTGTTTTGGCCGAACCCGCTACATCAGGACACATATCGGTTTTATCGGGCACGCCATCGTTATCGCGGTCAGATGGTTTGGGATCAACGCGTTTGCTCAGCCAAAAACCAACAGAGGCACCTATTACTTTATGCTTAAAAGTACCATCATAAGATGCATGGTAAAAGCTGGTCAACCCCTGACTGATGAAACCGGTAAGCAATACGTTGCCCAATTCAAAACCTGCCCGGGCATTAAAACCTACATCAAACGTATTCGCTTTGTTTGAAACCTTACCAACCTCGATATTTGATTCGGCCTTTGAATAATTAACCGATGAATCGTTTACCACTGCTCTTGTTTCAGACGTTTGCTTTCCGTTGTAAAAGAAAGAAACGTATGGACCCGCACTCAGCATAAAACTGCTTTTTTTACCCATGCGCAGTTTCAATACGAGGTTAAGCGGAATATCGAAATAGTTGGTATAAAGTGTATTGGTATGGTATAAGGTGTCGGTCTTTACAGTAAGCGTATCAAAAAAACGTTCATACTTTCTGCCTTTGGTCATATAAAAAAGGCCGGGCTGAAAATAGAACCGTCGAGAGGCACCGATCGGTATTTCGCCAATAATGCCCAGGTTAAAACCGCTTCTCGTGGTATAGTATGGTTTTGAATTAGTACTCCAGCCCTGAATGTTATTTGTTTCTATCACAGACGAAGATTGAGGGCCTCCCATTATTCCCAAACGCATTTGAGAACTGGCAGCACAATAGATAGCAGTAAATAACAAAAGGGTAAAGAGTTTCTTCATACCGGTTTCAGCTTTCCAGACACGTAATAACGTTCGTAATCATGTTATATTGTAGAAGTCTGAAGTCGGAGGTCTGAAGTCTGATGAACCTGAGTTTCAGGGCTGTTAATGTTTATCCCCCCGGCTCTCCATTTAAAAAAAATTGTGGCCAAATATGCTTGTACTTTCCAAATTTCGACCTCTTCTGACTTCCGACTTCAGGGCTTCACACGTGAAACTTAATTCCCTGAGCCAAAGGTAATTGTGATGAATAGTTGATGGTGTTGGTTTGCCGGCGCATGTAGGCTTTCCAGGCATCGCTGCCGCTTTCGCGACCGCCGCCGGTTTCTTTTTCGCCGCCAAAAGCACCGCCGATCTCGGCCCCAGAGGTGCCGATATTTACATTAGCAATACCGCAATCGCTTCCGGTAGCGCTCAAAAATTGTTCAGCTTCGCGCAGGTTCAGGGTCATGATGCTCGATGATAAGCCCTGGGGCACACCATTTTGAATAGCGATCGCTTCATCGAGCGAGTTATACTTCATCAGGTACAAAATGGGGGCGAAGGTTTCCTGCTCAACGATTTTATAATGCGGATCTACTTCGGCAATGCAGGGTTGAACGTAGCAACCGCTTTCGTAACCGTCGCCATCTAATACACCGCCATCAACAATAAAGCGGCCGCCTTCTTTTTTACAGGCATCCAGCGCCTGCCGGTATAATGCAACCGCATCTTTATCGATCAGCGGGCCTACATGATTATTTTCATTGAGCGGGTTGCCAATACGCAATTGCTTATACGCAGCAACCAGTTTATCTTTTATGGGATTGTAAACCTGTTCGTGAACAATCAGCCGGCGGGTGCTGGTGCAACGCTGACCGGCGGTGCCTACGGCGCCAAATACAGCGCCTCTGATGGCAATGTCGAGGTCGGCATGTTGCGAAACAATGATGGCATTGTTGCCGCCCAGTTCGAGTAACGCCCTTCCGAGGCGGGCGCCTACGGCAGCTGCAACGGCTTTGCCCATGCGGGTTGAACCGGTAGCCGATACCAGCGGAATACGCGCATCGGCCGACAGCCATTCACCCACATTACGGCCACCTGTTACGAGGCCGTTGATACCATCGGGCACATTGTTCTTTTTAAAAACTTCTGAAATAATATGATGACAGGCTATAGCGCACAAAGGTGTTTTTTCAGAAGGCTTCCATACACATACATTGCCGCAAACCCAGGCAAGCATCGTGTTCCAGCTCCATACGGCTACCGGAAAATTAAAGGCCGATACAATGCCCACAATACCTAACGGATGCCATTGTTCGTACATGCGGTGGCCCGGCCGTTCACTGTGCATGGTTAAACCATACAGCTGGCGCGACAAGCCCACTGCAAAATCGCAGATATCGATCATTTCCTGCACCTCGCCATATCCTTCCTGCAGGCTTTTACCCATTTCGTAGGAAACCAGTTTGCCCAGCGGTTCTTTATAAGCACGCAAGGCTTCACCAATCTGACGCACTATTTCGCCGCGTTTGGGTGCAGGCCAGGTGCGCCATTCGGCAAATGCATGTTGGGCTTTGGCAATAACTGCTTCATAATCGTTTTTATCGGCAGCCTGCACAATGCCTATCAGTTTACCATCTACGGGAGAATACGATTCAATTTTTTCGCCATGCGGGGGTAAGGTACTGATGCCGGTGGATACGCCTGAATTAAGTGCCTCAATTTTTAATGGTGCCAGAAAATCCATATGGGTGCATTTTCGGGCAAAAGTAACTAACAATTGTGAGTTTACAAGCGTGAAACGGTAAACGTGAAACGGCAAACCTGAAACGGCAAACGTATGAAACGCCACCTTATTCAAGTGCATCAAACACTAAACGGGTTTTCATTAGCACATTAGCTAATTAGCACATTAGCAAATTAGCTAATTGGCTAATTGCCTTCTGCAGTATTCATTAAATTCATCTTCATCTGCTTCGGGGTCGTCATCGTCTTCTACTTCGCGTTGCAGAATGCGGTTATTGGTAAAGTCGAGAGTGAGCAAACCATCTTTCAGCACAATGTTATTGAACTGATTCCAGTGGTATCTTTTTTTGAAGAGGGAGTTGATAAGAATTTCTTTATCAGAGAATCCGATCTCTATCGAGTGTTTGGCCTGGTATTCGAGCAGGGCAAGAATAATAAAAACAAACGTCAGCCATTGAAAGTAAGGCATTTTCATCCATACCAGCGCAGCAATCAGCAGGGCGCGGCTATAGTACACTTTCTTTTTTTTGGCGTAATACTGGTTCCACAACACTACAATGGTAACGAAAATGATCCCCAGCGGGTAAGCGAAACTTACATTACCCGATTGCGTGGATCGTATAAATTCCTGCGAAAAACAAACAACAGAAAAAATGCTGAGGAATAATCCCAATATATCAATATAGCGATTGGTTTGATTCTTTAACGTAACAACATACTGGTATACCATAGGAGGTTATTGGTTACTTGCCACAAGCAGGTTGGCTAATTTCCATAAAATATGAGCGCCCACGTTGGCGTCCCATTCGTTATTGTCGCCTATACCTATTTCAATCAAATCGAATCCGATGAATTTGCGGCCGCTGGTCACTATTTTTTTCAGCAGGTAAAATATTTGTTCGGTTTCAAAACCGCCCTGAACCGGTGTGCCTGTATTGGGGCATAATTTGGGATCGAGGCCATCGATATCGAAGCTTACATGTACTTTTTCGGGTAAGTTGCTCACTATTTCATCGGTGATCTGCTTCCAGGTTTCGCCTTCGTACTGGCGTTTTTTAATATCGCTGTCGAAGTAGGTGGTCACCCTGTCTTTATTGCTATTGATATATTCCCATTCTTCCTGGCAGTAATCGCGGGCGCCGATCTGAAGTAAACGGGTAAGCGAAGGAATTTCGGTCAGTGCATTGTACATAACACTGGCATGGCTGTATTTAAAAAACTCGTACCCCTTGCGCAGGTCGCAATGCGCGTCGATCTGTAATATGCCAAACTCACCATGCTGTTCGGCCAGTGCTTTAAAAAATCCCAGCGAGGCGCTGTGGTCGCCGCCAAGCAGGGCCACCAGTTTGCCTTTGCTGAGCAATTGCCGGGTTTGATCGTATACCCAGTTATTGAGGTAAATGCCTCCTTCGTTGATATCCCTCAGCGATTTGCACATGAAGAGGTTCTTCTCCAGAATTTCGCCGTGGGAAATATAGTCGATGTATAATTCGGCTTCTTTGCGCAGGTAATCGCTTTTTAACAGGATCTTTTTATCGGGCATGCGCATAAAAAAACCCTGCCGCCACGAATCCCGGGTGTCAGGGTCAAACAAATCAACCTGCATGCTGGCCTTAAATATATGATCTGCTGCGCGGGCAGTTCCTGCATTATAGCTCACCGTTACCTCCCAGGGAACCGGTAAAATAACCAAACGGGCATCTTCTTCAGTGAAGGGTAAACCAAATATGTTGTTATTGGGATTACTTGCCGCGTTAGGATCAAAATGAGATAAGTCTGTCATATCATACTCGAAAAAAAATCGGGGATGCAAGGTAGTACAGGAACGGAATGTGGCAAAAAAATTATGCAAAGCGAGCTTACGTTTGTTAGCTTGCGGCTTCAGCCCCGGGTGACAAAAATCATTCGCCTGCGCAATGCATTTTGACCTAACTTTGCCGGGCATAAAAGATTTATGAAAAAGATCCATATTGTTATTCTTGTGGGAATTGCGGCCTGTATCATGATCCTGTTGAGTTTTATGGGCGATTTAAGTACCTACGAAACCCTGGCCTCGGCCCGTCAGAAAGAAGGTAAAACGGTAACTGTTATCGCAAAGCTCGATAAATCAGCCGCCACGCCTATTGAATACGACCCCGCCAAAAATCCGAACCTTACCCAATTTTATGTAATCGATTCTCTCGGAAATAAAGCTCAGGTTAAATATTATTTCGAAAAGCCTTTTGATATGGAAAAAAGCGATCGCATTGTGCTGAAAGGGAAAATGAAAGGCGATGTGTTTGAAATTACCCGTAAAGATGGTATTCTGATAAAATGTCCTTCCAAGTATAAAGACGATCCCAAAGCCGCACAGAACAACCTGAGTCAAAACTAAAAACACGTAATGAAGTATATCGGTGAACACCTGTTACCCGGTCAGTTGGGACATTTGCTGGTAGTGCTTTCTCTTGTTGCTTCGCTGGTAGCTACCATTGCTTATTTCAAGGCTTCCAATGCCACTTCACCCGCCGACCACGACAGCTGGAAAAAACTGGCCCGTATTGCGTTTTATATCGACGCATTTTCGGTGCTGAGTGTATTCAGTATCCTTTTCCTGATCATTGCACAACATTATCACGAATATTTTTACGCCTGGAACCATAGCGACAGATCACTGGCTCCCAAATACCTGCTCAGCAGCATCTGGGAAGGGCAGGAGGGCGCCTTTTTGCTTTGGACGCTTTGGCATGCGCTGTTGGGGTTAATATTGATGCGCACCGCCAAAAAATGGGAAGCGCCGGTGATGACGGTCATTAGTTTTGCGCAGGTTTGCCTGGCCACCATGGTGCTGGGGGTGTATTTTTTTAATATTAAAGTGGGAAGCAGTCCGTTTTTGTTAACACGCTATCAGTTTCAGGATGCCCCCATTTTCAGTGGTCCCAATTACCTGGCTTTGGATAAAATAAATAACGGCAACGGTTTGAACCAGTTATTGCAAAACTACTGGATGGTGATTCACCCGCCCGTGCTGTTTATGGGATATGCCAGCACTATTGTTCCGTTTGCTTTTTCAATTGCCGGTTTATGGAAAAAAGATTTTGGCTGGACGAAAGCCGCTTTACCCTGGTCGTTGTTTTCAGGAGGCATCTTTGGATTGGGAATAATGATGGGCGCCGCCTGGGCCTATGAATCGCTTTCTTTTGGTGGTTACTGGGCATGGGACCCGGTTGAAAATGCCTCGCTGGTTCCCTGGCTGGTTATGATAGCCGCCATTCATACCCAGGTTATATATAATTCAACCGGCCATTCGTTACGGGCAACCCATACCTTGTTTATACTGAGCTTTTTGCTGGTAATGTATTCAACCTACCTTACCCGCAGCGGCGACCTGCAGGATACCTCGGTACACGCCTTTGTTGATTCGGGCATGAACTGGCAATTGCGTTTGTGGCTATTTATATTGGCGATCCCATCCCTGGCATTGCTGGTAGCCCGGTATAAAAAAATACCGCATATTGCCAAAGAAGAAGAGTTCAACAGCCGCGAATTCTGGATGTTCATCGGGTCGCTGGTGTTATTTCTGTCGGCCATGGCCATCATCGTTCCTACTTCTTTCCCGATATTTAATAAACTGTTTGGCACCAACCTCGCAATCGGGGAAGACAAAGAGTTTCCCTATAACCGTATTCAGATATTTGTAGCCATGGTAATAGGTATTTTAACCGCCATAGGGCAATACCTTAAATACAAAAACACGTCAAAAGCTTATTTCAATAAAAAGATATTGTGGGCTACGGTAATTGCTTTGCTGGTATCGGTGAGCATCAGTTACTTCGGACATATCAATTATAATAAATACGGCATCGGTTTTCTGTCGGCCATTCATTTGGCGCTGTTTGCCGGCGTGTTTGCGGTAATTGCCAATGCCGGGTATATTTATACAGGTTTGGGTGGAAAGTTAAAAGCAGCAGGCGCTTCAGTGGCGCATACCGGTTTTGGGTTATTGTTGGTGGGCATACTCATTTCTTCTTCCAAAAAAGAAATTCTGTCGGTAAACACCTTTAACCCGCTGAATTTTGGCCCCGAAAAACCCAAAGAGGGCTTCGAGAACCTGACCCTGTTCAGGGATATCCGCACCGATATGGGTAAATACTGGGCTACCTATGAAAAGGATTCGGTAAATGCAACGAGGCGGATCACCTACTTTAAGGTGAACATGGAAAGAAAGGATGGCAAGGAGAAGTTCGATCTGTACCCCGATCTGATCAAAAACACCAAAGGGCAGGAGGGGATGTCGAACAACCCCGACTCGCGGCATTACTGGAACCGGGATATTTTTGTATATGTGAACCACGCCAGCTCGGTTATGGAAGATAAGGATACGGTGCAGTTCAAAAATCACCTGGTGCAGGCCGGCGATACCATTTTTTATTCCGAAGGGTTTATGATCTTCGATAGCGTTACGGTAAACCCAAACAATAGCAAATACAAATTCACCAGCAACGATACGGCCATTATGGCCAACCTGACTGTATTCACCAAAGAAAACCAAAAGCTCACTGCCCGGCCGGTATTGTATGTTCAGAATAACGAGGCGAAGCTGATTTTAGACACGTTGTATTCGCAGGGGCTGGCCATCAGTCTTGCCCGCGTTGCCGAAGATAAACACCTCGAAATAGGGGTAAAAGAATCTTCACGCCTGACGCCCTTCCTGGCGCTCAAGGTGTTGCAATTCCCTTTCATTAACCTGGTATGGCTGGGCACCATTGTAATGATCATTGGGTTTGTGATGAGTATGGTACGGAGGATCAAGCTGTTGTAGTGTCCTGAGCGAAGCCTGCCCGACTACTGGCGGGGCCTGCCCGACTACTGGCGGGTCGAAGGATCGTCAATAGCACCGGGCGTAGTCGGGGTGCCTCTTGCCTGAACCAGGATTTTAAGCGATTAAGAATTTTGCGATATATGCCCGGTGTGCTTTGCGCTCCGGGCTTTTTATTATGCCTGTTTATCCTGATCCTTGATTCTTATTCTTTATTTAAGAATTCCTTTACATCTGCCGGGGTTACATTTTTGTCTTTCGGGTATTTATTATTACAGACAAATTTTATTAATTTAGTGATCCCGGATGACTGCGAATAAGAAAATATTATCCTGCGTGTTAGCGGTTTGGGCAATGGTAGCTGTATCCGTAAGCTCCGCGTTTGGCCAAACAACACCCGATTCGATCCCAATGCCGCAATTAGGGCCCAATGATACCATTTCGGTACCGGCCCAGGTGATTGATCGCGAGTATGTGCCGGCGCAAACGCTTGAATGGGTATGGGTGCAGGTTCCTTATCCTAAACATTTGCTGGCAAAACGCGAGGCATGGACCCGTTTACGCAATGCCGTTTACGTTACTTACCCATATGCCCGCCGGGCAGGCGATATCATGAACGATATCAACGCCAAAATTGCCCAAATGCCCGAAGGGGAAAAGAAAAAATATATCCATTCACGTGAGAAGGAACTGAAAAAGCAATTTGCCGACCCGCTCAGCAACCTGTCGGTATACCAGGGTAAAGTATTAATGAAACTCATCAACCGGCAAACCGGTAATAACTGCTATAACATCATCAAAGAGTACAAAGGCGGATTTACCGCACGTTGCTGGCAAACCGTTGCCTTTGTATTTGGCAGCAATCTCAAACAGCCATATAACGCCAATGGTGATGAAAGTGAAATAGAAAGAATTGTGCAGGAAGTTGAGAGAATGCACCGGATGTAAATTTAGTTTGTGCAAACCACAAACAATTTTTATTTCTTTATTTTCCCAATCAAACCAGTAGTTGAAAACCCTTCCACAATCGGATTGATTACCACTTTACCGCCGGCGGCCTGCACCTCTTTGGCGCCTACAATTTGATCAATGGTATAATCGCCGCCTTTTACCAGTACATCGGGTTGCAGCGTGGTGATCAGGTTCAGCGGAGTGTCTTCTTCAAATATAACCACCATATCTACCATCAGCAACGAAGCCAGCACCAGCGCACGCGATTGTTCGTCGTTAACCGGGCGGCTGTCGCCTTTTAAGCGTTTGGTAGAAGCATCGGAGTTGAGGCCTACCACTAAAAAATCTGCTTCAACAGCAGCCTGTGATAAAGAAAAAATATGTCCGCGGTGAAGTATGTCGAAGACGCCGTTGGTAAAAGCTACTGTTTTTGAGGTTACACGCCATTGCCGAACTTTATGCAATGCTTCGTTGAGAGTGCAAATCTTTGTGCTAATGATATCAGCTTTTCTCATTAATGGTCCTTTTATTAAAATACGGTAATAAAGTCAATGCAATAAATCCACTGATTAAGGCAAAGAAGAACTGAACCGACCACATCAACTGGCCAAAAGCAAAACCAAGACTTTCTTTTAAACCGTATATCAACATGGTTTTTTGTACAAAAAATGCATATACACCAATGCCGCCACCGGGCGCCGGTACAATCATGGCCAGACTGCCCATGGTTAACACCGATAAAGCGTGGGGAATACCATAAACAGCGGTATCTTTCATAGCCCAGAAACCTATCTGAACGCTCAGCAGGTACATAGACCAAATGAATATGGTATGAAACACAAACCAGCCTTTCTTCTTCAGGTAACGCACGCTGGTTATGCCATGCCATATTCCCTCGAAAATTGTTTTTATTTTTTGAATGAACCGTATATGCGCAAATTTCTTAAACACCACCACTACACCAATAATACCTGCCAGTAAAACGCCAAAGAGAATGATCAGCCGCGTAACAGAAAGCGAGCTGGTTTTCGATTGAACGATATTGTTCAGGGTTTCATTGATGTAACCGCCAATAACATCGAACTGTGTAAAAAGGGTAATTATAATAACCAGCGCCAGGCACAGCACATCAAAGGCGCGTTCGGCTACAATGGTGCCCACCAGTTTATCGGCCGGCACTTTTTCATAACGGGAAAGTATAGTACATTTCAGCACTTCGCCCAGTCGTGGTACGGCCAGGTTGGCCATATACCCAATGAGCACGGCCATATAGGTATTGAAAACTTTTGGTTTATAACCGAGCGGCTCCATTAAAATCTTCCAGCGTAAAGCCCTGCTGTAGTGGCTGAGCAGTAAAGTGATCATTACGGGAATAATCAGCAGGTAATTGGCATTGCGAAAGGCGTTCCTGATATCTTCCCAGCCTTTATCAGAGATCTTTCGCATCGACCACCACACCAAAAAAATGCTGAGCCCCAGGAAAAGGAGATACTGTAAAATGCTCAGGATTTTTTTATTCATATGGGGGGCGGTTATTTTTACAAATTTACCGATGTTAATGTTAAGTCTGAAACAAATCCACGTTACATGTTTCAGGTTTCAGGGAAACCCTTGTAACCTGTAACGTGTAACAGCTTCTTAATATGTTAAAAGAAATGTATATCAGAGTTTGTTTCCCG
>Ga0114129_10012911_pt1 | contig 11885 bp, 13 predicted proteins | sample RhiMetdeltSRZDD1_FD_80071 | JGI IMG/M metagenome (GOLD analysis project Ga0114129, IMG submission 80071) | Populus rhizosphere microbial communities from Tennessee, USA - Rhizosphere MetaG P. deltoides SRZDD1 (version 2) (version 2) | ecosystem: Host-associated > Plants > Roots > Rhizosphere >... | reverse complement strand
CGTACACGACGCAGGAGGTCAGCGTGTTGTACGGGAAGCCGTCATCGAACCCCGCGGTGGCCTATCAGCCGCGGATGGCGCAGCTCGGGTTCCGGCTGACGTTCTGAGGACGGATCGCGAGGACAAGAACACAAAGCTTGGGAGCCACAAAGGGCACCAGGAGCACCAAGTCAAAGAGCACTGACCTTTGTGCTCTTTGTGGCTCCCACGTCTTCGTGCACTTATTTCCGGAACCACTCATAGAATTTGTCGCCGGGCGGCACCTTGCGCTTCACGTCGAAGACGAAGGTGTCGCTCTCCCAGTGCGAGACGAGCGGCGTCTTGCGGACGTTGCCGTAGAGGAACTCCTCGGCGAACTCGATGCACTGGTACTCGATCAGCTGGATGTTCGGCTCCATCCGCCGGTAGAGCGGCATCGCGATGCGCCATGGCCGCGTGAAGACCTTCGGATCGGTGATCGTCGCCTCGTAGCGGATCACGTCCGGCGTCAGCAGCGAGAACCGCTCGACGACGTGCAGCGCGTCGCTGTGGAAGTTGCCGGCGCGATCGAACCACGTCTTGTCGTTGAAGTTGGTGACGTCCACCACGAGCGTGTCGCTTTCCCAGCGGCCGACCGAGTGCCCCATCCACGTGTCGGCCGGAGGACCCTCGACCTTGTCGAGATGGATCGTCCGCGCCGTGTTCGTGATCTCGTACGCCATGTGCACCTTGTTGGTGCTCTGCGTGATCGAGAACGGATACGGCATGTACATCGCGCGCGGGATGCCCGGCAGGTAGCACTTGATCTCCGGATCGCGATCGATCCAGTGCTCGGCGTTCTCGTCGCGCAGCTTCAGCGCGTCCGCGGTGTACGGAATGCGCCCATCGTCCTGGACGACGCCGATGGAGCCGGGAATGCCGCCGGCGGCGCCGAGCGCCACGACGGGAGGCGCGGCCACCCGCGCGTACTCGTAGGGATAGATTCCCTGCTGCGTCACGGCGGCGGGACGCGCCTCGTGCGCCTCGAGGTCCCAGTACGCTTCGTTGTTGGCCTGCCAGATGCCGCTGAAGTTCGGCTTGCCGCCGATGCGCGCGGGCGGTGCGGAGGCGGCGCCAGGCGCACCCTGACCCTGCATCCGCGACACCGACAGCATCACGACCACGGTCACGGCCGCCGCGGCAACCGCGACGGAAATCATGGAGCTGATGAACCGCATGCGCATGGCGACGCTCACCTGTTGAACGGGTTCTCTTCGACGCCGACGAAGTCGGTCGCGTTGTCCTTGGTCGCCGGATTCGGGCCGCGGTGGGCGGCGTAGTCGCGCTCGGCGATCCGCGCGGAGAGCATCAGCGACGGGAACCCGTAGTTGCCTTCGTGGCACCGCGGCTCGTAGTAGATGCGGTTCTGCTCGTCGCTCTGCTTCGCGTACTCCATTGCAATGGTCCAGGGGCGCGTCCACACGGTCGGGTCCTCAATCGTCACCCGGTACTCCAGCGTGGTCGGGCTCGTCCTCGTCCAGCGCTCGACCAGATGCCGGTGGTCGCGCGAGCCGAGAAAATCGTGCTTCGGGCTGAAGTTCGTGACGTCGATGACCAGCGTGCTGCCCTCCCAGTGACCGCGCGAATCACCAACCCACTGGTGAATCTGCGGGGGAAGGTGCGGCGTGCCGTTCATGACGATGTTCCGCTGGAAGCCCTGGCCCTGGCCGGTGTCGTAGAACATCGAGACGCCGCCCGCCGTCTGCACGACGCGGATGTAGTTGCCGCCGAACGCGTTCGGCAGGTCTGGGAGATTGCCGGCCATGCAGCGATCGCCGAGGCTGCCGTCCTCCGGATTGTCGTGGCGGTTCATGCGGCCGGTGTTGTATTGCGGCGGCAGGTCGCTCAGCAGCGGCGACGGCACGGGGTTGTACGTTCCGCCGGTGCATCCCGCCATCTTGTTCTTGCAGGTGTCGGTCGCCTGCAGGAGCGCGAGCCTGAACGTGCGGTCGTCGGCGTCGCGCTTCTGTGCGTCGGCGGTCCGCGGCGGAAGCCGGCCGTTGACGGGATCGACAATCAGCGAGGTGCGGCGGCCTGTCGGCCGCACGGTGTTGAACACCGCGTTGTACGCGCCGGCGACGTCGAGCTCGGTGCCGCGCTCGACGCGGCGGTCGCGTCCAAGCAGCTCGGACCGCTCCTGATCGAGCGCCTCCCGCTCCTTCTCGGTCAGGAATTCCTTGTTCGCGAAGCGCGGAGGCCGCTGCAGCGGCGTGTCGTTTTCGAGCGTCCAGATGCCCTGCAGGTCCGGTTCGCCCCAGTCGGTGACCTGAGCGGCGCCGCGGGCCGTCCCGCCCCGAAGCGCCACCGGTGAGACCCTCACCAATCCGATCACCGCGACGATCGCAACGACCGCGATCGCCGTCCACGTCAGGCGTCGTCGCATGGAACCCTCCGTTATCTGGTGATGACCTCGTCGGCCGCGAGCCCCCAGCTCCAGCCATCCTTCGGACGCCGCAGCGTGACGAGGCGGACGCGATGATCGTCGGGGTTGCGCGCGGGATTGCCGGTGATGATGACGTGATCGCCGGCTCTCAGCGTGTCCCGGGTGATCTTCCCCTGCAGCTGCGACGGCGAGCCCCACTCGACGAGGTAGCGCACCATCGCGCCGCTCGCGTCCTTCACCATCACGTTCACGAACGAGTGTGGGTTGCGCAGCTCGAAGGTGACGAGGTCCCCTTCGATGGTGACCGAGCCGCTTTCGACATAGGTCGCCGCGAACGAGTGATGCGCATAGGCGTTCACGCATGCGAGCAGGGCAACCGCGGCCAGCCAGGAGATCACATAGCGCCTCATGCGTTCACGCTCCTCGGAGGTATCGGAATCCGCCTTATGGCTTGATCGTCCTGCCATCGGCGAATGTCACCTCCAGCACTTCACAGTAGTTCTGCGACGCGTCTCTCGCCGGGTGGCCGGTCACCGTCACCTCGACGCCCGGCTTGAGGACCGACGGCGTGATGCCGAGCCGGATCAACTGATTCGGGACCTTGCCTTCGAAGCCCCATCTCACCGTCTTCCCGCTCTCGTCCCTGGTCTCGACGAAGATCCACGTGTGCGGGTTCTCCCATTTCACCTCGGAGATGACGCCCTTCACCGAGATCGTCTTGTTGATGTCGTAGGCGACGGCCGCGGAATGGTGCGCGGAAGCGGGCATGGAGATGGCCAGCGAGACGACGGCCAGGGCGAGCGCACCGTGGCGGAGCATGGTCATCCTCCTATCGGTTCGAGGGTGGCGGGGCGGCGACGCAGTTGATCGTGCACACCGCCGGCCGGGCGGCACCGGGTTTCATCTTCTTGCGGTACTCGGGATACAGCGTCTCGGGCATCCCGAGCGCCGCGTCGCGCGGCACGCCGTACCTGGTCGTCATCTCCTCCACGAACGGATTCTGCTCGGGGATGAAGTGCGGCACGCTCTCGCCGGGCATGCGGCCCTGGTACGCCGACACGCACGGCGGACCCACAGGCGAGAGATCCGCGGTCTGCAGCTGGAAGCTCCTCGTCATGATCTGCGGTTCCGCGAGATAGATCGGATCCTCCACGATCGCCAGCACGGTCAGGACGTCTCCGTGGCGATAGAACCGCGTCGTCATCGTCGTCTCGTCGCTGATCGGCGGCCCCACCTTCCGGATGAAGCCGGCCTTCATGTGCGTCGTGTAGGCGACGAGCGTGTTGCCCTCCCAGTGACCGGTGGTGAAGCCGCCGCGCGTGTGCTCGGCGTACTTCGACGGATGCGGACGTCCGTCCATCCAGATGACGAACGGCGCACGGTTCTCCCACGCGCCGACGGTGTAGGAAATCGTCGTCCCCTTCACCGGCTCCGTGTCGCTCCAGATCTTCAGGCCAAAGGGACCCTGCACGAAGTAGAACACCGGCAGTCCCTGGCATTGCCGCTCGATCATCGAATACTGGGACTCGTTGTAACTCAACGCGCGAATCCGTCCCTCCGCGTTCAACGGGATGCCGGTGTAGTCCACCGGCACCGAGTCGCCGGCGAGATCTTCGTTGTTGGTTGCGCCCCACGACCCGGACAGATCGACCTGCGCGAACGCAGGGCTCGCGATGAGCATCGCCATCAGTACGTAGGGGCCGGCTTTAGCCGGCCCGAACCGGTGGCGTCCGGCTTTAGCCGGCCCTGCCATTACCAGGCGGCCGTGCACGGGCTCGGGTCCCATTTCGATCCGTCCCCCTCTTTCTTGAAATGCGAGCTGACGATATAGGGCCGCTGCAGGTAACGCGGATCCTCGACGACGGTCGTCACGATCAGCACCTGCCCGCCGGCCGGGTGCGGGGCCACGTCGAAGTATTCGGTGACCGTTGCGTTCTCGCTGTACGGCACGCCGTTCCGCCGAAGGTAGCCGGGCCGCGCGTTCGTGGTGACCACGGTCAGCGAACCGGCGCCGCGGCCTGCGCGTTCCCATCGTGCGGTCGAACTCCCCTGCCAGGTGGCAGGACCGGCGGGTGCGGCGGCGGGACCAAATCGGAACACACGGGTTTGCGTCCCGGCGTCCGCGTCGAGCCGAAGCGTGTTGTCGTCCTGCCACACGATGTGGACGCGCCCGGGAATCCGCATGATCGCTGGAGCGCCGTACGCCTTGCACGGCTCCGGTTCGACGGCAGCGGGATCCCAGGTGTTGGCAACTCGAGTCCCCTCCGGCGTCAGCGGGATGCCGCGGTAGTCGCCCTTCGGCGGCATCACCATGCGGTATCTCCACTCTTCACTGATGAACGCCACCCAGTAGCCGGTGAGATCGATGGGGGCCGAGGCCCTGGCCGCCGGGGGCGGCGCCGCCGCTCCGCCGCGCCCCTGTGCGTGTGCAGCCGCCGGAGCGACCCACCAGGCGAGCGCGACGCACACGGTGATCATCGCCCTGCCACGTCTCATGACTTTGCCGCTGCGAGACTGCGGTACACCGCCTCGACGAACTGGTCGGTCGTCCATGGGCCGCTGGTCGATCCGTACCGCGCCTTGTATCCGCGCGCCGGATCGGTCGCCTTCACCTGCTCGAGCGTCCGGCCGGCCTTGATCAGATCGCGGATGCGGTCGCGGATGATGGTCACCATGTCGCGGTACTCGACGACATCGAGCTGGTCGCAGATGCGCCCGTGACCCGGGATGATCGACGTGCCGGCCTCCCGCGAGACGATCGGCACCGACGGTATCGCCAGATCGACCAGACGGTTCAGCGCGGCGATCTCGCCGTCGATGGTGCCCCCGCGAGCGACGTCAATCACCGGAAACCGCGTCGTGTCGAGCACGTCACCGGCGACGATGACGTCCGACCGCCGGAAGAAGACGATGGCGTCGCCGTCGGTGTGCGCGGCGGGCTGGTGCAGCACTTCGATCCCCTCGCCGTTGAGGAACATGTACTTGCGCGGGTAGAAGAAGGTCTCGGTCGGCAACGCCGCAGCGGTGTATGCGGGCTGCGCCGCGCTCATCCTCGTGAGCACGTTTTCCGTGGCCAGCACCGACGCTGCGGTTCCGGCAAACTCGCTCGGCAGGCCTATCGTCCGGCCCGTAAAAAGCGTCTCCCCTGCCTGCGAGATTTTTTCGTTGCCGCCGACATGGTCGGCATCCGCGCTGGTGTCGATGACGTAGCGGATGGGCGCCGGGGAGATTTTCCTGATCGCGGCGAGCACCGCGTCGGCGTTTGCCGCGGCGCCTGAATCGACGACGACCACGCCGTCATCGCCGACCTGGACGCCGACGTTCCCGCCGGCGCCCGCGATCATGTAGAAGTTCGGCCGGACCTGGAGGACCTCGAGACCCGGGCCCTGTGCCTCGCCGACGCCGGACCACGCCGCGGCCGCGAGCATTGCGCTCGCCGTCATCACGACGCCGTTACGGACTCCGCGCGTCATTCGCGCGCAATCCTAGCAGATTCTAGGACCTGGCGACCTCGGCACGCACCATCGCCGCGCCCTCCACCAGCGCCCGGAGCTTGCCGTTGGCGACCTCGCGCGGCAGGTACTTCATGCCGCAGTCCGTGGAGACGATGATGTTCTCGGGAGCGCAGAACGTCAGCGCGCGGCGAATGCGCGCGGCCACCGTTTCCGGCGACTCGACGGTCATGTCGGACAGATCGATCGTGCCCAGCAGAATCTGTTTGCCTGGCAGTTCGCGGAGAACCGAGCAATCGAGGTTCGACTGCGCCGTCTCGATCGAAATCTGCCGGCAGCGGCACTCGGCAAGCTCCGGCAGGAATGAATAGCCGGACGGGCGCTCGTGGATGATCGCCGCGTAGCCGAAGCAGATGTGCACGCACGTCGTGCCCGTGACCCCATCGAGCGCGCGATTGAGCGCGGCCAGGCCGTACGTCCTCGCCTTCTCGGGACGCGCCTGCATGTAGGGCTCGTCGATCTGCACGACGTCCGCGCCCGCGGCGAACAGATCCCTGATCTCCTGGTTCACGGCGTCGGCGTAGTCCATGGCCGCTTCCTCGTCGCTCGCGTAGAAATCGTTCTGCGCCTGCTGCGACATGGTGAACGGGCCGGGCACGGTGATCTTGGTTCTGCGCGTCGTGTGCGCCTTCAGGAATTTCAGGTCATCGACTTCGACCGCATGACGCCGGCGGATCCTGCCGACGATGCGCGGCACCGGATTGGGATGTCCCGATCGATCCAGCGCCGTGCCGGGATTGTCGAGATCCACGCCCTCGAGCGCGGTGGCGAAGCGATTCGAGTAGCTCTCGCGGCGAATCTCTCCGTCGGTGACGATGTCGAGGCCGGCCTCTTCCTGCGCGCGGATCGCGAGCAGGGTCGCGTCGTTCTGCGCCTCCTCGAGGAATGGTTCCGGAATGCGCCAGAGCTCCTTCGCGCGCACGCGCGGCGGAAAGCGTCCGGCGAGCTTTGCGCGATCGATGAGCCATTCAGGTTGCGGGTAGCTGCCTACGAGGGTCGTGGGGAGAAGATGCACGGTCCCGAGTATAACGGGAGGGAAAGAGACGCCGCGGCGAGCACGGCGTCTCCGTTGGCGTGGCTAGTACGCGCAGCGAGTGCCGGTCGGCGTGATCGACATCACCGTGTACTGGCCCGCGGATGAGCGCGGCAGTTCGAGCTTCGTGGTCGACCGCGACTTCGCGTCGGGCGCATTCTCCGGATCGACCTTCGTCTTGTCCTTGATCTTCACGTCCGCGTCGCCGCGACCTTGCTTCACCATGATCGCGGTGATGTTCACCCGCTCGCCGACGTGTGATGCGAGGTCGACGTTCCTGTTGCCGGGCACGAGCATGAAGGTCGACGTCGAGCCAGCGGTGGCGACGGCGCCGTCATTCGCCTTCGTCTCGGTCTTGCCTCTGACGGTGGTCTTGTCCTTGTCGACGTCGGTCTTGACCTTGCTGTTCGTCTCGATCTGCTTGCCGGACGTCGCGATGGTGCCGTTGAGCGTGTAGACGCCGGTGGCCAGTTCCTGGCCGAGGCACCCGGTCATGCTCGTGACGGTCGCGTCGTCAGCCTTGATGTTGGTCCGCGACTTGACCGTGCTGTCCTGCGCGCTGAGCGGGACCGCCAGGGCGGCCACCGCAATCGCAACGGGGATTACAAGCCTCATGCATTCTTCTCCCTTCCGATTGACCAAGGTCAATCGAGGTGCAGGAGACGTTCCGTTCGGCGTATCGATGAGGCGTGGAACGGACGGGTTCGCTCAGCTCTGGCGGCGCTTACCCGCGGCCGTAGCTGGCGAAGACGCGCGACTTGCCGGTTGTGTCGAAGGCGATCACGTCGTACGCCTGCGCGGCAACCGACGGCACCTCCATCCCGGGCGAGCCGATCGGCATGCCCGGCACGGCGAGCCCATGCACGGCGGTCCCCTGCTTCAGCATGCGCTGAACGTCGGCGACGGGCACATGACCCGAGACGAGGTGGCCATCGACGACGGCGACATGACACGAGTGGAGCGCCGGCGGCACGACGTACTTCGCGGTGTCGAGCTCGGTGAGTGGCCGGATGGTGACGTCAAAGCCCGCCTTCTGCAGCAACTGGCTCCAGTTGGTGCAGCACCCGCAGCTGGGATCCTTGTAGACAGTGACGGCCTTCGCCGCCGCGCCACGCTGTGCACCGGCGCGCACGGAGGCAAACAGGGCGAAAGGCAGAGTTGTCAGCAGCGATCGTCTCGTCATCAACGTGATTATCGCATGTGCACTCGACGCCGACGCAAATCCTGCCACGGCGCGGCGCAGGTAACGCCGCGCCGCACTCTGGCCGATACAAGACGATAGGCATCCGCGTTGCAGCGGTGCCTGTCGAGCCAGTTTTCAACTTATGCAGCTTCGACTTGCCCGGCTCTGTCTTGATTGCGAGGAAATACACGAGGCGCAACAATGCCCCACCTGCGCCTCAGAAACATTCGCGTATCTCACGCGTTGGGTGCCTGCCCCCGAACGTCGATCCAAGCCGCGTCCCGTTCAACCGCCGCCGCCGGCAACGCCATCGCGGTTACCGAGCCGCGGCAAGGTGGTCGGCTTGAGCGTTGCGGGCCTTGGCCTCCTCGGTGTCGTGCAGTGGCTGGCCAAGGGCCGCAGCCTCATCGAACGCGCCGCCGACAATCAACATTCCGGCGAATTGAAGTAAGTCGGACAACGGCGCGTGCCGGCTCGCGTCCCGACCTTGATGGACCTCACGATTCCAGCCTATTGCGAGGACGGTATCTGGTACCCGCGCGCCTCGAGCACCGATACCCGGGCCCGGACCGTCTGGTCAACCGCGGCGGAAGCCAATCCGATTCGCGCCGCCGCCGCCACCGGTGACGAGAACCCGTTCGCCAAGTACCCGGAGTGGATCCGACCTCACTTCGCAACGAAGGCCGGTCTGCTTCTCGATGCGGGGTGCGGTTACGGCAGGGTCTCCATACCGCTGCTCGAATCGAATCCGCAGCTTCGCTGCATCGGCGTGGACGCCTCGCCGGTGATGCTGCGCAAGTTCGTCCAGCTGGCGACCGAGCGCGGGATTCGAGATCGCGTGGAGCTGTTCTGCGGCAACATCGACGTCTTGCCGTTCACCGACGGCTACTTTCACTGCGTGCTCAGTTGCGCCGTTCTCTTGCACATCCCGAAGAGCGAGGTGAGTCGCATTGTCGCCGAGTGCGGACGCGTGCTGAACGCGGGTGGAACGATGGTCGCCGCGGGCTCGTTCCCGAACGTCTTCAACCCGGAGGGCGTCACCAACCTGCGAAACAACCTGCAGGCAGCCGCCAACGGCCCGGTCAGGGCCTACAGGCGCGGGGAGGTCACACGGCTGTTTCGAGGTTTTTCACGTGTGACGGTCGAGGCGCACCAGATGATCGTGCTGCCGAGGAGCATCGGCTCGATTCCGCTGCCGTGTGCGGGCGTGGCGCGAAACGTCAACCAGTACTTCACGGACCACTGGATGCACACCTTCAGGCATTCGCCGCTGTTCGTGAATCACCACGACGTCATTGCGGTGAAGTAATTCACCGAGGCGACTGCCGCCGGATCAGCGCACGTTCACCTGCACCGACCGCATGCTCTGCCGGCCGACCACATCCCGCGCCGCGACCTGGATGAACAGCGTGCCGCTGGAACCGCCAACGCACCCGATCGGCAGCGACACGGGGAACGTCCGCGTGCCGAACGCAGGGATCAGCGTCGACCCGAACAGCGTCGTGAGCTCGGTGCCGTTGATCGTTCTGAACGCCCCGGTCACGCCTGCCAGGTCCACGAATCGCAATTGCATTTCACGTAACAGGAGATCCGACGCGCCGTCGGCGCGGATCACCACGCTGGCCGGGACGAGAAACGGTGAGGTGAACGGACAGAAAGCGGCCGGCACCGGCACGATGGCGATCTCGTTGGCAACGCTGACCGAGCTCGAGACGAACGGCGCGTCGGATTTGACGCTGGATGGACCGATGCTGGTCGTGTTGCCGTCATCGCACGCGAAGCTCGACAATGCCGCCAGGAAAACGAGAAGAATTGGAGCGATCAAAAAGCGGCGGGTGGGCATGGTGCTCCTCCGGGCTCCGCGCGCACGCAAAGCGCGCACCACGGTAATTATTGCGTAGAGCGCGGCTCCCGGTGAGGCCGATTCCAATCAGCTGTTAGTCCACCCCCGCTGACGGTAGTATTCCGCTACAAGCTCCTGCAGACGATCGCGTGTTAACACAGCGGCCGGATCGCCGGGCAGCGGCGCGTCGAGAAAGCGCGCCGGGATGGTGTCCTCTTCCGGCGTCCATCCTGCCAGCAGGTTGAACTCCCGCTTGGCGGCGACGATGCGCTGCGCGGTGGCGCGGAGCTCGCCGGCGGTGACATCCCACCCCGTCACCTTCGCCAGCATGCCGGCGGCTTCGCCGTGGAAGTCCTCGAAGACGCCGCGCAGGAACTTGCACAGGATCAGCGAATCCATCAGCGCGGATCGGTCCTCGGTTTCGATCGCGTGGCGGACGGAATCGATGGTCGCGTGCCTGCGGTCCACCTTGTCCGAGAAATCCACTTCGTACGCGCCGCTGCGGTTGTGATCCGCGCCGCGAGCCCCGACCGCGAAGCCAAGCGCCATCGTCTGCAGCGCGCGCGGTTCGTAGCCGGGAATCTCGAGCCCTTTCACCTGCGGCGCAAACGCGATGCTGCCATGGCCGATGGCGAGCGCGGCTCGACGGCTTCCTTCGGCGAGCAGCTGGCCGATGCCCTCGCGCCGGCCAATCAGGTCGATCGCTTTCAGCACCGCTTCGCCGCTGCCGAACGTCAGCCACGCTTCATCGAGCAGGCCGCGCTCCACGCATTCCATCGCGAACGCAATGGTGCCGCCCGTGCTGATCGTGTCGATGCCCAGCTCGTCGCACCGCTGCGATGCGCGCAGCACCGCGCCGCCATCCCCGACGCCGCACAGCGATCCGAGCGCGAACAGGCTCTCGTATTCGAGGCGGACGCCGGCACTCTCCAGTTCGTAGAGGTGCTCGCACCCGATCGTGCACGCGACGCAGCTCGCACGGGCCCGCGGATACCGAGCGCTCAATTCCGCCGGCGACAGGCTCGCCGCCTGCTCGAACGTCCCGCGTTGGAAATTGCGCGTCGGGAGCGCACCGAATCGATTGAGCGTCAGGAGGTTGGTCGCGGTTCCCAGCTCGCGGTACTTCGCGGTCGCGGGGCCGAAGGAGCGCTTCGACAAATCGCGGCTCACCTCGACGAGCGCCTCGGGATCGGCCCACTCGCACCGGTGCGTGCCGCGCACGGCAACGGCCTTGATGTTCTTGCTGCCAAGCACGGCGCCCGAACCGCCGCGTCCCGCATGCCGCCGATCGTGCGAGATCGTCGCGTAGCGGACGCCCCGCTCGCCGGCAGGTCCGATCGACGCAATCCGGAAATCGGCGCCGAGCCTGGCTCGCACCTTCTCTTCCGTCACGGGACACGAATCGCCGCGCAGGTCCTCGGCGGACTCGAAACGCACCTCCCCGTCATCGATCACGAGCACCGAGAGGCGGCTCGCATGGCCGACGATGACGATCGCATCGCAGCCGCAGCGTTTGCCGGCAAGCGCGAACCCGCTGCCCGCGAGCGCGTCGTTGATGCGCTCGGTCAACGGGCTGCGGCTGACGACGGCGAACTTGGCTGACGTGGTCAGCGGTGTGCCGACGAGCGGGCTGAAGGCGAAGACGAGCGGGGCGTCCGGCGAGAGCGGATCGGTGGTCGCGCCGCCTTCATCGAGGAGCAGCCGCGTTCCGAGGCCACTGCCGCCGATGTACTGCCGCAGCAGCGTCTCGCCAAGCGGCACGCGCTCGGCGCGGCCGGTCGAGAGGTCGATGCGGAGATAGCAGCCGTGGTATCCGGGTGGCATTCGTCAATGCAAAATGCAAGATTCAAAATGCAAACCGTGCGTGCTTCGAGACGACCGGGTGAAAGGCGTCGCGACGTTCACCCCGCCGG
>Ga0114129_10012908_pt1 | contig 11887 bp, 10 predicted proteins | sample RhiMetdeltSRZDD1_FD_80071 | JGI IMG/M metagenome (GOLD analysis project Ga0114129, IMG submission 80071) | Populus rhizosphere microbial communities from Tennessee, USA - Rhizosphere MetaG P. deltoides SRZDD1 (version 2) (version 2) | ecosystem: Host-associated > Plants > Roots > Rhizosphere >... | reverse complement strand
TGTCCATCGCGGAGGCGTACGACGAGCTCCCCGCCGACATGAAGGAGCGGCTGCGCCGCGGTGAGCGCGGCAAGCTCCCCGACTCCGAATGAGCAAACGCACCGTCGAGCTCGAGCTGGCGACTCCCGGCCTGGACGCCCGGGGTCTGCCCGTCCGCGTGCCGCTCGGTGTCGCGGCCGCTCCCGGTGCCAGCGACGTCGCGCCGCCGGAGCCGGACCTCCCGGGCGAGCACATGTTGATCAACCTCGGTCCGCAGCACCCCGCCACCCACGGTGTGCTGCGGCTCGTGGTCGAGCTCGATGGCGAGACCGTAGTGCGAGTGATCCCCCATCTCGGCTATCTCCACTCGGGTTTCGAGAAGCTGGGGGAGTACCGGCACTACAACCAGATCATCCCGCTCACCGACCGCACCGACTATCTGTCGCCGATGGCGAACAACGTCGGCTTCGCGCTCGCGGCCGAGAAGCTGATGGGCATCGAGATCACGCCGCGCTGTAAGGTGCTGCGGGTGATGGCGTGCGAGATGAGCCGCATCATTTCCCACATGGTCTGGCTCGGAACCACGTCGATCGACCTCGGTGCGTTCACCCCTTTTCTCTGGGCGTTCCAGGAGCGCGAGCGCATCTACAATCTCCAGGAGATGTGGACCGGCGCCCGGCTCACCACCAGCGTGACGCGCGTCGGCGGCCTGATGGCCGACGTACCCGACGACTTCGTCGCCGGGCTGCGCGAATTCACCCAGACCTTTCCCCGGACGTTGAGCGAGATCGATCGCGTCCTGACTCGGAACGCCGTGTGGGTCGGCCGCACGCAGGGCGTCGGCGCGCTCAGCGCCGCGGAGGCGACGAACTACTCGCTCTCGGGGCCGATGTTGCGCGCCTCGGGCGTTGCGTACGACGTCCGCAAGGACAAGCCGTACCTCGACTACGAGACCTACGACTTCGACGTGGTGGTGGGCGAGCACGGCGACGTGTACGACCGCTACCTCGTACGCCTCGAGGAATGCTCCCAGTCGAACCGCATCCTGCAGCAAGCGCTCGTCCGGCTGCCCGATGGCCCCGTGAACGTGGCCGACCCGCGGGTGATCCTGCCTCCCAAGTCACGTGCGATGAACGACATGGAGGCGATGATCTACCATTTCAAGCAGGTCATGGAAGGCGTGAAGGCGCCGGTGGGCGAGGCCTACGTGGGGATCGAGAACCCGAAAGGCGAGCTCGGCAACTACCTGGTGTCGGACGGCACGGCCAAGCCGGTGCGGTGGCGCATCCGGCCGCCGTCGTTCATCAACCTCTCGGCCCTCCCCAAAATGGCGGAGGGACACCTGTTGAGCGACCTGATCGCGATCAACGCGTCGGTCGACATCGTCATGGGCGAGGTGGATCGATGAGTGTCAGCGCGCATCCGACACCGCAGCCGGGCACGGAAGAGTACCACCCGGTCTTCGTGGGCAAGACCCTCGAGCAGCTGGGCGCCATCCTGACGCGTTATCCCACCAAGCAGGCGGCCCTGCTCCCGGCGCTGTGGCTCGTGCAGGAGGCGCGCGGCTGGATTTCCGATCGCAACATGGCGGAGGTGGCCGAGGTGCTCGGGTTGACGCCCGCGTACGTGAAGGGCGTGGTGACGTTCTACACCATGTATCACCAGCACCCGGTAGGGAAGCACTTCGTGCAGGTGTGCACCACATCGCCGTGCAACGTCTGCCGCGCCGAGGCCGTCGTGAAGGCCTTGCTCGACGCGACCGGCGCCAAGGAACTCGGCGCTACCAGCCCCGACGGCAAGTGGACGGTGATCGAGGTGGAGTGCCTGGGGGCCTGTGGATTCGCGACTCCGGTGCTCGTGAACGACGACCTCATCGAGTCCGTAACGCCGGAGAACGTTCCGGAACTGGTGAGGAAATACAAGTGAGGCGAATGCTGAATGTAGAATGTCCAATGCTGAATGTTCAATTGGACATTGAGAATTGGACATTCGACATTGGACATTCCTGATGGGCTACCCGCATAAGCCGCACCCCAAGGAGACGGTCGTCCTGTCCAAGCATTTCGGCGAGGCCGACGCCCGCACGCACAAGGGCTGGGTGAAGCGGGGCGGCTACGAGAGTCTCGCGCAGGCCCTCACGATGGAACCCGCCCGGGTCATCGACATCGTGAAGGAATCGGGGCTGCGCGGACGGGGCGGTGCGGGCTTTCCGACGGGGCTCAAGTGGTCCTTCATGCCCAAGGAAAAGAAAAAGCCGCACTACCTGTGCGTGAACGCGGACGAATCCGAGCCCGGAACATTCAAAGACCGCGAGATCATGCGCTGGACGCCGCATGCATTGCTCGAAGGCGCCGCCATTGCGGCGCACGCGATCCAGGCCGAAGTGGTCTACATCTACATCCGCGGCGAGTTCACCGAGCCCTGGGCGGTCATGGAAAAGGCCCTCGCCGAGGCGACGGCCGCGGGCGTGTTCGGCGCCATCAAGCTCTATCTCCACCGCGGCGCGGGCGCCTACATCTGCGGTGAAGAGACGGCGCTCATGAACTCGATCGAGGGCAAGCGGGGCAATCCCCGGATCAAGCCGCCGTTCCCAGCCGCTGCGGGCGTGTTCGGCATGCCGACGACCATCAACAACGTGGAGACCCTCGCCGCCGTGCCGCTCATCCTCAAGAAGGGCGCGGCCTGGTACAAGGGACTCTCGCTCTCGTCTCCGAAGAGCACCGGCACCAAGCTGTTCTCCGTCTGCGGCCACGTGCAGAAGCCGGGCAACTACGAAGTCACGATGGGCTTCCCGCTCAAGGACCTGCTCTTCGACCTGTGCGGGGGGGTGCCGCCGGGCCGGACGCTCAAGGCGTGTATCCCCGGGGGCTCGTCGGTGCCGATCCTGAACCGCGAGGAGACCGAGGGCTGTCTCCTCGACTACGAGGGCGTGGTCGAGAAAGGCTCGATGCTCGGGTCCGGCGGCGTGATCGTATTCGACGATTCGACCGATATGGTCTACCAGATCATGCGACTCGCCCGGTTCTACGCGCACGAGTCGTGCGCCCAATGCACCCAGTGTCGCGAAGGCACCGCGTGGACCACGAAGATTCTCGAGCGAATCCTGTCGGGGCAGGGGAAGACGGCCGACCTGGATTTGCTGCTCGACCTCGCCGACAACATGACCGGGAAGACGATCTGTGTGCTGTCGGATTCCTGCGCCGCCCCAGTCGTGTCCGGAATCAAGAAGTTCAAGCAGGAATTCGAAGACTATATCGCGGGACGCCGGAAGCCCGTCATGGTCGCCTGATGGCCGACGAACTCGTCAACCTCACGATCGACGGCGTCCCCGTGAGCGTTCCCAAGGGGACGCTCGTGATCGAGGCCGCCAAGCAGGCAGGGGTGCTCGTGCCGCACTACTGCTACCACCCGGGACTGCCGGTGGCCGGCGTGTGCCGCATGTGCCTCGTGGACATCGAGAAGGCCCCGAAGCTGCAGATCGCCTGCGCCACGCAGGTGGCGGAAGGCATGGTGGTGCGTACGCAGTCGCCGCAGGCGAAAAGCGGCCGCATGGGCGTGCTCGAGCTGCTGCTCATCAATCACCCGCTCGACTGTCCCATCTGTGACCAAGCAGGCGAGTGCGAGCTGCAGGATTTCACGTTCCAGGAAGGTCGTCCCGCCACGCGCTACAGCCCCGACTACGCCAAGCGCTTCAACCCGGTCGAGGACTTCGGCCCCGACGTGCTGTACGTCCCGAACCGCTGCATCCTCTGCACGCGCTGCGTCCGATTCATGGAGGACGTGGCGAAAGAGCCCGTCCTCAACGTGTCCGAGCGGGGCGACCGTGCCTTCATTGGGATCCATTCCGATGGGCGCCTGGATCACCCGTGGGCGGGCAACGTCGTCGATCTGTGCCCCGTCGGCTCCCTCTTGTCCAAGGACTTCCTGCACAAGGCGCGCGCGTGGGAGCTCGACAAGGCGGCGTCCATCTGCACCGGCTGCTCGCAAGGGTGCAACGTCACCCTGGACACGCGCGAAAACGTCGTCGTGCGCGTGCGGCCGAGGCCCAATCTCGACGTGAACCGCTATTTCATCTGCGACCACGGGCGGATGAACTACCGCTGGATGAACCGCGGCGACCGGATCGAAGCCCCGTTGGTGCGGCGCGACGGTGAGCTGCACGCCACGGACTGGGACGAGGCGCTCGACGTGGTGGCGAGTCGGTTGGGCGGCGCGGGCGGCAAGACGGTCGCCCTCGTCTCCCCCAAGGCCTCGACGGAGGCGCTGTTTTTCGCCCGCGAGCTGTTCCGCGGGCACGAGTGGAGCGGTGCCTTCCAGGTCGTCATGGGTGAGGAAGCCCCGCTCGCGGGCGTCCCGAACCTCGCGCTCCGCGCCGAGCGGGCGCCAAACGGCCGCGGCGCCGAGCTGCTCGGGTACCACCGGGACTATGCCTCGGCGCTCGCGGCAGCCGAGACCGCGGCCGTGGTGTTGGTGCTGGACGAGCCGGACATCGCCGTCCGCACGGCGGGGAAGCTCGTGTACGTCGGGACGGTGCTCCCCGAGCGCGCCCGGGACGCGGAGGTGGTGCTGCCGATCGCGAACGTGGCGGAGGAGGAAGGCACGTTCGTGAACCGGGACGGGCGCGTGCAACGCTACTTCCAGGCGAAGCCCGCGCCGGGAATGGCGCGGCCGGCGTGGTGGGTGTTTGCCGAGCTGGTCGCGACGCTGCAGGGCGGCGGGCATGTCGCGACCGCTGCCGACGCGTTCGACCGGCTGGCGGTGTCGGTAGATGCGTTTCGCGGGCTGTCCTATGGGCAGCTCGGCTTCGCGGGAGCGCCGGCGCCCGCGGCAGCGGTGCCGGCATGACCTTTTTCCTCATCAGCTCGATCGTCAAGATCCTCGTGGTCTTCACGGCCATCATGGTCGGCGTGGCGCTGCTCACGCTGGCGGAGCGCCGCATTTGCGCGTGGATGCAGGACCGGCTCGGCCCGAACCGGGTCGGCCCGCAGGGTTTGCTGCAACCGGCGGCGGACGGGCTGAAGAACCTGGTGAAGGAGGAAACCCTCCCCGCCCGAGCTGACAAGGTCCTGTTCATGCTCGCGCCGGCGATGTCCTTTATCCCGGCGCTCCTGACGTTCGCCGTGATCCCGTTCGCCACGCCGCTCCCCACACCCTGGGGCGAGGTAGAAATGGTCGTGGCGAACCTGCCGGTGGGATTCCTCTACATTCTGGCGTTCGGCTCGCTCGGCGTGTACGGCATCGTGCTGGCCGGGTGGTCGTCGAACAACAAGTACTCGCTCTTGGGCGGCCTGCGCGCGAGCGCTCAGATGATCTCCTACGAGATCGCCCTGGGCATGAGCACGGTGGCGGTGCTGCTGCTCGTGGGAAATGTGACGCTGACGGACGTGATCGCGAAGCAGTCGCAGTCGCTGTTCACATGGAACGTGTTCCCGCTGTCGCTCGCGTTCTTCATCTTCATCGTGGCCGCGTTCGCGGAGACCAACCGCCTGCCGTTCGACCTGCCCGAGGCGGAAGGCGAGCTGATCGCCGGCTACCACACCGAATACAGCGCGATGAAGTTCTCGATGTTCTACATCGCGGAGTACTCGAACATGGTCACGGCGTCGGCGCTCGTCACGACGCTGTTCTTCGGCGGGTACGACATCCCGTTCACGCACTGGGACAACACGCCGCCCTGGACCGTAGTGAAGCTGCTGGCCACGCTCGCGATGTTCTCGGTCAAGGTCGGTTTCTTCCTCTTCCTCTTCATCTGGGTGCGCTGGACCCTGCCGCGCTTCCGCTACGATCAACTGATGGCGCTGGGCTGGAAGGTCATGCTGCCCCTCGCGCTGGGTTACGTGACGGTCGTCGCCACCGCGATCTGGTTCCTGCACGACCAGCTCGGCTGGATGTACAACACACAGTTCGCACTCGCACTGTTCGGGCTGAACCTGTTGCTCGCGGTGCCGCTGTTCTTCGTGCTCGACCGCGGCCACATCATCGCCGGCTCGGTAGCAGAAGAAGGGGGACGGGCCTGATGGCGATCGGCGTGAAGGTGATGAAGCGGCCTGGGGCGGAGGTCTCCTATCTGCGCGCCACGCTCAAGGGCATGGCGCTCACGTTGAGCCACCTGTGGCGGCCCAAGGTGACCATGCAGTATCCGGAAGAAAAGAGCAGCAAGGACTGGACGCTCGCACCGCGCTGGCGCGGCACGCACCGCATGCTCACCGATGAGCAAGGACGGGCCAAGTGCGTCGCGTGCGGCCTGTGCCCCCAGATCTGCCCGGCCAACTGCATCAAGCTCGTGCCGGGCGAAGACGAACAGGGCAACCGCTATCCGCTGATCTACGAGATCGACGAGTTCCGCTGCGTGTTTTGCGGCTACTGCCAGGAGGTATGCCCCGAGGAGGCGGTCCACGTGGGCGTGCACTACGAGAACTCGGAGTACTCGCGGGACCGGTTCGTGTACGACCTCGAGCGGCTGTGCGCGCAAACGCACCCGGTCTCGACACTGTGGGATCCCTCCGACCCGAAGGGCGAGTAGGTCGTGGACGGGACCCTGATCATCTTCTGGGCGTTCGCCGGACTGGCCGTCGTGAGCGCCCTGTCCTGCATCTCGCGCCGCAGTCCCGTGGCCAGCGCCCTGTGGCTGGTCGTCACGCTCTTCGCGCTCGCAGCGCTGTTCGTGTTGCTCGATGCGCAGTTCATCGCCGTGCTCCAGGTCCTGGTGTACGCGGGCGCCATCATGGTGCTGTTCCTGTTCGTGATCATGCTGCTCAATCTCGGCCGGCCGGGTCCCACCGACCTGAAGGGTCCGGCGGGCCTCGGGGTGGGTGTGCTGCTCGCCGGGCTCCTGCTCGTGCAGCTGCTCGGGCTGCGCCGGGCGGCGCCGCCCCCGGGAATGGTGCTCGCGCCGGGGGCCATGGCGCGCGCCGCGGCGGAGCAGGGGATGGTGCCGGCCGTAGCGCGGCCGTTGTTCGGCGCCTACCTCGTGCCCTTCGAGATCACGAGCATCCTGCTGCTCGCCGCGATCGTCGGCGCCGTCGTGCTCGCCAAGCGGAAGCTCTGATGCTCCTCGGGCCGTCGCTGGCGGTGTCGGCCGCGCTGTTCGCGCTGGGGGTCGCCGGCGTGCTGCTGCGGCGCAACGCCATCGTCATCTTCATGTGCGTCGAGCTGATGCTCAACGCCGTGAACCTGACGTTCGTCGCGCTGGCACAGCAGCTCGGCGTGGCGGGTCAGATCTTCGTCTTCTTCGTCATGGCCGTCGCGGCGGCCGAGGCCGGCGTCGGGCTCGCGATCATGCTCGCGATCTACCGCCACCGGCAGACGGTCAATCTGCAGAACATCAACCTGCTCAAGGGCTGATGCCCGCGTTGCCCTTGTCCCTGCTCTGGCTGGTGCCGGCGCTGCCGCTCGCGGGCTTCGTCGTGAACGGCGCGCTCGCGCTCACCCGGCCGACGGCCAAGCGTGCGGTGTCGATCGTGGGCGTCGGCACGCTCGTCCTGGCGTTCGCCGCGGCCGCGTTCGCGGTGGCCGAGCTCGCGCGCCAACACCCGACGGCGCCGCTCGTGTTCCGCTACTGGGAATGGCTCCCCGTGGGCGACCTGCAGGTTGCGTTCGCGCTCCAGCTCGATCAGCTCGCGGCCGTGATGATCCTCGTCGTGACCGGGGTCGGCGCGTTGATCCACGTCTTCAGCGTCGGCTACATGTACGACGACCCGGGGTACGCTCGCTACTTCGCCTACCTGAACCTGTTCGTGTTCTTCATGCTGATCCTGGTGCTGGGCGCGAACTTCCCGGTCATGTTCGTCGGCTGGGAAGGGGTCGGGCTCTGCTCCTATCTGCTCATCGGCTTCTGGTTCAACGAACAGATCAATGCCGACGCGGGCAAGAAGGCGTTCATCGTCAACCGGATCGGGGACTTCGGGTTCCTGGTGGCGATGTTCCTCATCTTCACGCACCTGGGATCGCTCGACTTCGAGACGGTCTTCTCCAAGGCGCCCGCCGCTTTCTTGCCCGGTGGGGCGGCGGCCACGGCAATCACGCTCTTCCTGTTCCTCGGCTGCACCGGTAAATCGGCCCAGATCCCTCTATACATCTGGCTCCCCGACGCCATGCAGGGCCCGACTCCCGTCTCGGCGCTGATCCACGCGGCCACCATGGTGACGGCCGGCGTTTATCTGGTGGCCCGGTGCGGCTTGCTGTTCGCGCTCTCGCCGCTTGGCAGCGCCGTCGTCGCCGGCATCGGCGCGCTCACCGCGCTGTTCGCGGCCACGATCGCCCTCAAGCAGTGGGACATCAAGCGCGTGCTCGCGTACTCCACGGTGTCCCAGCTCGGCTACATGTTCGTCGGCGTCGGCACCGGCGCGTATGCAGCCGGCATGTTTCACCTCGTCACCCACGCCTTCTTCAAGGCGCTGCTGTTCCTCGGCTCGGGAAGCGTGATCCACGCCGTGCATCACGCCTTGCATGCGACCCATACGCACGAGGACGCACAGGACATGCGCAACATGGGCGGGCTGGCGCGCTACATGCCGTGGACCGCGGCGCTCATGTGGATGGCCACGCTCGCGATCGCGGGGATTCCGCCGTTCGCCGGATTCTTTTCGAAGGACGAAATCCTCGGAGCCGCGTTCGCGGAGGCGGCGGTGCACCCCGCGTGGTACGCCTTCTGGGCCATGGGCATCGCGGCCGCCTTGCTCACCGCGTTTTACATGACGCGACTCATGCTCTACACCTTCCACGGCCCGAACCGCACCGGCGAGCACGCGGGAGACCACCTGCACGAGGCACCGCCTGTCATGACGGGACCGCTGGTCGTGCTCGGCCTGCTGACCGTGACCGGCGGCGCGCTCAACATCCCGGAGCTGTTCCACGGCCACGCCTTCCTCGAGCACTGGCTCGAACCGGTGACGAGCGCCGCACAACGCCTTCGGCCCGCGGTCGAGCTCGCGTCGTCGACCGAGTGGGCTCTGGTCGCGGGCGCGGTCCTGGTCGCCGCGTTGGGCATCGTCGGCGCGTTCCGCCTGCTCAAGCCGGAAGCCCTCGTGCCGGCGCGACTCGCGCCGCCCGAGACCGGCCTGGCCCGACTGCTCTGGAAGAAGTGGTACGTGGACGAGCTGTACGATGCGATCATCGTGCGACCGGTGATGTGGCTCTCGCGCGAGGTGCTCTGGAAAATCGTGGACGCGCGAATCGTGGACGGCCTGCTCGTGAACGGCACCGCCGCCGCATCGCGGGCCGTCGGGTGGTTGGGGAGCCGGCTGCAGACGGGTGAGGTGGGTGTGTACGTGGTGTTGTTCGTAATCGGCGTCCTGGCCGTGGTCGGCGCGGCGGTGCGGTAGCCCATGTACCGCCAGTGGGTGCTCACCGCGCTGCTCGCGTGGCCCGCGCTCGCCGCCCTCGTCGTGATGGTCGCGCCGGCGCGCTGGGCCAAGCACGTCGCGCTCGCGGCCAGCCTCGTCGAGTTCGCGATCTCGGTGCCTTTGTGGTGGACGTTCGCGCCGGCGGGCGGCTTCCAGTTCATCCTGGATGCGTCGTGGATTCCGAGCTGGGGGATCCGCTACACGGTCGGCGTGGACGGGATCTCGTTGTTCATGGTCCTGCTCACCACGTTCTTGGTCCCGCTGTCGGTGCTCGGCAGCTACGCCTACATCACGACGCGCGAGCGTGGGTTTTATGCGCTGATGCTTGTGCTCACGACGGGCATGATCGGGGTGTTCGTGGCCCTCGATCTGTTCCTCTTTTACGTGATGTGGGAAGTCATGCTCATCCCGATGTACTTCATCATCGGGGTGTGGGGCGGGGAGCGCCGGCTGTACGCAGCCATCAAGTTTTTCGTGTACACGTTCTTCGGCTCGCTGCTCATGCTGGTCGCGATCCTGGCACTCGTCTACATCGTTGGCCAGCGCACCGGGGTGTACTCGTTTTCGTACACGCACCTGACGACGCACATCGGCGGACTCGGGCCGCTCGCGTTCTGGCTGTTCGGCGCCTTCTTCCTCGCGTTCGCGATCAAGGTGCCGATGTTTCCGTTCCACACCTGGCTTCCCGACGCGCACGTGGAAGCGCCCACGGCCGGGTCGGTGTTGCTCGCGGGTGTCCTGCTCAAGATGGGGACCTACGGGTTCCTGCGGTTCGCGCTGCCCTTGTTCCCGGCCGTCGCCCTGCATCCGGCGGTGCAGCGGGTCATCGTGGCGCTTTCGCTGATCGGCATCCTGTACGGCGGCCTGGTGGCGATGGTCCAGCCCGATTTCAAGAAGCTGATCGCGTACTCATCGGTCGCGCACCTCGGCTTCGTGATGCTGGGAATCTGGGCCCTGACGCTCCAGAGCGTGCAGGGCGCGCTCCTGGTGATGATCAACCACGGCATTTCGACCGGCGCGCTGTTCTTCCTGGCCGGCATGCTGTACGAGCGGCGGCATTCGCGCCTCATCGAAGCGTTCGGCGGAATCGCGAAGGTGGTGCCCCTGCTCGCGGCGGTGCTCACGATCGTCTCGCTATCCTCGATCGGACTGCCGGCCACGAATGGGTTCGTCGGGGAGTTCCTGGTGCTGCTCGGGACGTTCCGGACCTACCCCGTCGCGGCCACCATGGCGACGGCCGGCGTGATCGTTGCCGCGATGTACCTGCTCCCGACGCTGCAGCGCGTGATTTTCAATCCACTCGACAAGAGCGTGAACGAGAAGCTCGCGGACCTGTCACCGCGCGAGATCGCGGTGCTCGTGCCGTTGCTCGCCTGCATCGTGTGGATCGGGGTGTACCCGAAGCCCATCCTCCAGCGGATGGAGCCGAGCGCCCAGCAGCTGATTCAGTCGGTGCGGGTCAACGCGGCCTCGACCACGGCGGCCCGGTGAGCCTCGACCTCGCGAACGCACGCGACCTGCTGCGGGCCTTGCTGCCCGAGCTGACGCTCACCCTGGTGGGAATGGTGCTCCTGCTCGTGATCGCGTGGCGGCATCGCACGGCCGCCGACCTGCGGGTGGCGGGGTGGGTCACCCTGGCGGGGCTCGCGGCGGCGGGAGCGGCGGCGTGGTGGCTGTGGTGGCACACGGCGCGCGCGATCGGAGCCCCGGCCATGATCGCGGTCGACGACTTCCGGTTCGTCGCGGACTGGTTGCTGCTCGGGACCGCGGGCCTGACCGTGCTGGTGTCGTTCGACTACCTCGAGCGCGAGCGCTTGCTCGTCCCCGAGTATCACGCCCTGCTGCTCTTCGCCACCTTGGGGATGATGCTCATGGTCGGCGGCGAGGATCTGATGGTGGTGTTCCTCGGGCTCGAGCTGATGTCGGTGGCGGTCTACGCGCTCGCGGGCATCAACCGACACAGCCCTGCCGCTGCGGAAGCGGCGCTCAAGTACTTCCTGCTGGGCGCGTTCGCCTCGGGGTTCCTGCTCTATGGGATTGCGCTGGTGTACGGCGCGACCGCGACGACCAACCTCAGTCAGATCGGTGTGCAGGTCCGGATCCTGGGCCTGGAAGACAGTCCGATGCTCCTGATCGGCCTCGGGCTCCTGCTCGTGGGGTTCGGCTTCAAGGTGGCGGCCGTTCCGTTCCACATGTGGGCGCCCGACGTGTACGACGGCTCGCCGACCCCGGTGACCGGATACATGGCGACGGCGGTAAAGGCCGCGGCCTTCGCGGCGCTGTTGCGCGTGCTGGGCGAAGCATTCGGGGGGGTTCCAGCGTGGCACCAGATCGTGTGGTGGCTCGCCGTCGCGACCATGGTGGTGGGAAACCTGGTCGCGCTGGCCCAACAGACCGTGAAGCGGATGCTCGCCTACTCTTCGATCGCTCACGCGGGATATCTGCTCGTCGCCGTCGCCACGGGGACGAGCGCCGGCTCGGCGGCCTTCATCTTCTATTTGGTCGCCTACACGCTGACGACGCTCGCCGCCTTCGCACTGCTGGCCGCCAAGGGACGGGATGGG
>Ga0114129_10012907_pt1 | contig 11887 bp, 11 predicted proteins | sample RhiMetdeltSRZDD1_FD_80071 | JGI IMG/M metagenome (GOLD analysis project Ga0114129, IMG submission 80071) | Populus rhizosphere microbial communities from Tennessee, USA - Rhizosphere MetaG P. deltoides SRZDD1 (version 2) (version 2) | ecosystem: Host-associated > Plants > Roots > Rhizosphere >... | reverse complement strand
TCTTCCGATCGCGAGACACTGCTGCGCACCGAGATCTTTGCCCGCGTGAGCCCTGAGGAAAAGCTCAGGCTCGTGCGCGCCTACCAGGCGGCTGGGGAAATCGTCGCCATGACCGGGGATGGCGTCAACGATGCACCGGCGTTGCGCCAAGCCGATATCGGCATTGCCATGGGGCTGAGAGGCACCGACGTCGCACGACAGGCCGCTGCAATGATCCTGCTGGACGACGCCTTCCCCACCATCGTCATGGCGGTGCGTGAGGGCCGGGTCATCTTCGAAAATATCCGATGCGTCGCCGCGTATTTGCTGTCCTGCAACTTGAGCGAGGTCTTGGTCATCGGATTGGCGATTCTCACCGCTCTTCCGCTGCCGATCTTGCCGCTGCAGATCCTCTATCTCAACCTCGTCACCGACGTATTCCCGGCCTTTGCGCTTGCGATGAATGAAGGCGGGCACGATGTGCTGAAGCGACTCCCGCGGGATCCGAAGGAGCCGATCCTTGGTCGCCGGCAATGGACCACGATCGTCCTCCACAGCCTCGGCTTGACCGCGGCGACGTTCGGCGCTCTGGCGCTCGCGCGCTTCTGGCTGCAGCTGGACGAAGCAGCAACTGTGACGGTCGCGTTCCTGACCCTGGCCTTTGCGCAGCTCTGGCACGTATTCAACATGCGCGACCGGGGTTCAGGGCTGCTGACAAGCGAAGTCACGCGCAACCCGTGGATCTGGGGCTCGCTCGTCCTTTGCACTGCGCTGCTGGCAGCGCCGCCCTATTTGGCCCCCCTTGCCGATATCCTCCATTTGGCGCGGCCCGACCTTTCCATGTGGCTGATCATCCTTGGAATGAGCCTAGCTCCACTGGTGGCCGTGCAATGCGTAGCGCATGTTCGAAAGCCGGGATTCTTATGACGCGACGCTGCTACGACGAGCCGACTCCGGCCGCGATAAAACCCACCAACCACTCGACGCGCAGCGGCTGCTTGGCGCCAGCCCGACGCTCGTCCGCCTCAAATGCCCTCGAACTGGAGAATGTAGAGCCCAGCATTCGGGTCGGTGAGATACATTCGCCCGGCGCGATCGACGTAGCAGTCGCAGGATTGGATGACCTGGGGCCGGTTGGGACGCGGATCCATCATGTGCGTCGGATTTGGCGGGACATAGTAACCGACCTCGCGGGGCTGGAACGGGTTCTCGATGTCGTACGCGCGCACGCCCGCATTGTAGTAGGTCGCGAAGATCAGCCGCGAGCTCTGGAATGAACCGGGCCGGTTTTCGTGCAGATTGTGCGGGCCGAAGCTGCCGCCCTTGGCGCAGTAATCCGCCTCGGCGGGTTGCGGAAACGTCGCGATGCTGACCGGATTGCCCGGTTCGCGGATATCGAACATCCAGATGTAGCGCAGCCCCTCGCTGCAATTCGCCGAGGTCGGCTCCTCGCCCAGCACCAGCAGGTTGCGGTCGGGCAGCGGCAGCGGCGAATGCGTGCCGCCGCCGAAAGGCGGGTCCATGTTGCGGTAGGCCAGCATCACGGGCTTTTCCGGATTGGAAACGTCAAGCACCGAAAGCCCGCCATCACGCCACGCCGCGTAGGCGACGTTGCCCGCGACCAGCGCATGATGGAGCGCATAGCGCTTGCCGCTCCGCCAGTTCGGCGTCTCGCCGCCGGCGCGCCACATCCCTGGAAGCCAGAAGCGGCCGACGACCTGCGGCTTGCGCGGATCGCTCATGTCGATCACCGCCAGAATGTGATCCGTGAAATCGGCAAAATGGATCGAGGCATAGGCGTAACGGCCACCGGTGTACCAGATCCGATGCGGCCCGAGGCCATCGACCGGCATGAAGCCGATCTCGGCCGGCTTGTCGGGCTTGGAGATGTCGTAGACCCGGATGCCGGACGTGAATCGGTTGTGATCCTTCAGCTTGTCCGCGGGCGAGCCGCCGAAATAGGCCTTCTCGTTCTGGAATTCCTGCATGGTCCAGACACTGGGCGCGTTGACCGCCAGCAAAAGATCGTCGTGAGTCTGCAGGTGAAAGGCGCGCGTGCCGGGGGGACAAGCGATGAAATCGAGCACCCTCGGGTGTGCAGGATCGCGCACGTCCACGGTGGTGATGCCGTTGCTGAACCCGTGCCCGACATAGGCGTAGCCGCGATGCACCATGACCTGCACCCCGTCGCGGCGGCCGCCAAGGTCCGAATGGCCGATGAACTTGATGTTGCGGGATGCAGCGGCATTCATGTTACCCACTCCTCGCTTCGACGGCGCTATGCGGCCGGCGTCGGTTCCAGTCCGCCGCCGAGAAACAACTGTCCAATGCGCGGATCGGCAAGAATTTTCTCCGCCCGATCCTGAATGCGGGTGCAGCCGAGTTCGAGCACGATTCCGAAATCCGACTGTTCAAGCGCCCGCTTTGCATTCTGCTCGATCATCAGCACGGTGACGCCGCGCGTCCGCATATCCCGGATCAACGCGAACAGCTCCTCGACCAGGATCGGCGACAGTCCGATCGATGGCTCGTCGATCAGCATCAATCGCGGTTCCAGCATCAGGCCGCGGGCGATTTCCAGCATCTTCTGCTCGCCGCCGGAGAGCGTCGAGGCCTGCTGCCGGGCCTTGCGCCGCAGCACCGGGAAGCGGTCCATCGCCGCTTCCATGCGCGGCTTCAGGTCGAACCCTCTTGGCGCCGCCACGCCGCCGAACTCGAGATTGTGCAGCACGGACAATTCCGGAAAGATGTTGCGGCCCTGCGGCACGTAGCAGATGCCGGCGGCAATGAGCCGGCGCGGCGTGTGGTTGGTGATCTCTTGGCCGTCATAGGATATTCGACCGGCCCGCACCGGCAGCATCCCGAACGACGCCTTGAAGGCGGTCGATTTGCCGGAGCCGTTCGGACCGATGATCGTCGTGATCGCACCGCGGCGGACGCCGAAGGACAGCCCGCGCAGAATCGTCTCCGTGCCGTAGCCGGCGATGACGTCTTCGAAGCGCAGGATCTCGTCAGTGGCCAAGATACGCCTCGATCACTTTGGGATCGCGGCGGATCTCCGCCGGGCCGCCTGCCGCGATGATGCGGCCCTCGGCGAGCACGAGGATGCGATTGCACAGCGCCATGACGAACTCCATGTTGTGCTCGATCACCACGAAGGTCGAGCCCTGCTCGAGGTTCATCGCTTTGAGCCGTTCACGCAGGCTCGCCAGCATCGTCAGATTCACGCCGCCGGCCGGCTCGTCGAGCAGCGCAAGGCGGGGCCCCGCCATGAATGCCATTGCGGCGTCGAGCAGTTTCTGCTGGCCGTAGCTCAAGCTTCCCGCCGGCTCGTCGGCGACATGCTCGAGCCTGAAGAACGCCAGCATCCGGTCCGCCGAAGGCGAAAGCCCGGCGTCGGATGGACCCATCAGGCGCGAGAGCATGCTGCCCCTGTGCTCCTGCCCCGCCAGGATGAGGTTCTCGCGCGCGCTCAATTGCGGGAAGATTTGCAGAAGCTGAAACGTGCGGCTCACACCCAATCGGTTGAGGTCGCATGGGCGCAGGCCGGTCACCGAGCGGCCGTCGAGATGCACCTCGCCTGCGCTCGGCCGTAGTTGTCCGAGGATGCAATTGAACAGCGTCGACTTGCCGCTCCCGTTCGGACCGATGATGCCGAGAATTTCGCCTTCGTTGACCTCGAAGGAGACCCCGTCGACCGCGACGATGCCGCCGAAGCTTTTCCTCAGATCGCGGACGGAGAGCACCGCAGTCATCGCGCGCCCTCGCCCTGCACCGCCGCCTCCGACCGCGTGGCGGAGATCTCCGCCGACTTCCCCGCCGGCTTGGTCCAGCGGTCGAGAAGGCCGAGCAGGCCGGCGGGACAAAGCACCATCAGCGCCATCACGAGGAGCGCATAACCCATCAGATAGAAGCCCTCGGTGAAGCGCAGCCATTCGGGCAGCAGGACCGCCACCATCGCGCCGAGGAACGGGCCGAAGAAGTAGCCGGAGCCGCCGACCACCACCATCAGCAACAGGTTGAGCGACAGGCCCAGGGCGAACGGCGTGGGATCGACGAATTGCACGAGCGGCGCGTAGAGCGCGCCGGAAATACCCCCCAGTCCCGCGCCGAGCGCGAACGCCATCAGCGTGTAACGGCGCGTGTCGACGCCGAGCGAGAGCGCCCGCACCGGATTTTCGCGCAGCGCCACGAAGGCGCGGCCCCAGGGCGAGCGGATGAGCCACCAGGTCGCGAGCGACACCAGGGCAAGATGCGCGAGGCAGAAATAGTAGAACTGCCGCGGCCCATTCATCGACCAGCCGGCGACATCCGGGCGCGGAACATTGCTAATCCCGTAGATGCCGCCGGTAAGCCATTCCTCGTTGCGGAAGATCAGATAGATCAGCGTATTGAAGGCGAGCGTCACGAAGGCGAGGTAGTGGTGCTGCACCCGCAGGGCCGGATAGCCGAGCAGCCAGCCGATCGCGAAGCACGACACGCCGGCGAGCAGATAGGTGGACCAGAACGGCCAGCCCCTGGTGGTCAGATAAGCAGTGATATAGGCGCCGATTCCGACGAACGCCGCCTGCGCCAGCGAGACCTGCCCGGCGTAGCCGAGCGTCAGGTTGAGGCCGATGGCGGCGATCGTCATCACCGCCCACATGCTGAGAATGAAGATGCCGTAGGGCTTGAATCCGAACGGCGCGGCCAGGAGAAACGCGAACACGAGCGCGAGCGCGATGCCCATGAGCGGGCGCCGCGCGGGCCTCATACCGTGCGCTCCTCGACCCGGCCGAGCAGGCCCTGCGGACGCACCAGGATGACCACGATCAGGATCAGCAACGGTATCGCCATTCGGTATTGCGAAGAGAGATAAGCGGCGGCGAAGTTGTCGATCACGCCCAGCAGCAGGCCGCCGACGAGCGCGCCGCGGACTTGATTGAAACCCCCGACGATCGCGGCGATGAAAGCGTAGAGGCCGAGCCACTCGCCGTTCGTGAATTTGGCGAGGTAGATCGGCGTGATCAGGATCGAGGCCAGCGTGACGAGCGCGGCATTGATCAGGAAGGTGTAGAGGATCATGCGCTCGACCGGGATGCCGAGCAGCCGCGCAACGGTGGGATTCTGCGCGCTCGCCTGCATGCAGCGTCCGGTCAGGGTATGATTGAGAAAAAGCTGGAGGGCGGCGACCGCGACGATGCTGATCGCGAGCACGACCAGGCTCTGCACCGCTAAGGCCACCCCGAACACGGTCACGTCGATCGCCGCCACCACCGGGGGGAACGGTTGCGCGTCCGCGCCGTAGAACTCACGCACCGCCTCCTTGAAGAAGATCGCGAGCCCGATCGTTGCGATGACGAGCGGCAGCACGCCGTGCCGGATCACCGGGTCAACGATCAGGCGCTTGAACAGGAAGCCGAGAACGACGACCGACACGACGGCGCCGACCGCAACCGCCGGCCAGAACGACATGCCGAAATAGCTCATGCCGATGAGCACGAAGAAGGCCGGCAGCATCACGAATTCGCCCTGCGCAAAGTTGATGGTCTGCGAAGTCTGCCAGAGCAGCGTGAATCCGATCGCCACGAGCGCGTAAATCGCGCCCGTGGCTAATCCGGCCAAGAGCAGTTGGAGGATATCGGCCATCGGCCTGGTCCCGACATGCGGCCGGCGCGATGCGCCGGCCACCTCGATCCGTAGCGAGCTATACCTCGGTTACTTGCCGAGCTTCGGTAGGACCTTGGTGATCTTCTGCTGGCCGCCCACGACCTCGGCGAGAAAGCTGATGCGGTCGATCTCGCCCACATCGTCCCAAGTCGTTTCAATCAGGATCGCAGGTTCATCCGCGGGCGCGATCGTCAGGCCGTGCATCGCGGCGGCGAACGCCTTGCGATCGAATTTGCCAAGCTTCTTCTCGGTGACGTATTTAACCGCATAGACCGCGGTGTAGCCCTTGATGCCGTTGTGATCGGGCTTGTAGTTGAACCGCTTCTGGAACTTTGCCGTAAATTCCGTCACCGCCGGGATCGGCGCGTCGGCCGTGAGACCCACATGACCCTGCACGCCGTTGGCGGCATCACCGGCCAGTTCGATGGTCTTCTGACTGAGCAGGGTGGTATCGCCAACAAAGGGCCCTTTGAGCCCCTGCTTGCGCGCCTCACGCATGATGCGCGCGCACTCCTCCTCGTTGCTGTAGATAAAGACCGCATCGGCATTCGCAGCCTTGAGCTTCACGACATCGGCCGCGAAATCCACCTGGCCGGACTCGGTCGACACGTCAGCGACGAGCTTGATGTTGCGCTCGGCTAGTTGCTTCATCAGGTTGTCACGGCCGCCCTTGCCGAAATCGTTGTTCACCCAGATGAGCGCGACCGTCTTCGCCTTAAGCTCGTCGCGAATGTAGTTCGCGATCTTCGGCATCCCGATCTGCTGGCCAAACGAGGTACGGAACAGGTAGCGATCGCCCAAGGCGGTCAGTTCGCCGGCTTCGCCGCCGATCAGATGCGGAATTTCGGCTTGCTGCAGCATCTGCATGGTCGCCTTGACGTTGCCGGAAAAGATCGGCCCCAAGACCACATAAGGGTCGCCATCGATCGCTTTTTGCATCTGCGAACGGGCGACACCGGGGTTGGTCTGAGTATCCAACTGGCTGAGCGCGATCTTCTCCTTGAGAATACCGCCCCGGGCATTGATCTCCTCGACGGCCAAAATGATTCCGTCGCGGAAATTGCCGCCGGACACTGCTATGCTTCCCGATATTTCGCCGACATAGACGAGCTTCACGTCGGCTGCCGACGCGCCCCCCGCGAGAAGCATCAGCGCCGAAAGCGTGAGCCCCAATTGCAATCGTCCCATGTGTTCCTCCCTGATGATGCGCCCTTTGCGGGTGTTCGATATTTTGCCGGCCCGGCTGCTGCGCTATTGTGCAGCGAGTGCGCCGACATAGTAGGCCGTTCGTTCACGAGCGCCTGATAGACTAGCGACTTGAACATCTTGCGGTAATAGCCCGTATCGGACTTGGCCTGTGCCATGTAGGCAGCGACCTCTTTCCTGGGATCGACCCAGAAATAAGCGGCCGGCGTAGCCAGCCCATATGAACTCACCCGCCGGACGCGCCAGCGACGCCATCGGAGCGGGTGCCGTGCCGGACTCGCCAAGTTTCGTCAAATCCCGCGGTTCCAGAAATCGAAATAACGCTCGATATTCATGGGCAGGAACGCGTTGTAATTGGGCCAAGCCTCATACTTCGGCAGCTTGATGTCCTTCTGGGCGTCGGCATACGACTTGCTGTCGTTCACCGCCTTCTTTACCGCGGAAGAGAGGTCTTGCAGATAGGCGAGCTGTTCGCGCGCATTGTCCTTAGTGCCGGTTTGCTTGCCGCCCGGCCCCGGATGGCCGGGAACGAGCGTGTCCCAATCCATCGCGATGACCTTTTTCAGTCCCTCCTCGATGTCGGGCACGTAAGTGTCGGCCATGCCGCGGAACTGCACGCCCTGGATCGGAATCCAGTCAACGGTGAAGATGATCTTCTCCTTCGGCAGCCGCATCACCAGGGTGCTGTCCGAATGGTTCTTGCCAACGTAATTGAGCTCGAGCGTCGTGCCGCCGAGCGTGATGTTCCTCTTACCGTCGACAATCTGGTCCGGGATGACGACGTCGTCAGGCTTGAGTGCGGTGATGCGAGCCTTGGCGTTCCTGTGGGCGACAAAGGTCGCGCCGAGCTCCTTGAAGGGCTTGCCGCCTGCGATGTGATCGAAATGGCTGTGGCTGTAAATGACGTATTTGATCGGCGCCTTGGTCACCGCCTGAATCGCATCGATGTAGGGCTTCGCAGGCCGCCGTTCGCTAATCGGGTCCGTGGCGATCACGCCTGCCGGCGTGACGATGAACATCGACTGATGGCCGCCATAGCGAAAAATGTAGACATTGTCCGTCACTTTGGTCGTGGCGAACGGCGGCGGGGCCGGCTGTTGTGCCTGGACCGGCACGGCGAACGCGCTCGCGATAAGTGCCGCGGTCGTGCCTGCCAGAAGAACTCGCAACATGGTCGCTTCTCCTTGATACAGCGGTACAAAGATTTTGCGCACGCGCGGACCAAATGTCTCGCGCGCGCAGGGCAAATGCAACAGCTATTGCCCCGATTGACGTAGGTCGCCGTGCCGGCGTTGGGGCGGCGAGCCCCGCTCCTTCCTCACGCTCCGGGAGGAAAGGGCTCTGGCGCAGGACGTCCTGAAAGGCCGGCGCCGGTTGAACATCACCCTTGAGGCCGGTGCTTTCTCGTCAGCCGGCAAATCGGTTTCGCGGTACGGCCCGAATGGAAGAGCCGCATTCCGACCGTCGTCCATGTCGATGGCACGGCGCGTCCGCAGATCGTGCGCGATCGCGACAATCCGCTCTATGGGGACATTCTGCGCCGGTTCCGGGCGGCCACGGGCCTGCCGGTCCTGGTCAATACGAGCTTCAACGCGCATGAGGAGCCGATAGTGAATCAGCCGGCCGAGTGCCTGCGCGCGCTGCGCGACCGCCGCGTCGATTTCGTGGTGACCGAGCAGTCCTGTTATGCGCTGTAAACTATCGCCGCAACCCCATCAGCTGATGTCAGAACGCTGCGCGCCGGCTCTTCGAGTTGAACGGCGAAACGAACGCGGTCAGGAACAAGCAGGGCATCGCGATCATCGCCGCTGACGCTAGGCGATTCGGTCACGCAATCAATAAGGATGGAGTTCTCGGTACACGCAGCCGTCAACTTTCCGGCCGCGTCGTCAACATTGCCTCGAGTACATAGCCTAGTTAACCAGGTGACTCACTGCAGATTCGTCGCCGAACATTGGAAGAATATCTTGTTTGCAGACGAGCAAGAGCACCGACGCGCTGTAGCTGAATACGAACAATCCGAAGAACGGATACCCCAAATAGCCCAAGATTGGCATTTCAAAGACGTGCCAGAAGTCGACATAGGGAATTTCATATACCCATTTCGGCAGCGAGTAGAAATTCCACAACTCCCAGCAAACGCCGTTGAACGTCGTCGCGGCCATGATCGAGACTGGAAGTAGCCAGTCGCCTTTCTCTATCTGCCGTAACAATGACGGAAAGCCTGCCGCATAGGTGACGGGTTCGAGCAGCAGGACCGGAGCGATCCACACCAGAGGAAACGCCTCGCGCGGAAACAGAACCACGAGGCAAAACGACAACAATCCGAGCAGTACGGAGACGACGAGATTTGCCTTTCGAATTGTGATTGGTCTCCATCCGGGAACGAGCCGCCATCGGAGGAGGATGTGGCGGAACAGGAATGCGGTCGACAAAACGGCGGGGACGACGGTCGAAAAATCGACCGACGCTTCAATCACGTATCGCGTATTCGATATCGGATACGCGAAAACATAGTTCCAGTTCTTGACGATCTTGTTGAGGCTTTCAAAAAACCACCAGAGCGGTACTGATATTGCAAAGAGCAGTGGGAACGAACGCCCCATCGATCGCAACAGAGACGTCTTGAAGAAGGCCTCGCTCACTCCGTTGATGAGCAATATGTACCCAATCCACAGTGGGAAGAACGAGAATTCGCTGAGGCCATGAATCCTGCCCCATGCGATGGCCCAGAACATGGCGGTGACGACGATGCCGGCGAGCAAGATCAACATGCAAGCACGTTACCACGTCCATGGATTCCGCAAGTGCGTTCGTCCCAATCCGGTAACAGGCGGGGTGAGAGTGAAGATGTCAGCGGCACGGGGGGCGCCACACTGCTGCGTGACGGAGCGCGAGCCGGACTGAGTGCGATCGTTCAATGATACCGGGACGTTCGATTTGACACGCTCTCATCCTCGATGGCTTTGGGCGTCGGAACATTGACAGGCGGCTCACTCGGTTGTTTCTGCAAGGAACGAGAACGCACACGCCTCACCCTTCAACAGCAGGCGTTAGAGGTCACAGTTGCACGCAACGAACGGCCGGCCAATTCGTGCCATCCTGTTCGATAAGGACGGCACACTCGTCGAGTTCGATCGCACCTGGGGACCCGCGGTTCAAGTCGTCCTGCGACATTTGGCAGGCGGGGACGCCGCCCTTTACCGCAAGCTTTCCGCAGAGAGCGGCCTTGTCGACGGCGCACACTTTCGGCCCAACTCTCCGCTGGTCGATGAGCCGACCAGCGTCTTTGCGGCGCGCTGGGCGAGATTGTTGGGACGGCCTGCCGATCCGGCCTTTTTTGGGGAGATCGACCGACGTCTGTGCGAAGCGACGACAGCCCACCTCGCGGCCATCGGCGATCCCAAGGCTATCATGAGCGACCTCGCCGGCCGCGGCTATCAGCTTGGCCTGATCACCAATGATGCCGAGGCTACTGCGCGTGCTCATGTGCGCAAGCTGGGCCTCGACCACCTCCTGGCATTCGTCGCGGGATACGATTCTGGCTTCGGTGCCAAACCGGCGCCGGGACCGGTCCTCGCCTTCGCGGTTGCCGTCGGGGTGCCGACCACGGAAATCGTCATAGTCGGCGATACCGCACTCGACATAGCAACGGCGCGGAACGCGAGAGCCCGAGCGGTTGGAGTGCTGACAGGACCACACTCATCCGATTCTTTGCGACTTGCCAAGCCGGATGCCGTCATCGCGTCGATTGCGCAGCTTTCCGTATGGCTCGAGTCACAATGATCGGCACTGGCTCGTGCCGGACAATTAGATATCGAGCGTCGCTGAATTAGGCTGGCTTACGAAAGGCGAGCCTGCCAAACACGCCAAAATGATCAGACACAAATTCGAGACCGTTGTTACCATCAAAAACAACGGAGCAGTCCTTTGGCACTAAATCGCGACCAGCAAAAATGTAGTCGATCCTTTCGTCTACGGTCCAAGATGGATCAACGTATGGGTTATGACGTGCATATGTGACGCCTGGACAGTTAGGATGGCACTCGGCAAAGACATCCTGAAACTCCTCATCGCTGTCCAGCACCGACCTTACAGCCGGTGAATCCGCGACATCATTAAAATCGCCACAAAGTATTTTCGCTATCCTTCGTCCGGCTGAACGGTGCTTTTTGATCGAGGCCAGCAGCATTTCCGCCTGTTTATTCCTCTCGTGAATCATTTTTGGCGGATATGCGAGGTGAGTATTTGTCACCAACAGCGACCGGTTCTCGATCAACAATTCCGCCGATAAAATCCCCCGCGGCAAATCTTCTGGGAACTCAGGCAATGAGACGCGGGCCGATCGGACGACGGGAATTGAGCATACAATCGCCAAGCCGTCGTCTTCCACGACGTGCGCGTGGCTGCACATTTTTGCAATGATCTCAGACTGGCTCCGCCCGGATTTTGGATCGCGATCGACTTCCTGCAAGCAGACGATATCGGGACGCAATCGCTTCAGGCCCGTTTCAAGCGCGCCATAACGCGTATCGAGTGGTTCATTGATGTTCCAGAAGTTAAGCGTCAAAACGCCGAAGCTCATTGTGTCGCCGCCGACCGAGGCATACCAAAGATAGCAGACATACGCTTCTTGACGAGATGATGGAATGTCGCCTTCATTGCAAGTCCGAAAATGAAAAAACTTGCGGGAGCAATGCCAAGCAAATGCCACGCGTCATTGTTGTTGCTACCGACGGCTCGCCCGGCGGAAATCGCGCAGTCGATACCGCCGCTAGGCTGGCGAAGGCTACTGCCTCCGATGTCGTAGTCTTGACGGTTGGCGGAAATATTTCAGGGGCCGAACTAAGGCGGCTTGCTGGCATCGAAGGCGATGTCAGCGAAGTGTTGGAATCGCGGGCAAAGCAAATCCTTGACCGCGCCCGAAAGCGGCTACGTCGCCGTGGCGTTACTGCCGCCAAATTGCAACCAGCACGGGCTGATCCGGCACAAGTCATCATCGACACTGTCCGGCGCGCGACCGCCCACATTCTTGTTATCGGCAGACGCGGTC
>Ga0114129_10012906_pt1 | contig 11888 bp, 10 predicted proteins | sample RhiMetdeltSRZDD1_FD_80071 | JGI IMG/M metagenome (GOLD analysis project Ga0114129, IMG submission 80071) | Populus rhizosphere microbial communities from Tennessee, USA - Rhizosphere MetaG P. deltoides SRZDD1 (version 2) (version 2) | ecosystem: Host-associated > Plants > Roots > Rhizosphere >... | reverse complement strand
TTGACGCCGGACCACGTCGACTGCTGCACGACGGCGTTGTCGGAGGTGCTCCCCGACTTCACGTCCATGGCCTTGCCGCTGTTCCGATTCACGAAGCCGTAGTAGCCGGTGCCCAGGTCGTTGAGCTGCCACTCGTCGTCGGTGGTCGATCCTCCGTACGTCCGCTGCACGAGCGGCGTGCTGCTCGCGGTGGAGCCGCCCGACACGGCCAGAGCCTTGCCGCTGTTGCGGTTCATCACGCGGTAGTACCCGCTGCCGATGCTGACGATCTCCCACTCGTCGTTGGTGTTGGCTCCGCCGTAGGTGAACTGGATGATGGCCGCGTTGTCGGCCGTCGACGCGCTCTGCACGACGATCGCCTTGCCGCTGTGGCGCGGCGTCAGGCGGTAGTACCCGCTGAACCCGCAGCCGGAGCACGGCGTCGGGGTCGGAGGGACGCCGGTCGGCGTCGGCGTCGGCGTGGCCGTGGCCTGCGGGTTGGGGGTGGCGGTGGGGGCCGGTGTCGGCGTCGGATTGGTGCCGCCGCTGGGGCTGCCATTGCGCCAGAAATGCACGTTCCGCCACTCGGCGGTGATCGGGCCGTGGCCGCTGCCGAGCCGGTAGGTGCCGTACTTGTCGTGCCAGGCGACCTGGCGCCCGCCCGTCTTGGTGTAGCGCAGCGAGCCGTTCACGTAGATCCGATGTGTTCCGGCGCCCACGTCGTGGATGGTGTTGAGGCGCAGCCAGCTCCCGACGATGCCGGTGGCGAGGTCGCCGCTGTTGCCCACGGAATACAGCCGGCCGCCGCTGGCCACCGCAATCATGAGGAAGGCGCCGTCGTTCGGCATGAAGGTCTGCTTGAGCGAGATGTTGCTCCCGCCGAGGCTCACCACCCGGACCTCCCCCTCGAACTGGTTCGTCCCCGACGTGTAGTCGTTCTGGATCCGTTGCTCGGCGCGGTTGTCGCCGCTGGTCGACGAGCACGTGAGCCGGAACGTCTCCACTCCGCCGCTGCTGCTGTGGGCGCCGCAGCCGCGGAGCTGGAGGTTCATGCTCGGCGAGTATGAGCTCCAGCCGCTGCCGATCTGGGCGTAGGCGGCGGTTGACAGTCCTAGAACTACGAACAGAGCTCTCCCTGCGAATTTCATCCCTGCCTCCCTCTTGAGAAGTTGACGGCAGGATATCCGCGTGGGCGACGCCGCGGCAATAGTCCCGGGCTCTGCGTGCAGGTGGCCCGAGCGGTGGCCTGGGCCCTACCTCGCACGAGGCACGCGGGGAAGGGTCTTCAGGTCAGGCGCCGGAGGGCCCATTGCGCGTGCTCGCGCACGAGCGGGTCGTCGTCTTGCGCCAGGCGCTCGAGAGCGGGCACATGGCGCGCGTCGCCGCTGTTGGCCATGGCCACCGCCACGTTGCGCAGGAGGCCGCGCCGCTTGGCGCGCTTGACCGGACTTTTCCGGAAGCGCTGGCGGAAGGCCTCTTCATCGAGGGCGGCCAGTGTCTCGAGGGGCGGGGCGACGAGGCCCGGCCGCGCCGCGAAGGCCGCGGGCCCGTGATGTTTCCGCTTGCGGTTCCACGGGCAGACGTCCTGGCAGAGGTCGCAGCCGAAGACGTGCCGTCCCACGCCCTCGCGCAGGTCCTCCGGGATCGATCCCTTCTGCTCGATGGTGAGGTAGCTGATGCAGCGCGTGGCGTCGAGGAAAAACGGCCGCGGCAAGGCGCCGGTGGGGCAGACGTCGAGGCAGGCGGTGCACGTGCCGCACATGTCGGTGCGCGGCGTATCCGCCGTCCAGTCGCGGTCGACCACGATCTCGCCGAGGAAGAACCAGGAGCCGAGGGTGGGATCGAGCAGGCAGGTATTCTTGCCCCACGCGCCCAGCCCGGCGGCGGCGGCATACGCGCGCTCCACGATCGGTCCGGTGTCCACGTACGCCCGCGCCTGCAGGGGGCCGAGCTCGGCCTGCAGGCGCTCGGCCAGGCCGTCCAGCATCGCTTTCATGACGTCGTGGTAGTCGTCCCCCCACGCGTAGCGTGCGATCCAGCCGGCACTCGGCTCCGCTTCGTTCGAGTACGGCGCCGGTGTGTCGTACTGCAGAGCGACGCAGAGGACGGACCGTGCCCAGGGAAAGGCCGTCTTCACGCTGGCGCGGCGGTCGGCCTGCTCGGTGAGATACGTCATCGTCCCGGCGGCCCCGGCCGCGATCCAATCGGCGAAGTGCGCGAGCTCCGCGGGGGCGTCGGCGGCCGCGATACCGGCGCGATCGAAGCCGGCCTCGAGGGCCACCGCCTTGGCGCGATCGGCGGCGGTCACGACGCCCGGAGGCTGCGCAGCAGCGCGACCTCCTTCTTCCATTCCGCGAGCGGGCCGGGCGTCTCGACGACCATCGGCACGCCGGCGAAGCGCCTGTCGTTCACGATACGGCGGAAGGTCTCGAGGCCGAGGGTGCCGGTTCCGATGCGCGCGTGGCGATCGAGCCGGCTGCCGAGCCCCTTCTTGGCGTCGTTCAGATGGAAGGCCTTCACCTTCCCGAGGCCCACGCGGCGGTCCAGCTCCTCGATCGTCTGCTCGTAGCCGCCAGGGGTGGCGATGTCGTACCCGGCGGCGTAGAGGTGGCACGTGTCGAGGCAGATCCCGAGCCTCTCCGGGCGGCGCACGCGCGCGAGGATGTCGGCCAGGTCCTCGAAGCGATGGCCCAGGCACGAGCCCTGGCCGGCCGTGACTTCGAGCAGCGGCATCACCCGCTTCCGCGCGCTGCGGACGAGGATGTCGTCGAGGCTGCGCGCGACGCTTTCGAGCCCGGCCTCGCGACCCGCGCCGAGGTGCGCGCCCGGGTGGAAGACGAGGTACGGAATGCCCAGCGCGTGGCAGCGCTCCATGTCGGACGCGAACGTGTCGAGGCTCTTGGCGAGGACGGCGGGATCGAGGGCGGCGAGGTTCACGAGGTAGGAGCCGTGCGTCATCACGCTCCGCACGCCGCTCGTGGCCAGGGCCGCGCGGAAGGCCTTCGCCTCCTCGGGGGCGAGCGGCTTGGCCTTCCACTGGAGCTGGCTGCGCGTGAAGATCTGGATGGCCTCCGCGCCGATCGCGGCCCCGTTCGCGGGGGCGTGGTGGAGGCCGCCGGTGACGGGGACGTGGGCGCCGAGCAGCGTCATGGCGTCACGGCACCACGCGGCAGCGGCGGCCGGCGAAGGGGACGACGAAGTCCCCGTTCTCCTCCTCGAGGCGGTCGAGCAGCGCGTCCTGCGCCGGCGGCGAGAGCACGGCACGGGCCTGGCCCGCCTTGACGACGCACTCGAAGCGGCCGGTCTCGGGGCTCATGGCCACCACGGGATCGGTCAATACCTCCTCGCTCCCGTCGTCCAGGTGGATGCGCATCTCGGCCTTGTCGGTGTCGAATACGATCGACTCCACCTGGAAGGGCGGGCCCTCCACTCGGATCGGCATGCGCTTGGCGCCGTCCACCACGAACGCCCCCGTCTCGTCGAAAACGAGCCGCTGCTTGAAGTAGCGCAGGCTGCGGGCGTGGGAGACGGGTTGCTCGCCCACCCGCCACGAGCCGTCGGGCAGGACGCGCAGGCCCTCCGGGATGACGGTGCGCCGTATCAGGACGATCTCCTTGGCGATTGAATACGAGAGATTATAGCCACTGTCATAATAGTGAGGACCATGACCCTCATTCAGGTTCCGCTGCCGCCGCAGATCAAGGACGCGCCGCCGGGCGACGTGCAGGAGCGCATCACCCGCGCCAAGCAGGCGCTCGGCCCGCGCGTCATCATCCTCGGCCACCACTATCAGCGTGACGAGGTCATCCGCCACGCCGACGTCACCGGCGACTCGTTCAAGCTCGCGCAGCATGCCGCTCAGCATCCCGACGCGGAGTTCATCGTCTTCTGCGGCGTCCACTTCATGGCGGAGTCGGCGGACGTGCTCGCCTCCGCGCACCAGCGTGTCGTGCTGCCCGACCTCACCGCCGGCTGCACGATGGCCGACATGGCGGAGACCGATCAGGTCGACGACTGCTGGGACGAGTTGACCGCCGTCATCGGTGAAGACGTGATCCCGGTGACGTACATGAATTCGAGCGCGGCTTTGAAGGCCTTCTGCGGCCGCCATGGCGGCGCGGTGTGCACGTCGTCGAATGCGCGGGCGGTGATCGACTGGGCCCTGCGGCGCAAGCCGCGCGTGTTGTTCTTCCCCGATCAGCACCTCGGCCGCAACACGGGTTTCCGGATGGGCATTCCCCTGGCGCAGATGCTCGTGTGGGATCCCTACGAGCCGAACGGCGGGCTGACGCCGGATCAGATGCGCGCGGCGAAGATCGTGCTGTGGAAGGGGCATTGTTCCGTCCACAACCGCTTCACCCCCGAGATGGTCGACCAGCGGCGGGCGGAGATACCCGGGGTGAAGGTGATCGTGCACCCCGAATGTCGGTTCGAGGTGGCGCAGAAGGCAGACGCCATCGGCTCCACGGAAGGGATCATCAAGACGGTGGCGGATAGCCCCGACGGGACGAAGTGGGCGATCGGCACCGAGCTCAACCTCGTCAACCGCCTGGCCAAGCAGTTCGCCGCCACCAAGCCGATCGTCAGCCTGGACGATTGCTTTTGTGTCTGCGGCACGATGTTCCGCATCGATCCGCCGCACCTGCTGTGGGCGCTGGAGTCCCTGGTACGGGGCGAGGTCGTGAACGAGATCCGGGTGCCGGAGGGGGTGGCACACGATGCCCGCATCGCGCTCGACCGGATGCTTAGCATCGTGTGAACGGCAGTTTTGAGTTATGAGTCGTGAGTTATGAGTGAGTCAACGGTCTCGCCTACGGAGCGGCGTCGGCAGCGTTGACGTCGTTGTGGCTGCGACACGTCCCCGACCGACGGTAGGCGCGGGCCCCCCGTCGAGGCCGCACTCAAAACTCATAACTGATAACTCATGACTTCCCTCACCTCCGGCGCGCGGGCGCGGCCGCCATGGTGCGCTCTCGGCCGCGAACGCGGGCGGCGGAGGTGGCGACGAACGCCCCGCCCAGGATCAGGTGCACGGCGTTGTCCGGCGCCAGATCGCCGGGCGCCACCGGCGGATGACCCAGCAGTTGTGCCGTCAAGGCCGGTGCGACGAATCCGATCAAGCCGAGGCCGAAGTACACCAGGCCAGACATCAGCGAGAAGCGCCGCGCGCTCGTCGAGGATCCGCGGGTGCCGACGTGGAGCGAGGCCGCCCCTGACGCCAGATGGATGATGTTGTGCCACGGAGTGAGATGCATCCCCAGGAAGCGAGGCTCGAAGAAGCCGAAGAGGCCGACGGCGCCCTTCGTCCACTGTCGCAAAGGTTCCGCGCGCGGGTCAAGGGGAGCTCCTCCGCGTGTGGGGCATCACACGCGGAGGAGGGGCGCCAAACTACGGGACGGAGATCGCGTTGACCCAGCTGTAGCCCTGGACCGCGTCCCAGTTGATCGACCACGTCATGGCGCCGCGGATGCCCGGCCACGCCTGCGGCGGCACGAAGGTGCCGCAGCTCGTGCGCGACTCGAGGCAACGCATGGCGTTGTTGACGATGGTCGGCGAGACGTAGCCGCTGCCCGCCCCGGAGGGCGAGGCCGGCACGCCGATGCCGACCTGGCTGGGCGCGAGCCCGGCCTGGAGCTGTACGCAGGCGAGCGCAGTCAGGAAGTTCACGCCGCCCTGGCTGTAGACCTGGCCGTCGCAGCCGAGCATCGAGCCCGAGTTGTAGTACTGCATGTTCACCACGGTCAGGATGTCGCGGATGTTGAGGGCGAGGCGGAAGTAGCCGTTGCCGTTCACCTGGCCCGACTGCATGTCGATCGTCTGCGGGGCCATCGTGATGATCGCGCCCGGCTTCTGGCTGCGGATGCCGCGCAGCGCCTGTTCCATGAAGGTGGCGTTCAGTCCGTTCTCGAGATCGATGTCGACGCCGGCGAAGCCGTAGGTGTTCATCAGGCCCACGATGCTGTTGCGGAAGTTCGTGGCCGAGGTCGAATCGTTGATGCTGACGGTGCCGTTCTGGCCGCCCACCGAGATGATGACCTTGCGGCTGCCGGAGTTGATCGACGCGATGTGGCTCTTGAACTCGTTCACGTCGGTGTAGCCGGTGGCCGGATCGAGGTTGAAGGTCACCGCGCCGGGGCTGCCCGTCGCGTCGGCGAAGGCCACCGCGATCAGGCTGTACCTCGTCGGGACGGCGTTCAGCTTCATCGTCGTCGAGCCGTTGTTGAAGTTGTGCCAGTAGCCGGTGATGAGGTTCGCGGGCAGCCCGCTGCCGCAGCCGCTGCCGCACGCCGTGGGCGTCGGGGTGGGGGTGAACTGCGGCGGCGAGGTGGGTGTCGGCGTCGGCGTCGGTCCCGGGCTGGTCGGCGTGGGCGTGGGCGTCGGCACGCCGCCGCCCGAGGTGGCATACACGTCGAGCTCGATGATGCTGTTCCACGTGTTGACGGTGTTGCCGTGGCCGAAGTAGCGCACGTAGCGCGCGGTGCGGTCGGAGAAATCGAACTCCTGCTGCTGCGTGCTGGTGCCGCTGCTGAGCACACCCGTCAGCGCGTTCGACCAGCTGGCGTTATCGGTCGACGTCTGCAGGTCGAAGCGCGACTGGCGCATGTTGCCGTTGTAGAAGCCGATGCGGACGCGCGTCACCGTGCGGTTCACGCCGAGGTCGTACTTGATCCACTGGCCGTCGCCGCTCGCGGACCAGCGCGTCGACGTGTTGTTGTCGACGCTGTTGGCGGGCACGTTGCCGTCGTTGGCGCTGGCCGTGACCGATCCGCCGCCGGGCGTCACTTCGACATCACCGCCGGGAGGCGTGGTCGGCGTGGGCGTGGCCGTCGGGCCGGGACCCATGGTCGGCGTCGGGGACGGAGTCGGGGTCGGGTTGCCCGCGGGCGTGGTCGGGGTCGGTGTCGGTGTGGGGCTCGTTCCCCCGTCGCAGACGCCGTTGTTCGTCCACCAGTTGTCGGCCTCCGGGGTGAAGCCGGGGCAGCTGGCGGCGCGCGAGCACGCGGCGCAGAGCGTGTACTTCGACCCGTTGAATCTCACCGACGCGCCGAGGCCGTAGGAGGTGCTGCAGCTCCATTCGGTAAGCCCCGTGCAGCTCACCGCGTGGGCCGGAGCCGCGGCCGAAACCGCGGCGACAGTCAATGCCGCCAAGACCAATACACGCACGCGCCCGGACAAGGACTCTGACGCCATGACGCCTCCTCGATCGATTGTGTTGCGAACTGGTTGCTACTGGTTATGACAAGTTCGGGGTAGGAAAGTCAAGGATATATGGTGGGATGCATCGAACGGTCTCTTCTCAAAATGCCTGATCGAGGGTGTCCAGCCAGTGTGCCAGGCTTTCCGCGGCCTCGACCAGCCGCGGACCGGGCCGGTTCCAGTATGCGTTGCCGTCCATGAGCCGGACGTGCGGGGCGAGGCCCGCGAGCTGAATTTCGAAAGGCGCGGCCTCCCGGCGCGTGCGGTCGAGGTCGAAGCCGCAGGGTGCGACGACCAGCGCATCGGGACGAAGGGCGGCGATGTCGTCCCACGTCACGTACGGTGAGGGTCCGCCCGCGGCGGGTCCGACGGGCTCGGCCCCCGCCGCCTCGATCACATCCGGTACCCAGTGCGCGGCGAGCATCGGCGGCTCCAGCCATTCCACGACCGCCACGCGCGGACGCCGGGCGGGCGTACGCACGCGGAGGGCAGCGAGCCGGGCCTCGAGACCCGAAGCCACCACCTCGCCCCGGTCGGCCACGCTACACGAGCGGGCCACCCGGCGGACGTCGGCGATCACATCGGCGAGGCGCGTGGGCTCGAGCGATACGACAGTGGCGTGCGGCGCCGCGCGCCGTGTCACCGCGGCGACCTGGTCGTAGGAGACGGCGCAGACTTCGCAGGCCGCCTGCGTCACCACGACGTCGGGCGCGATGGCGTGCAGGCGCTCCTCGTCGAGCTCGTAGAGAGGCAGCCCCGTTTGCAGCAGGCGCCGGACCTCGTCGTCGAGCGGTCCGCTCGCCAGGCCCGAATCGACGCGCGCCCGCGTGAGCGCGGGCAGGGAGGCGACGTCCGCGGGATGGTCGCACTCGTGCGATCGACCGGCGAGCTGCTCGCGCAGTCCGAGCGCGCAGACGATCTCGGTGGCGGCGGGGAGGAGGGTGACGACCTTCATCGCGTGGGCTCGGAGAAGCTGTACAGCGGATGGGGGAGGCCGGGGACGGCATGCGCGTGGATCCGGACGCCGAACGCGTCGGCGGCAGCGGCGGCGGCGAGGACGTCGGCGGGCGCTCCTTCGCCGACGACGGCGCCGTCCGCGAGGAGCACCATGCGCCCGGCCCAGGCGGCGGCGCGCTGCAGGTCGTGCACGACGGCGATGACGGCCACGCCGCGGGCGCGCGCCTCGTCGAGGACGCGGAAGAGCTGGAGCTGATGCCCCACGTCGAGGTGCGCCGACGGCTCGTCGAGCAGCAAGACTTCCGGCTCCTGGGCCAGCCCCCGCGCGAGCGCGGCCAGCTGGCGCTCGCCGGCGGAGAGGGTTTCCAGGCGGCGCCCGCCCAGCGGCTCGATCCCGGTGTGGGCGAGCGCGCGCTCCACCGCCGCGTCATCGGCGGCGGTCAAGGGAAGGAACGGTCCACGGTGCGGATAGCGCCCCAGGGCCACGCGCTCGGCGACGGTGAAGGCCCCGCTGCTGTCGTCCTCGGACGACACGAGCGCGACCGCACGCGCCAGCGCGCCGCGTTCCCATCGCGGGAGCACCTCACCCTTCAAGCGCACCTCGCCCGCCTCGGCGGGCAGGAGCCCGGCGAGAGCCCGCAGCAGCGTGGACTTGCCGGCGGCGTTGGGGCCGACGAGGGCGATCCCATCCCCGGGCGCGACGGCGAAGGTGACGCCCCGCAGCACCGTCTTGCCGCCGCGGGCGACGACGAGATCGCGCGTCTCGATGACGCTCATGCGCGGCGCTCGCTGCCGCGCAGCGCGACGAGGAAGTACGGGGCTCCGACGAGGGCGGTCAGGGAGCCGAGCGGCAGGTCCATCTGCTCGTTCAGCGTCCGCGCCGCGAGGTCGGCGATGACGACCAGGATCGCGCCTCCCAGGAACGAGGCGGGCAGCAGGTAGCGCGCCAGCGATCCGACGAGGGGCCGGAGGGCATGCGGCGCGATGAGGCCGACGAACGGCACCGAGCCCGCGATCGCCGTCGCGGTGCCGGTGATCAGCGAGGCGAGGGCGAGCAGGCCCAGCCGCGTCAGGTGGACGCGCACCCCGAGCGAGGCCGCCTCCTCGTCGCCGAGGGAGAGCACGTCGAGCGGGCGCGCGAACACGGCCAGCAGCGCGGCCGCGGGCAGGATCAGCAGCACCGCCGCCTGGACGTGCGGCCAGCTCCGCCCGTCGAGCCCGCCGGCCAGCCAGAACAGCACGACCTTCACGCGGTACTCCTCGGTGGCCACCAGCAGCATCGAGGTGACCGCGGAGGCGAGGGCGGAGATGGTCAGGCCGGTGAGCAGCAGGCCGTGCAGCGTCGCCCGGCCGAGGGAATGCGCCAATGCGTACACGAGCGCGACCGCCGCCATCGCTCCGGCGAAGGCGGCGAGGGGCAGGGCGAAGAAGATCGTGGTGGCGAGGCCGAGCTTCACCGCCAGCACGGCGCCCAAGGCCGCCCCGGAGCTGACACCGAGCAGGCCCGAATCCGCGATCGGGTTGCGGAAGACCGCCTGCAGGACGGCCCCCACGACCGCGAGGCCGCCGCCGACCATCGCCGCCAGCAGCACGCGCGGCACGCGCACGACCCAGAGGATCGTCTCCGTCGTGGGGTCGAGCGGCCGGGCGGCGACGAGGCCCAGCCGGCTGGCCAGGACATCGACGATCCCGCCCAGCGGAAGGCGCACGCTGCCCAGCGCGAAGGCGCCGACGATCACGAGGGGCAGGGCGGCGGCGAGGGCGAGGAGCGCCACGCGCCGTCCGGAGCGGGTCAAGGTGCGAACCGGTCGGGATGCAGCGCGCGTGCGATCGTTTCCGCCGTGCTCGCGGTGTGATGCGTCAGGGTCGACAGGTATCGCCCCGGCACTTCCACGATGCGTCCGTCGCGCACCGCGGCCAGGCGCGAGAGCATGGGGTGGGCGAGCAGGGCGGTGCGGGCGGAGCCTTCCTTGCGGACGACGATCCAATCGGGGTCGGCGGCGAACGCGCGCTCGGCGGGCAGCGGCGCGAAGCCGGTGATCCCGAGCTCGGCGGCGAGGTTCTTGGCGCCGGCGCGCTCGAGGATGTCGTGCATGACGGTGGCGCGGCCGGCGGTGTACGGCTCCATCCAGTAGAGGACTCGCGGGCGCCTGGCGCCGGCCAGGCGCCGATCGAGATCGGACAGCCGCCGCCGGTGCTCCTCCGCGAGCGCGCCGGCCGCCGCCTCGGCGCCGACGGCCTTGCCGAGCTCGGTGATCGCCGCCTCGACCGCGTCCAGCGACGGCATCTGCACGCGGTGATATTTCATCTTCGACGTCGTCAGCAGGTGGAGGAAGTCCGCCTCCGTGAATTCCGACACCACCACGAGATCGGGACGCAGCTCGACGAGGCGCTCCATCTTCGCCCGCGTCACGCGCGGGATGCCGGGCGGCACCCGTCCCACGATGTTGGACATCTCGGGGTCGTCGGCGAATGTCGTCACCATCACCAGTCGATCCGTGCCGACCAGCTCGACGAGGATCTCGTCGGCGCCGAGGTTGAGGGAAGCAATGCGTGCCGGCGGCGTTTCCGCCGCGGACAGACGGCTCGCGAGCAGGACGCCGGCGGCCAGGAGCAGGCCGCGGCGCCGATTCATGCGCATGGGCGGATCCTTATATAAGGAGGCTGCGGGAGGGGCCGCTCCTCACGAGCGGCCCCCTGCGTCACGGCAAACAGGAATGAGATCAGACGCGGCGCGGGGGTGTCAAGGCAGTAGGGTTATGATCGCTTGTTCATGAACGACACTTTCCTTCGCGCCTGCCGGCGCGAGCCCGTCGACCGCACGCCCGTCTGGTTCATGCGCCAGGCCGGACGCTACATGCCCGAGTACCGCGCGCTCCGCGAGAAGCACACGCTCCTCACGCTGTGCCGCACGCCGGAGCTGGCGGTCGAGGTCACCCTCCAGCCGATCGATGCCTTAGGCGTCGACGCCGCCATCCTCTTCAGCGACCTGCTCCTGCCTCTGGAGCCTCTCGGGATCCCCTTCGACTTCAAGGCGGGCGAGGGTCCCGTGATCGAGCGGGTCGTGCGCAGCGCGGACGACGTGTCGCGCCTGCGCCGCTTCGAGCCGCGGGAGGCGCTCCGCGTGGTGTTGGAAGCGATCCGCCTGCTCCGTCGCGCCCTCGACGGGCGGGTGCCGCTCATCGGCTTCGCGGGCGCCCCCTTCACCCTCGCCTCCTACGCGATCGAAGGCGGCCACTCGAACAACTTCGCGGCGACGAAGTCGCTCATGTACCAGGACGCGCCCGCGTGGCATCGCTTCGCCTCGCTGCTGGCCGAGCTCATGGGCGACTACCTGCGGGCGCAGGTCGAGGCCGGCGCGCAGGCCGTGCAGGTGTTCGACTCGTGGGTGGGTGCGCTGAGCCTGGCCGACTATCGCGAGTTCGTCCTGCCGCACGTGCGCACGCTGTTCGAACGCCTGAAGGGGCTGGACGTGCCCACCATCCACTTCGGCACCGGCACCGGTCACCTGCTGGAGGCGCAGCGCGAGGGCGGCGGCGACGTGATCGGCCTCGACTGGCGTACGCCGCTCGACACCGGCTGGAAGCGGCTGGAGGGCGCCGCCGTCCAGGGCAACCTCGATCCGACGCTGCTCTTCGCCCCGCGGGAACGGCTGCTCGCCGGCGTCGACGACGTGCTCGCCCAGGCGGGCGGGCGGCCCGGCCATGTCTTCAACCTCGGCCACGGGATACTGCCCGGCACGCCGGTGGAGAACG
>Ga0114129_10012905_pt1 | contig 11888 bp, 11 predicted proteins | sample RhiMetdeltSRZDD1_FD_80071 | JGI IMG/M metagenome (GOLD analysis project Ga0114129, IMG submission 80071) | Populus rhizosphere microbial communities from Tennessee, USA - Rhizosphere MetaG P. deltoides SRZDD1 (version 2) (version 2) | ecosystem: Host-associated > Plants > Roots > Rhizosphere >... | reverse complement strand
GTTCCAGGTGTGGATCTCGAGGATCCCGATCTGGACCAGGCCGACCAGGCCGGGCAGATCGTCCACGACCAGGTATTCGCCGACCTTCTTCTGCTCCTGGATCGGGACGCGCCGGAGGGACGGCGGCGCCCAGGTGCCGGTGTGCTTCTGGTAGAAGCACGGCTTGCCCAGGCCGTCCGGGCAGCGGACGAGGGTGGTTGGCCGACCCTGGAGGTGCGGCAGGATCCAGTCGGCGATCGAGACGTAGAACCGGGCGAGGTCGAGCTTGGTGATGCCGATGTCGGGATACAGCATGCGGTCGGGATGCGTCAGGCGGACGCCTTCCACCTCGACGTCGGATGTCTTCGCGTTCGCCTTCGGCTTCGGCTTGGGTGTCTGGATGGAGACAGGCTGCTCCTTCACGATCTCCTCCGCCCGCTTGTCTTCCCGGAGGCCCTTGAACGACGGGTGGCGCAGCTTGCCGTCGGCCGTCCACTCGGTGAACGCCACCTCCGCCACGAGCCGCGGCTCCACCCAGTGCGCGCGCCCGACGGCGCGGCCGGTGACCTTGTCCGCGAACGGCGACTGCTGCCGCTCGAGCGGCTTCAGTCGGCGGCGCAGCTCGCGCAGCATGGCGCCACCAAAACCGGTACCCACGCGCCCGGCGTAGCGCAGCCCCTTGTCGTCGTGAACCCCGAGGAGCAGCGCGCCGATCCCTTCGCGCGACCCTTCGGGGTCGGTGAACCCGCCGATCACGAGCTCCTGCTCGCGAAGGCATTTCACCTTCACCCAGGTGCGCGTCCGGCCGGGCTGGTACGGCGCCTGGCGCTTTTTGCTGACGATGCCTTCGAGCTTCCGCGCGCAGGCTTCCTCGAAGAACGCGCGGCCGGAGCCGGTCACGTGCTGGCTGTAGCGCAGGAGCGGCCGGCGCGCGCCGGCGATGAGGGGCTCGAGGGCGGCCTTGCGCTCCTCGAGGGGCAGGGGCCTCATGTCCTTGCCGTCGAGGTGCAGCAGGTCGAAGGCGAAGTAGGCGAGGGTGCCGCCGCTGCCGTTGCCCGTCATCCAGTTCTGCAGCGCCTGGAAACTCGTGGTGCCGTCGGGAAGCACGACCGCCGCCTCGCCGTCCACCAGCGCCTCCTCGGCCGGGAGGTGCTCGAGGTCCGCCGCCACCGCGGGGAAAGCCGACGTCCAGTCCTTCCCGTTGCGGGTGGTCAAGGTCACGCGGCCGTCTTCGACACGCGCGAGGATCCGATAGCCGTCGAGCTTCATCTCGTGCAGCCAGTCGTCGCCTTCCGGCGGGGCGTCGACCAGCGTCGCGAGCTGGGGCTCGAGCTTCGTGGGCGGCGGCTTCCTGTCCTTGGCTTTCCGGGTCGAGGACGAAGACGATCGCTTGCGCGCGACGGAGACGGTGGCCTTGCCCTCCGGGCGGTTCGAGCGCCACACCCGGTCGCGGTCGTTGGCGATCTCCTCCAGCGTTCGGCCCGTCGTCGCGCTCTCCGGCCGGGCGGCGGTGATGTCGTATTCGGACGACGGTCGCGCCACGTCGCCGCGCTCCTTGAAGAGCAGCCAGCTCCGGCCGTCGTCGCGCGCGGCGCGGCCCTTGGTCCGCACGAGCATCCATGCGCCCTTCAGCTTCTCGCCATGCAGGCGAAACTTCAGCTTGCCCGCGCGCAGGTCCTCGTGCGGGTCGCCGAGCGGCTCCCACGTGCCGCGGTCCCACAGCAGGACGGTGCCGCCGCCGTACTCACCCTCGGGGATGATGCCTTCGAAGCCGCCGTAGTCGACGGGATGGTCCTCCGTCATCATGGCCAGGCGCTTCTGGGTGGGGTCGAGGCTCGGGCCCTTCGGGACCGCCCAGCTCTTGAGGACGCCCTCCATCTCGAGACGGAAGTCGTAGTGGAGCCGCGTGGCCGCGTGTTTCTGGATGACAAACGAGCGACCGGAGGCAGCCTTCTCCTCGCCCTTTGGCTCCGGGGTGATCGTGAAGTCGCGCTTGCGGTGGTACTCACGCAGGCCCATGGAGAACCCTCTCTTCCATGGTACGCGCGGGCGCGGAAGGAGCGGGAGCCGGCCGCCGGCGCGGCGACCTCAAGCAACACTTGAGCCGACTCGTTCCGGAACCAGTTATGTAATCGATCTGGTTACATTTTGATTCCGAGCATGATCGCGCGGCGGAGGGCTACACTGGAGTCGATGTTCGACGTCGAGGCCGTTCGTGCGCAGTTCCCGATCACCGCGCAGCGGTTCAAGGTGGCGGGCGCGGCGGAGCCGCTGCCCGTGGTCTACCTCGACCACGCCGCCAGCACGCACCCGCCGCGGGTGGTGCTCGACACGCTGCGCGACTTCCTCGAGCACTCCTACGCCAACGTGCATCGCGGGCGGCACTTCCTCTCGCAGATCGCCTCCGAGCACTTCGAGCACGTGTCCGACGTCGTGCGGGGGTTCATCGGCGGATCGAAGGACGGCAACACCGTCGTCCTCTGCGGGAACACGACCCAGGCCCTGGACCTCGCCGCGCACGTGATGGGGGCGGTGCCCGGGCCGACGCTCGTGACGCTGCTCGAGCATCACTCGAACGATCTGCCGCACCGACGGCGCGGGCGCGTCGTCCACGTGGGGGTGACCGCCGACGGACGCCTCGATCACGACGACCTCGTGGCGAAGCTCGAGCGCGAGCGTCCGAAGCTGGTGGCAGTGACGGGGGCGTCGAACGTGACGGGTTATCGTCCGGCGCTGCACGAGGTCGCGCGCCTGGCTCACGCCCACGGCGCGCTCGTGCTCGTCGATGCCGCGCAGCTGCTGGCTCACGCGCCGCTCGATGTCCTGCCCAACGACGACCCCGGCCATCTCGACTTCGTGGCGGCGGCGGGACACAAAGCGTACGCGCCGTTTGGATCGGCCTTCCTGTTCGGGCCGACGGAGCGCCTGGACGCCGCCGAGCCGTATCTTCCCGGCGGCGGCACCGTCTGGTACGTGACGGAGGACGACGTCTTCTTCAAGAAGTCGCCGGAGCGGCACGAAGGCGGTACGCCGAACATCGCGGGGGCGGTGGCGATGAGCGCGGCCCTCGGGTACCTGCGGTCGATCGGGATGGACGCGGTGCGCGAGCACGAGGTCGCGCTCACGTCGCGGGCCATGGCCGGCCTGCGCGCCATCGGCGGCGTCACGATCCTGGGCGCGGCCGAGCCGACGGCACGCATCGGCGTCGTCGCCTTCACCATCGAGGGCGTGCGCCACGACGAGGCGGCGACGATCCTCAACCAGGAGGCCGCTGTTGCCGTCCGCAACGGCTGCTTCTGCGCGCAGCCGTATCTGTACCGCCTGCTCGGCCTCGAGGACACGACCGCGCTCCGCGAGCGGCTGCGCGCGGGCGACGAATCGAACCTGCCCGGCGCCGTACGTCCGAGCTTCGGCCTGTTCAACACCGAGGCCGAGGTCGACCGCCTGCTGGAGATCGTCCGCGACATCCGCGCCGGCCGCTTCGCCGGCAAGTACGCGGACACCCCCGCCGGCTCCGCCTGCCAAGAATTGTGAACGGGGTCAGGTCTGTCGTATGGCTTATAGGGCGTAGAATCTGCGCTCGCCGATGACCGACGCCGCTGCGCAGCTCACGCGCCAGAGCGACACCAGCTTCTACTACGCGTTCCTCCTGCTTCCGGCGGAGAAGCGCCGGGCGATCTACGCCCTCTACTCGTTCTGCCGGGTGCTCGACGATTGCGTGGACGAGCCCGACGGCGGCGGGGAGGAGGGCCTGGGCCGGTGGATGGACGAGGTGGGGCGCGCCTACGGCGGCACGCCCCAGACCGACCTCGGCCGCGAGCTGGCGACGACGCTCACCCGCTTTCCGATCCCGCGCGCGTGCTTCGACGAGATCACGGCCGGCTGCCGGATGGACCTCGTGATCAGCCGCTACGCCACCTTCCAGGACCTGAGGCTCTACTGCCGCCGTGTGGCTTCGGCGGTGGGCCTCGCCTCGATCGAGATCTTCGGCTACGAGAACCCGATCACCTGCGGGTACGCGGTCGAGCTCGGCCTCGCCCTGCAGCTCACCAACATCCTCCGCGACCTCGGGTCCGACGCGGCCCGCGGCCGTCTGTATCTGCCCCTCGAAGACCTCGCGCGGTTCCAGCTCGCGGAGGCCGACGTGTTGTCCGCGATCGCCACGCCGGGACCAGCGGCGGGAGCGATGGCGGCGCTCCTGCGATTCCAGGCGGACCGCGCGGTGGACCACTACGAAAGCGCGAGGGCGCTCCTGCCCGCGGAGGATCGACGGTCGATGCTGTCCGCGGAGGTGATGGGCGCCGTCTATCGTTCCCTGCTGGACGAGATCGTGGCGCGCGGGTTCCCGCTCGGACCTGCGCGCGTGCGTCTGTCGAAGCCGCGCAAGGCCTGGATCGCCGCCCGCACGCTCGTGCGCAATCGCCTGACGTCGCGTCCGCCCGCGGGCGGGACGGTGGCGGCGGGCCCTACGCTATGAAGGTGGTCGTCGTCGGAGGCGGTTTCGCCGGGCTGGCCGCGGCCATCCGGCTCCAGGAGCATCGGCACGACGTCCTGTTGCTGGAACGCCGCGGCGTCCTCGGCGGCCGCGCCACGTCGTACCGCGACGCCGTCACCGGCGACGACGTCGACAACGGCACGCACCTGATGGTCGGCGCCTACACCGACACGATCGACCTCGTCCGCCGTGCGAGCGCCGACGACCTGCTGCTCGTGCAGCCCGATCTGACCATCGACTACGTCGACGACGGCGGCTTCACGAGCCTGGCCTGCGGTCCCCTCCCCGCGCCGCTGCACCTGCTCGTGGGCCTTCTCGGTTTGCGCGTGCCCTGGTCGGTGCGGTGGCAGGCCGTTCGCCTCGCGATGGCGGTTTCGCTCGGGGGGCCACCGGAAGGGACGCTGGCCGACTTCTTCGCGAAGACGGGCCAGGGCACCCAGGCCCGGGCGTTGCTGTGGGACGGGCTCGCCACCGCCATCCTCAACGAGACGCCGGAAAAGGCGGCCGCCATCCTCTTTTATAACGTCTATCGCGAGGCGTTCCTCCGGAGCCGCCAGGCGTCGGCCCTGGTGTTCCTGAAGCGCGGCTTCGGCGAGCTGCACCGGCGGCTGGGCGCGTACTTCGAGTCGCGCGGGGGCAAGATCCATCGGCGGGCGATCGTAGAGGCTGTCGACATCGCGGACGGCCGCGCGACGGGGGTCCGCTACGTGCAGCGCGCGGAGACGCGCGACGAGATCCGCACCGGCGTTCGCAGCGTGCCGTCGTCGGCCGCGGCCGATGCCGTCGTTCTCGCCACTCCCTGGAGCGTGGTGCCGAACCTCGTCCCGCCCGAGTGGGCCGAGAAGGCGCCCTTTGCCGGCCTCAAGAAGCTCCGCGGCGCGCCGATCGTGTCGGTGGAGCTCTGGCTCGATCGCCCCGTCGTCGACCGCGTGATGGTCGGCCTGCGCGGCTGCGAGATCGAGTGGGTGTTCGACAAGGGCCGGCTCCACGACCGCAAGACGGCGGGCCAGCACCTGGCCTTCATCGTGAGCGCCGCCTATCGCACGGCGCCGCGGCCCAATGCAGAGATCGTGGCCCTGGCGGAGGCCGCGCTGCGCCGCTTCTTTCCTGCCATGAAGGACGCGGCGATCACGCGGTCACTGGTCCTGCGCGAGCCGGAGGCCACGTTCTCGTGCGATCCCGACTCCGAACGCGAGCGGCCGGGCGAAGTCACGCCGATTCGCGGGCTCTTTCTCGCCGGCGATTGGACGAACACCGGCCTGCCGGCGACGATCGAAGGCGCCGTCCGCAGCGGCCGCCGGGCCGCCGCGAGTGTCGAAAAACTGAAGTAACTCCGCCGCTCGACGCCGCCTCGATGTGACACTCGGGTCAGTGTCACGTGCATGTGAGACCGACAGGAGTTACGGCATAGACTCGCGGTCGGTGCGTCGCGAATGATTTCCGACTTTCTGTGGCCAGATGACCGAGTCCAACACATAGCACGCCACGGCGTGGAGCCGGACGAGGTGGAAGAGGCTTGTTTCGGTCGTTCACTGGTGCTGGAGGCGAGGTCCAAGGGGCCGAACCCCGTGTACTATGTACTTGGTGAAACTGAAGCAGGTCGCCATCTGTTCTGCGTGGTCATCCTCTTTCCTGAAGACAAGGCGTACCCGGTGACCGCGAGAGACATGACAGACAGCGAGAAGCGTCGGTACCAGGATTGGAAGCGTCGATGAAGATTCCGAAGATGGACTCCATCGAAGAGTTGGCTCGCTTCTGGGATAGTCACGACATGACCGACTTCGCTGAGGACATGGAGGAATCCAAGAGCTCCGTGTTCCGCCGTTCGGACGTCGTCCGCGTGCCGTTGACCCCGGCTGAGCACGAGGCGCTCAGGCGACTCGCCGCCACTCGGGGTGTCGACGAAGCTGTACTCGTCCATCAATGGGTACAGGAAAAGCTGCGAGGCTCATAAGCCCCGGCCATCTCCGTGGAATAGCCGGCGCCTTCGTCCTGTAGTTCCAGACGGAGGGCGAAGTGACGACTGCCGCCTTGGCCATCGACCGGCCGGTACGCGAGCCGAGCACCTGGTCGGCTCCCCGGTTCGATCCCCGGCTGTACCAGATCGCCACGTTGACCGGCCTGTTGTCATACGGCCTCCTCTGGCTGCGGTTCGACGTGCGCCCGCTGCAGGTGCTGGTCATTCTGGCCACCGCGCTCGGCACGCAGTACGTCTGCGGCCGGCGCGCGGGTCTCGGGTTCGACCCGAAGAGCGCTCTCATCTCCGCACTGTCGCTCTGCCTGCTGCTGCGGACGAACGTGACGGCCCTGGCCGCGGCCGCCGCCGTGATGGCGGTGGGCAGCAAGTTCGTCATCCGCGTGCGCGGCAAACACGTCTTCAACCCGACGAACGTGGCCATCGTCGTGCTGATCGCGGCCACCGGCCAGGTCTGGGTCTCGCCTGGCCAGTGGGGGAACGTCGCGTTCTTCGGCTTCCTGATGGCGTGCCTCGGCGGCCTCGTCGTCAACCGCGCCGCCCGCAGCGACGTGACGTATGCGTTCCTGGCCTTCTACCTCGCGCTGGTCTTCGGCCGCTCGCTCTGGCTGGGCGAGCCGATGGCGATTCCGATCCATCGCCTGGAGAACGGCGCGCTGCTGCTGTTCGCCTTCTTCATGATCTCGGACCCGAAGACGACGCCCGACACGCGGGCGGGCCGGGTCCTCTTCGCCGCCCTGGTGGCCTTCGGCGGCTGGTACGTGCAGTTCCGCTTGTTCCGCACGAACGGCCTGCTGTGGTCGCTCGTTCTGTTCTCTCCGCTGGTGCCGTGGATCGATCGCATATGGCCGGGCGCGCGCTACGCGTGGAGCCCGGCAAGGAGCTCGACATGAAGACGATGACGATGAGGTGGTTCCTCGCCGCGAGCGTGCTCGTGCTCGCGCCCCCGGTGCGCGAGGCGCAGGCGTTCTGCGGCTTCTACGTGGCCAAGGCTGATTCCAAGCTCTTCAACAAGGCCTCGCAGGTGGCCCTCGTCCGCGACGGCGATCGCACCGTGCTCACGATGGCCAACGACTTCAAGGGCGAGCCCAAGGAGTTCGCGATCGTCGTGCCCGTGCCCACGTTCCTCGAGAAGGAGCAGATCCACGTCGGCGACCGCGCGCACCTCGAGCATCTCGACGCCTTCACGTCGCCGCGGCTCGTCGAATACCACGACGGCGACCCCTGCCGGCCGGTGTACCCCGCGGCGGCGCCCGCGGGGGCGAGCGTGTCGGACATGGCGCGCAAGAGCAAGGGTGGCTCCCGCGCGGAAAGCCTGGGGGTGACGATCGAGGCGCAGTACACCGTCGGCGAATACGACATCCTCATCCTCTCGGCGAAGGAGAGCAGCGGCCTCGAGACGTGGCTGCGCGAGAACGGCTACAAGATCCCGAACGGGGCCGGCCCCATCCTCGGCAGCTACATCAAGCAGAACCTCCGCTTCTTCGTGGCGAAGGTGAACCTGGGCGAGCAGGCGAAGCTCGGGTTCACGTACCTGCGGCCCCTCCAGGTCGCGTACGAGTCGCCGAAGTTCATGCTCCCGATCCGGCTCGGCACCGTGAACGCCGAGGGTACCCAGGAGCTGTTCGTGTACGCACTGAGCCGCAAGGGCCGGGTGGAGACCACGAACTACCGCACCGTCAAGCTGCCGACGGACGTCGAGATCCCACCGTACGTGAAGACCGAGTTCAAGGACTTCTACCGCGCGATGTTCGACCAGCAGGTGAAGAAGGAAGACATGAGCGTGATCTTCATGGAATACGCGTGGGACATGGGCTGGTGCGACCCGTGCGCGGCCGATCCGTTGTCGCGGGAGGAGCTGCGGGGCCTGGGTGTCTTCTGGCTCGGCGAGAACGGCCGCGAGGGCGGCAACGCCGCCCAGAACGTCTTCGTCACCCGCCTGCACGTACGCTACGATGCCGCGCACTTTCCCGAAGACCTCGTCTTCCAGGACACCGCCGACCGTCAGAACTTCCAGGGCCGCTACGTGATGCGCCACCCGTGGAAGGGGAGTGCCTCTTGCCCGGAAGCCGAGCGCTACTTCGAGGAGGTGCGGCGCCGGCAGACGCGCGAGGCGGAGACCCTGGCCTCCCTCACCGGCTGGGACATGGCCCGCATCCGCAGCCGCATGGGCGTAACGGGCGTGACGGCGCCCACACCCCGCCCTCGCCCCTGGTACCGGCGCATCTGGGAATGACGCGGCGAGGTTAGAATCTCCGTGCACCCATGGAGACCCGCCGCGCCACCGTGCTCGTCGTCGACGACATTCTCGAGAACCGCGAGGTCCTGGCCCGCCGTCTCGAGAAGCGAGGGCTGCGGGTGCTCCAGGCCGAAGACGGCGCGCGGGCACTGCATCTGGTGGACATCGACACGCCCGACCTGATCCTTCTCGACATCATGATGCCGGGCATGAGCGGGGTGGAGGTGCTGGAGCAGATCCGCCGCAAGCACTCGCGCTTCGAGCTGCCGATCATGATGGTGACGGGCAAGGACGACAGCGGCTCGATCGTGCAGACGCTGGCCCTCGGCGCCAACGACTACGTCATCAAGCCCGTCGATTTCCCGGTGCTGCTGGCGCGCGTGCAGGCGCAGCTCCAGGTGCGGAACGCCTTCAGCGACACGCCCAAGCCGCAGGCGAACCTCCCGCCCACATTGGGCGAGGTCGGCCCCGGCTATCTCGTCGGCGGCAAGTACCGGCTGAAGGATCCGCTCGGCACCGGCGGCTTCGGTACCGTCTATCGCGCGTACCACATCGAGCTCGAGCGCGAGGTGGCGGTCAAGGTGCTGAGCCCGGCGCTGGCTGCGAGCGCTCCCGCCCGCGAGCGCTTCCGCCGCGAGGGGCTCTCCGCCAGCCGCCTCAAGCATCCGAATGTCGTGGCCATCCTCGATTTCGGCGCCGACGAAGCCATGGCGTATCTCGTCATGGAAGTGCTGCAGGGCGTCTCCCTCATCGAGGAGATCTGCGACTTCGCGCCGATGTCCGTCGGCCGGTGCTCCGCCATCCTGGCGCCGCTCCTCGATGCGCTGGCCATGGCCCACGCGCAAGGCGTGATCCATCGCGACATCAAGCCGTCGAACATCTTCCTGGAGCGCGGGGGCCAGGGCGAGGTGCCCAAGCTCCTCGACTTCGGCATCGCCCGCGTGTTGATGGAGGCGGCGGGGGCGACACTCACCCTCGACGGCGCCATCCTCGGGACGCCCGCGTACATGGCGCCGGAGCGGCTGCGCGGCGACCGCTACGACGGCCGCTCCGACGTGTACAGCGTGGGCGTGATGCTGTACCAGATGCTCACCGGCCACATGCCGTTCGAGACCGAAGGCCGCGACTCCACGGCCATCATCCGCTTGCAGCTCGAGACGGAGCCGCCGCTGCCCCGTGTCTATCGACCCGAGCTGCCGATCGACATCGAGCATCTGGTCCTGCGCGCGCTCGGCAAGGATCCCGCGGAGCGGCCGACGCCGGAGGAGTTCGCGCGCTCGCTGCGCGCCATCGTCGCCGCCAACCCGGATACGCCGCAAGGCGATCCCCGTCGGCGCGCGCGGTTCGACGTGGTGGCCGATGACAGCGTCTCGGGCTGAGGTCCTTCAGCTCGGGGGTCGCATCGTCGGCGTCGTCGCCGCGGCGGTGCCGGTGTTTCTCTGGCCCACCTTGATGCAGGGCGCCGACCTCACGTTCATGATGCAGGTGATGGTGGCGGTCGGCCTCGGCGGCGTCGTGGTCTCGGCCTTCGGATGGGCGCTCGCCATGGTCGCCGCCGGTTTCGTCTCGTTCGTCCCCGTCGGCCTCTACATGCTGGGCGGCCGGAACGAGTCCGTGCTCATCGGGCTCAGCAACGTCGCCCTGTTGGTGGCGGCGGGTGTCGTCCACGCCGGTCGCGTCCGCCGCGGGCCCGCCGAGCCGGACGCCTGACCTAGCGGCGCTCCTGCAGGGCGCGTACCCGCGCGACGAGGCCGTCGAGCGTCGTCACCATCGCCACCCCGTATTTCTCACAGACCACGTCGACGTTGCCCTTGCGCCAGAAGCCCGGGGGACAACACACGACGAGCCGGCTCGAGCGTGCGAAGAGACCCAGCTCCAGGAGCGTGACCGGCGACTGCGTCTCGGGGGCGAAGTACATGAGGATCAGGTCGGCCTGCTCCTGCCCGTGGAGCTCCCACTCGACCTGCTCGCGGAAGTGCGGGTCGTCCCGTTCCTGACGCCACGACGCGCCCCAGTCGTCGCGGCGCGGGTTCAGGATCGTGCCGGGCTGGCCGGCGAGGCGCACGACGACGTCGTGTTGCCAGCGGGCGGCGCGGTCCGTCTCGATGCTTCCCGCCAGGAAGACCCACGGGTGCGGCAACTCGGCGAACGGGCGGGGCGCCTTGACCTGGATCATCTCGGCCTCCGGGTGTATTGTGGCGCGAGGTGCGGATGCGCGGAGTGGCGGTCGTGAACGCCGGTCTTCTTGCCGCCACCCTCACGTCTTGCGCGACACCCGGCCCATGGACGCCGCGCACGGCGTCTCCATCGCCCGCGCTCCAGGCCGCGCTCCAGCGATTCGCTCCGATCGTCGTGCAGGAGATGTCGTTCGACAGGATGTCGGCACGTTGGGATCGGCCGTCGCCTCTCGATCCCGACGGGAGTGGCACGCTCGCCGACGACTATCAGCACCACACGCTGGCCGAGCCGGTTCCGTTCTACGCGTCGGCGTCCGAGGACGCGGAGCGGCTGTACCTGTTCTATGGCCTCTACTACACGGCCGACTGGTCCGGCCGCGCCCTGGCACCCACAGTCGACCACCGCGGCGACTTCGAAGGCGCCCTCGTCGTCGTCTCGCGTGAGCGCCAGGCGGTCGAGGCCGTGATCACGCAAGCGCACAAGCGGTTCTATCTGTGGCGGCGGAACGGAGGGCTGCAGCTGACCGGCGATCGGCCGGTGCTGTTCTCGGAGTCGGGCGGGCATGGCCTGTATTCGTTCCTGCACTGGCCGTGGCACGCGAAGGGCGGCCGCCGCTACACACGCGGCATGCAGGATCTGCCGGGAGGGAGTTTGCGGCGCATCGCGGTGTCGGCCGACCTCGGCGACATCGTCGCCGCCATGCGGCCGCTCGCCGAGATCGAGCCGTTCGTCGATGCGCGGGCACGCGGGTTCAAGGGCCTCGGCCGCGGGGCGACACCGCCGTGGTTCTGGAATGGCGGCGTTGCATCTGTCGGTTCGATCGTGCGCGCCCCCGCGGCTTTCTATGCGGCGATGACCGCGCGCGGCGCCGTGGCCGACCTCGAGTAACACTTCAAGCCACTGGAAAGAAACTAAGCTGCCCCCCTTGCGGTAAGTGAAACGTTATAGCCCAGTTGCTTCAGTCGCGTGACGGCACGACGAACGACACGGTCGTGGTCGGCTTGATCCAGATGGGCGAAACC
>Ga0114129_10012902_pt1 | contig 11890 bp, 6 predicted proteins | sample RhiMetdeltSRZDD1_FD_80071 | JGI IMG/M metagenome (GOLD analysis project Ga0114129, IMG submission 80071) | Populus rhizosphere microbial communities from Tennessee, USA - Rhizosphere MetaG P. deltoides SRZDD1 (version 2) (version 2) | ecosystem: Host-associated > Plants > Roots > Rhizosphere >... | reverse complement strand
CACGGTAAAGAAGCCCTGCTGATACCGCAGCTGCCCTCGGCCGTGACATTGTGGACACGTGGTCGGCTGTGATCCGGGCGCGGCCCCATTTCCACCGCACGTCTCGCACGTGTCCTGTCGCGGAATCTGAATGGACGCTTCGGTGCCTTTGGCCGACTCTTGAAAGGAAATCTCGAGGTCGTACCGCAGATCGGATCCGCGCTGCGGACCACCGCGGCGACGCCCGCCGCCGAAGACATCCCCGAAGCCGAAGATGTCGCCGAGCCCGCCGAGAATGTCCTCGAACCCTGTGAAGGCGTTGGGATCGAAGCCGCCCGTCGCGGCGCCACCAAGCCCCGCGTGACCGAAGCGATCGTACATGTGCCGCTTGTCGGTATCGACGAGCACGGCGTAGGCTTCCGCCGCTTCTTTGAATCTGTCTTCGGAGGCTTTGTCCCCGGGATTGCGATCCGGGTGGTACTGCAGCGCAAGCCTGCGGTAGGCGCTCTTGATTTCTGGTTCTGTCGCCGTACGCACGACGCCCAGGACTTCGTAGTAGTCGCGCTTGCTCACGCGGTCTTCGCCACCTTCACCATGGCAGGCCGGAGCAGCCGGTCGCCGACCATGTAACCGCGCTGAAGTTCTTCGATGACCTCGCCCTCGCGATGCTCGGGGCTCTCTTCGTGGATGACCGCCTGATGGAAATTCGGATCGAAGTCGGCCCCGCGCGCGTCGATCGGCTTGACGCCGCGCTTTCTCAACATATCGAGCATCTGCTTGTGAATCAGCTCGACGCCTTTGCGAAGCGGATCGTCGACCGACGCCGCTTGTAACGCCCGCTCCAGGTTGTCGACAATCGGCAGCATCTCGGCCACGGCTTCGCCGGCGGTGTACTCGGCCAGCTCGCGCCGCTCCCGATCCATGCGTTTCCGGTAGTTGTCGAACTCCGCCGCCGTGCGGAGCAGGCGATCCTGCAGCGCGTCGCGTTCGCGCTGGAGATCGTCACGAGGATCGGGCTGCTGCGCGTCTTCCGCGGGCTGCGGATCCTGATCATTGAGTGCTTCGGTCATGTCGACTCAAGAGGCATCGCGGAGGACGCGCGACACGGCTTGCGTGGTTCCGTCCACCAGCGAAATCGCGCGAGAGTAATGCATGCGCGTTGGTCCTATGACGCCCACCGTGCGGGTGGTGGTTCCGTCGACGGCCGTGCACGCAATCAGGCTGAACCGCTGCAGATCCGGCGCTGCGTGCTCCGTGCCGATGACAACCGTCAACCCCGGGCCGTCGATGTATTCGTTGAGGAGACGAACCATCCGCTCCTTCTCTTCCATCATGTCGAGGAGCGCGCGAAGCGTCGTCATCGAGACCTGCTCATGGGCACTGCCCTCGAGCAGCGAGGCGGCACCCTCCACATGAAACGTCTGCTGCTTTGGGAGTTCTTCGAGCGTCGAGCACGCGAGCCGCAGCGCCCGCGCCATCAGCTGATCGTAGAGCGTGCGCTCCTGATGAAGACGGGCCATCACCGCCTCGCGCACCTCGAGCAACGGGAGGCCGGCGAACTCGGTGTTCAGGTAATTGGCGACGTGCGCGAGATCGTCCGATCCCAGGCGCTCCTGCGCATCGACGACTTTCTGGCTGACTTGATTCCCCCGTGTGACGACGACGACGAGCACGCGGGAATCGTCGAGCGGGACGAAATCGATGTGCTTGAGGACGGCGACCTGGCTATCGGCCATGGCGAACCCCACGTGCCGCGCGGCGCGAGAGACCAGATGCGAGACGCTCGCGAGCAGGTCGTCCATGAGCGGTGACGGGCCGGCGTGCTGGCGAAGTTGATGCTCGACGTCGGTGGCGCGTGACGGGCGGCGGCTCTCGAGCAAGACGTCGACGAATGCCCGGTATCCCCGATCGGTGGGCACTCGTCCCGCCGACGTATGCGGCTGATGAAGATAGCCGCCGTCTTCGAGATGCGCCAGCACGCTCCTGACCGTGGCTGATGACAGACCCAACCCGCTTTGCCGCGCGAGCACCGATGACGCGACAGGTTCCCCCGTCTCGATGTACTCACGGACCAGCGTCGCCAGGAGGCGACTCGATCGTTCGGATAGTTCGTAGGAACCCATTGCCACAGAGACGCTTAGACGATTATAGCGTCTATTTCTTGAGGGCCCCTTCCCACCGCATGCTAACGGCGGCAATGGTCGGCGCGGAAATCTTGCCGTGTTTGGCGGCAATCAGCTCGGCCACGATACTCACGCCAATCTCCTGGGGAGTAATCGCGCCGATGTCGAGGCCAATCGGTGCGTGAACACCACGAAGCGCATCATCGGAGATGCCTTCGGCGCGAAGCTGATCGAAGATGCGCTTCACCTTCGCCTTGCTCCCGATGAGGCCCAGATAGCGCAGTGGGTGGGCGGTGAGCGCACGAAGTGCGTCGAGATCGTGCGTGTGGCCGCGCGTCACGATCACCGCGTATGCCGTCGGCGGCAGCTGATGATTCTCGAGCCACATCGGAATGTTCTCGACGACGACATCGATCCCCTGACCGAAGCGCTCGGCGTTCGCGAATTTCTCGCGGTCGTCGACCACGTGAACGCGGAACCCCACGTCATGGGCCATTTTTGCGACGCAGTAGCCGACGTGCCCTGCGCCGAAGACGTACACATCCGGTGAGGCTTCAACGGGCTCGATGAAGACCTCCATCTGACCGCCGCACACGAGGCCCGTTTCTTGAGCGAAGTCGTCGTTGAGCTCGTACTTGACGTTGACCGGGCGGCGCGCCGTGATCGCTTCGCGCGCCTTCCAGAAGGCGTCGTTTTCGTAGCAGCCGCCGCCGATCGTTCCCACCGTGCGGCCATCGGGAAAGACCAGCATCTTCGCGCCCACGCGCTGAGGCGTTGAGCCGGTGGCCGCCACAATCGTCACCAGCGCAACCTCTTCGCCCCGCTCGAGCGCCTCGGCCAGGGCGGCGAAAACCTCTTGGTTCACATTTGGATTATAGAAGGGGCCAGGGGGAAAGGGGGAAAGGAGGAAAGGGGAAGGGGAAACCTTGAACTTCAGCCGGCCGGCATTCGTCGACTAGGGAGGATGTTCCGGCACAGGCGTCCCCCTCGGCCATTCTCTGACTTCATTAACTGGACGGATTACCGCTGGGAAGCAAGCCCCTGGCGAACCGCCGCAACAGCGAGGCCGTGGGGACGCCAGCATCGTCGATACAGTTTTCTGCAGATATTCCTAGCAGGATTGGCCGTCGTGGTTGGCGTCAAGCTGATGTCGTCGCTGCGCACTCGTGGGAATCGTTCGTGGGTCGAGAAGGGTGTCCTGGCCGTCCTCGTGCTGATGGTCGCTTCGTATCTTTCAAACCGCAGTCGGCGTCGTTGGTGAGCGTCGCACGGCAAGTCCGGCTAAAGCCGGACACCACGCCTGCATCAATGATGCAGTTCGCAGTATTCGACGGGCTCCGTACCAACCAGGAAAGACTCGGTCAATGTTCGCGGACATGCGGGTGTCGCAAGCTTGCCCGTGTCGTGGTCGATCTCGGCGAACGTGATGCCATCGGGCACGGCGAACTGGATGCTCGGGCGACCGGCGAGCGCCGACTTCATGAACTCGGTCCAGATCGGCAACGCGGCCTGTGATCCGCTGAGACCAAGCGGCTGGTTGTCATCGAATCCAACCCAGACGACCGTCAAGAGCTCCGGCGTGAACCCGACGAACCACGCGTCGCGCAAATCGTTGGTCGTCCCGCTCTTGCCCGCGGCATCGAGCGTGAACCCTGCGGCTCGTGCACCAGCCCCTGTGCCCTCGTTGAGTACGCTTCGCATCATGTTCGTCACGAGGAAGGTCGTATCCGCCCGTGCGACTGATTTCAGTTTCGGGTCGGCCAATGTCAGCGTGCGTGTCCCGGCTTGCACGTGATCGATCGCTCGCAGGGGCCGCACATTTCCGCCGTTGGTGAACAGCGTGTACGCCTGCGCGACCTCGATGGGTGTCAGCTCGAAGACGCCCAACGTGATCGACGGATACCCGTGTGGCGGCTCGCCCACCCCGACCTTCTTCCAGAGCGCGGCGATCTTGTCGAACCCGATTCGCTCGCCGACGTGGATCGTGCCGAGGTTGCGCGACATCGCCAGCGCGCGGCGAAGCGTGATCTCGCCGTCGTAATCGTCGTAGTTCTTTGGCTCCCAGACCTGATCGTCGAAGGTGAATGTGGAGGGCTCGTCAATGGTCAGCGACGCGGGCGTGAGATCGGTGATGCCGTCCGAGGCGGCATATTCAAACGCGGACAGATACACGAATGGCTTGAAGACGGAGCCTGGCTGTCGCCTCGACTCGATCGCGCGGTTGTATTGGGATTGGTTGTACGAGCGACCGCCAATCATCGCGAGTATCTCGCCGGTCCGCGGGTCGATGGCCAGCAGCACCGCTTGCGCAGTCTCGGGCTTCTTTCGCCGCCTCTTGGCGAGCAGCTCGTCGACGCGGGTCAGCCCCGTGCGCACGGCATCGAGCGCGGCACGCTGCAGGTTGAGGTCGAGCGTCGTGTAGACGTCCACCGCACCCGGTTGCGTGGTCACGGCTTTGAACTGCTCCGCGACCTGCGCGCCGACCATGTCGACAAAGTACGGAGCCTCGTTGTCGACGCTTCGGGTGACGACTCGGAGCGGTTCGCGGCTGGCACGCGTGGATTCGTCCTCGGTGATGTAGTCCTCGCCTGCCATGGCGTGCAGCACGATGTTGCGACGCTCGACGGCACGGGTGGGGTTTGTGAAGGGTGAGCGTGAGGCAGGGCTCTGAATCACGCCGGCGATGAGCGCCGCTTCACTCAATGCGAGATTCGCGACGTCCTTGCCAAAGAAAATGCGTGAGGCTTCGGCCACTCCATGAATCGCGAACGACCCTCGCTGTCCGAGGTAGACGTCGTTCAAATAGAGCTCGAGGATCTCTGCCTTCGAGGTCCGCCGCTCCAGCACGAGCGACATCAATGCTTCACGGAACTTCCGCCAGTACGACCACGTGCCAGACTGCAGTTCTTCATTGAACTCGTCGGCGAGGAAGAACATGCGCGCCAATTGCTGCGTGATGGTGCTGCCGCCACCCGGCCGTCCGCTGCCCAGGAGGTTGCTGAAAAACGCGCCAATCGTGCGGAATGGATTGATGCCGGGGTGCGAGTAGAAGCTCTGGTCCTCGATGGACAGCACGGCTTGTTGCATGCGCTCGGGAATGGTCGAGAGCGGAACGTGCCGGCGCTTCTCCCGCGCGCCCGACGTCATGAGCGCGGTCAGCAGTGGCGGATCGAGCCGAACGGCTTCGGTGCGCACTTTCCCAGCCACTTCGATTGTCTGGATGCCACGGCCTCCAGGCGGATTGGGATTCTGGCGCGTGGCGGCTCGCACGGGGAACGTGAACTTGATCGTCTTGCCGGCGAGGTCGCCGGTTCGCGGCGCCAGCGTAATGGTGTTCCGGACGACGGCGAACTCGCCAGGGCCCGTGACGGCGGGCCGCTCGGCATAGCCGAGATCGTTCAGTCGTATGACGAGATCCTGCTGGGAGAGGGTCTGCCCGCGGCGGAATTCTGCCGCTCTTGCGTAGACGCGCGGCAGCGTGCGTTCCCGCTCGCCGTGCAGGCGTTCATCGATCATGCGCGCAAAGGAGAGATACGCGATGACCACTGCGCCAACCGCGAACAGCACCAGCCCGACGCCGATATACGAGAGATAACGCATCCAGCGTTTCTGCATGCGGATGCGCAGCCGTGGCCTGCTCTTGGTGCGCGAAGCAGGCGGAAGTTTCGGAAGCCCTGCCACGATCGTGTTTCGGACGTTCTCGGTTAAATCGTCAGTACCCAGTGGAAACCAGGATCGAGCGGGATGTCCTGCTCCAAGCGATCGACGAGCGCGGGACCGTACTTGTTCATGAAGTAGATGAACCCGATGGCTCGCTCCTGGGGCTCACCCCCTGGAAACGCCTGCGATTTCGCGTGCTTGAACTGCCGACGCAGCGTGTCGTCCTTGCGCTTGGCTGCCTGGATGATCTTGCCGTGCAGCTTCTTCAGGTCGTCCTGCATACGTGAAAGGGTCGAGCGCACGGCGCCCTCGAGCGTCGGGTCGATCTGCGGGACCTCGAGAGCAAGGCGGTCCATGCGCTGTTCGATCGTCCGCACCGCATCATCCAGAGAGGCCTCGACTGACGCGGGCAGCTGAGCTTGGAGCACGGTGTTCAACACCGCCTCGTCCTGGGCGCGAAGCGATTCGAGCGCGACGTCATAGCGAGTGAGAAATCGCATGGCATTCGAATCGAGGAGCGTGGCCGTGGCGCGCTGCACAATCAGCGGCATCGGAATGGAGAACGCCTCATAGATTCGTCGGAGCTGACCCAAGTACGACAGCTCGTTCGGGCCCGCGACATAACAGACGGTCGGGAAGAGCGAGTCCTGAACGAGCGGTCGCAGCAGAACGTTCGGGCTGAACGCTTCGGGCGTTCGCCGGATGCGCTCGAGCAGCGACGCCTTCGATTCAGGCGTCTCGCCCACGAGAAAGCCATCCGGGTAGGGACGGATCGGCTGGCGACCACCATCGAGGTGAAAGAGTGCGAGGCTCCCTTCCTGGGGCGTTGCCTGCACGTGGTAATCGCGCGCCGCGAGAGCCGTGCCCGCCTCCGCAGCGAGACGCGTCGTCTCGCCCGCGTACTCAACCTCTCGGGCGAATAAGTGAGAGACGAGCGGTTTCGCGGCTGGATCCGAGGCATCAAACACAATGAGTCCGCGCGAACCGAGCGCGTGCTCCAGCCACCGCGCAAACGCATGGGCCATGCCGACACCGGGTCGGTACACGTTGCGCAGGCTCTCGAGTAGTGCCGGCGTGAACTCGGTTGCCGGGAGTGCCGCTTCGAGTGCGCCTATCGCGGCCTCTACCGATTCGTCGAGGCGAACGCGCGCGATCGGCACGTTGCGTGTCTCGGGTGGGTCCCCCGTTGCAATCGCAAGGAGCTTGAGGTCCGCGTCCAGGACGCTGCACGCCTTGACTTCATCCCAGTCGTGGTCTTCGGCGTCGATCCAGAACACGGCGACTGCGGGAACGTTGTGCTCGGCGCGCAGGCGCTCGGCAAGTCGAATTGCGCTGATCGCTTTCAGCAGCGTGAAGAATGGCCCGCCAAAGAGGCCCGCCTGTTGACCGGTTACAACGGCAACTGTCTGCGGATCGCGAAGTTGGGCACTCGCCGTAAGAGCCGCCGAGGCAGCATCCCGGCCGCGCTGTTGTGCCTGCAGGACGTCGGCAACCGCATCACGCTGACGAGGATGGCGTTGCGCGCGGGCGATCGCGTTGCGCCATGCCGTCGGATCGTTCGGATTGCCGGCAAAGAAGTCGGCGACGCGATCGAAGTCGAACGCGTAGTCCGCCGCGACACGCCTGATCCACGGGAATCGCCGGATATCGATGGAAAGCCGGGCGCCAGCTCCGCCACCTGTTTGCGCGTTGTGGGGGGGCATGGCGGACAGACCTGAATGGGACTGCACCTGCTGGTACTCTTGCAGAGCCCCGCGCGCAGTGTCAAGAAACTGAGCGGCGGATGTTACGATCGCTCGGACCGCTATGCGGCTGACTCCAACCTTGTACAAGTTGCGCCGGCACCGAATAGCGGTCCAGAGCGCGCGAAGCACGCCAAGGAGATACTGGCTTCTATGAATGCACTCCTGGCACTTGAGGACGGTACCTGGTATCGAGGTGTCGCGGCTGGAGCACCCGGTGAGGCGCATGGCGAGGTCGTCTTCAACACGAGCATGACCGGATATCAGGAAGTGTTGACCGATCCCTCGTACGCCGGGCAAATCGTCACGATGACGGCGCCCCAGATCGGCAACTACGGGGTGACGCCAGGCGACGAGGAATCGCAGGCGCCTCGTGTCGCCGGGTTCGTGATGCGCGAAGCCTCGCCGATTTCGAGCAACTGGCGCGCCGAAGGCACGCTGCGTGAGTACCTCGTCCGTCACAACATCGTTGCTATCGCCGACATTGATACGAGGGCGTTGACCAGAGTGCTCCGGTCGGCCGGTGTGATGAGAGGGGTCATCGCCACAGGGCAGGTCGATCCAGCAGAGCTCGTGGACAAAGCTCGTGCGATTCCACAAATGGAAGGCGCCGACCTCGTGCAGGGCGTGACCTGCGACTCGCCGTTCGAGTGGCGGACGCTCTCGGCTCAGTCGGGTGAGGGCGCTCATGCGGAGTTCGGGATTGCGCCGCAAGGCCGGGCCTCGCGCCGGTTACGTGTGGCGGCGTACGACTACGGCGTCAAGTACAACATCCTCCGGCGATTGTCGGCGTACGGCTGTGACGTGCACGTGTTTCCGGCCACCGCACCCGCATCGGACCTTTTAGCCATCGAACCCGATGGCGTGTTCCTGAGCAACGGTCCTGGCGATCCGGCGGCGCTTCCTTATGCCATCGAGAACGTGCGCGCGCTGACGCAGACTGACACGCCCATGTTCGGGATCTGCCTCGGTCATCAAATACTTGGGTTGGCAGTGGGTGGGGAAACGTTCAAGCTGAAGTTCGGGCATCGCGGTGCGAATCATCCCGTCAAAGAGCTGCGGAGCGGTAAGGTGGAGATCACCTCGCAAAACCACGGCTTCGCCGTCAAGCCCGAGTCTCTTCCAGCAGACACCACGGTGACGCACCTAAACCTCAACGACCAGACGGTCGAGGGCTTTCGCCACTTAACCAAGCCCATCTTCTCGGTGCAGTATCATCCCGAGGCCTCGCCCGGCCCGCACGACGCCGACTACCTGTTTCAGCAGTTTCTCGAATCGATGGAAAAGAGATGATCCTTGTAATGCAAGATTCAAAATTCAAAATTCAAAAGAACAAGTCCGGTGTCCCTATTCCTTTTGCATTTTGCATTTTGCATTTTCAATTACAGGTGAAGCGCGCTTAATGCCCCGACGAACTGACCTCAAACGGGTCCTCGTGATCGGCTCCGGACCGATCGTCATCGGTCAGGCGGCCGAGTTCGACTATTCGGGCACGCAGGCCTGCAAGGCGCTTCGGGACGAAGGTCTGGAGGTAGTGCTGGTCAACAGCAATCCCGCCACGATCATGACCGACCCGGAGCTGGCCGAAGCGACCTACATCGAGCCGCTCACTCCGGAGACGCTGGAAGCGATCATCGCGAAAGAGAAGCCCGACGCCGTGCTGCCGACCGTCGGGGGACAGACGGCGCTCAACCTCGCGGTGGCCTTGCACGAGCGAGGCACGCTCGAGCGGTACAACGTCGAGCTGATCGGCGCATCTATCGACGCGATCAAAGTGGCCGAGGATCGCCTGTTGTTTCGTAATGCGATGCGAGAGATCGGCATCGAGGTCCCCAGGAGCGGCGTCGCGCGGGCGCTGGACGAGGCGCTCGTGCTCGTCGAGGAGACCGGGTTCCCGGCCATCATTCGACCATCGTTTACCCTCGGCGGAGTTGGAGGCGGTATCGCCTACAACATCGAGGAATTCCGCGAGCTCGCAGGCCGCGGGCTCGACCTCAGCCCGGTTCACGAGATTCTCATCGAGGCGTCGGTCATCGGCTGGAAGGAGTTCGAGCTCGAGGTGATGCGCGACGTCGCGGACAACTACGTCGTCATCTGCTCGATCGAAAACGTCGACCCCATGGGCGTGCACACGGGTGATTCGGTTACCGTCGCACCGGCGCTGACGCTGACCGACAAGGAGTATCAGCGGATGCGCGACATGGGGCGGCGCATCATCCGGCGTGTCGGCGTCGAAACGGGCGGGTCGAACATCCAGTTCGCCATCAATCCCGACGACGGTCGCATTGTCGCGATCGAGATGAATCCGCGGGTGTCGCGATCGTCTGCCCTTGCGTCGAAGGCGACGGGATTTCCGATCGCGAAGATCGCCGCAAAACTCGCGCTCGGGTATCACCTGGATGAGATTCCCAACGACATCACGCGTGAGACTCCGGCGTCGTTCGAGCCCACCATCGATTACATCGTCGTGAAGTTCCCGCGATGGAACTTCGAGAAGTTCCCGCAGGCGGATCGCACGATCACGACGCAAATGAAGTCGGTGGGCGAGGCGATGGCAATCGGTCGGACGTTCAAGGAGGCATTCCTCAAGGCGGTCCGCTCGCTCGAGCTTGGCAAGAGCGGCAGTCTTTTCTCGGACACGATGGCTCAGATCGAGGAAGAAGACGAGAGCGCCCTGCGGAAGCGGCTGGTGGTTCCGAGCGATCGCCGAATGTGGGCGATCTTCCGCGCGCTGCGGCGCGGCTGGACCGTCGAAACACTGCACGAGCTGACGAAGATCGATCACTGGTTCCTCCAGCAGTTTTCCGACATCGTCGAGTTGCGGAGGATGGCGGACCTCGGTGAGTTCCGCGAGGCATCGGTCGATCTCCTGCGCACGTTGAAGCGAAGCGGGTTCAGCGACGAGGACATCGCCGGGATCTACGGTATCGACGAGGAGATCGTCCGGCAGCGACGGCGAGAGGACGGCCTCGTTCCCGCGTACAAGCGCATCGACACCTGCGCGGCAGAGTTCGAATCGTTCACGCCGTACATGTACGGAACCTACGAGCAGGTCGACGAAGCCGAGCCGACACCCAAGAAGAAGGTCGTGATCCTCGGCAGCGGTCCGAATCGCATTGGACAGGGCATCGAGTTCGACTACTGCTGCTGTCACGCCGTGTTCGGCTTCCGCGAAGAAGGCTTCGAGACCGTGATGATCAATTGCAATCCGGAGACGGTCTCAACCGACTACGACACGGCCGACCGGCTGTATTTCGAGCCGTTGACCTTCGAAGACGTCATGGCCGTGATCGAACGCGAGGGAGGCGCGGGCGGAGACGTCTCGTGCGTCGTGCAGTTTGGCGGCCAGACGCCACTCAAACTCGCGCTGCCGCTCCTCGATGCGGGCGTCAACATTCTCGGCACGTCCCCGGATTCGATCGACCTGGCCGAAGATCGCCGGCGCTTCTCGCAATTGCTGTGGGATCTCGGCGTGCCACAGCCGGCCAGCGGCACCGCCGTCTCGCGCGAAGAGGCGAGAGAGGTCGCCGAGCGGATTGCGTACCCGGTCGTCGTGAGACCGTCGTACGTACTCGGTGGGCGAGGAATGGCGATTGTGTTCGATTCGGGTGCACTCGATCGCTACATGACCGGCGCGGTCGATGTGTCCCACGATCGTCCTGTGCTGATTGATCGTTTCCTCGAAGACGCCTTCGAGTTCGATGTCGACGCCATCGCGGATGCGACGGGCGCCGTCGTGATCGGCGGCATCATGGAGCACATCGAGGAGGCAGGCATTCATTCAGGCGACAGCTCGTGCGTCGTGCCGCCGTTCATGGTGGCCGAACGTCACCTCGCGACCATTCGCGAGTACACGCGCCGGATCGCGCGAGCGCTCAAGGTCGTGGGTCTGATGAACATCCAGTACGCGATCAAAGACGATGTCGTGTACGTGCTGGAAGTGAATCCACGGTCTTCGCGCACGGTGCCGTACATTTCGAAGGCCACGGGCGTCCCGTTGGCGAAGATCGCGGCTCGAGTCGCGGCCGGCCGGACGCTCTCGGATCTCGGTCTGGTCGAAGACCTCGAGGCTGCGGGCGTGTTCGTCAAGAGTCCAGTGTTTCCGTTCGTTCGGTTCCCCGGCGTCGATACCATCCTTGGGCCGGAGATGAAATCGACTGGCGAAGTCATGGGTGGCTCGGATAACTTCGGCACGGCATTCGGCAAGGCGATGATGGGCGCGGGGCAGCGTCTTCCGGAAAAGGGCTGCGTCTTCATCAGCGTGAACAATAGCGACAAACAGACCGTGCTGCCGGTCGCCCGCGATCTGTCGCAGCTGGGATTCACGCTGGCCGCGACCCGCGGCACGGCCGCGTTTCTTCGCGCGCACGGCCTCGACGTCGACGT
>Ga0114129_10012901_pt1 | contig 11892 bp, 5 predicted proteins | sample RhiMetdeltSRZDD1_FD_80071 | JGI IMG/M metagenome (GOLD analysis project Ga0114129, IMG submission 80071) | Populus rhizosphere microbial communities from Tennessee, USA - Rhizosphere MetaG P. deltoides SRZDD1 (version 2) (version 2) | ecosystem: Host-associated > Plants > Roots > Rhizosphere >... | reverse complement strand
CGGTGTTCCAGGTCGACCAGCCCGTACCCGTGTTCGCGCCACCCGCGAGGTACTGCGAACGCAGACCGAATGGTGCGGTTCCGCGCATGCGCGCGGCGTCTCCTGGTCCGCTCGACATCCCGAGCTGCAGCACCGATGGCCACCCCGCCGGGATGCTCACCGCGTTGGACGACGGACCAGACGCCACCCGGGTCACGAGCGACAGCGTCAGCATGACTGCGAGGAGTAGGGCGAAGCTACCGGCCACGAATGCGATTATCGGCAGCCGCGAGGCGTCGCTTGTCTGTCGCGGGATGGGCGCTCGTCAGATCGAGCCGCGTCGGGCCGGGCCGCGTTGCAGGGCCACCGCGCACACGACCGCGACGCCCTGCGCGAACTGAGCCACGACTCCCTGGACATCGATCGTGTTCGGCCACGCGAGTGTGAGACCCATCACTACATGGGTACCCACGGTGTGCGTGTGCGCGATCACCGGCGGCAGACCCACCGTCACGTTGAGCGCGTACAGCTGGATCAGTACGAGCGATAGAACCATCGCCGCTTGAGCGATCGACCGCGCGCCTCCGCGCATTGCGAACACCGCGAACACGGCCTGTGCTCCGCCCGCGATCGCGGCGAGCACGGCGAAGGTGGATGCGCCGTGCTCGACCGCGAGCGTGAGGTGGGTGCTCGCCGCGATGAGAAGTCCCGCGGCAAGCGCGAGCGTGGCTTTGTCGATCGTGGGCTGCGTGATCGGTAGCAGGCGGCGGTCGGTCGCGACGCTCATCGCCGGCGAGCTACGCGGGGTGTGCGCGTCGAAGACGCGGGACCAAACGCACGAGGAGGAACAGGAGCCCAAGCAGCACGACGATGACGACTCCGAGCGCCAGCGCCGAGAAGGTTTCGAGGATCGAAGCGAAGGCATTCGCGAATCGCGTCAGGTTCTCATGCTGAGGAACACCCTGGCTCGTCAGCGTGAAGAAGACGCCATCGTTCTCAAGCCAGGTCGTACCGTCGATGACGGGACGCAGGTCGAGCCGGTATGAGGCCGCCACCGACGGCACGCGAACATCGAATTCGAAGGTGACCACCTCGCCAGGGCCGACGACATCTTCCAGTTGTACCGCGACCCGATCGGCGGTCGGCCATCCATAGGAAAGGTTCGCCCCTTCGCCGCTGATGGCCAGGTTGGCCTGCTGCCCGGGCACGCCCTTGACCCAGCTTGCGGTGCCGGTGTTGCGGAACTTTACGGTCAGCGTCGTCGGGCTCCCGCCGGGGAGCGACACGTCCGCTGACTGGCTGACCCAGCGCGAGTGGAAGTTCGTCGGGACGACGAGCGCGGGCGCATTCACGGTCGTGTTCCTCGCCTGCGGCGCTGCGGCGCTCACCGGGGCTGCCGTTGGCACGGCGCTCGGAGCCGCGCTCGGCGCGGCGCTCGGCGGACTCGACGGCGTGCTCGGTGGATTGAACAGGTTGAGCAGGAACTGGATCGGATTGCCGGGTGTCGACGTCGGCGCGGCCGTCGGGGCAGCGGTCGGCGCCTGCGTGAGGGCAGCCGTCGGCGCTGCCGTGGGTGCCGCCGAAGAGCTACCGGTCGGCGCTGCCGTCGGCGCATTCGTCGGCGTCGCCGTGGGCACGGCCGTTGGCGCATTGGTCGGGGTGGGCGCGCCCGTGGGGAGCGGCGCGGCCGTTGGGGGCGCGGTCGGAGCAGCGGTCGGTGCTGCCGTAGGGGCCTGTGTTGGGCCGGCGGTCGGCGCTGCCGTAGGGGCCAGTGTCGGAGCCGGTGTCGGTGCCGGAGTCGGCGGTGGAGCGGTGGGTGCGCCACCGACCGGAGCGCTCGCGGCCCAGATGGTCACCGAGGACGCGCTCCACTGCGCGGTGCCATTCGAACCGGTCAGCTTCACGCTGGTCGTGCCCGCGGGGATCGGGGTCCAGAACTGACCAGCGTTGTCCTGGTGGGCGCAGACGTTGTCGCCGGTCTGCAGCCGCGCCGTGGTCCATGTCGCGCCGCCATTGAGCGAGAAGCGCTGACTCGTGCAGTCGCCCGATGCAACATACGAGAGGAACGCGTTCGCGGGCGCTGGCTGCGCGAACGTGACCGTGTTCGCGGCGCCGGCGCTGGTGAACGTCGCGAACTGCTGTTGCGGACTGAGGATCGTGAAGGGGATCGCGGGCGAGATGCCCACGTTGTCCCAGTGCCACGTGTTCGGCGGGCACTCGGCATCGCCGATGGGGTTGTGCACGATCGACCACTGGTCCTCTTCGGAGGAGCAGGACTTCTCGACGTTGTACGAGATGTGGCTGATCTCGAACACCGCGCGGTCATGCCAGGACGACGAGCTGAGCGGGGTGGGGAGGTCCGTGTCGATCCAGCAGAAGCCGGCGCTGCCTCGATACGTGTACGCCATGGTGCTGTTGCCCGTGAGGCAGAAGCGCAGGTGGGTCGCCGAAAGCTCGACGACGAAGTGGTCGCGGCGCGATGGGCTCGTGGTGAGGCCATTCGCAGCCTGCACGTTGTCCCACTGCGTGAATGAGTCGCTGTTGATGCGCGTCCTCACGCCCCCAACGCGCTGCCAACCGGTGAATGTGTTGCCGCCACCTTCGAGGCGGAGGAGGATCGAGTCCTGCGGTACGTGCGAATCCTCCCCGTCGAAGACGCGGTTGTTCGCCTCGAACGGTGCGAGCGTGAAGTACAGCCAGTCCCGCGAGCCCGTGCGCATCGTGCTCATGTCCCAGGAGATCGTCGTGGTGCCCGCTGAGAAGTCCGCCATGGCCGGGGGAACGAGGTAGATCGCGTTGTAGCCCGCGAGCCCGGTCGCGGTCATCAGGTGGTCCTTGCAGATGAACACCGTGTCCTGAACGCGGCTGATCGCGTGCACCGTGGCGGGTGCGTACGGGTTGAAGCCGGGAGCGCCGCAGTCGGCGCCGTGGTGCGCCACCTGGATCGGCGTCCCGTTCTCTCGAGCGTCGATCCCGCTGATGACATCCCAGCCGTGCGGGTTCGTCCAGGGCTGGGGAGCGGTGGGCAGTCCATCGAATGTCTCGAGGAAAGTGCCGGGCGCGGTGAACGCCGATGCAACGCGCGCGGCGAACAGCTGCTCGCTGAGGGCGAGAACGCCGACGCCCGTGCAGGTAAAGATGACGGACACGAGGAGAGCGCCGATGAATCTCATGTGGTGCCATGTGTAACGGCACGCGCCCCCCGCAAGCATTAGGCCGATAGGGGTAAGGCTTCTAGCCCTAATGACCCACTCGTACTGAGTCACCCATAGGACCTGACTCGGCCCGTGCCGTCATCTGCCATGCTCCGCCGACGTGAGGCAGGCGGTCGCGCTCTTCGTACATGGACCCCGTAACGTCGGTGGCGACAGCGTCGTGATGCTGCGAACGATCGAGTGTCTCGATCCGGCATCAATGCGCGCCGTGGCGGTCGTGAGTCCCGGCGGCGAGCCGTGGCAGCGCTTCCAGAAGCTCGCCGACTCCGGACGCGTCCGTGTGTACGGCGTCGACATGGGCGTGGCCGAGACGGATCCCGGCAGTCGACCTCGCAACCGCATCGGTCAGCTGCTCGCGACCCTGTGGGCATTCCCCGCGCTCATGCGCATCGTGCGTAGGGAGCGCGTCGATGTCATCTACACGCTCGACCGTTCGCGATCCGTGGTGCTCGCCGTTGTCGTCGCGCGGCTTCTACGACGCGGCCTCGCTTTTCACGCGCACTATCCGTACTACCCGTCGTCCCGCTGGAGTGTCGCGATCGTTCGCGCCAGCACAGTCGTGATCGCGATCAGCGAGTTCATTCGACACGAGTACGAGAAGAGGGGCATCTCGAGCCGGCGTATCCGCACCGTGCTCAACGGCGTCGACACGCGCGCGATCCGAGCGGGCGGCGGAGATCCGGCGAACACTCGGCGACGGCTGGGGATCGCTCTCGGCGATCGTGTCGTGTTGTTGCCGGGCCGGCTCAGCCGATACAAGGGTCAGCTCGAGCTCGTCGATGCCATGCCCGTGGTCCTCGCTCGGTTTCCGACGGCGCACTTTCTCTTTGCCGGCTACGACTCGCCTGAGCTCGGCGATCTGATGGTGCCCGGCTGCTCTACGGTGCTGCAGGTGCTCGAGCGACGGGCGGCTGAGCTCGGCGTCACGCGACACGCCCACTTTCTCGGCGCGACGGCCGCGATGGCCGAGCTCTACGCGGCCGCCGACGTCGTTGTCGTGCCATCGTGGGCCGAACCCTTTGGCCTCGTCGTCGTGGAAGCCATGGCTGCGGGTCGCGCGGTCATCGGCACCGCGGCCGGCGCGATCCCGGAGCTCATCGAGGCGGAACGGACGGGGGTCCTCGTCCCGCCGCGTGACCCCGCCGCCCTTGCGGTCGCGATCGGGCGGCTCCTGGACGACGCCGCGCTCCGCGCACGCATCGGCGAGGCCGCCGAGGCGCGGGCGCACGAACACTTCTCGATCGAGCGGTACTGCGACGAGATCCAGCGCGTGCTGCGCGAGTCGGCGCGCGACTAGGTCCGAGATGGCGGCGCCTTCGAGGACGCTGGGCGTGCTCTTCCTGCAGTCGCAGGCGTTCTTCGGTGCGGACACGGGGATCCACGCGCAGCTGATGCGCCATCTCGACCGGTCGCGCGTCCGTGTCCACTGCGCGTGCACCGAACGCGAAGCTCACGACCCTCGCATGACCGCGATCCGACGCATCCGCGCGATCCCTGACGTGCGCGTGCGACCGACGGACTTCGGGCCGTCGCTGTTCGGGCGATCGACCACCGCGAGGCTCCTCTCCGCCGGCGAAGGACTGCGGGCCTCGATCCGAGGCATCGCTCTGGCGGGATACGTACGACGCGAGCACATCGACGTGCTGCACGGGACGGAGAAACCGCGCGACGCGTTCGTCGGTGTCCTGCTCGGCCGTGCGACCGGAGCGAGGACCGTCGTGCACATGCACGTGGGATACGACGACTGGATCACTCCACGCGTGAAGTGGGCACTCGGCGCCGCCGACGCCGTCGTCGGCATCTCGAACTTCGTGTCGGCCAGCCTCGTGCGCGCCGGCTATGCGGCCGACCGGATCTTCACCGTGCACAACAGTCTCGACCTCACTGATCCGGAGTGGGGCGCGCGCCCTGACACCGCGGGCGTGCGCGCGGCTCTCGGGATCCCGGATGACGCGCCCGTCGTGTGCATCGCATCTCGACTGTTCCGCTGGAAGGGTCACCACGATCTGGTGGACGCCATCGATCTCGTCCGCCGCGAGCTCGCAGGGGTCCGGCTCCTGATCGTGGGCGAGGACGATCCGCGGGCCAATCCCGGCGGTGGCAGCTATCGCTCGGAGCTCGGCGAGCGCATCAGCGCGTTGGGCCTCGACGGGAGCGTGGTCTTCACCGGATTCCGCACCGATGTCGCACGGCTCATCGCTGCCGCAGATGTGTTCTGCCAGCCCTCCGCCGAAGAGCCGTTCGGGATGGTGTATCTCGAGGCCATGGCGATGCGGCGCCCGGTCGTCGCGTACTCCAGCGGTGGCGCGCCCGAGGTCGTCAGTGACGGCGAGACCGGTCTCCTGGTCGAGCGTGGTGACATCGCGGGTCTCGCGCGCGCCCTCCTGAGGCTGCTGCGCGATCCCGATCTGCGCCGGCGTTTCGGTGAAGCCGGACGGCGCCGCGTCGAGCTCGTTTTCCCACCCCAGAGAAGTGCGGCCGCGATGCTCGAGGTGTACCAAGCGGTCGCCGGCGACCGAGCGTCGCCGCGGAGTCAGGCCACGTCGCGATAGACGCGGACGACGCCCTCGATCATCGCATCGACGGAGAAGCGCTCGGCGATGACGTCTCGACCGCGTCGGCCAATCTGGTCCGCGCGCACCGCGTCGTCGATGAGCTCGAGTGCCGCGCGCGCCAGAGCGGGTGCGTCAGAGAACGGGATGAGCATGCCGGTGACGCCGTCACTGATGACCTCGGGCGCGACGCCCGTGGGCGTCGATATCGACGGCAGCCCGACGGCCATCGCTTCGAGGAGGTTGTACTGGCACGCCTCGTAGAGCGACGGCGCCGCGAAGATGCGCATTGCCGCGAGGAGCCCGGGTACGTCCGTGCGGTGACCGGTGAAGACGACCTTCGACGCGATGCCGAGTGCTTCGGCCTGTCGCTCGAGCGCTGGCCGCAGATCGCCTTCTCCCACGATCAGGAAGCGCGTCGCGGGCCGTTGCGCGGCGATGAGCGCAGCAGCGTCGAGGAAGCAGTCGATTCCCTTACGCGTCTCGCCGAGTCGGGCGACCGTACCGACGATCGGTGCGTCCTCATCGAACCCGAACTCCGCGCGCACGTCGACCGGCGGCACATCGGGCGAGAACTTCGTGAGGTCAACACCGTTGTGCACGACGACGCAGCGCTTGTCGTCGCGCCCGAGTACGTCCAGGTGCGCGCGCCTTGTCTGCTCGGAGACGCAGATGATCCGCGCGAGCATGCGATCGCGGACGCGTAGCACCATCCGGTCACGTCGCCGCACCGCCGTCACCGGCGGAAGGTGCACGCTCCGGATCACGGCCCGGCTGCCCGCGACGCGCGCGGCGATCGTGGCGAGGTCACCGCCGATGTGTCCGGTGAAATGGAGGTGAAGGATCGCTCTGGGATACGCACGAAGCACCCCAGCGAGCTCGCGCATCCTGGGAAGAGCGCCGATCGGTGAAGCCTTGCGTGAGGAGAGTGCGTGCACCTCGACGCCGGCTCTGGCGAGCGCCTCGCGCAGCGGCCGGATCGCATCATCCCTCGAACAGATGACGCCGACGCGAAAGCCGCGGTCGCGCAGTCCGCGGGCGAGCTGGAGCACGTGCTCCTCCATGCCGCCCATGACCACGCTGTTGGTGAAGAGCACGACAGGGAACGGACCGGGAACCAGCGCGGCCGCGTTCCGACGCGGCGCGATCGGTGCGGTCAGTGGCGCGTCGCCCCGCGTGTCGCGCGCGGGTCTGGTGGACATCCCCGTGCGTTAGGGATGGATGTCCGTCGACCAGCCGGCACCACCGAGGAGCGCGGCGTTCTGCGGTGTCGTGGTGCTGTCCGCGGCGCTCGTGCCGCTGCCCTCGTTGAACTTCCAGTTGCCGACGAGCGAGGCGGTGGCGCTCGAAATCTCGGTTTGATAGCTCGCGGAGATCTGCGCGGCGGTCCGCGCGACGTTCCAGATCCGGACGTCGTCGATCTTGCCGCGCCACGGGTTGTTGCCGCTGCCGTTGCGGCCGATCTGCACCGGCAACGCGTTCCCGCTCGTGGAGCGCGCTGCCAGCGTTCCCTGAGCGACCTGAACGCCGTCGAGGTACAGCGTGACCTGGCGGGTGGAGGCGACGAAGGATGCCGCGGCGTGGTGCCAGACCGCCGGGTTCACGTCCCCGATCCACACCTGCAGGGTGTAGTTCGCCCAGCCGGTGCGACTGCCGGCGAACAGGTTGTTCCACTGCACGCCGAGGACGAACGGCGCGTCGGGGCTCGAGTCTGTGTTGCCCTTCATCACCAGGTACGAGAAGTCGTGGTTGAAACTGCCGGCCGCGCTCTCGTCACGGAACCACGCTTCGATGGTCCAGTCCCCCGTGATGTTGAGCTCGGTGGCGTTGGGCACCTCGGCGTACCCACCGGTCGTGAGCGCAAGGCTGCTCGCGGGCGCCGTATTCGTCGTGGTGAAGGTGAAGTCCCCCGACGTCGCGGGGTTCCCCGCGCTGTCCTTGCTCAGCACACGGTAGTGGTAGGTCGTGCTCGCGCTCAGGCCCGAGAGCCCCTGGCTGTGGCTCGTGACGAGCGACGTGTTGACGGTCGTCGATGATCCATAGGACGTCGTGGTCCCGTATTCGACCTGGCTGTCCGCCGGCTCGTCGGTGGTCCAGCCGATCGTTGCGGCGGTGTTGATCACGCTACTGGCGGCGACCGCGCTGATCACCGGCGCCGTGGTGTCGGGAGCGGCGGTATTGAAGGTGAAGTCGCCGGAGGTCGCGGGGTTGCCGGCGGCGTCCTTGCTCTTTACTCGGTAGTGGTACTGGGTACTCGCCGTGAGGCCCGAGAGCGGTTGACTGTGGGCGAATACCAGGGCGCTGTTGAGCGCCGTCGAGGAGCCATATGCCGTCGTCGTGCCGTACTCGACCTGGGTGTCCGCCGCTTCGCTGGTGGTCCAGACGATCGTCGCGCTCGTGGTCGTGATCGTCGTGGCGCTGACCGCGCTGATCACCGGCGGCGTGGTGTCCGGAGCGGGAGGCGTGTTCCCGACGTCGGTCGACCACGCTGCGCCACCGAGCAGCGCCGCGTTCTGCGGCGTCGCGGTGCTGTCCGCGGCGCTCGTACCGATGCCCTCGTTGAACTTCCAGTTACCGACCAGTGAGGCCGGTGCGCTGTTCAGCTCACTGCGGTAGTTCGCGCTGATCTCAGCGGCCGTCCGCACGACGTTCCAAACACGCACGTCGTCGATCTTGCCGCGCCATGGGTTGTTGCCGCTGCCATTCCGGCCGATCTGCACCGGCAACGCATTCCCGTTCGTCGACTGAGCCGCGAGGACGCCCTGAGCGACCTGCACGCCGTCGAGATACAGCGTGAGCTGTCTGGTGGACCCGACGACGGACGCCGCGACGTGGTGCCATAGGGCTGCGTTCACGCCCGCGATGTTGGCCTGCAGCGTGTACATCGTCCAACCGGTGCGCTCGCCAGCGAACACGTTGTTCCATTGGATGCCAAGCACGTACGGCGCCTCGGAGTTGGAATCGGTGTTGCCCTTCATGACGATGTATGCGAAGTCATGGTTGAAGCTGCCGACGGGGTTCTCGTCCTTGAACCAGGCCTCGACCGTCCAGTCGCCCGTCACATTGAGCTCGGTCGCGTTCGGTGCCTCGGCATACCCGCCCGTCGCGAGCGAGAGGCTGTTCAGGGGCGGAGCGTTGGTCGTGGTGAACGTGAAGTCGCCGGAGGTCGCCGGATTGCCGGCCGCATCCTTGCTTCTGACCCGGTAGTGGTACTGCGTGCCGGCGACGAGACCGCTCAGGGCCTGGCTGTGACTGGTGACCAGCGACGGGTTGATCGTCGTCGACGTTCCATAACCCGTTGTCGTGCCGTAGTCGAGCTGCCCGTCGGCTGGCTCATTGGTCGTCCAAGTGATCAGCGCGCCGTTATTGATAACGCCGCCGGCCGTGACCGAGCTGATCACCGGCGGCGTGGTGTCCGGCGCTGCGGTGGTGAAGGTGAAGTCTCCGGATATCGCAGGATTGCCCGCGGCATCTCTGCTGCTCACTCGGTAGTGGTACTGCGTGTTCGCCCCGAGACCCGACAGTGCCTGGGTGTGGCTGGTCACGAGCGCTGTATTGAGCGTCGTGGACGATCCGTATGACGTCGTGGTGCCGTACTCCACCTGGCCGTCGGCCGGTTCGTTGGTGGTCCAGCCGATCGTCGCTGCGGCGGTGGTGATCCCGGTCGCGCTGACCGCGCTGATGATCGGCGGCGTCGTGTCCGTTGCCGCTGTCGTGAACGTGAAGTCCCCTGACGTGGCCTGGTTTCCCGCCGCGTCCTTGCTCTTCACCCGGTAGTGGTACTGCGTGTTCGCCGTGAGGCTCGACAGCGGCTGGCTGTGGCTGATGACCAGCGCCGGATTCAGCGTGGTGGAAGATCCGTACGCGGTCGTTGTGCCGTACTCGACCTGCGTGTCCGCCGTCTCGTCGGTCGTCCAGCCGATCGTCGCCGCTGTGGTGCTGATGCCGCTCGCGCTGACAGCGCTGATGACAGGCGGGGTCGTGTCCGCGGCCGGCGGCTGGTTCCCAACGTCGGTCGACCATGTCGCCCCGGTCAGCAGCGTTGCGTTCTGCGGAGTCGCGGTGCTGTCCGCGGCGGTGTTCCCGATGCCCTCGTTGAACTTCCAGTTGCCGACCAGCGTGGCCGGTGCGCTCGAGAGTTCACTCTGGAAGTTCGCGCCGACCTCGGCGGCTGTGCGCGCCACGTTCCAGATGCGCACGTCGTCGATCTTGCCGCGCCAGGCGTTCGCGCCGCTGCCGTTGCGGCCGATCTGCACCGGCAGGACGTTGCCACTCGTCGATCGTGCTGCGAGCACGCCCTGCGCGACCTGCGCGCCGTCGAGATACAGCGTGATCTGCCGTGTGGATGCGACGAAGGACGCCGCGGCATGATGCCACGTGGCCGCGCTCACTCCGCCGAGGTTGAACTGCAGCGTGTACGTCGTCCACCCGGTGCGGCTGCCCGCGAAGAGGTTGTTCCACTGGATGCCGAGCACGTACGGCGCCTCGGAGTTCGTGTCGGTGTTGCCCTTCATCGCGAGATACGCGAAGTCGTGGTTGAACCCGCCGACCGGGTTCTCGTCCTTGAACCATGCCTCCAGCGTCCAATCACCGGTGATGTTGAGCTCCGTGGCGTTCGGCGCCTCGGCGCTGCTCGAGCCGTTGAGCGACAGGCTGTTGAGCGGCGGCGTGTTGGTCGTCGTGAAGGTGAAGTCGCCGGAGGTCGCTGGATTCCCGGCGGCGTCCTTGCTCTTCACCCGGTAGTGGTAGAGCGTGCTCGGCACGAGGCCTGTGAGCGCCTGAGTGTGGCTGGTCAACAACGCCGGATTGATGGCCGTCGAGGATCCGTACGACGTCGTCGTCCCGTATTCGACCTGGCCGTCAGCCAGCTCGTTGGTGGTCCAGCCGATCGTCGCTGAGCTGTTGGTCAGGCCGGTGGACGCGACCGCGCTGATCACCGGGGCAGTGGTGTCCGGTGCGGCGGTCGTGAAGGTGAAGTCGGCCGAGGTTACGACCGTCCCACCACTGTCGACGCTCCGGACGCGGTAGTGGTACAGGGTAGTCGCGACGAGGCCACTCAGCTGCTGGCTGTGATTGGCCACCAGCGTCGGGTCTTCGATCGTGCTACTTCCATAAGCCGTCGTCGTGCCGTAGTTGACTTGGCTCGATGCGGAGTTGTTCGTGACCCACGTGATGATGGCGCTGACGTTCGTGATCGAGCCTGCGGCGACCGAGCTGATCGTCGTCGGCGGGGGTGGGGGTGGCGGGCCGTTCCCGACGTCGGCGGACCACGCCGTTGTGCCGAAGAGCGTCGCGTGCTCGGCGATCGCCGTCGTGTCCGCGGCGATGCTGCCGCTTCCCTCGTCGAACTTCCAGTTACCGACGAGACCCGCGGGGATATCGCCGAGCTCGTTTCGGAAGTTCCCGCTGATCGCCGCGGCGCTCCGCGCGACGTTCCAGATCCTGACGTCGTCGATCTTGCCGACCCAGGGTCCATTGCCGCTTCCATTGCGGCCGATCTCCAGCGGCATCCCGTTGCCGGTCGTTGAGATGGCCGAGAGCGTTCCCTGGGCGGCCTGCACCCCATCCAGGTAGACGGTCAGCTGGCGCGTGGACGCGACGAGCGTCGCCGCCATGTGGTGCCACGTGCCGGCGGTCGTACCAAGCAGGTCGACGGTGACGAAGTCGTTCGTCCATGCCGTTCGCTCGCCGACGAAGAGGCGGTTCCAGGCGACGCCGGCGATGTAGTTCATTTCACCCGCGCCGTCGGTGTTGCCTTTCATCAGGATGTACTTCTCGCCGTGGTTGTACCCACCGGGCGTCTCATCCTTGAACCACGCCTCCACGGTCCAGTCGCCCGTCGTGTTGAGCTCCGGACTGTGGGGCGCCTCCGCGTAACCGAGGCCCGTGAGGCCGAGGCTCGACGCGGTCGCGAGGTTGAAGTTCGCGGTATACGTGGTGTTCGATGCCGGGACGACGATGTTGTGGTGCTGTGCTCCGCCGTCCGACCACGACGCGAACGTGCTGTTCCCCTGTGGCGAAGTCGTGTCCACCGAGTGCGACGACCCCACGATGCTGGTGTGGACGAATGGCGCCGACGCCGTCGCGCCGTCGTACGTAACGCGGAGCGACGCCGGTGAGCTCTGCAGCGTGACCTGACTCGTTCT
>Ga0114129_10012900_pt1 | contig 11892 bp, 14 predicted proteins | sample RhiMetdeltSRZDD1_FD_80071 | JGI IMG/M metagenome (GOLD analysis project Ga0114129, IMG submission 80071) | Populus rhizosphere microbial communities from Tennessee, USA - Rhizosphere MetaG P. deltoides SRZDD1 (version 2) (version 2) | ecosystem: Host-associated > Plants > Roots > Rhizosphere >... | reverse complement strand
TGCAGATTCGGCGGCCGTGCAGAATCAGAATGTCAGACGTGCGTGTCCAGTCGGAAGGCGGCAGAGCGTTGCAAAGCTGCTGCTCAACGATGACGGGATCTTCCGAGCGGGCGATGCCGATGCGGTTGGCCACCCGCAGAACGTGGCGATCGACAGGCAGGCCAGGTACGCCCAGTGCGTGTCCGAGCACAACATTTGCCGTCTTGCGCCCGACACCAGGAAGCGTCACGAGCTGCTCCATCGTTCGCGGGATCTCCCCGTGGTGCTGCCGGACCACAGCAGACGCCATTCCCACGAGGGCGCGAGCTTTGGCGCGGAAGAATCCTGTGGACTGAATCTGCGGCTCGAGCTCCGCGGTCGTGGCGCGCGCCAGTGCGGCGGCGTCGGGATACCGTCGGAACAGCGCGGGCGTTACCTGATTGACGCGTTCGTCGGTGCACTGCGCCGAGAGAATGGTCGCAACCAGAAGCTCGTACGCGTTCGAGAAATGCAGCTCCGTGTTGGCGTCTGGATACTGAGCGGCGAGCTTCGCCATGATCCGGCGCGTTTCCGCGGGAGCCTTGGCGGGTTTGGGCAGTCGTTGTCGCGTCGCCGCGCGTTTCGACATGCCTCCGATTGTATACGCCTGTCGCTTCGAGAATGCGCTCGGTAGCCGCTCAGAAAATGCAGCCGGTGTCAGGACCCGCTATTTGCTCCATTTTCATCCGCGAGCATCCGCGCAATCCGAGTCTCGTCTTGAATTGCGTGATTCGCGAGAATCCACGTCTCCTGTCGTATCCGCGTTATCGGCTCGTCCGCGTACTTCTCGGAGGAACCGCCGTGAGCAACGCGATGAGCGCCTTGCTGTTTCCCTTCAGGCGTGACGTGCCGACGACGACGGTCTCGCCGATGTCCATGGTGAAGCTCGTGTTCATGATCGAGCGGGCGCGACCTCGTTCGAACTTGTCGGATTTGTCATGCCCGCTGGCTTTCATCTCATTGAGCTGCGCTTTGAGCTCCCTCACTTCCTGCTCGCTCTTCTTGACCTCCGGATTGCTGTCATTCATCCGCTCCCGCAACATCCTCAACTTTGCCTCGGCCTGCGCCAACTGCGATCGCAGTGACGCCTCGCGCGCGTCCTCCGCGGCCGACGGCTTGTCGCCGCTCCCCTTCGATCCCTTCTCGAGCGAGAGAGCTGCCTGCGCGAGATCGTCGGGGGCCAAGCTCTCGCGCAACGAGAACTGGACGTAGATGTGTCTTTCATCGGCCGCGGGGCCCGCTGCAGCCGCACCGGCGGTTGCCTTCGGAGAAGACGCAGGGGATGACGCAATCTCCACTTCGTAGTCGCGATCCTCGGGGCCACGCAACCGGCTGGTAGTCCGTCCCGTCCCCAGGATCCACGCAGCATCCAGAAGCTTGTACGATTTGTACGGAAGGAAATCCTTCATGTCCGTCAGCGCCTGACGTGCAGCCGAGGGAACATCGTCACCGCCCGGGGCCGCCTGCAGATCGGCAATGACGAGCACGACGCTGAACCCGTTCACGCTGAGGTGACTGGATCGTTCCGAACGGGTCGACGCCGGGCTCTGAGACGGCTGGCTCTGACCCGACGATTGACCAGCGGTCATCACGGCAGATGCGCTGCCGACGAAACCCACCACGAGCAGAGACGAGACGGCGGTGCGTCCGCACCTCATAATCTGTTCTCCTTAACGCCGATCGATGCGAATTGGCGCGGATCAGCGGCAATGAATCTCAAGGGTGAAACTCCGGATCGAACGTCCAGATGATTCGAGTGCCTCCCGGTGTAGCGAACTGCAACTGGCGGCGTTCCTCTGCGACGGTTGGCGCTGAGGATGGCCTGGAAACACTGTTGCGACTCGATGGAAGGTGGCGTCCCGTGGTGATTCCGGCAGCAATCATGAGCACGAGCACGGCGCCAACCGCGAGCGGCTGATACGCGAAGAAACCCGCGGCCTGGCGCTCGTTCGCTGCTTCCACGACGGCTCGTCGCATTACTCGGACTTCGACATCGGAGAGCCCGGGATCTTCGTTGAGCGGATCGGCTTCCCGCAGTAGATCGTTGACTGCCTTCATGACCGTCCCCCGGATTCGAGAACCGTTACCATCTCCCTCCGCCCGACCGACAGGTGCCATCGAACCGTGACAGCTGAAACGTCGAGCAGCCGCGCGATGGCTGGAATCGTTTTGCCTTCGAGCTCGTACAGGACGAGTATCGCGCGTCGCCGTGGCGGCAGGCCTTCGAGGGCTTGCCACACCATCGACTTCGCGATCAGCGCCGATTCGGGATGGCCCGACGACGTCGGATAACTGATAGATGGATCGTGGTGGCGGCGAACCGCGATTTGACGCCAGCGATCACGGCAGATGTTGACCAGAACCCGGACGAGCCACGCTTCCTCGTGTGAGGTCCCCTCCGGCACCGAACTGGGAGAGCGGGCGGCGCGAAGGAAGGTCTCCTGGACGAGGTCGCGCGCGTCCTCGGTACTGCCAGCCAGCCGCCGGGCAAGACGGTAGAGCCTGGGGTGATGGGTATCGAACAGGGCGCCAATCCGCGCGACGGCATCTTCCTGCGACCGTTCCGCGGTCGCCACCATGGCCATAGCCTGCCCAGTCATACCTGGCTAAACGGATAAATGACGCGTTTGGTTTGCCGGCCTCGCATTCGCGCTGGCCGAGCTGGGGTAAAGGCCGATTGTACCAGCGGGTACGATTCGAGCGTAGCGAGTGAGCCACGCGAGCGGAGCGGGGAGCGTGGGGTCCGCCGAGCGAGCGTGTGGCGGGGTCCCCGCCTCGCGGAATGTGCGCGGTGGGTGTCTATGGGGTCCGGAGGGACGAAGTCCCTCGGGTTAATGAACAGGACCCTTATCCCAGCTGGCGCCCGTCGACTCGCTGAAAACCCGCATGTGTTCCTGGAGCGCGGCAATCAGATTCGGCACGACCTGCAGCGGCACGGCGACCTTGGCGCGGACCGGCGCACGCACGACGTGCTCCGATTCCGCCGCGTGGAGGTCCCGCTCCGACAGCGGCAAGACCTCGCAGAACGACAGCGTGAAATCGAATGGTGTGTGCGAAATCGCGCAGAAATTCGCGTAAACCCGCGGCGCATCGCCCGAATCATCCGGAATGATGGTGAAGTTGATTTGCTTGCGGTCGTCCATAGAAGGGTGCTCGGGTGCCAAGTGCCAGGTGCCAGTGCTCAGTGCTCGCCGTGCTGCACGCTTCCGGCGCGGCGACCGCTTCAGCGACCTCGAATACTCACCGGCACTCTACCACGTGGCGCTTGCGGTCGGTCACAGGGTCACCACGGTGACGCGCTGATTGACGGACCACCAGCACGACGCTAGGGCACCGGGCACGTGGCACCAGACACCAGGCACCTAGTATCTGCGCATCACCCCCACGACGACGCCCTGGACCTGTACCTGGTCGGGCGCGATCAGGATCGGCTGTATGGCGGGATTAGCAGGTTGCAGCCGAATTCGGCCCTGTTCTCGATAGAGCTTCTTGAGGGTCACGTCGGACCCGTTGAGGAGCGCGATCACCATCTCGCCGTTATCGGCCGTTCGGCGATCCTCGACGATGACGTAGTCGCCATCGCGAATCTGCTCGTCGATCATCGAGTCCCCCTTGACGCGGAGGACGTAGGTATCGCGCTGGCCGACGAAGTTTTCGGGCACCGCGAGCGTTTCGCTGCCGACGACCGCTTCGATCGGCGCGCCGGCAGCGACGTAGCCGAGCAGCGGCAGTTCGACGGCCCGGCCTCCGACCCGCGTCGGCACGAGCTCGACCGAGCGGCTTCGATTCCACGAACGCTTGATGAAGCCCTTCTCCTCCAGGTTGGTCAGGTGTTTGTGCACCGTGGCGAGTGACGACAAACCGAAGCGACGACCGATTTCCTCCAGGCTCGGAGCGTACCCGTGCTGCTGGATAAAGTCGTTGAGGAAATCCAGGATTTCCCGTTGACGCTTGGTGAGTGGCAGCATGATGCGCGAAATATACGCAAACAAAAGGCGAAAGTCAATGCGCAACTCGACTGTGCACCGTAACTTTCGCGCCCTTCCACCGGTCTAACCCAGGGAGACCCGAGGACTATGCTGACGCGCATCTGGCCAGGGGCCATGACGGACGTCCGTGATATGAAGGTGCGCATTGTTGGGAAAGACGAGTCAGACGACGCGCCTCGGTCCACGGAGTATCGGTCCGCCGACGAGCAGACGCTCGTCGAGGCGTCGCTCGCAGGCCACCGGGATGCCTTCGACGCCATCGTCGAGCGCCATCGTCGAAATGTCTATCGGCTCTGCTACCGCTTCGTAGGGAATCACGAGGACGCGAGCGATCTCGCGCAGGATGTTTTCGTGCGCGCGTATCGCGGCCTCACCGGGTTCAAACGAGAGGCCTCGCTCGCAACGTGGCTTTATCGAATCAGTGTGAACGTCTGCCTGAACCGCGTGTCGTCCAGGACACCGCCCATCGAGCCGCTCGACGTGCGCGAACATCTGGACTCCCGCGCCGAGCGGCCGGATGCGGCAGTGATTCGGGCGGAACGATCCGCCGAGGTCCGGGCGGCCATCGCACGACTGCCGCGAAAACAGCGCGCGACCCTCATCCTGCGGGTTTATCATGAGCTGCCGCACGAGCAGATCGCCGGGATCCTCGGGAGCTCCGTCGGTGCTGTGAAGGCGAATTTCTTTCACGCGCTGGCGAATCTCAAGAAGCTGCTGCAATGAAACATCTTCGGAAATCGGAATTCGTCGATGCCCTCGACGGCACGCTGTCGCCTGCGAGCACCGATCATCTTGCGGTATGCGACGCCTGTCGTGCGCACATCGGCGGTCTGCGGGATACGCTCGCGCGGACGAACGACGTGGCGGTCCCCGAGCCGTCGCCGTTGTTTTGGGAGCACTTCGCATCGAACGTACGGGAAGCGATTCGCGAGCCGGCGCCCCGTTCGACAGCGTTCGGCTGGTTCCGGCGGCCCGCTGGCGTCTGGACCATGGCCGCAGCTGTGGCCACCGTCGTGATAGCTGTAGCAGTGACGTACCGCAGCCCGCTGTCGACCGGCCACGGCACGAACTTCTCGGCCGAAGCGCCTGCGACGTCGCCGGGTACGGCGCGCAATCAGCTCACGCCGGCCGACAACATAGACTCGGATGAAGGGTGGGCCCTCGTCCGGAGCGTGGCTGACGAGATTCCCTGGGACCAGACGCACGCCGCCGGCCTGAGCACACCGCCGGGTTCCGTGGAACGGATCACATCGGAGATGTCGCCCGAGGAACGTCGGGAGCTGGCGCGGCTCGTCGAAGACGAGTTGCGGCGAAATGGAGCGTAGGACGATCAATGGGGCAGGCCAGAATTCCTGTTTACGTCATCGTCGCTGCGGTTGTCGTGACCTGTGTGTCTGTAGAGGCGACCCGCCACCAGACGGCTCCTGAAAAGCCCCCTGGCACTGGCCGATCGGCGGAGGCTCCGCCAACGTCAGGGGAGCTGATGAATATTCTCGATGCCTATGCCATCGTGCAGGCGGAGCACGCGCTGTCGCTCAGCGACAGCCAGTACATGCAGTTCGTCACGCGTCTGCGGAGGCTCCAGGAGATTCGTCGGCGCAGCCAGCGTGAGCGCAATCAGGTCATTCGGGAACTACAGAATCTGACCGGCCCGCAGGTGACGGGCCCGATCGACGAGGCAGCCGTTCGCGAACGTCTGAAAACGCTTCGCGAGCATGACGACCGGACGGCGTCTGAAATCAGGCGGGCGTACGACGCGGTTGACGAAGTTCTGGACGTCCGGCAACAGGCGCGATTCCGCATCTTCGAGGAGAATATCGAGCGGCGCAAGCTCGACCTGCTCGTCCGCGCGCGGGAACGAGCCGCCCGAGCCAACAAGTGACCAGCCTCGGGCCGTACGTTTTGACGGCATCGTCAACGCGCACAGCGTGTAAAATCGTTTCTATGTTGCGCCGGCTTCGATTTGTGGTTCTGCCCGCGCTGATTCTGTGTGCCGTCACCATCCAGGTCGCGGCCCGACAGCGATTCTCGAGACTGGAAGCCGACCGTTTCGAGGGAAAACTCTCGCGCATCGTCGAGTTCGGGAACCTTCCGCGGAACCGGGCCGCATCCAGGCGGGCGACGCCAATCTCTGACACCGAGGTCAACTCGTATCTTCGATACCAGGCGAAGTCGCAGGTGCCCGTCGGCATCGTGGAACCCACCCTCAGTGCGCTCGGCGACGGCCGGGTGAGCGGGCGGGCGATCGTCGATCTCGATGTCGTCCGCAAACAGAAGGAGCGCGGCTGGCTCGATCCGATGGCGTACCTGACCGGAACCCTGCCGCTCAGCGTCAACGGTCTGCTGATCACGAAAGATGGCGTGGGCCGTTTTCAGCTCGAATCGGCCGAAGTCTCCGGCGTCCCGATCCCGAAAGCCGTTCTGCAAGAACTTCTGAGCTACTACTCGCGCCGCCCCGAGCACCCTGCAGGCATCAACCTCGACGATCCGTTCGAGCTTCCCGCGCGAATCCGCGAGATTCAGGTCGGGCGGGGTGAGTCGACGGTCGTTCAGCAATAGTCGCTTGGATGCGCTCGCGTCCCCACTCCAGTACCTGAAGGGCGTCGGCCCGCGTCGCGCGGCCGATCTCCAGCGTGTCGGCCTTCATACGATCGAAGATCTCCTCTATCGGTTTCCGATTCGGTACGAGGACCGCGGCACGTTTCGCACCATCGCCTCGCTTCGGCCGGGGACCGAAGCGTCGATCGTCGGAGAGGTGGTCGCGTGCGGCATCAGACCGACGCGACGGCCGCGATTCAAGATTTTCGAGCTGCTCGTACGCGATCGAACAGGCACGCTGCGCGCGATCTGGTTCAACCAGCCGTTCCTCAACGACGTCTTTCGACCGCACCAACGCGTGATCCTGTTCGGCAAACTCGAGCTGTCATCGCACGGGCTCCAGCTGCAGAACCCTCAATACGAAGTGCTTCGGCAGGAATCCTCAGCCGAAGACGGCACAGAATCGTCCGATGATGACACGCTGCACACCGGACGGATCGTGCCCGTATACGAGAAGACTGGAACACTGACGACCAAAATGCAGCGCGTCGTCGTCCACAACGCGCTCGCGCAGCTTCCGGCCGCGCTGTTCGATCCGTTACCGTCCGAGGTCAGGCAGCGCCAGCGGCTCGTCGAGCGTCGCACCGCGCTCGCCGACGCGCACTTTCCGCTGGCGGGGACGAACATCGACGAGCTGAACCGGTTCCGCTCGCCGGCACAGCGCCGCCTGATTTTCGAAGAATTCTTTCTCTTCCAGCTCGGTCTGATCGTTCGAAAGCGCCGCGCTGAAACCGAACGCAAGTCAAGGTCGGTAATCATCACTGATCAAGCTCGCGAAGCCGCGCGGCGCGTCTTGCCGTTCCGGCTGACGGGCGATCAAAAGAAGGCGGTCGCGCAGATCGTCGGCGACATGCAGCGTCCGCATCCGATGAACCGGCTGCTGCAGGGTGACGTCGGATCGGGCAAGACCATCGTCGCACTGATGGCAGCGCTTGTCGCGATGGAGAACGGATTCCAGGTGGCGTTCATGGCGCCGACCGAGATCCTGGCAGAGCAGCACTTCATCACGATCAGGAAGCTGCTGGAGCCCTCGCGATTCCGCATGACGCTTCTGACGGGCGCAACGACCGCAAAGCGCCGCCGCGAGATCCAGGCGGAGCTCGCCGCCGGCTCCCTTCACCTCGTCGTCGGCACTCACGCATTGGTGCAGGAGCCCGTCGGGTTCCACGAGCTCGGGTTGGTGATCATCGACGAGCAGCACCGGTTCGGCGTCATGCAGCGCGCGACCCTGCGCGCGAAAGGTCTGCATCCGGACGTTCTCGTCATGACCGCCACACCGATCCCGCGGACGCTCGCACTCACGACCTACGGCGATCTCGACGTATCCGTCATGCGCGAGATGCCGCCGGGGCGTCACCCGATCAAGACGATCGCCAAACCTGAATCGCGGCGCGAAGAGATCTACGACTTCATAGGCAAGCAGGTGGATGCAGGGCGGCAGGCGTACGTCATTTATCCTCTGGTCGAGGAATCTGCGAAGGTCGATCTCAAGGCCGCGACCGAAATGGCGGACCACCTCGCGCAGGACGTCTTCCGGGCCTACCGCGTCGCGCTGCTACACGGACGCATGAAGCAGGACGCGAAAGATCGGGTGATGAACGCCTTCGCGCGCGGTGAATTCGACATCCTCGTCTCCACGACCGTGATCGAGGTCGGCGTCGACGTGGCGAACGCGTCCGTAATCCTCGTCGAGCACGCCGAACGCTTCGGCCTGTCGCAGCTGCACCAGTTGCGCGGACGCGTGGGCCGCGGTCCGCACCAGTCGTATTGCATCCTGCTGTACCAGTCCCCGCTCACCGAGCAGAGCCGCGATCGTCTCAAAGCGCTGACCGAAACCACCGACGGCTTCGAGATCGCGGAACGGGATCTCCAGCTTCGCGGTCCCGGTGACTTCTTCGGCACGCGGCAATCGGGCATGCCAACGCTCCGCGTCGGCGACCTCGTACGCGATCACCAGATCATGGAAGACGCGCGCCGCGAAGCCGTCGCCGCGCTCGACGATGCGCGTCAGGCGGATACGCTCATCGCGTTCGTGCGCAGCAGCTGGCAACAGCGCTTCGGACTCGTTGGAGTTGGGTAGCTGCGCGTCGGAGGAGACGGAGGGCACGGACAGAGCGTTCACCGCGGAGGCACGGAAGGCACGGAGGAATTTAATCGATCGAGATCATGAGACGGGTGAAGACCATCCTTCGTGTAGGCGGGATCGTCATTGCAGCGATTGGTGTGCTTCGCCTCCCACTCGGCTTTGTCGTAAGCCCAAGGCGCGATCTCAGTTTCTTCAACAACCTTTCAGATCTCGGCGCATTCGTTGGAGCAGGCCTCGCACTGATTGCGCTGGGGCTGATCGCGTTCGGACTTTCATCATTTGTTCGGGCTGAAACAGACGATTGATTCGGCAGATTTGCCCAGGGTGTCGCAAGTTGAACCATCGGCGTCAACGGGACGAGAAACAAATTGCACTTCGTGAACCCCGTGATCCGCGGTGAACGCTTTTTCCGTGATCTCCGTCTCCTCCGTTCGGCCGCGATGAGGATAATCGCTGGCGCATACAAAGGCCGCCGTATCGACCCGCCGGACTGGGCCGGACTCCGGCCGACCTCCGACAAGCTGCGTGAGACGTTGTTCAACGTGCTCGGGGCGCGGGTTCAGGACGCGCGCGTGCTCGACGGATATGCCGGGACGGGCGCGGTGGGGATCGAGGCGCTGAGTCGTGGCGCGGCCCATGTCACGTTCGTCGACCAGGATCCGCGTGCGATTCGGCTGATCGAGAGAAATCTCGCGCGCTGCGGCGTCATGGACCGCTATAGTATGATCCGCGCCAGATTCGAAGCTGCGCACGCGCGGCTCGAGCGATCGTCATTCGACATCGTCTTCCTGGATCCTCCATACGGCGCGGCCAAACTGGTCGACGCAGTGAGCGCAGCTGAGCACATGATCGGAGCGGAATCAGTCCTGGTAGTCGAGCACGCGACACGTGACGCATCTCCTTCGCGCCAGGGTGCGCTGATGCGGACCCGCGAGTTGAAGTCGGGAGACAGCGCCTTGGCTTTCTACCAGCGCCAACCGTGAGCATGGATCATGCGGGAGGGCGAGCCGTGGCTAATGTCTTCGCCGTCTATCCGGGATCCTTCGACCCGCTGACCAACGGGCACATCGACATCATCCATCGCGGCTCCCGTCTCTTCGATCGCATCATCGTCGCCGTGCTCATCAACCTCGAGAAGGCGCCGCTCTTCACTGTTCCCGAGCGCGTGCAGATCGCCAAGGAGGTGTTTCGCGATCGGCCCAATGTCGAGGTGGACACGTTCGACGGGTTGCTCGTCGAGTACGCTCGTTCCAAGCGCGCCAGCGTCATCGTTCGCGGGCTTCGCGCCATCTCCGATTTCGAATACGAGATGCAAATGGCGTTGATGAACCGGCGGCTGAACGAAGAGGTCGAGACCGTGTTCATGATGCCTGGCGAGCCGTACACTTATGTGAGCTCCAGACTCGTGAAGGAAGTCGTCGCACTCGGCGGTTCCGTGCGCGGGCTCGTGCCCGAAATCGTCGAGCGCCGGCTACGGGAAAAGAAACTCGCACGGGAAACCTTGAGGGCCTGAAACATGCTTGCAGCGCGTGCCGGACGTATTGGCGTGTCTCCAACGATGAAGGTCGCCGCCGAGGCGATGCGGCTGAAGGCGCAGGGAGTGGATGTGGTCGATCTCGGCGCCGGCGAACCCGACTTTCCGACGCCCGATCATATTTCTGCCGCGGCGCACGCGGCGATCGACGCGCACTTCACGAAGTACACGACGAATTCCGGGACGGACGAGCTCAAGCGCGCAATCGTGGCTCGCTACCGCGAAGACTGCGGCATTGAGTATTCGACGTCGGAGGTCATCGTCACGGCTGGCGGGAAACAAGCCCTCTACAATGCGGCAATGGTGCTGTTCGGCGCCGGCGACGAGGTCATCACGCACATGCCCGGATGGCCGACGCTCCTCGAGCAGATCAAACTTGCCGAGGCCACACCCGTCGTCGTGCGGACGCATGCGGAAGACGGCTTCCGTCTTCATGCCGAGACCATCCTCGGCGCGATCACGCCGCGAACGCGAGGCATGATTCTCAACTCGCCTGGCAACCCGACGGGCGCGCTGATGAGCGAAGCAGACCTCGAGACCGTCGCGCAGGAAGCGGCGCGCCGAGCGATCTGGATCCTCCTGGACCTCTGCTACGACAAGCTGATTTACGACCCGACGCCGCACAACCTCCCGGGAGTGCTCGCGCGCGTGAATCGCGAGCGGTCGGTGCTGTGCGGCTCGGCGTCGAAGGCGTACGCGATGACCGGCTGGCGATGCGGCTGGGCGATGGGACCGACGGCTGTCGTGAACGCCTGCAACGCGCTCCAGAGCCACTCGACGTCGAACGTCTGCTCGATCACGCAGAAGGCCGTCGTCGCTGCGCTCGCCGGACCGCAGACCTGCGTCACGGCGATGCTCGACGAATACCGCGAGCGCCGGGACAAGCTGTGCGCCTGGCTGGCGAACGAGCCACGACTCCGCGTGGTCAAACCCGCCGGCGCGTTCTATCTGTTTCCCGATGTGTCCGAGTTCCTCTCGCCCGACGGTATTCGCACCTCTGCAGAGCTCGGGCAGGCGCTGCTCGACGACGTGCGTGTGGCGATTACGCCTGGTGAGGCGTTCGATGCACCAGGATTCATCCGGCTCTCCTATGCGACATCGCTGCAGGAGCTCGAACGCGGCGTCGAACGGATCATCGGCTTCGTGCGCGACGCCGATCGGCGGACGCGCGCGGTCGCTGGTTGAGATCACGGAGGGAGACGGAGGGCACGGAAAAAGCGTTCAACACGGAGCCACGGAGTTCACGGAGAATCAATTGGGTTCGTTGGAAGCGAGCTCGGGTCAATTCCGCGGCGCTTGTTGCGACAACCCTGAGCCCGAGCCATGATCCGAGCGGGAGCATCAAACATGGGAACCCTAAAGCTTTCTGCGTGTGCTCCGTGACCCCGCGGTGAGGGTTTGTCCGTGTCTTCCGTCTCCTCCGTCGCAGCGCCGATGGTCACAGCCGAACTCCTCTCTCAGCTCGAAGCGATCCTCGGCCGCTCTCACATCAAAACCGATGCAGACACCCGCCACGCCTACGGCACCGATGCGCTGAAGCGTGGCCGTCCGGCGGACCTCGTCGTCTTTCCGGCCAGCACAGCGGAAGTCGCAGAGGTCGTGCGCGCCTGTGCGGCCAGTCGCGTCGCGATCGTTCCGCGCGGCGGCGGAACGGGTTACACCGGTGG
>Ga0114129_10012899_pt1 | contig 11892 bp, 10 predicted proteins | sample RhiMetdeltSRZDD1_FD_80071 | JGI IMG/M metagenome (GOLD analysis project Ga0114129, IMG submission 80071) | Populus rhizosphere microbial communities from Tennessee, USA - Rhizosphere MetaG P. deltoides SRZDD1 (version 2) (version 2) | ecosystem: Host-associated > Plants > Roots > Rhizosphere >... | reverse complement strand
CACCACCACGCACACCGTCCGCGGACGCGGGCCGTCCAGCTCCACCAGGAAGACCCGCTGCCACCGCCCGAGCTGGAGGGCGCCGCCTTTGACCGCCAGCGTCTCGGAGCTGCCGAGCAGCAGGGCACGGCAATGGGCGTCGCCGTTCTGGCCCTCGTCCGGCGCGGGCTCGTGCCGCCGATGCAGCTCGTTGTGGCCGTAGCGCGCGTCGCGCGAAGCCAGCCGCTCGAGCATGCGCTTGGCGTCCTCGATGAGGAGCGGCTCGTTTTCGTTCACGACGACGGCGGTCGTCGTGTGCCGCGTCTGGACGCAGACGAGGCCGTGCCCCACGCCCGAGCGCCGCACGCGCTCGGCCACGAGGTCCGTCAGATCGATGAACTGGAGGCGCTCCTCGGTTTGCAGCTCGACGACGTCGCTCGACACGCCGATGTCCGCCCGCGGCTGCTCGCGCACCAACGGCGTGGTGGCCATCCAACCTCCCGGGGCAATACGGCGCCCGACGGAGAGGAAGATGGGGCGGACACCAGTGTTTGAGATGCCCGAGAGATGAGGAATGGGTGAGGAACGAATGAGGGCTCTGCGTCCGGCGGCCACGGCCGCCGCCTCGATCGACTGTCGTGGGAAACAAGTTCAGCCGTAGCTAAACCGCGCATGGGTATCGAGGACGAGCGGTCGTCACCCGATAAAGGCCCGCGTCAAGAGCCGCGAGTGAAGCGGCCGTCTCGGATCGGCGAGCTGCCGGTCTACTATGAGGTGAACGGGGAGCGGCGCGTGGTGGAGGTTCGGGCAGTGGGGATCAAAGATCGTGACCGGCGTCTTCATCGAGGATTGGAGATCAAGCTCTCATGAAAACGATGGAGCTGGCGGAGGCGACGACCTCTCTCGCCGATTACAAACTGCGCGACAGCTACGCAGTGCCGCGGCCGGAGTCGAGCGAGTGGGAGACCGTGGCCGGCTTCATGCTGGATCGACTGGGGTCCGTTCCGAAGGGCGGGGAAGTGGTCACGGTGGGGGACTACCGGTTCACGGTGGTCGACGTCGAGCGCAACCGCATCAGCAAGGTCACGATCGAGAAGGCGCCGGCGGTGCCCAGCCCCCGGGCCTGACCGCGCGAGAGGGCAGAATCGCGAAGCCAGACATGCAGACTCAGCCCGCCAGGGCGTCGCCGAATGTCGAGGGCTGGGCCTCTCCTCGGATCTTGTTCCTGAGTCTTTTCGTGCTCCTGGCGAGCCCGTTCGTTCTCGGCATGTCCTTGATCGGGCCGCTGGAACGAGTGTTCGCGCATTTCGAAGGAGCGTATCACCCCGTCCTGGGGAACGCGTTTGCGTGGCTCCCTGCGGTGAGCCTTCTGGCGGCGGCGATCCTCTGGTACCGGGCGGCGCCATCGCTGCACCATCGCGGATCGCCCTGGATCACCTTATTGATCGCGATCGGCGGAACGTTGGTGTGGTGGCTAGGTCTCCTCGCTCTCATGGTCATGATTGGGCTTGCGGCGCTGGCCCCGGATTCCGGGGGAACCAGCCCCGCCCAAATGAGGTCCTGGGCGCTATCGATCAGCATTCCCTGCCTCGTCGCCGATGCGGCTTGCGCCGCGCTGCTGATGGCACGCCTGGCCGTGGATGCCCGGTGCGCTCGAGCGGCGTTGGTCATCGGTGGCACCTGCCTCGCTCTCGTCTGTTCCCACCCTGTCCTCGTACACATGTTTCTCCGCTACGACTTGCACGTCGCACTCCGGGAGCTGGAGACCGGCCACTTCTGTGCTCTTGGGGACCACGCCTTTCTAGGCCTGGGCCCCGAGCACTTCGTCGACATCTCCGTGAGAGAGAGTGCCTTGCCGACCCTCGTGAGCATGAGCGCTGGCCCGCAACCCAGCGTCGCCGTCATCGCGGCGCTTTCCTGCATCGGCTCGCCGCGCGCCCGTCAGGCGCTCCTCGAGATTGGCGCGAACCCGCGCGTCTCAGCCACAACGCGAGCCTCGGCGATCGCCGCCGCCGGGTCGGCTCTGGAGGTCGAAGAGGATGCGCTGGTGTTCCAGCTCCTCGGGGATGACGCGGCGGCCGTACGGAGGGCTGCCTTTCGACTGGTGCTCGCAAATATCCAGCAGCGGGACAGGCTGGTCAAGACGGGACAACCCTTCCTTCTGCCGGCAGACGACCCTGCCCGCGTGCAACGGTTGGCGTCATTCCTGGCGATGGCCGCGCTTGGGCCCGACACGGACATCGGGGTCATTGCGAGCCTTCTGGCCGCCCGATACGGCGACGCCCGGAATCGCCAATCGCTGTTGGATCGGATTCGGACCGGCGGTGCGCCGCTCTGCGATCGCGTGCTCCAAGAGGACTACGTCTTTGCTGGCTCCGATTCGTGGTACGACGATCTCATGACGGCGATCGCCAGCAACCCGTCCTGTCCCAACCAGGCCGGAGAGGCGGGCCGACGCTGGAGCGCCCGGGAGGACGACAAGAAGTTGAAAGTGAGACGGGAGCGGCGTTCCGCAGCGGGAGGCGAAGTCTGCCGCGCTGCGGGGGACCTCGACCGCATCACCCCGATCATTCGCGCACTGGCCCAGGAGGACGCAGTGGCCGCCATTCATTTCCTTTGGGAGGTCCCTTCCTGTGTCGCGCCTGTCGCGTTGCGCGATGCGCTCTTGAGGGACATCGCCGATGGGAAGAGCTGGCCCGCATCGGTACGCGCCGGGGCCGCGCTGGCGCTCCCCCAACCACCGGGCGCCGGACGGCCGCAACCATCCGACGCGCTCGCGGGGAACCTCTTGCGCAGCAGCAGCGTGGAAGAGCGGCGGCGCATCCTGTTTCACTCGATGATGGGTCTGTCCTCAGCGCGCTCCGAACCCCTGCTCTTGATTGCCCTGACGGATTCGGACCCGGTGATTCACGCCGAAGTGTGTACGCGAATAGGTCGGGCCGCAGAGTGCCAGGGAATCCCGCACGCCTTGCACTGGGACAGGTCTCTCCGGTGACCCCTGGGACCGCCAGAGGGGGACCCGCTCGAGAAGCGAATCGTCGCCCAGCTCGCTCGACAGGGCCGTAACCTCGGGGCGTCGGGCGCCGCGCCAGCCGAGGTCGGTCAGGGTCTCCGGCAGCGGCACGTCGGTCCGCTCTTCTTCTCCTGCTGCTGCGGACCGAGGCCGAGGCGATCGAGGGTGTATCGGATGGCCAAGGAATCGGTCACGAAGGCCATGATGCTCATGCGCTGGCTGCGGGATCTTGAACTCGCGGTCAGACCGCGCGCGGCTGACGTTCGGCGCCCTGACCCAGGTAGCTCGCGGCGACATGGGAGGCGAAATGGTCCAGCGAGCCGCCCCTCCAGCCGCGGCACAGCTCCTCGATAAGGTGGTGGTCCCCCGCATGGCTCTGCGCGTCATCGACCGCGCGATCCAGGCCCACGGCGGGGCCGGTCTCTCCGACGACTTCCCTCTGGCTGCGGCCTGGGCGCACGCCCGGACCATCCGCCTGGCCGACAGGCCTGACGAGGTGCACCGAGAGGCGGTCGCGAAGCTGGAGCTGGCCTCTACGCCTTGATGACGGTGACGCAGAGTGTCGACCCGACGTCGCCGGCGACGCATCGGGTACATCTCGCGGCCCTGAGCTACGGGGCGCGCTTCGCCTGGCCCGTCACCGCCGTCGCCCAATGCGTGCCGTCTGTCGACGTCTCAATCTTCCACGTCATCGTTCCGTCGGCGGTGAAGTGCTGCACCATGCGCATGAGCAGCCGCGTGCCGCCCGCCGTCCTCTCCGCCGACCAGGTCCACGTGTCTCCCGCAACGGAGCCGGTGAAGCTGGCGCGCTGCCCGAGGCTGTTGAAGGAGTCGTACGTGTAGCGCTTGCTGTCGGCGTCCCAGCCGAACAAATCGATCTGGCTGACCGGTCGCCCGTTGTCCGTGCCGTTGTACCGCATGACGACGAAGTAACCGCCGAAGTCCCAGGCGCCGATGTGGACGCCGGCGAAGCGACCGCCCGGACTCAGCGCACTCGGCGTCATGTCGCCCACCACGTTCCACTTGCCGACGAACACGCCGAGGCGCGCCTGGTCCGCCGTGCGCCGCCCCTCGGCGCGCGCCGTGCCCAGCGCCGCCGTCGAAGTTGCCGTCGCTGCCAAGAGCGTTTTGACGAGCGCGAAAAATCTCATGCCTTTCGATCACCCCGCGGCGCGCGCGCGTGTGCCCCAGCCAGCGCCAGCGCCTGGTCGCCGATCTCGTCGCAGAGCGCGCGCACCCGGTCGCTCAGGGAGGGCACCTCGCCGGGGGCCTCCGCGGCGCGCGCGCGGAGGGAGGTCAGGTGGAGGGCCAGGGTCTTGAGCATCTCGACCCTGCGGTTGCGCTCCTCCCGGCCCTCCTCGATCCTCGTCTGAAGCTCGCGCACCAGCTCGAGCTGCTTCTCCAGGAGCTGGCGGATGGGCGCCGAGGCGCCGCCGAGGGCCTCGATCTTGGCGGCCAGCCGGTCTCCCTCTCCGGCGTCCAGGCTGCGCGTCAGCTCGGCCAACTCGCGGTCGGCGTGCTCGATGGAGACCAGGAGCTGCCGGGCCGCCGCCGCCGCCTGCGCCCCCAGCGGCCGTAGCGGACCCGAGAGCTCGTCGGCGTTGCGCAGGATGGACTGGAGCTGGTCGTGCGGGGAATCGCCGCGGCGGGCGTCGTTCGTCCGCGGGGCGGGCGCCAGGACGGCCGCGATGTGAGGCTTGGCCCAGAAGCTCGCTCGGCCGGGAGGCACGGCGAGCACGACTCGTGCGGCGTCGCGCGGGTCCAGGCCCTGGCGCTGGAGCTCACGCCGGGCGCGCACCATCAGCACATACCACAGCACGAAGAGGACGGCGCTGAGGGCCACGATGGCGAGGTGAAGCGGAACGGGGATGCGACGCCAATCGAGATAATGGAAGAACGCATCGGACTGACCAAGGACGCCTAGGGCGATGAAGGCCGCCGGCCACGTCCGGACCCGCCGCACGGCGGCGGGCAGACGGTCCCAGACGTTGCCGCGCCGGCGCAGGGCTCGCGGATACCAGAGCGGCCACCACGACGGCTCCGTCCAGATGACGCGCTGGCTCTGTCCGACGGACAGACCCTCGCGGACCAGCAGGGCGCTGATAATGCCGTAGACGAGCGCATAGGCGCCGGCGAGGAGTGAGAGCCCCAAGAGCGGCACGCCGGTCTCGCGCACCATCGCCAGGATCAGGATGACGATGTAAGCGGCCAGCATCCCCTGCCCCTCGACGCCCCGTTGCGTGTCCGGTAGCTGCGGCTCGTCGGTCACGCCGAGGGCCAGCTTCAGTGAGCGGGCGTCCAGCCAGCGGCGGGCGGGGTCCTTGGCCAGGCAACGCTCCACGGCGAGCACGGTGGAGTCGGGCAGCGTGGGGACCAGCGAGCGCAGCGGCGGCGGCTCCTGGGTGAGGTGCTTGGTCAGCACGTCCGCCGCCGTCTTCCCCTCGAACGGCAAGCGGCCGGTGAGCATCGCGTAGGCCATGACGCCCAGCGAGTAGATGTCGCTGCGCCCGTCGATGTCGGCGCGCCCGGCCGCCTGCTCGGGCGACATGTAGGACGGCGTCCCCACCACGCTACCCACGGCGGTCAGGGTCTCGCTCCGTCCGAGCGCCTTGGCCACGCCGAAGTCGGTGAGCAGGGCGCGGCCGGACTCGTCGTCGAGCAGGACGTTGTCCGGCTTGACGTCGCGGTGGACCACACCCTGCCGGTGGGCGTGGTCGAGGGCCTCCGCGAGGTCGGCCGCGATGCGGCGGGCCTCCTCCTCGGGCAGCTTGCCGTCGCGGCGGAGGCGCGCGGCCAGCGACTCGCCGCGCACGTAGCCCATCACGAAGTAGGGCATCCCCTCCACTTCCCCGAAGGCGTGCAGCGGGACGATGTTCGGATGCGAGAGCTTCGCCGCCGTCCTCGCTTCCCGGCGGAGCCGGTCCTGGATCTCGCGCGCGGAGGAGTCGGTCTTGACGACCTTGATGGCGACCTCGCGATCGAGGGCCAGGTCGCGGGCCAGGTAGACCGCCCCCATGCCGCCCCGGCCCAGCAGCCGGACGATGCGGTACTGCGCCTGCAGCTTCGCTTCCAGGGCGGCCCGGACGGTGTCTCCTTCCGCCGCCGGCTCCGGCGGCACCGCCGTGCCGCACCGGGCGCAGAAGCGCGCGTCGTCGACGAGGGTCGACGGGCAGGCGTGGCAGCGGAGGGGCGGCGCGGCCATCGTCCCCTCGCTCTCGAGCCCCTCCTTCAGCAAGCAGGCGGGGCACAGCCCACCCGCACGCTCCGCGTCGATGGCGGCACCGCAGCTCGGGCAGGTCTTCCGTTCCATCGGATCTCCTCCTGCCTCCCTATCAAGGATTGCCGGCCGAAGGTTACATGGCGTCTCGCGAGGGGCGGAGGGCCTCGAGGAGGTAGCGCATCTCGTCCTCCACGTCCTCGTCCGAGCCGACGGTGTCCGCGATGCGCCGGCGCAGCTCTTCGCGGTAACGCCGGCGCAGGCGATGGACGGCGACCTTCACCGCGCCCGGGCTGGTGCCCAGCTCGCGGGCCGCATCGGCGTGCGTCCCCGCGTCCTCTCCGGCGGTCAGGAACTCCTTCAGGCGATCGAAGACTTTCTCCTTGCCCGCCGCCGCGTACTCCGCACGCAGGGCCTCGAACACTGTGTCCAGGAGCGTGAGGCACCACTGCCGGTCGTAGAGTCGCTCGGGTGTCTCCGAATGCGCGAGGGCCCGCAGGTAACGACCTTCGGCGGCGGCGACGTCGATCGAAAGCGGCACGCGACCGCCCCCACGCTTCTGCGTGAGCGCCCGGTCGCGCTCGTTGGCGAGGAAGTACTGGCAGTTCGTGAGGAGGAAGGAGCGGAACCGCCCGCGGCTCCGATCGGCCGCGCTCAGGTCACCCTTCTCGATGAGCCGCGCGAAGAAACCCTGCGTGAGGTCCTGCGCGTCGTCGGCCGAGTAGCCCTGACGCCGCACGAAGGCGAAGACCGGATACCAGTAGAGCGAGCACAAGCGGGCGAGCGCGTCCTCGGCCGCCGCCGAGCCGCGCTGGCCGGCGGCCACGACGAGGCTCCACTGGGTCGTCTCGAAGCGGCCACCCGCGTCGGGGCTCGTGCCCGGGCCGCCTCTCGAGGGCATCGCTGGAAGGGGAGTGTAGCGTGGGTCGCGCGTCCGGGCGGCCGGCGGAGGCGAGGCGGCCGAGCAGATGGAGCGATCCTCGCCGAATTCGGCGAGCGCCGCACGGCCCCCCGGGGCGGCGAGACAACGACGTGTGCAGACTTCGAGGACCCTGCGAATTCGATACGCACGGAGTCGTAGAGCGCTCGGTGAGAGCCCCAAGCGGACCGCGAGCTCCCTGCGCCCACGCTGCCGGTCCCGGCCGGCACTTTCGTAATACCGCAGGATCAGCTCCCGGTCACCGGGCGGCAGACGAGCCGCACAGCGGCGCACGCACTCGACGCCGGGCTCGGACTCGCAGGGGTCGGTGATACCCCTCCACTTCGGAGGAGCGCTGATGGTAGCCAGGTAGCCCAGGGCCCGGCGGCGCCGGCGGCGCCGCTTCAACGACTCGCTCAGGACCAGGCGCGCCACCCCGTAGGCGAAGCGCCCGACGTTCCGGATCGGTTCGCCTTCGTCGATCCGTCGGCTGAGCCGGTCGATCGTGTCGTCGGCGCTCTCCTCGGGCTCGGGGCAGCCGCGGCCCGAGAAAAAGATGACGAGCCTCTCGCGCAGCCGTTCGTATTCCCGCGCCGCCTGCTCTTCGTCCTCGCCCAACATCGAGAGCAGCCCCTGGAAGGCCTCCCGGCTCAGGCCCATGGAGCGCGCGACCGGCCGCGAACCCGCCGGAGCGTCGGGGCTCTTCAGTTCCATTGGCCCTGCGCCATGAATGCCGCCCAAGCTTCGACAGTCGACGGTCAGCTCTTCCCCGCGGGCCGGCCCCACTCCAGCTCGAACGGGAGCGCCACGCTGCCGACCACCTCGCCGGAGAGGACCACGAGCTCCTTGGCCCAGGAGTAGTCGGCCACGCCCGCGGAACTGGCCCAGGCCCGAGATGGCGTGACCTCGTCGATGCGCAACGGAGGTGGAGGCATCGTCAGGATGTCTCGGCTCTCGGCAGGCAGGCAGGCGCCGGTCGAGGGGTCGCGAAACCACGCGTTGCGCAGCGGGTTGAACGCTATGAAGAAGGGCGCTTGCACAGCCTCGTAACGGACCCGCGGAGGCTGGCTGCCACTCGCGGCCTCGAACTCGAGCCGGTAGCCTCGTCCCTGAACGTGGCCTCCGGAGACGACGGGATACCGGGCCGCCACGAAAGGCCGCACGATCAGGAACCGCGACGTTCCGCGAACGGCCTGGAGCGAGAAGGACCCGTCGAGGCGGAACACCTCGACCAACCCGCTCCACCTCTCCCAGACCTTGCAGCCGAGCGCCACCTCGGCGGGGTAGCGGATCCAGCCCATGCCGCCGGTTCTGAGCCCGCCTTTGCCGACGGGATATTTGTCCCAGCGCTGGTGTTGCTCACCCACGGACGTGCGGGCCGTCGTTTCGTATTCCGACTGGACGAGGGAGTAGGCGGCGGGCAAGCCCTTCACCGTCATCTTCACGTAGGCGGCGGCCGTCTTCCCGTCACGCATATCGTGGATCTCTCCGCCGCCGGGCTCTACAGCGGCGCTGAGGTTCGGCCAGGAGCCCTGAGGCACGGGGACGGCCGGCATCATCGCTTTCCCCGCCGCCGAGGCCCAGGGATGGTTCAACAGCAGCCCCAGCGCCAGGCCGGCCGCCAAAACCCCACCGGCCAGCCGCGCGCGTCGCGTACGGTAGAGCAGGCAGACGGCGAGCGGCACCACCAGCAGCAGGCACAACCAGAGGCCGCCGAGGCGAAGTTCGATTCCTGCCGGTGCGAGATTGGCGTCCCAGATCCTGTAGCCGAGCGCGAGTGCGGTGACCATGGCGGCGTAGACGGCAACCGAGATCAGGCCCCCCGTCAATAGGTGGCGCGTCAGCAAGGCGCCGAGCGCCAAGCTGGAACCCCCCACGGTGACCATGGCGGCCAGGCCCGCCAAGGCCATCACCATTTGAAGGACCGTCATGTCGAGGCGCCGGAAAGCCAGGGGTGCGCTCACCAGCAGCGCCCAGGGCAGCGCGATCCCCAGTCCGGCCACGACCAGCTTCGACACGAACTGCTGGACCGCCGAGATGGGACGGGTCCTCCAGAAGCCGTCGGTGTCGAGGGGGGAGTCCTCTTGGAAGAGGTGGGCGATCACCAGCCCGGGCAGGAACACGCTGAGTCCGTGCTGGACCTGGCCGAGATCCTGCGGGTCCGGGTACAGCAGCAGCAGCCAGGCGCCCCCCGCCGTCAGCCAGGACAGCGCCGCCCACCGCTGGATGCCCCGCCAGTCCTTCCAGATCAAGTGACGCAAGCGAGTCCACCGTTCACGCATGGGCGAAGCTCCTTTCCTGGAAAGCGCGTACCAGGGCCACGAAGATCTCCCGCAACGACAGGGGCCCGATCTCCACCTGCCCCCCTGCGAAGCGGCGCCGCAGCTCGGCCTCCACCTCCGCCGAGAACTGGGTGTGCACGAAGCGCAGGACGTTGCCCTCCGACGAGACCTCGATGGCGGCGGGCTCCTGAAAACCCGGCGGGACGGGCGTGGGAAGGCTGACGTGGACGCGGCGGAAGCGGGCCTGCAGCGCCTCGACGCTCTCGTGGAGCTGGAGCTGGCCGGAGTCGATGAGCGCCACGTCGTCGGCCAGGCGCTCGACCTCGTCCACGTCGTGGGTGGAGAAGAAGATCGACCATCGGTGCTGGCCGGTCACCTCCAGAACTCCGGCCAGCAGCTCGTCGCGCGAGAGCGGGTCCAGGCCGCTGAAGGGCTCGTCCAGGATCAGCAACGTCGGCCGATAGGCGAGGGCGGCGACCAGGGCCAGCTTCATGCGCTCGCCCCGCGAGCAATGGGAGATCCGGCGACCGAGCGGCACGAACAGGCGGCGGACCAGGAGCGATTCGAAGTCTCGGTCCCAGGTCGGATAGAGCGGCCGCACGAATGCCAGCAGCTCGGTCCCGGTCATCCAGCCGTAGAGTCGCTGGCTCTCGGCCACGTAGCCGAGGCGCTGCCAGTCCGCTGGCTTGAGGGCCGCGGAAGCCACCCCCAGGACCCGGGACTCGCCGCGCTGGGGCGAGAGCAGGCCGGCCAGGAGCTTGATGGTGGTGGTCTTGCCCGCCCCGTTGCGGCCGAGGAAGGCCAGCGCCTTCCCGGGCGGGACCACGATGCTGAGATCTCGCACGGCTTCCACGGCACCGAACGTGCGGGTCAGCCCGCGGGTCTCGATCACGTTTTCCATGCTCATTCGCCTTTCAAACGCTCCCAGGTGGCCAGGAGCGCCTTGCGCAGGTCGCCCTCGGAGAGGCCCAGCCGGCTGGCCTCCACCACGATCCTCTCCAGCAAGGGAGCCAGCTCGCGCACCCCGTCGCCTTTGGACGGGATCTCGCCCTCGGCCACGAAGCAACCCTGGCCGCTGTGCACCTCGAGCACGCTCTGGCTGGTCAGCTCGGCCACGGCCTTCTGGACGGTGTTCGGGTTCACGCTGAGCGCCTGGCTCAAAGCGCGCACGGACGGGAAGCGGTCGCCCGGCTGCAGGCTGCCCCTGGCCACCGCCCGCTTCACCGCGTAGACGATCTGCTCGTAGATGGGTCGTCCGGGCCGGATCTCGATCGGGAAAGGAAGGGCCACGGGCCATGTCCCTCGTGTACTAGGTCACGTAATACACCGTACGCCAACGCCCTGTCAAGCCGACGCGCGGCGCCCGTGTCCGCTCTCCTCGTGCACCTGACGGAGCTCGAGTCGCGACGTCTGCACCCTCGCCGAGGGCTACGGCTTGGTATTCAGCTATTGCGTGGAGCTCAGCGGAGCTCGAGGGTGCGTACGTGATTTGCGTAGGTGCGCGCAGTGGCCCTGACTCGGCGCCACGGTATCCGTTGCGCGAGCGCGCCGCGGCGGCCGCTGAGTTATCGTTGCGCCATGGCCCTCCCCGCCGATCGCCGTCGAGCGTTCCAGCAGCTCCACCAGTCCCGCTGCTTCGTGATCCCGAACCCGTGGGACGTGGGCAGCGCCCGGCTGCTCGAGCAGCTGGGCTTCAAGGCGCTCGCGAGCACCAGCTCCGGCTTCGCCTGGTCGCTGGGCCGTCAGGACAATCACGTGACGCTCGAGCAGGCGCTCGCGCACCTGCGCGCGCTGGCCACCGCCGTCGAAGTGCCGGTGAGCGCGGACTTCGAGGGCGGCTTCGCCCTCGAGCCCGACGAGGTGCGAGCGAACGTCACGCGCGCGCTCGAGACCGGGATCGCGGGGCTCTCAGTGGAGGACTCGAAGAAGGACGGCTCGCGCGGGCTGCTCGACTTCGGCCTTTCGATCGAACGCGTCCGTGCGGCGAAGACCGCCTTCGACGCGAGCGGCGGCGGCGTGCTGACCGCGCGCTCCGAAGGCTTCGTCGCCGGTCAGCCGGATCTCGGCGAGACGATTCGGCGCCTGACCGCCTATGCCGACGCCGGCGCCGACTGCCTGTTCGCGCCCGGACTGCGCAGCAAGCCCGACATCGCCGCGATCGTGCAGGCCGTCGCGCCGAAGCCGGTGAACGTGCTCGTCAGCAGCGACTTCACGAACGTCGCCGAGATGACGGAACTCGGCGTGCGCAGGATTAGCGTGGGCGGCGCGCTCGCGCGCGCGGCCTGGTCCGGTTTCTTCGCCGCTGCCAGGGAGATCGCGGAGAAGGGCACGTTCACCGAGCTCGCGAGCGCGGTCCCGGGCGCCGAGCTCGACGGCAAGTTCGCCTGACGGGCGCCGGCGATCAGGCGCGCGGTGCGTCGGGGGCACACAGTCGGTATAGCTGATCCGCGCGTGGCGCCCGTGTCCGGCCGCCCACGGGTGT
>Ga0114129_10012898_pt1 | contig 11893 bp, 9 predicted proteins | sample RhiMetdeltSRZDD1_FD_80071 | JGI IMG/M metagenome (GOLD analysis project Ga0114129, IMG submission 80071) | Populus rhizosphere microbial communities from Tennessee, USA - Rhizosphere MetaG P. deltoides SRZDD1 (version 2) (version 2) | ecosystem: Host-associated > Plants > Roots > Rhizosphere >... | reverse complement strand
TCTCGCTCCATCCGCGCAGCCCGAACCCGGGCCTCGGCAGCGGCGGCAGACCGAGGATCGCGCGCGTCAGCCGGATCAGGTCCTCCTCGCGCGCGTCGCGCGCAAATGCCCGGATCCAGGCGGAGCGCTCCGCGAGCTTCTTTTCGAGCGAGGCGACCCTCGCTTCCAGCCGCGCGATCGTCAGGCGGTCGGGCGCGTCCATCACCAGGCGCGGCCCACGAGGCGCCGAAGGAACTGGACCGCCCTCCACGCGAACGAACGCTCCACCGCGCGGTGATAGGTGGCGTACCGCTCGATCTGGATCCGAAGCTCTCTTTCGGTCTGACCGACGAACTCGAGCGCCTCGCGCATCTCTTCCAGGCTTTCGAGAAGCCGGCGCTCCCGGGTCAGGCTCTCCTTCAGGCGCAGGGTCAGGTCGAGGACCTCCGCCTCGGCCTCGCCCTGGCGGCGCGCCGCGGCCAGGCTCCGTCCGTCGTCCGCGGACGTCTCGGCGGAAACGACTCGGTCGGTCCGGCGGCTCTCGGCGTGCGGAGCGAGCGCTCCGCGAGGCTTTTCCGTGCCGAGATCCCGCCCGGTGCTCACGAGTCTAGGGAATCCGAAGGTTGACCGGGCCCGAGTTCAGCTGAACCGATTCGCCGCGCGCGTTCCATCCGCGCGCCGTCAGCCGATAGGACCCGGGCTTCACGTTCTTGAGGTCGACGTGAGCCTTCCAGCCTGCTTTCGAATAGTCGCTGCGCTTCATGGCCTGCGCGACGTCGGGCCGGACGATCCCCGTGGTGGCGGTTCCGACGACCTTGTCGTTCAGAAGGATCTCGATTCGCGAGATGGGAGCGCCGGACCGCGAGTCCGCGGCCCACCCGGCGACGTCGACGAAACCCGGACCTTGTTTCACGGCGTCCACCCAACCGATCACGGTGACGACGGGCGCCGCGGGGGCCTTTGCGGCCGGGCGCGACGCGGGAGCGGCGGACAGAACGGCGGGACCCACGCAAAAGAGAAACGCAACAACCGGCCGAAACCGCTTGAATTTCATCATGCCCTTTCGGATCGGAATCTCCGAGAAATTACCACCTCGGCTGGACTCCCGCAAATCGGCGGCGAGCTACCGGAAGATGCTTTTGAGTCCGTCGGCCATCCATCGCAGCGGTGCCGTCAGTCTCCAGATGGTGGACCGCCGCAGGGCCTGGAGCTCTCGCACGAGCGCCGACGCCCGGCTCTCGGCCTCCTGCCGCAGCGCCTCCTCGTTATTGGCGCGGGTGCGCATCGCAATGAACCGGTCTTCGAGGTCTCGCGCGAGCGCGTCGAGTCGACGCCGCTCTTCTTCCATGGCCGTTCTCTGACCCTCGAAGCCGGCCCGCAGGCTCTCGAGGTTGGCGACGTGGCGCTCGCGGTCGACCTTCTCGCTCTGGAGCGCCGCGATGTGGCGGTCCTTGTCGTCGCGGACCGCCTCGAGATGGTCGATGTGCTTCGCGAGCGTCTCGCGATCGCTCTCCAGTCCGGAGGCGTGTCGCTCGAGCGCCGCGAGCGTCGCCTCGAGGCTCGCCGTGTGGCGCGACTGCTCCGATCTCATTTCGTCCAGGCGGGCGATGTGCCGATCCTTCTCCGCCCGGACGTCCTCCAGGTGGGCGATGTGGCGTGCCAGAGTCTGACGGTCCCCTTCGAGGCCGGTCGCGTGCCGCTGGAGGTCCGCGGCGTTGCTCTCCAGGTTCGCGACGTGACGCTCGCGCTCGATCAGGTGTTGCATGAGCTTCTCGCGATCCCTCGCGAGGTTGGCCGCGTGTTTCTCCGCCTCGTGCTTGCCGGCCTGGAGACCGGCAACCTCGAGCCGGCGGGCATCGAGCTCCGCAGAGAGGTCGCGAACCCGCTCCTCCGCGCTGCGCGCGGCCTCGTTTTCGAGCAACAGGGAGAGCCGCACGCGGTCCCCGTCGTAGGAATGGAGGTTGTCCGGATTTCCCACGAAGGAATGCCCGGAATCCGGAATGTCGTCGTACTGCACGTGCCACCCCTTCGCGCGTTCTCTTTCGAGAAAGCGCTTCTTGCGCTCGTCGAAGATCTTCCGCTCCCCGTGCTCCTGGCTCCGGACGGGATAGTGCCGAAGTAGAAAACGGATGGGAAAGACGCGACGCCCGGGAAACTGGACTTCGTGACCGCCGGAGGCGGCCAGAGAAACCGGATCCTTCTGCGCCTTCCAGCAGTTCAACCGCACGCGGTCGTGGAGGATCGGTTCCTCCCACCGGGTGATCTGGTCCTTCGGGTCGGCTCCCGGCGCGAAGCCGTCGTCGACCGGGCGGAAGTTCAGGACCCGGAAGTCGATGCAGTTGTACCCGAGACGGTCGACCCATCGAACGGCGTCCGCAAGCCGCATTCCGGGCCAGGGCGGCTCGCGGAACTCGTCCGCGTCGTTGTGGATGTACCAGTCCGCGCCGAGCTCCCGCGCGATCTCCTCCTTGCGCCGCAGGATGCCCTCCCAGTCGAAACCGGAAGGAGCGCCGGCCGGCTCCTCCTTCGGAAAGGTTTCGACGTCGAGAAGTCCCTTGCCGAGCCACCGGCGAGCCTCCGCCACCGTGCCGTCCGTCGAGCGGTTGTCGATCAGGTAACTCTCGACGCCGTTCTCGGCCAGGTGCTCGATGAGCGGCGAAATGATGTCGGACTCGTTGTACGCCGCGATGATCGCGACGACTCGGAAGGCTTCCCCGGCCGCCTCCTTCTCCCGGGCCGCTTTCGGCGCGCTTGCACCTTTCGTCTTCCGGGCGGGCGGGGCCGTCGTCCCGTTCAAGGCGAATTCGCGGCGGAACGGATGGAACGCCCTCCGTCCGCGCGGGCGCGCGAGCTCCAGGCGAATCAGCCGCTCGTCGATGTCGTCGCTCGCCGCATTGAAGAACCGCTCCTCCAGAGTATCGAACCAGCGCGGATAGAACCCCGTGTCGGACGCGTCGAACCCCAGGATCGACGCGAACAGGGGGAGACGGATTTCGTCGTGCCCGAGCTCCGGGACGTCTGCGCGGGCGTAAGCGTCGAGAAACTTCCGCGGCAGGCAGTAACCCGGGCCCAGGCACGCACGAAACGGCGCCTCGTAACCGAACCGGTGCCGCACGAGGTCCTTCAGCTGAACCAACTCGCTCCGATGCGGCTCGTTCTGCGTCCAGTGCCAGCGGTCGGCGATCGCGTCGACCGTCGTGATCCCGGAGAGCCCGAGCGATTCGCCGGGAACGCCGCGATACAGCACGGAGAGCGGGGCGAGCAGGAGAAGGTCCCACTGGACGGAGTGAACGACGTCGAACTCGAGCTCTGCGCCGGCGTCGCGATACCACGAACGGACGGCGAGGTCGGTGTTCTTCCACTTCCACTCGCGATCGGGATGGCGGAGGAGGTACAGGGAGTCCAGCTCCGCTCCGAGGGCGTGCCGCGCCTCTTCGAGCTTCTCGGGGTCGCCGCCGAAGAGCCCGTGGATCTCGAGCCCCGGGTTCAACGTCCGGAGCAGCCGCGCACGATTCCGGCAGATCTCCCAGTCCTTGTGGAACTGTAGCAGAGCGATCCGCTTCATCGGGAAACGGTAACGGCCGCTGCCGCCGCTGCGCGCTCGGTTTGCAGCCTCTCGAGTTCGCCGACGTATCTCGACACGCTCGTCAAAATCTCGGCGGTGTAACGGCGCCCGAGCCGTTCGTCCATCGTGAGGAGAAACCCGATCACCGCCTCGACCTGGGCGATCGGATCGAGCCCCGACCACAGGCCGCGGCCGTGGCTCCGATAGGTGCCCATCGCCTCCGGCAGGTATCCGATCCGGCCGCGGTCGGCGAAGAGGAGATAGAGCGGCCAGTCCTCCCATCGCGACGTCACGTACCAGTCCGGGATCTCCCGGACCGCGCCCTTTCGCAGCATCGCCGAGCACGTCGCGATGAAGTTGGACTCGAAGAGCGCTTCGATCGACGCGAACGCCGGTTGGCCCGGCCGCGTGTAGTTCGTCTCGCAGAGAGTCCCGTCGGGGAGAAGAACTTCCGTCTGGTGAAAGCCGATCGTGCAGTCGGGATGTGCGTCGAGAAAGTCCGCCTGCTTCTGGAGCTTCTCGGGACTCGTCCAGAAGTCGTCGCCGTCGAGCAGCGCCACGTACTCGCCGCGGCACGATTCGAACGTGCTCAGGAAATTCCGCAGAAGGCCGCGGTTCTCGTCGTGGAAGTTCGGACGAATCGTCTCCGGAAAGCGCCTGGCGTAGCTTTCGACGATCTCGCGGGTTCCGTCGGTGGAATTGTCCTCTCCGATCCGGACCTCGAAGGGAAAGGACGTCTTCTGGGCGAGAACGCTTTCGATTGCCTGAGCGACGTACTCCCGGTGGTTGTACGTGATCAGGCAGACGCTGACCTTCATGCTCTGCGGGGCGCCCCGGCGCCCGAGGCACTGACGGTCGGTCGTTTTTGCAGAAACGTCGTCGAGCCGACGTGCTCAACATTGCCGTACTCGGGCGTGCGGACGAGAGCCTCGGCCAGCCGCGCGTGACCGTCGTGCGTCTCCCGCCGATAACCCGGCCGGGAATTGTGAAGGACGAGGACCGCTCCCGGGAGCAGGAACGGGGACCAGGCGTCATAGGCCGCCTGCACGCCTTCCATCGACTGATCGCCGTCCAGAAAGAGCAGGTCGACGCGAGACTCCCAGCTCCGCGCCACTTCCGCCGCACGTCCCTGATGGATCTCGACCCAGCGCCGGATCCCGGCGCGGGAAAGATTTCGCTCGAATCGGCTCCGAAGCGTTGCGGGGCGCGGCCCGACGATTTCTTCGTAAACCGGGACCGAGAAAGAGTCTCCCGAGACGTCGAAGGGATCGACACTGTGAACCTTGCCCGATCCGCGAAGCTTTCGAGCGCCCGCGAGCAGGATCGTCGAGCACCCCAGAAAGGATCCGATTTCGACGATCGTCGCGTTCTCCCCGAGTTCGTAAGCGACTTGCGCCAGCCGGGCCGCTTCCTCGCCGCGCGTCCATCCCGTCACTCGCCGCGATTGCCACATCGTCCACCCGAGGCGACCCATGCGGATGAGGTCGGACCGGAGATGCATCGGAAGCATCCATACGGGATCCGGGGCGCCGTAGAGCTCGCGCTGGGCTGTCGAACGACCCGGAGGACCGGCGCGCCTCATCACGTGCGTGTCCCTTCAACGAGCCCCTGAGGCAGCGCGACCGACTCCCCCACTGACCAGCGGTGATAGAGCTCGGTCACCGACACCGCATCGCCGTCCCTCACGAGGCGCCCCTCGTGGATCCACACCGCCCGCCGGCAGTTCTCTCGCACCTGCGTCAGCGCGTGCGAAACGAACAGGACGGTCTTGCCGGCCTTCCGGAACTCTTCGATGCGCTGGTGACACTTCAGCTGGAAGCCCTCGTCGCCGACGGCGAGAGCCTCGTCGACGAGAAGGATCTCCGGATCGACGTCCGTGGCGACCGAGAAAGCGAGTCGCGCCGCCATGCCCGTCGAATAGGTCCGGATCGGGGCGTCGATGAACTCCTCGAGCTCGGCCCACTCGACGATCCGCGGCGTGCGCCGTCGCATCTCCGCGCGGGAAAAGCCGAGGAGCGTCCCCTGCAGCATGATGTTCTCGCGACCGGTCAGCTCGCTGTGAAAACCGAGACCCAGCTCGAGCAGCGGCGCGACTTTGCCGATGACCACGACGCGGCCGACGGAAGGAGGCATGACGCGGGCGATCAGCCGGAAGAGGGTGCTCTTTCCGGCGCCGTTTCTCCCCACGACCCCGACGGTCTCGCCGGCGTCGACCTCGAGGCTCACGTCGCGGAGGGCCTCGAACTCGTCGAAGAACAGCCGTCGCTTCATCTTTCGAATGGCGTATTCCTTGAGGGAACCGATCCGCTCCCTCGGAATGCGGTATCGAACGGAAACCCGATCGACCGAGATGGCGGGGGGCATTGCTAGCTCAAGAACGCGAACCGCTCGGCGCGGTTCGAGAAGTAGATCCAGCCGCTCACGAAGACGACGAGCGAAATCGCGGTCGACACCGCCACGAGGCCGGGAGACGGGAGGACGCCGTCGTAGATCGGCTTGCGGAACGTCTGAATGAGGTAGTAGAGCGGATTCAACCAGAGCGCGAAGCGGAACTTCGCCGGAACGATCGCCGGGTGGTACACGATCGGCGTCAGAAAGAACCACGTCTGCACGATGACCAGGTACATCTCGCGGATGTCCGAGAAGCGGGACGCGAACGTGAATAGCCAGAACCCCATCCCGGCGGCGAAGAGCGTCTCGATCGCGACGGCGACGGGAACGAACGCCCAAGTCGGGTGGATCGGAAAGCCCGTCACGAGCAGGATCAGGACGAGCGGCACGATCGAGAGGGCCAGATTCACGAGTCCCACTCCGACGGCCGAGGCCACGAAGACCGAGCGGGGAATGTAGATCCGCTTCGCGATTTCGTTCGAGTCCTGAGTCTGCGCGGCGGCCGATGAGGTGCTCTGGGAGAAGAACGCCCAGAAGATCGCGCCGGCCATGAAGAACACGGGATAGTTGGTGATCTGCTGCTTCAGGATCGTCGAAAAGACGAGCGTCAACGCGACCATGTTCAGGAGCGGCGCGAGCATCGTCCATACGATCCCCAGCACCGAACGCTTGTAGCGGACCTTGATGTCCCGAATGATCAGCTCGTGGACGAGCCCGCGATATTTCCAAAGCGCGCGGGCTTCCTCGAACGCCCGCGAACGGTGCTCGGTCGAGTCGTAGACGACGCGGGTCCGGCCGACCGCGGCGGGCGAGGTTGCGCTCAAGCCGGCCCTTCCGCCGGTTGTGCAGGCATCGGCCGATTTTATCCGACGGTCTGCGGCGCCGCACCCTTCACGGAGCCCGCCGACGAGACCGACTCGATGGCCGCACGCGCGCGCTCGGACCAGTCGTTCTCGCGGGCTCGCTCGAGGGCGCGCCGGCGAAACTCCTCGGAGCGGCGGGAGCCGCGCGCGCGGTCGAGCAGGTCCGCGAAACCGGTCGCCGAAGACGCGACCTCGACCTCCGGCACGAGCTCGCACTCCGCGATCGGGGTCGCGAGGACGGGCAGGCCGGCGGCGAGGTACTCGTACATCTTGATTGGAGAGGCGTTCGCGCCTTCGGGCCCGACCCGGAACGGAATCAGGCCCGCGTCGAACGTCGAGAGAATCGAAGGAATCGTCGGGTAGGGCCGCGGACCGAGCAGGTGCAGATTCGCCGGGCGCGCCGTATCGAAACGGTCGAACGATTCGTCGAGGGCCTCGCCGACGACGAAGAAGTCCCAGTCGGGCCGGAGAACGGCCAGGGCCGCGAGCAGGTCCGAATCGACCCACCGGGCGAGGGCCCCGACGTAGCCGGCGGCCGGACGGCCGCGGGAACGCGCGATCTCTTCCGGAATCACGTTCGGGTCGGGCTCCGACGCGAAACGCGCGAACTCGACGCCGTTCGGGAGGTAGACGGCGTCCTCCCGCTGCCGGCGCACGGCCTCGAGGAGCGGTCGGGACACGGCGAAGACGGAGCTCGCCCGATCGAGCGCGCGCTCGTGGTTGCGCCGGAGGGTGCGCTCGGGGTGTGGGAACACGTCGAAGTGATCGATGACGTCGTACACGAGGCGCGCGTTCTCGAGCCGCGCCCTCTCGGGCACGTTGTAGGCAAACGACCAGAGAACCCGGTTCGGAAGACGGCTCGGAGTCCGCCCCCGGCAGATCCAGAGGTTCGCGCTCTCCGCGCGGAGATCCGGCGGCGTTTCCGCCGCCGCGTCCGACTCTTCCTCGAAGATCACGGGAAAGCCGAGGCCCGCGAAGGCACGGGCCAGGTGGTGGGGCCGCTGGACGAGCGTTACGTCCCAGCCGATCGTCGGCGGAAATACGAACAGGACGCCCTGCTCCACCGCCCGACCCTCGATCTCGTCGAACGACGGCGGCTCCGCGGTCGCTCGCGGTACCGCGCTCCACTTCTCCTGGAATCGGCGCCGGTTCTCGCGGTGGATTCGCAGGTACTCCTCTCGAGGGAGGGCGCGAAAGCTCCCGCGACCGGCGTGATGGACGAAGGAGTCGCGCGCGACCGCAAGCGAAAGCCCCTCGGCGCCCAGTCGAAGCGCGTAGTCGTCGTCCTCGAACATCCCGATCTCGAACCGTTCGTCGAGCGGCCCGATCCGCTCGAACGTCTCCCGGCGCAAAACGGTGCAGAACATCGCGAGCATCGGGATCGGGTCCGCGCGACCGGCATTTGCTCGTGTGTACTGTCGCGCCCACGGGTCGAGGTGTCGGAGCTCCCGGTATCCGACCTCCACGCGCGCCTCGTTCGCGACCTCGTTCGTGGACGGACCGACCATCCCGAGGGCCGGGTCGCGCTCGAGGTGTCGAACGAGCGCCGAAAGCCAGCCGCGGGTGACGATCGTGTCGTTGTTCATGAGGCAGAGATAGTCGCCGTGGGAGGCCGCCGCGGCGGCATTGATCCCCGCCGCGAATCCGCGGTTCTCCGGCAGCATCACCGCCCGGAGAGTCCCGCGGCGCTCTTCGTCTCCGAGCCATTCGCGGGTCGCGTCGGTCGAAGCGCTGTCGGCGACGACGACCTCGAACCGCGGCCAGTCCGTCCGCCGGTCGAGCGACTCGAGACAGAGGCGGGTCCAGCCGAGGCCGTCGTACGTCACGATCAGGATCGAGACGAGCGGCCAGAGGCGCTCGAGAAGCCGGGAGAGCTCCTCCGCACGTGCGTCCCACGTGTTCTCCCGGGCAAACGCCCGGCGGCGCGCGATCTCGGCCGGTCCGGCCGCCGCCGCGCTCGCGACCTGGCGGACGAGCTCCTCGGCAGTGTCGGCGAACCGGACGAGGTCGCGCCCGACGAGATCCGCGAGGGCGCGCATCGGGGTCGCCACGACGCCGCGGCCGGCGGCGAGCGCCTCGTAGAGCTTGACCGGGTCGGTGGCGTGCGTCAGCGGCGAGAGCCGGAACGGAATGATCTCGACGTCGAACTTTGAGCGGATCGCCGGCATCTCGGTGTAGGGCCGCTCGCCGAGGAAGACGATGTTCTCGGGAAAGCGGGACGGCGCGGGACGCCGTCCCTCGAGGCCGCCGACGATCTCGAAGCGCCAGTTCGGACGGAGGCGCGCCGCCGCTGCGAGGAGGTCGAAGTCGAACCAGTCGTCGACCGCGCCCGCGTACCCGACGGTCAGGCGGCCGGCCTGCGGCGCCGGATCGGGAAGCGCTCCGAAGGGCTCGGCGTCCGCGGCGTTGGGAAGGTGACGGGCGTCCGGCCGGATCCTTCGCAGCCGTTCGAGCAGCGGCTCGGACGTCGCGGTCACGAGGTCGGCGCCAGCGAGGATCTCGTCTTCCGCGGCGGAGAGGAGGGCGGGGCGGTTCGCGGGAAACGCGGCGTGCTCGTCCAGGCAGTCGTAGACGACCTTCCAGCCGAACCGCGCGGCGAGCTTCGCGGCGAGCGGCGCCCAGAAGGGACTCTGGACGAGGAGGGCGGTCTCGTGGAGCTCGAATCGGTCGCGCGCCCGCGCGAGCGACTCGAAAGCGCGATCGAGTGCCGTCCCCTGGAGCTCCCGGTCCGCCGGATCCTCTCGCCGGACGCCTTCGATCGGAAGCAGCGTGACACCCCGGGCGACGGCGGTCGCTTCGCGCGGTTCCCCTTCCCCCGCGAGCGAGCCGTAGAACACCCTTCGACCCCGCCGGGCGAGCGCATCCGCCAGCTGCTGGGGCCGCTGGCGGCGGTAGGACCACGCGATTACCGGGAGGATGACGACGTCGGGCCGGCCCGGCCGCGCCTCGCCGGGATCGAACTCGAACCGCGGTATGTCGAGCGGAGGTTTCCGGATGCCGAACAATCTCTCGGGGGCGAATCGCCGGCGCACCGCGCGACGCCACGACAGCGGCACGAGGCGCCGTCCGAAGGCGTAGAGACGTCCGCGGAGCCCTTTCTCCCAGTCGGGTTTCACGGCCGCGCGCCGCACCGGGCGAGAAGAAGATCGAGCCGCTCCGCGAGGCGGCGGCCGGAGACCGGCAGACCGTAGTCCGCCTCGATTCGGCGCCGCGCGGCCTCCCCCCGGCGCGCGGATTCCGCGCGATTGCCGACGACCTCGGCGAGGATCCTCGCCGCCTGCGCCTCGTCGGGCTCCGCCCACCGGGTCCCCGCCGGATAGGGACCGAGTGCGTGCTCGAGGACCGCCGTCCGCCACTCGACCGGGTACCCCGTCGTCTCGTCGAGGAAATCGGAGCATCCGGAGTACGCGGTCGCGACGACCGGCTTCCCGAGCGCCATCGCCTCGGCGATCGGCAACCCGAAGCCTTCGGAGCGATGGAGCGAGAGGTACGCGTCGCAGTGGGCGAGGAGGCGTTCGATCTCGCCTCGCCCGGCGGGCGACATGTCGATCTCGACTCTCGCTGTGCCGGCGGCGGCCCGGAGCGCGGCGACGAGCCCCGGCGCCTTGTCGGCATTCGCAACCTTCACCGTGAGCGAGACGGAACGATCGCCGGAAAACGCCCGCGCGAACGCCCGGACCGCACCGAGCGGATTCTTCCGTTCCGGAACGCTCTCGGCGTCGGAGACGGTCAGGAACCGGAAAGGCTCCGTCTCCGTCCGGGGCGAGCCGTTCGGCGGCGCCGGAAGAGGATCGAGGACGACGGGCGGCGGCACGAGGGCGACCTCGATCTCCGACGCCTTGCCGATCGCCGCCCGGCAGAACTCGGAGGCCACCCAGATCTCGTCGAAGTAGGCGAATCGGTCACGCCAGCTTTCCGGAAAATCCTCCGTCTCCCAGTACCAGTAGCCGACGTTGGCGCGACCGCGGTGGATCTCCGGCCCGCAGAGCTCGACGACCGAGGCGGCGCCTTCCGCGTTCACGTGGAAGAGGTTCAGCGCGTAAGGGGCGGACGCTTTTCGTCCCGACTCCAGAGCGGCCGCGTCGATCTTCGCGACCGGAATCCCCGCCCACTCCGCCGCACGCGCCAGGGAACGCAGGGACTGGCCGATACCGGTCGGCGAGTCGAACCACCCGACGAGATTGATTCCGCGCGGAAGGGCGGGATCGACGCGGGCAGGGCGCCGCGGCGCGCCCGGCTCGATCCCGAAGTCGCGGAGGAGAGCGTACCGGTGGTAGCTGCGTCGGATCGGCTCCGGCAGGAGCTCGCGGACGAGCCGCCGGACCCCCGCGCTAGCCCGGCTGAACAACGGCCGCGCCGGTCGACGCCGGCTCGAAAGGGTCGTACCGAGAGTCGTCGAGGATCGCCGCGATCCGTTCGGAAGCGCGGCCGTCGCCGTAGGGATTCGAACCGCCGCTCGCGCGGAGGAGGTCGGAGGTGCCGCGGAGCACGCGCTCCGACTCCTCGACGATCCGGTCTTCCTCGGTGCCCACCAGCCGCGCGAGGCCGGCTTCGATCCCCTCGGGCCGTTCGGTTTTCCGCCGCAGCACGAGCACGGGCTTGCCGAACGTGGGGGCTTCCTCCTGGATCCCGCCCGAGTCGGTCAGGACGAGGGTCGACCGGCGCATCAACGCGACGAGCGATCGATAGTCGAGGGGAGACACGAGCTCGACGTTCGGGAGGTCGCGGTATCCGGACATCGCCGCCCGGACGTTCGGGTTGGGATGCACGACGTGCACGAACCGGAATCGCGGGAACGTCCGGGCGAGCCGTCCGACCGCGGAGACGACGGCCGCCAGAGGGGTGCCGAAGCTCTCCCGGCGGTGCGCCGTGACGAGAACGAGATCCTCCGGGGCGACCTCCCCCTGCCGTCCCGCGACCTGGAGGAGGGCGTCGACGACCGTGTTCCCGGTCCGGTGGATCCGATCTTCGGGGACGCCTTCGGCGCGCAGCGCCGAGCGCGCCCGCTCCGTCGGGACGAAGTGAGCGTCCGCGAGAAGGTCCACGACCCGTCGGTTCATCTCCTCCGGAAACGGCTGGTGAAAGTCGCCGGTGC
>Ga0114129_10012897_pt1 | contig 11893 bp, 13 predicted proteins | sample RhiMetdeltSRZDD1_FD_80071 | JGI IMG/M metagenome (GOLD analysis project Ga0114129, IMG submission 80071) | Populus rhizosphere microbial communities from Tennessee, USA - Rhizosphere MetaG P. deltoides SRZDD1 (version 2) (version 2) | ecosystem: Host-associated > Plants > Roots > Rhizosphere >... | reverse complement strand
TCGAGGCGTGGCACAGCTTGGCAACGACCGAAGGGGCGATGGCGGGCTGGTTTCAACGGTCCGGGCACACGGGCCATGCGCTGGAGGCGGCCGGGAACAGCCGATCGATCCTCACGGGGCCCGCCGCTTCGTCCACGAAGGAGCAGCGTCGAGATGTCGCGATCATATCGAGTCGGATTGGCGACCTGTTGAGCGAGGCCGGAGATCTTGCCGGCGCGCTCACGGAGTACGGTCGTTGCGGCGCCATTCTCCGACACCTGGCCGTTGAATACCCTGACGACGACGATGTGCTTGATGAGCTTTCGGTCGTCGAGAACAAGGTGGCTCAGGTCCTTGTGGCCAGCGGAAACAGCGCCGAAGCAATCGCCTTGCAGAGGAAGGTCGTCGCTGACCGCATCCGCCTGTCGGCCCTGGATCCGAGGAATCGTAGACGGCGGGCGAGTCTCTCCATGGCCTACAACAATCTCGGGACGATGCTGTCTCAGCAGGGCGACAGCCAAGGTGCGCTGGACCAGCACCAGCGGGCTCTCGACATTCGGCATCAACTGGTGCGCAGCGATCCTGGTAACGCCGAGTGGCAGCAGCTGCTTGCCGCAAGTCACGTGAACTTGGCGGATGCACTGTGGGGCATGGGCGATCCGGCGGGCGCGCTGCGTGAGCACCAGGCGGCGATCTCGATTCGTCGGGCCCTGGCGAAGGCGCAGCCCGAGAACCTGATGTTCCAACTCGCATTGGCCAGGAGTGAATACTTCATGGCGCCGGTCCTCATGCTCACGGGAGACGCGGAGAATGCGATGGAGAGCTGTTGCCGGGCCGTTGAGCGGCAGCGGCGGCTGCAGGCTCGTGACCCTGGCAACGGAGGGATCGCGAAGCAGATGGCGGAGAGCTATCAGGTGCTTGCCCTCCTCGTCTCGCGGCTCGAGTCGCGTTTGCCGCCCGCGCTCGGAAAGAGACTCGCCGGTGTCTGGAGTCAGGCGCCACCGGCGCTGCGCGACTCGGTAGACCCAGCGGTGTTCTTGGGTATGGTGCCTTCCGGGGGCGATGCCGAATCGGCCGACGATCGGCGGCCGGGGCGCGAGTTCGATGCCGCTACCGAAGCATTCGTGGAGATGTTGAGACAACAGTTGCGGCGGCAGGGGCGCGAGCTCGATGCCACTGGCATTGCCGGAGCATACTACGCGACCGCGCGACGCGACTTCGATGCCGCTACCGAAGCATCCGTGGAGACATTGAGGCAACAGCCTGTGGCGCGACGGCGGCCGTGGTGGAGATTCTGGTAGGACGGTCGGCGCGCCCAACTCAAGTTCATTCGTCCGGATCGGGCTCGCCGCGGAGATAGCGGCCGGCCTTGACGCTCGCGTGTTCGGCGTCGAGCATCGCACGGCGCACCTCGCCGTCGCGCTCTCGCCGCGCCCTCCGGCCCAGGCCTTTCGCCCTGTCGGCGAGCTCCTTCATGCCGAAGGTCCCATAACAGCGGTGGAACGCGTGATCGAAAAGGGCCTGGAGCGCCCAGGCGCCGAGGCTTCGGTTGCGGGGTGCCTGATCGCGAAGCGCGTGGTCCACGATGTTGAGCGCCTCCGTCAAGCCCTGCTCGAATGATCGGTGCCCGCGGGCGAATCCCATGAAGTCCGTGTCGCCGAGGTCGTGGGCGCGCATCGAGACGCGCTGGACGCGCTCTGCGAGATCGTGGTGCTCCGCATAGACGAGGAGCGCGCCGAGCTGACGGTGGAAGGTGAACGAACGGAAGCCGATCCAATACCGCTCCGGTGCCCGGGACGTGCACACGACGAGGGCCGCGCCGTGAACCATCCAGCGCACCGACGGGCGCGACGCCGGTGCAGGAACGTGACGCAGGATGCCGCGAACCAGGTTGGCCTCGAAGGCGCCGGCCCGCGTCACGATGCAGTAGTGCTCGCCGTCGATCTCGTGGAACTCCGGGCTGTCCAGCAGCAGCGGCCAGTGCTGGGGCTCGTCGCCTTCGACGTCGTTCGGGCCGCCGGCCGCGCGGTATTCCGCCTCGCTGCGGGCGGGCATGGTCAGGACCTCTCCGACGGAGATGCGCCGACGGGCCTGAGCACGACCGCATTGCCGACTTCGTGGATCGCGTACCGGACCAGGTCGGGTATGGGCTCGAGGCGTGAGCTCTCGTCGTCCCAGACGTAGTGCCGGCCGGTCACGGCCAAGTGGTCGCCCGACACCAGCTTGAGCCGCAGGGGTTCATCGAGACAACGAGCGTTCCAGTCGATCACCGATCGGCCGCGAGCGTCGAGGATCTGAGAACGCGGGGGCTCGTAGCCATGGCCCAGGCTCGAGATCCAGAGGGCGTGCGTTTTCCAGAAGACCGGTTCCTGGGGGACGGAGGCCGAGCCGAGCCTCTTGCCCTCGCAATAGAGATCATACGGTCCGTCCCAGTGGGTCGTGGTGCCGGTCGCGTCGATGTGCGTGTAGACGGTGCCGGCGGCCCGGGACGAAACGACCGACGCGTAGAGGGACCCGGCCGGGGACAGTGCCAGGCGATGCACCGCGTCGAAGGCCCGACGCCACGGCCTGCCGTCCTTGACCACGCGCACACGTCCTCGCGACTCGGCCGCGTAGGCGATGTGGTCACCTTGCCGCAGGAGCCGCTGGTCGCAGACGCGATCGTACGCGCCGAAGACGTGACCGTTAAGGACGACGAAGTCCTGTCCCAGGCGCTGCGCGATGAACGCGAAATGGCCGGGCCACTCTTGCAGCGTGCTGGCGATCACGGCGTCGAAGGTCGGTGAGACGGCTCGGCCATCGACGACGAGCTCCCTGCGTCCGTCCGCGCCGGAGCCGAACTCGAAATGGGCCACCGGCGCGACAGGTCTTCCTGCTGCGATCATCCTCGACAGTGCCTTGAAAAGCGCGTTCATCGGCGCCACCTCCACCCTCACGAAGGCATTGTGCGGCGTGAGGCCACGCGCCGACCGTGACGGCCACGCCGTCGCCGTCTAATCCGGGACCGTCATTACATGACGCTCGAGCTCGCGGATCGGTGGGGCTTGCGCGGCGATGACCTTCTCCATGGCGTCAGGGACGGTGTACCGCGGGTCTCCAGGACGGCACCGCTAATGTTGGGGGCGAATGAGCGGCCGGGTGCACGACATCGCTGGAGGGCGTCCGCCCGATGTGGGAGGCTACGCCATGCCGTCGCAGCCGCTGCCGTGTGCGAACTTCCGGGACGTGGGAGCCGCGGTGAACGCCATCGCCGGCCGCGCGCTGCTCCGCGAGGGAGCGCTGTTCCGCGGCGGCAAGCTCGAAAGCGTTCAGCGACTGGAGTCGATCGGAAACCCGCGCACGATCCTCAATCTGCGCGAGCATCGGGACGAGGCACGATTTGCCGACCGCAGCTACGTGCACGTGCCTTGTCCCGGAGGTCGTTCGCGTGATCCGTACGACCTGGCCGATTCCGGAGTGCGGCGGTGGGTGCGCAGCGCCGTGGCCGCCCTCGCCGACGAGCGGTACGCACTGCCCCTGCTCGTCCACTGCTTGTCGGGGAAGGATCGCACCGGTGTGGTCATCGGCGCCGCGCTCAGCACATTGGGCGTGCCCGCGGAATGGGTCGTTCGAGAGTACCGGCTCAGCGTCGGAGACCTGGAGGTCGCGCGCTTCATGAAGATGGCGGCCGTCTGGTCGGCGCGGCCGGTTCTTGTGGACGAGCGGCTCGCGGCTCTGAGGCAGCGGTTCGTGCCAGGCTCGGGGCGAAGCTGATGCCGGCCCCGAGCACCGGGTGGCCTTCGGACCTCGTCCGCATCCCGAGCGCGTCGAACCTCGACGTGTGTGCGCGCTGCGAGCACTTCTGGCGGCACGGCACATGGGTCTCGCAGGACCAAGATCATTGCGCACCTATACTCTGGACCCAGGACGCATTCGACCGCCTGTCGTCGCACGATCTGGATCGATACCTCGCGATCGTCGCGTCGGGAGCGTGGTGCTGCTTCTACGAGCCGCTCACGGTCGAGACGGCGGGCCGCTGGAGGGGCCCCGGCGTGTGCTTGAGGGTGCCCATCGTGCCCGAAACGACCGAGTCGCCGGTGATGGGTCAGGTGAGCCAGCAGTTCTGGACGATCGGCTACGGCGGACGTCGTCCGGCGGACTTCGTGGCGCTACTGGCGCGCAAGGGAGTGCGACACATCGTGGACGTCCGACTCCGCCCCGACCGTGCGAGCCTGGGCTGTTACACGTGGAGCAAAGACGCCGCCAAGGGCATTCGACACCTTTTCGAGCAGAACGGCATCGCGTACACGTGGCGGCCGGAGCTCGGCAACCTGTTCGTCGATTTCTCGGACTGGAGAGAACGCTATCTTCGCCTCATGGAGAGGTCCGGGGACTTGCTTCTCGTGCAAATCCTGGAGATCCAGGGAGCCTTCTGTCTTCTGTGTGCCGAGCAGGACGTCCAGGGGTGTCACCGGGAGATCGTGGCCAACGAGCTGGTTCGCCGCGGCTTCACCCTGCAGGCGCACCTCTGATTCGGACGGGACTCTACGAATACAGTCGATAGAACCGAAACGCCTTCGGCCATGCGCGGCGCGGCTTGAACGCGATCGCGACTTCCTTGGGGACGCCGTCCGGGTCGCGCAACGCGGACTCCGTCAGCACGACGTGGTCGTCCACCGACTTCGCGCGGACGAACTCTTCGGCCGTCACCTTGCAGACGCACTTGTAGAAGCGCCCAGCGATCCATTCCCGGGCCTCTTCCGTCGCCTGGAACTCGAGGTACGCCTTGAGCGAGGCGTGCGCCGCCGCCAGCACGGCAAAGCCCGTCGGTATCGAGTCGGGAATGAGGATATACATCTTGAGCGGCCCCGCCGCGCCGTCGGTCATCGTTGTTCCTTGGTTCAATAGTCCGACGTCCAGGTTTCTTCGTTGTCGATGCGCCACGTGCCACAGGTCCAACAAAGATATGCGGTTCGATAGCTCACGAACCCGCCGCCATCGACCACTGAGTCGCGCGCCTGCATTGGGCCTGAGCAGCACGGGCAGGCGGACCGGGGCTGCTCGCGGGGGATACTGGTGAACACCTTTGCGAGGGCACGTACCGCCGTCAACTCCGGGCGTGAGTCGTCCTGGTCCATCGTTCACCGCCTCTCCGCATGGCGCCAGAGCTCCGCCGCCGTATTGCTCCACGAGAAGTTGCGCTCCACGTGCTCGATGCCGGCCCAGATCATCCGCGCGTATCGGCGCGGCTGATCCTGGACGAGGCGGACGGCGTCTTCGAGGGCCAGGCACAACTCGTCGACTATCGACTCGGCGGATCCCACAGCGTCGGACTCTCGGAACAGGATGCCCGTTGGCTCCGCGGAGGCGCTGTGCCAACGGTCCGAACGACGCCGGACGGCGTCGCTGAAGGCCGCGGCGGCGCGATAGCCGGAAACCAATTCCAGGAGGCCACCCGTCCCGCGCGCGATCGACGGCGTGGCCCGCATTGCGAATTCCGTGATCATACCGAAGGGCTCCCATCGCGAGGGCATGAGCGCCCACGTCGCCCCACTGACGAGCGAAGAGTAGCCCGCTTCGAGACGAGTCGGTATCACCAGAACGCGCTCGGGCAGATCTGAGGCAAGGAGCTCGAGGTCTCGCAGGCCGGCGAGGCCCTCCGGCCCAGGGAGGACGGCGAACACGAACGAAGCGTCCAGGCCGCGCGTGAGGGCGCGTCGAGTTGCAGCCGCGGCGATGTCGTAGCCCTTCTGCGGATCGTGCCGACCGGCCATGAGAATCCACGGCAGGTCGCCGCGGAGGCGGCGGCGCTCCCCCCAGAGCCGCGTCGTGGTGTCGCCGGTTTTTCGCAGGCTAAGGAGGAAGTCGGCGCGCTGCTCGTTCTTCCATGTGAGGACCCCTGCGCAGTCGCCGCGCGACGCGGCGTCGACGACCGCCTCCGGCACTGAGCGCGCGACGAATGGCCCGTTGTTCAGGCCGACCAGCCGGCCTCGCAAGAGGGGCTGAAGGTGATCGGCCATGACGTGAGTCTGGAGCGAGTCTTCGACCAGGTCGGCGGCGAACTGGCGAGACACCGTGAATATGGGATGCGCGACGATCTCCGCGCCGAGCGCGCGCTGCAGAACGGTCGCATCGGCGTGGCCGATCGGGCCTCGGCATCGCGCGGGATCGACGCCGGCGTGCACGAGCTCCGCGTCAGTGAGCGGACCGGAGTCCAGGCTGCTGTGGAGGTGGATGAAGGTGTGCCGAAGACGAGTATCGCGCGTCGACGCGACGTACAGCGCCAGTGTAGCCGCCTGCCAGTCGTGAAGGTAAGCGGCGGACCAGAGGCGCGTCGGCAGCACATCCAAGGCCCGCAGGGCCGCCGCGCCGAAGAACAGCGCATCCCGCCGCAGCGTCGATGGGTCGACGTCGTAAGGATGGGCGGCGCCCGCGAAGATGTCCGGGGTTTGCGGCTCGAGGAAGATCCACTGGACGTTGTCGGTCGGGGCCGATCGCCGAAGGACGCGTGTGGGGACGCTCTCGCCGCCAAAGCGCACGGCCACCTGCCCGATCGGCTTGTAGGTCGGAGACTTCCGCGACAGGAGCCGCCGATGGTAAGGCGTCGTGACATACACGGGCTGACGTGAAACTTGCGCCAGTGCCGCAGGCAGGAAGCGGAACACGGCGGCCACTCCGCCCCACGGCGTATCAGGCGATTCGAACGCCGCCATCAGATAGCCGGAAGACGGATCGTGCCTCTCACGTGTCATGCCTACCAAGCATGGGCGCGCGGCCCCGGGCGTGACAATGGCCGAACACGCGCGTCTCCGCTCATGGGAGCGGGGTATTAGGCGCCGAGCCGCGCGGTCACGCCGCCGCCCTCAGCGGTGTCACGCGAACGCTTGTACTGGGCCGAGGCCTTGAACGCACTCGGTCGGGCAGTCGTGCCGCGAGTGCCATGGGGAGAGGTTGCCCGCGTTTGCTGGATACCGGACAATTGTACGGTACAGTGATTGTACGGAAATAGGGGGGCGCATGCCTGTTAGGACCGAGCGGTTGGAAGCCAGGGTCGCACCAGAGGAGGCAGCGACCATACGGCGCGCGGCTGCGCTCGAGAACGTGTCCGCGAGCTCTTTTGTCGTGTCGAGTGCCATGAAACGGGCGGAGGAGGTGATCGCCAGCCGCCAAGCGACGATGGTTACTCCCGATTTCTTCGACCGCCTTCTTCAAAGCCTTGAGAAACCGGGGGTGGTCATCCCTGCTCTAGCCCGGGCGGCGAAACGTGCCCGGAAGCATCGATAAGGATTCGTGCCTCCTCGAGCTTGTCGGCAGGAGCGCCTCGGGCCGAATCACGATCTGAGTGGCTTCCGGTGTGGTCACCAGACGCTCGACGACTGGCTGAAGGATGCCGCGTTGAACGCAGAGCGGATGGGGACGGCCCGGACACGAGTCTGGGTGGATCCGACCGAGGCGGTGATTGCCTATTTCTCGTTAGCGCCGCATGTGGTCGCACGCGACGATGTTGACAAGCGGCTGGGACGCGGCTCACCTCATGCAATCCCATCGATCCTCCTGGCGCGGCTCGCTCTGGACCGAGCTCGGCAGGGGCGAGGTGAAGGCAGTCTGCTACTTGTCGATGCTCTGACGCTCGCGATCGAGGGTATGCGCCATGTCGGAGGTCGCCTGGTTGTGGTCGATGCGATCGACGCGAAGGCCGCCGCGTTCTACCGCAAGCACGGGTTCACCGTGTGCCCCGGGCGGAAGGACCGACTTGTCATGAAGGCCTCGGACGCCGCTATTTCGCTTGGGCTGCCGTGGCCGTAGACGAACGCTTCGGACGGCGGAGGCTCACGAGCTCGTCGACGGCGTGATGAAATCAGCAAGAAACCCATGAGGTGTTCTCGGCCATCGAAGGCGATCTTGTGATGCAGGTATAGCGCATCAAGCTGCGCGATGCCCCGTTCTTGTGTTTCTTTCGGGAATCGAACGCCACGGCGACCGCTGAAGGATGCCGTCGACGTTGATGGCGACGAGTCCGATGGAGCCCGCACGCTCGACTTGCTCCGCGCCCTCTTCGATCCGATCCGGAATCTTCGAGCTACTCACGTTCTTGCACGCGATGGTGACCGTACCTCCGGGCCACGTCGCAATGATGTCCGGCTCGTCCGTAGAGACCTCGAACGCTCCGGCGTGTCGCGCGATCCTTCCCGCCTTCGAGCGCCGTCACCATCTGCGCCAGCGTGGTCTGCGGGGCAAGCTTTTGGCCCGTGGTGGGCGATTGATTCTCTGAGACTCGCCGCGATCCGGGAACTGTTCGGCGTCATCAATGAGCCGGTCGCCAAGCGACCGGCTTCGATTCCGACGCGCTTCCCGACCCATGGCCCAGGATGTCATGTGGCCGCGTCGGCACGGGGCGAGGTCAAGTGCACCGTCGACACGGAGGCGTGCGAGCGAAGAAGGCTGAATCGGCGGCGGATCCGAGAAACATCTCGTCCCGTTCCGCCTGTTCCGTGAACTGAGCCGCGTCTCGTCCCAAAAAAATGGACAAGAAATGGACAAGAACGCCGGATCGCCCGGTGCCTTGTCCTCGTAAGTTGTTGCTGGAGATGGTGGAGCTGAGGGGGATCGAACCCCTGACCTCGTGAATGCCATTCACGCGCGCTCCCAACTGCGCTACAGCCCCACAGGTGAGACGGACATCCTATCAAAAGGATGCGGCGCTCGGCAACTACGGAGAGGAAGACGCCGATGCCACCGAGCGCTCGAACGTGTGGGCGAAGGCGTCGACGTCGCCCTTGTCTTCGGCCACGATCCCGACCGTCACGTCGCCGACGCGTGAGATGCGCACGACATGTTGGCCGGCGACCATCAAGCTCGGGCCGCGCTCGGACAAGGTACGGGGCAACACGAAGAGCGAGACCGCCTTCTTCTCCTCGCCGCGATAGTACAGATGGGCGGCGCGCGAGAAGTCCATGAAGCCGCAGTAGCGGGCGCCGACGATGGCGTAGCCGCCCGCCGCCTCGGGAACCACCGGCATGCGCGTGCCCTGGTCTTCGAACCAGCGCATCACCGTCTCCGCATCCTCCGACCACACCTTGGCCGGGAGCTCCCTCTTGCCGAAGCAGTGCCGGTGGTCGCGCGCCATTTCCCAGCCCACGACCTGCGGCTGCCGGCGGACCCAGACGAAGGCCAGCAAGGCGGCCAGGGCGAGCGGTACCAGGATGCGGCGCAGGCGCACGCGCGTGCCGCGATGCAGCCGCTCGCGGAAGCGCTCCTCGATTCCGGTGGGCAAGGGGGGATGGAGGAGGCCCAGGAGGCGGCGGCGAAGCGCTCGCTCGGCGTCGGCTTGCGCGCGGCACGATTCGCAGGCGGCGAGATGGGCCTCGATCTCGGTGCGCGCGGTGTCGTCGAGGGCGGCGTCCACGTATCCGGTGATCTGCTCGACCGGACAGCTCACGGGCGGGCTCCGAGCTTCTCGCGCAGCAGGGCGCGCCCGCGATGGATGCGCGACATCACGGTGCCGATGGGCACCTCGAGCATCACCGCGATCTCCTGGTAGGTGAAGTCCTCGACGTCGCGGAGAACGACCGCGGTGCGGAACGGCTCCGGCACCGCGCCCAGCGCGCGCTCGATGTCCTCGCCGCCGGAGGCGAGGGCCTCCTGCGCGGCGGGCGGTACGGCGACGGCGGGACCGTCGTCGATGAGCTCGGTCGTGCGCACCGTCCGCTGCTTCTGGCGGAAGGCGTCGGTGCGGGTCCGCTGCAGGATCGTGTGCAGCCAGGCGCGGATGTTGGTGCCGGGCGCGAAGCGTGCGAACCCGCGATAGGCCCGGAGCAGCGTCTCCTGGACGAGGTCCTCGGCGTCGTGGGCGTTCCCGGTCATGCGCAGCGCAGTCCCGTACAGAGACCTCGTGTGAGGAAGCGCCTCGGCCTCGAATCGCTGCCTGAGATCCACGCTGAGCGGCGGCCTTCCCTGTGGAGAAAACGGCGGAGCGGCTTTCCTTATTCCCGGCTGGGAAACGCCATTGTCCCACACACCGCCGACGAGGGACCTGGCCCGGCCACGTTGACTCCGGCCGGAGATGGGTCCAAAATCAACTGTAGTACGTAGTATCTCCTGTTCTTAGGCGTTCAACGGGCCGAGGTCGTTCATGAAGTATCTCACCACCCTCGAAGTCGCCCACGAGCTGAAGGTCAGCAAACAAACGCTCCTCAATTGGCTCTATGCCGGCAAGGTGCCGGAGCCGCCGCGCAACAAGAAGGGCTATCGGCTCTGGAGCCCGTCGCGCGTGAACCTCGTCAAGCGCCTCATCGTCGACGGGCGCCTGCACAAGCGCACGGTCGTCCACAAGGAAAACTCGAACCGTCCGGAGGTCGTCAGCGAGTTCGCCCGCGAGGTGAACCAGTTCCTGCGCGACGCGAAGATCGAGGTCGAGATCTTCCTGAAGGAGCTGGGCCGCCTCAACTCCGGCACGGGCCCGAAGAAGAAGCTGGCCCCCGCGCGCTGAGCGTCACTCCCACGGGATGTCGGGCATGGCCAGGCGCTCGATCGTCTCGCCGTTGCCGAGATGCCGGCGGAAGATCTCGTCGGCGTCTTCGACTGTCACCCCCGCGTACCAGACGTTCTCCGGATAGACCGCCACCGCCACGCCGCGGCTGCAGTGCTTCAGGCAGTTCGTGCGGTTGACGATCACGCGCTCCGCCAGCGGGCTCTCCTTGACCAGGCCCTTCAAGCGATCGAAGACCACCTCTGACCCTTTCTCTCCGCAGGAGCCCTTCGGGTTTCCGGGCGGGCGGGTGTTGAGGCAAACGAGCACGTGACGTTCGGGCTTGGCCATGAGCGGATGCTATCCTCTCTCCTTGTGCCGCGGCCGGACATCGGGCGCGGACAAAGGAGGGTTTCAATGGTACGCGCTTTCTTTCCGGCCGCCGCCGCCGGCCTGGTGCTCGCCGCCGCCGCCGCGCCCGCCGCGGACCTCACCATCGTCTCCAAGGTCACCCACAACGGCCAGTCGCAGACGGCCACGAGCTACCTCAGCAGCGACAAGATGCGGATGGCCCATTCCGTCGACCACGAGGCCATCGTCGACTTCGCCAAGGCGCAGTACACCATCATCGACAACGCCAAGAAGGAGTACTACGTCATCACCAAGCAGGACATGGACGACGCCGCCGCACAGATGAAGGCGATGCAGGAGCAGATGGCCTCGCAGCGGAAGCAGATGGAGGAGCAGATGAAGAACCTCCCGCCCGCCGTGCGCGAGAAGATGAAGGGCATGGGAGGCGCGCTGGCCGCCACCGTGGACGTGAAGAAGGGCGCGGGGCATCGCAAGATCGCCGGCTACGGCTGCGACGAATGGGTGATGACGATCGGCGGCGTCTCCAAGACCGAGAGCTGCCTCTCGACCGAGGTCCCGTTTCCAGTGGCGGCGGAGACCCATTATCGCGACCTGATGGACTCCTTCCGCGCCATGGGGGGCGGCGGGCAGTACCTGAGCGAGCTGCAAGAGAAGACGAAGGACATGAAGGGCTTCGCTTTGTACTCCTCGACGACGGTGTCGGTCCTGGGCAAGACCTCGACCGACACCAGCGAGGTCACGGAGATCAAGAAGGGTGCGCTGCCCGCAGGCGCGTTCGATGTGCCCTCGGGCTACAAGCAGAAGGACTCGCCCATGAAGGCGATGAAGAAGAAGTGAGCCCGACGGGCGCGCCGCGCGCTTTCGGTCCGCTCGTCACCACCGACTGGCTGAGCGACAACCTCGCCGCGCCCGATCTGCGCATCGCCGACGTCCGCTGGTATCTCGACCCGGCGCGGAAGGGCCGCGACGCCTACCGCGCCGGCCACGTTCCCGGCGCCATCTTCCTCGACATCGACGCCGATCTCGCCGCGCCGGGCGGCGCCCGCGGGGGTCCGCTCGGCCGTCACCCGTGGCCTTCGCCGGAGCAGATGGATC
>Ga0114129_10012896_pt1 | contig 11893 bp, 12 predicted proteins | sample RhiMetdeltSRZDD1_FD_80071 | JGI IMG/M metagenome (GOLD analysis project Ga0114129, IMG submission 80071) | Populus rhizosphere microbial communities from Tennessee, USA - Rhizosphere MetaG P. deltoides SRZDD1 (version 2) (version 2) | ecosystem: Host-associated > Plants > Roots > Rhizosphere >... | reverse complement strand
TGAAGAGCTTCTTGCCGATGACGTTCGTCGAGCGCGCTCGGAAAGTGTCGGTGCTGTTGTCGGTCGAAAAGGCGCGCTCGGGCAGATCGAAATCGCCGACGCCGAGGTTCTCGAGCCGCACGTGATTGCGCTGCGCTTCGGCGCGCAGCATTTGAGTCTTCGTCAGCGAATGCTCGAGGCGCGCGGTGACGTTCAGCGTGTCGTTCGGCTTGCGGATCGAATCCGAGAACAGTCCCGACGGCGTGGCGGCCACGATCGTCTTCGTGTCGAACGCATCCACGCCGTCGACCGACAGCGACAGCGACGTGTGCTGCTTCCACAGCGGACCGTTCAGCGCGACGCCGTACCGCTCGTGCCGCTCGTCGCCTTTGGCCGGTGCGAACACGTTTCGCGCGTTCAGCGCCGCGTCGCGAAAGCCGATGTTCGTCGACCCGCGCCATGTGTCGATGCCGGGCCGGGTCGTCACGTCGATCGACATGAACCCCGCTTCGTGCACGTCGGCCGCGAACATGTTGCGGCGGAACCGAATCGACTGAATCTGGCTCTTCGGCGGCAGCTTGCCGCCGCGGAATCCGTTGACGCGCAGCGTGGCGCCCGGTCCGGCCATGTCGCGCAACACCTGCTCCATCTCGTCCGGATCGTCGGGCAGTTCGTCGATCTGCGCCTGGCCGAGCACCGTCGCGAACGCGTCGCTGCGCGGATCGCTCGCCCGCTCGCGCGGATCGCGGCCGACCTCCACGGTCTCAACGAGCTTCGCGATCCTGAGCTTGACCTCGCGCCGGTTGTCGCCGGCACGGATACGCAAGTCGTTGACCTCGTACGGCTCGAAGCCGGGCGACTCCACGTGGATCGCGTAGCGGCCCGGTTCGAGCGCGGCGAACACCGCATCGCCCCGGGCGCCCGTCACATTGTCAATAGGCGTCGCTGTGACGGCTGCGCTCGAGGAGGTGCTCGGTTTCACGGTCACCTGCGCGCCGACGATCACCGCGCCGCTCGGATCGACGACGGTGATGCGCAGGGTTCCAGTGGGCGCGGGCGTCTGCGCCAGCGCAAGCAGCAGCAGAATCGTGTTCACGTTACTTCCCTGAGAACGTGTCCGGCTTGAACGCCGGGTTCACCTTGATCGTTTTGAACGTCCACTCTTCGTTCGGCTTGCCGTCAATCGATCGCGAGATGTGGTGCGGCAGCATCACGCCGTCGACCGACTTGTAGTCGTCGAGGAACATCTGGATGTCGACGATCTGCCGCGGCGGCGGTGTCGGCAGATGCGCCGGGTCAGGCGGTGGGCCTCCGCGCATCGTCTGCATCACCATGCGCGGTGCGGCGCCGCGGTACTGCAGCATCAAGGGACGGTGCGTCGTCTTGTCGAGAAAGATGCGGGCGGCAAAGCTCCCTTGACCTTTTGCGTCGACGACGTACGCCTTCGCTTCGTCTGCCTCCGCTTCGCCGCCGTACGTGAATTCGACGCCCATCGAGGACGGTGACGTCAGGAGAAAGCCGAGCGCGAAGCGCGCGAGCTCCGCGCGCGCATTCCGCAAGGCCTGCCCTTCGGCGTTGTTGTCCCCAGGGCCCGCGGCCGGCGGCGCGACGCGGACGATCATCCCGGGACCGCCGCCGATCGTGCGCGAGTTGCGAAGCACCTGATCGCCGTTGATTCCCTGCAACATCACGATCGTCGCGTCGCCCATCGGATTCATGGTGTCGGTGCGGACCATCTTGTCCGGCAGCTGCAGATCGAGCGTGAGTTCGCCCGACAGCTGCCGATCGCCGGCTTCGCGTTGGAATGTCCCGCTCGCCGAGAGTCCCTGCACCTTCGACAGCTTCGCGTCGCCGCCGAGCGCCGCCCGCGCCTGCGCCAGGATCTCCGCCGCCTTGTTGTCGCCGGCCGCGCGGGCGACATAGCCGCCGAACGTCAACGCCAGTGAAAGCAGATAGATGATCAACCGCTGCATGTTTCCAACCTCCAAAGAGTGACGTCGAGTATGACGACCAGCGGCGCGCGAAGTTGTTATGTCTCGGCAATCGTTTTGTAAGAAATGTAAAGCGCGACTTTGCCTCCAGATTCTTCGCATACACTGCCGTGTATGACGCGCCGTCTGCCGTGGCAGCTGCTGGTTGCCGCGGTGCTCCTCGTGCTGCTCGCCACGCTGGCGACGCTGCAGTACCGCTGGCTCGGCGACGTGAGTCAGGCCGAGCGCGAGCGCATGCGCGTCGGTCTGCGCACGCGGACGTCCGAGCTGACGCAAGACTTCAACCGCGAGCTCACGCGGATCTACGTCGCGTTCCACGTCGACAGCGAAGGTCTCGGCGCCGATCCCGCGTCGACGCTCGCCGACGCGTACGCACAGTGGCAGGCGGCGACGGCGACGCCGGAGCTCGTGCGCGCGATCTACTTCGTCGACGGCCGCGGCGATCAGGTTCAACTTCGCCGCCTCGATCTCGCGCGACGCGTGCTCGAACCGACCACGTGGCCGCCCGAATTGAGCGAGTCGTTCCGTCGCGCGCAGCATGCGCCGCCGATTGCGGGCGTGACGCCGCCGTCGCTCTTGCTCGCTGACGCCATCGACTCCCGAATTCCGGCGTTGTTCGTGACGGTGCCGTTCATGAAGCGGCTCGAGAAAGGGAACCAGGTCCTGTTCACGGCCGATCCGTCGGCGTCCGCTCGCGTGATCGTCGTGGTACTCGATTCGGAGCGGCTGCGCCGTCAGCTCCTCGAGCCGCTGGTCGAGAAACATTTCGGCGATCGCCGCACCGCTGAGTACCTCGTCACCATCGTTCGACGCGACGACCAAGCGACCGTCGTCTACGACTCCGACGAGGGCGCCACGGTCGACGCGGCGAAGGCCGATGTCACGAGCGGCATGTTCGACTTGCGGATGGACGAACTGAATCGGCTGGCGGACGCGCGCGGCAGTTCCCAGTCGGGTCCGGTCGTCGCCGATCAGCGAGTGGCAATCACAATCGTGCGGCGCGCGGACGGTCCGGCGGGAAGACGGGTGCTGATGGGCGGTGGAGATGAAGGCGCGTGGCAGGTGAGAGTCCGTCACCGAAGCGGATCGCTCGACGCGATCGTCGCGCAGTCGCGCCGTCGCAATCTGGCGGTCAGCCTCGGCGTGCTCGGACTGCTCGCCGCCAGCGTCGTCTTGATTCTCGCGGCCGCGCAGCGGCAACAGCGTCTCGCGCGGCAGCAGATGGAGTTCGTCGCCGCCGTCTCGCACGAGTTGCGCACGCCGCTCGCCGTCATCTGTTCCGCCGGAGAAAACCTCGCGGATGGCGTCGTCGCCGAGAATCCACAGGTCAAACGGTACGGCGCGCTGATTCAGTCCGAGGGACGCCGGCTGCGCGACATGGTCGAGCGCGTCCTCGAGTTCGCCGGCATCTCGTCGGGTGCGCCTGTGCGACCGTTCATCGACGTCGACATCCCGCGCGTGATCGAGGCGGCCGTTGGTGCGCTCGCCGCCGACGCGCGCGATCGCGGCGTCACCATTCATCTGCACGCGAACGGATCGCTGCCGTCAGTCCGCGGCGACGCCGACGCGCTGCGCTCGGCCTTGCAGAACATCATCGGCAACGCTGTGAAGTACAGCGGCGCAGGAACCACAGTTGACGTCGGCGCCACCGTCACTGGCCAGACGATGCTGATTCGCGTCGTCGATCGGGGATTGGGGATCGATGCCGACGATCTACGGCACGTCTTCAAGCCGTTCCACCGCGGCCGCCGCGCCGTGGAAGCCCAAATCCGCGGCACCGGCGTCGGCCTCAGCGTCGTCCGTCAGGTCATCGACGCGCATCACGGCGACGTACGCATCGAGAGCCGACCGGGCGAAGGAACCACCGTCACCATCGTGCTCCCTGTGTCAGATCTGCCAACCGCTCACTCAGAAAAGGTGTCCGACACCTCCGACACCTCCGACACCAGGCCGTGACCATTCCCCGCGTGCTCGTCGTCGAGGATGAAGTCGGGCTGCGTGTGACGCTCAGCGATCGCCTCGTCAGCGAGGGCTACGCGGTCGAGACAGCAGACGACGGGGCGGCGGGACTCGAGCGAGCGACGAACGAGCCGTACGATCTCATCGTGCTCGACGTGATGCTGCCGCGGATGAACGGCTTCGATGTCTGCCGCGAAGTGCGCCGCCGCGGCGTGACGACGCCGATTCTGATGCTGACGGCGCGCGGCCAGGTGGTCGACAAAGTCGTCGGCCTGAAGCTCGGCGCCGACGACTACCTTACGAAACCCTTCGAGACGATCGAGCTGATGGCGCGCCTCGAGGCGCTGCTGCGCCGCGTCCCCTCGAGTCCGCAGGCTGGCGGCGACACCTATCGCTTCGGCGACGTCGTCGTCGATTTCCGACGAGCGGAGGTGACGCGGGGCGGCAAGCCGATCGATCTGTCCGCGCGCGAGTTCAAGCTGCTCCGGCATTTCATCGAGCATCGAGGCGCGATGCGGTCGCGCGACGAGTTGCTGTCGCAGGTCTGGGGCTATGACGAAATGCCGCTCACGCGGACCGTCGACGTCCACGTGGCGGGATTGCGCCAGAAGATCGAAAGCAACCCGAAGTCGCCGGAGTACATCGTCACCGTCCACGGTCTCGGGTACAAGTTCACCGGCTGAAGTCGTACTACAGTCGTACTGCAGTCCGACTCATCGAAGTCAGACTACAGTCAGACCTGTTGAAGTCGGACTGCAGTACGACTTCAAGGCGGCGAGCCGGTTGCACAAGGCGTATCTGCATTTCGCGCGATCCCGCGCCAGATGGAGGTGCGTATGAAGATTCTGCCCACCGTGCTCGCGGCGGCCGTGGCAATTTCTCACACATTCCCGTCGAGCTCGAGACTCAAGCGATCCGATCCCGTCGTCGTCACCGCCGTCACCGACGGCGACACGATCAGCGTTGCGAGATTCGGTCGCGTGCGGCTGCTCGGCATCGACGCGCCGGAGATGGGACACGGATTCGATACGCCGGCGCCGTTCGCGCAGGAAGCGCGCGAACGTTTGATCTCGATGGTGTTGCATCGATGGGTGCGCCTCGAGCAGGATGGCGCTGTCTTCGATGTCTACCGCCGCCGGCTCGCGTATGTGTTCCGTGAGGACGGACTCTTCGTCAACGCCGCGCTCGTACGCGACGGTCTGGCGCGCGTGACCGCGCGTGCGCCGCTCGCGCGCCTCGACGAGCTGAGACGCGCGGAAGCCGAAGCGAAAAGCTTCCGGCGCGGGATGTGGGGTCCCCCTTCGCGCCTTCAGCGCTTCGGCGAGACAGGCAGCGCGCCGCGGATTCCGGGGTCGGAGTATACTCGCGCCCCGGCGCAGCATTGAGCATCCCTGTCGAGTACGCATCCCAACGGAAGATCCGGGAGCGCAACAAGCTTTATTACCGCATCAACCACTGGCCGATCTGGATCTTCGTGTTCTTCATCGCGCCCGGGCCGCTCACCTTCGATCTGTTCGAGCGAGGATTCGATGCGCGCATGGCGCTCTGGCTCGGCGCAGTCCTCACCGGCACGGCCGTCGCGGGACTGCGCGGCCGGCTCCCAGGCGTCGAGCCGAAGCCGTACATCATCCGCTTCACAGAGGATCGACCGAATCCGCTGTATCGACGCATCTGCTACACGCTCGCGTGGAGCGAAGTGATCACGTTCGCCGTGCTGAACATCACCGGCCTGGTGGTCGCGATTGCGACCGGAACGTGGCGTCTGAAGGAGATCTACCGCGACGCGTACTTTCCACTCGCTGGATCGATCTGGATACTCGGCGCGCTCGGGCTGTTGCCGCGCGTCAAGGCGTCGACGAAGGGTGAAGGACACGAGCGCCGGTACTTCTATGGATCGGTGTGGGCCGTCTGCTGGGCACAGCCGGCGCTGTGGGTGATGTGGAAGCTGCTGCCGCAGACGCGAGCCGGCGACGCGATCAAGCTGCTGGTGTTCCTCGGCATCCTCGCGCTCGTCGCCAACCTCGCGCGGCTTGGCCGCTTGCCGCGGACCCGTCCGATCGTGCCCGGAGAAATCGCTGTCTCCGACTGATCGTCACACGAGAGGGGCGTCGCTCGTCTTCTGAGTATGCGAATTGGCAACAGACGCTCGGCTAAAGCCTCGCGCTCCATTTCGCTCACGGCTATCGTGCTCGGCCACCTCGTGGTCAACCTGGTGCACGGCGCCGCTCATTCCGGCGCGCACATCCCGATGACGCTCGCCGCCAACCTCTTCATATGGGTCGTCATCCTCGCCGGTCCGCTCGCCGGTTTGTGGCTGATTCGATCGCGTCCCGTCGCCGGTGGATGGATGATCGCCGCGACGATGGCGGGCTCGCTGATCTTCGGCGTCGTGAATCACTTCGTGATCGTCGGCCCCGATCACGTCAGCCTCGTCGCGCCGGAGTGGCGAACGCTGTTCGCCGTCACCGCGGTGCTGCTGGTCTTGTTCGAGATCGCCGGCATCGCGATCGGGGTAATGAGCGCACGGCGTCACGTGACGAGCGATCCGCTTTCGCCGACGTCGTAGTCCTTCTTCGCGACGATCGACTCGATCTCCGACATGATCGCGTCCACTTCGTCCATCGTGTTGTAGAAGTGCGGCGAGATGCGGACGCCGACCGGCGGCCGGTAGTCGACGACAAAGTCGCGCGCTTTGAGCGTCCGCGCGACGAGCGCCGCATCGGGCACGTTGACGGCGACGGTGCCGGCAAGACGCTCGGGGTCGCGCGCCGCCGCGGAGCTGAAGCCGTTCGCGTCGATCCGCGCGAGCAGCCGTGCCGTCAGTGCTCTTGATTTTGCGCGAATGCGATCGATGCCGACGGCGTTGATGATGTCGAGCCCTGCCAGCGCCGCGTAGTACGCGGGAATCGCCGGCGTCCCGTTCATCATGTGGAGCGCATCGTCTCGGAGCGCTTCCTCGTCGATGTCGAACGCGAACGGGTTCGGATGCGACACCCAGCCGGTGAACGCCGGACGCGTCCGCTTCGCGAGGTCCGGCCGCGTGTAGAGAAACGCGTTGCCGGGTCCGCCGCACAGCCATTTCAAGCAGCCGCCGACGGCAAAGTCGACGCCGAGACCATCGACATCGACGGGGATGATTCCCGCGGACTGATAGGTGTCGAGGATGACGGACGCGCCCACCGCGTGCGCCCGCGCGGCAACCGCCGCGGCGTCCATGATGTACGACGTGCGGAACAGGACGTGTGAGAAGGCGACGATCGCCGTCGTCTCGTCGATGGCGTCGAGGAAACGATCGGGCCGAATCGTCAGATCGGCTTCAGCTGGTACGATGCGCAGGTCGAAGCCATTCGCCTGCTGACCCCGAAACAGGTACACCATCGACGGAAAATCCATCGCGGTACACACGATGCGCCGGCGGGCGCCCGTGGGCCGAAGCGAGGACAGCGCGACCATGTGGGCCGTCGTCACGTTTTCGTGCATGCTGATCGATCCGCTCGCCGCGCCGATTACCCGGGCGATGCGGTCACCGACTTCTGCCGGCATCTCCCACCAGCGGTCCTCCCACGCGCGAACGCCGCGCGTCGCCCACGCGTCGGCGTACGCCGCGAGGTTGCGCGCGGTCCGGCGCGGCATCGCGCCGAGCGAGTTGTTGATCATGTAGACGCTGCGCGAGAGAATCGGAAACTCGTCGCGCCATTGCTCGAGGTCGTCCATGAGAGCCGATTCTATGCGCGAAGGCTGGGAAGGCTGGGACGAATACGCGCCGTTCTACGACTGGGAGAACGCGCGGACGCTCGGACGCCGCGACGTGCCGTTCTGGAGGCGCGTCGCGTCGAGGGCGAACGGCCCCGTGCTCGAGCTCGGCAGCGGCACCGGTCGCGTCACCGTGCCGCTCGCGAAAGCGGGTGTGAACATCGTCGGCGTCGATCGTTCTGCAGCGATGCTCGATCGCTCGGCTGAAGCCTCGCGCTCCATCTTTCGCTCGGCTGAAGCCTCGCGCTCCACTATGTCAATCGCGTTCGTCCGCGCAGATATCCGCGCGCTGCCGTTTGCCGACGCGGCGTTTCCGATGGTGATCGCGCCCTATGGGATTCTGCAGTCCTTGATTCGGCCGAACGATCTGACGGCGACGCTGGCGTCGGTCGCGCGCGTCGTCGCGCGTGGCGGGTTGTTCGGGATCGATCTCGTGCCCGATGTGCCGAACTGGCGCGAGTACCGCGACCGCGTGCAGTTGCGCGGGCGCAATGGCGGCGCGCATCTCACGCTCGTCGAATCGGTCTCGCAGGATCGCCGGCGCAGCCTGACGACGTTCGAGCAGCGCTACATCGAGCGCCGCGGGCGCGAGACGCGCGAGCACCGGTTCGAGCTGACGTTCCGCACGCTGACGGTGCCGCAGATGACGCGTCGGCTCGAACGCGCCGGCTTCGCGGTGGAATCGGTGCTCGGCGACTACCGCGGACGCAGTTGGGACGCGCGCGCCGACGTGTGGATCATCCTCGCGAAAAGGGTGTAGAATTTCGGGGATTTTCCAGCACTTTTCAGGGGAGTTCCGCCATGTCCGGCCATTCCAAGTGGCATTCCATCAAGCACAAGAAAGGCGCCGCCGATGCCAAGCGCGGCAAGATCTTCACGCGTCTCATCAAGGAACTGACGGTCGCGGCGCGAGCCGGCGGCGGCGATCCGGACATGAATCCGCGGCTGCGCACGATCGTCGCCGAGGCGAAGGCGAACAACATGCCGCGCGAGAACATCGAGCGCGCGATCCGGCGCGGCACCGGACAAGAGCCGGGCGTGTCGTACGAAGAGGCGCACTACGAGGCGTACGGGCCCGGTGGCGCCGCCTTGATCATCGAAGTGCTCACCGACAACAAGAACCGCACCGCCGGTGAAATCCGCCATCTGCTCGAAAAGCACGGCGGCAACCTCGCGGCGCCCAATGCCGTGGCCTGGATGTTCCACAAGAAGGGCTACATCGTCATCGAGAAATCGAAGGCGGACGAAGAAAGGCTGATGAGCGCGGTGCTCGATGCCGGCGCCGACGATCTCCAGGACGACGAGGACAACTGGGAAGTCTTCAGCGCACCCGACGCGTTTCCGGCGGTGAACGATGCGGTGAAGAAGCTCGGCATCGAGCCAGCGACCGCCAAGGTCTCGATGATTCCGCAGAACTACGTGAAGCTCGAAGGCAAGGCGGCGCAGCAGATGGTGAAGCTGATGGAAGGACTCGAGGATCACGACGACGTGCAGAACGTCTCGTCGAACTTCGACATCTCGGAGAAGGAGATCGAGGCCTCGCTGGCGTGAGAGTCTTTGGGATCGATCCGGGCTCCGACCGCACCGGCTACGGCTGCGTCGAGACCGACGGCTCGCGCCACCGGATCGTCCTCTGCGGCGCGATCAAGACGCTCGCCTCCGCATCGTTCCCCGACAAGCTGCTGAACATTCACGGTGAACTGACCGCGCTCATCGCCGAGTGTCGCCCGGACTGCGTCGCGGTCGAAAATCTCTTTCACGCGGTCAACGTGCGAAGCGCCTTGAAGCTCGGGCACGCGCGAGGCGTCGCCATGCTGGCGGCGGTCGAGGCGGGCGTGCCGGTCATCGAGTACACGCCGGCCGAGATCAAGCGCGCCGTCGTCGGCTACGGTCGCGCGGAGAAGCATCAGGTGCAGCACATGGTCAAGCTGATGCTCGGCCTCGCCGCCGTTCCCGCGCCTCATGATGCCGCCGATGCGTTGGCGGTCGCGATCTGCCACGCGCACGCGCATCGACCGGCGCGATGATCGCGTATCTCCGAGGCCGGGTTCTCGAAAAACATCCCAACCGGATCGCCGTCGACGTCAGCGGCGTCGGGTACGACGTGTTCGTGCCGCTGTCGACCTTCTACGGCATCGGCGACACCGGCAGCGAGATCGCGCTTCGCATCCACACGCACGTGCGCGAAGACGCCATCGCGCTTTACGGTTTCGCGACGCGGCTCGAGCAGGACTTGTTCGAGCGGCTGATCGGCGTCGGGGGCATTGGACCGAAGCTCGCGCTGGCGGTGCTGTCCGGCCTCGAGCCGCCCGAGCTCGTCAAAGCGATCGAGCGCGGCGACATCGCGCGGCTCACCAACATCCCCGGCGTCGGCAAGAAAACGTCGGAGCGGATCGTCCTCGAGCTGAAGGATCGTCTGCCGCATCTGCCCGCTGCGCCGACAGACGATGGCGCGTCGCGTGAGGCGTCGCCGGTGAGGGAAGACGTGCTCTCGGCGCTGGTGAACCTGGGGTATCATCGGCCGCTCGCCGAAAAAGCTGTTGCCGCCGCGATCAAGGTAATGCCTGACGGCGGATTCGAGCGTACGCTCAAGCAGGCGCTTCGAGAATTGGCAAAGTGACCCCCGATCGAGTCATCTCCGCGGCGCGCGTGGACGAAGACGCGCAGTACGAAGCGGGGCTGCGCCCGCGGCGGCTCGACGAATACATCGGGCAAGACCGCGTGCGCGAGAATCTTCACGTCGCGATCGCGGCAGCGAAACAGCGTCGCGAGCCGATGGATCACGTCCTGCTGCACGGTCCCCCCGGTCTCGGCAAGACGACGCTCGCCTACGTGATCGCCAACGAGCTCAGCGTGCCGATCCGCGCGACATCCGGACCGGCGATCGAGAAGACCGGCGATCTGGTCGGCATCGTCACGAGCCTGTCGGCGCGCGACGTCCTCTTCATCGACGAGATTCACCGCCTGACGCCGGCGGTCGAAGAAATCCTCTATCCCGCGCTCGAGGACTACGAAGTCGACATCGTCGTCGGCCAGGGTCCGGCCGCGCGGACGGTGAAGGTGCCGGTGGAGCCATTCACGCTCATCGGCGCCACGACGCGGACGGGACTGCTGACGTCACCGCTTCGATCGCGGTTCGGGATCACGCACCGCCTGGAGTTCTACACGGCGACCGATCTCGAGGAAATCGTGCGGCGTTCGGCACGAATCCTCGACGTGCCGATTGCCGACGACGCGGCGAAGGAGATCGCGCGCCGCGCGCGCGGCACGCCGCGTATCGCGAACCGTCTGCTCCGCCGCGTGCGCGACTACGCGCAGGTGCGGGCGAGCGGCACCATCACGTTGGAGGTCGCCCATGCGGCCCTCGCGCTCCTCGAAGTCGACGAGCACGGCTTCGACGAGATCGACCGCAAGCTGCTGCGCACGATCATCGACAAGTTCGGCGGCGGTCCGGTCGGGCTCGGCACGATTGCCGCCGCGATCAGCGAAGAGAAAGACGCCATCGAGGACATCTACGAGCCGTTTCTGATCCAGATCGGGTTTCTGGATCGCACGCCGCGCGGCCGCGTCGCGACGCCGCGCGCGTACGGCTACTTCGGGCTCATCGCGCCCACCGAACAACGAAGGGACTCACGCTTGTGGTAGATCAACCGTCCGGCTCACGGCCGTCGCCGCGGAAGGCGCCCCGCACCGGCGGACGGCCGACGACCATCAGGTCGCTCGCGACGTACGTGCCGCCGCGGCTGCTCACGAACGCCGATCTCGAGAAGATGGTCGACACCAGCGATGAATGGATTCTGCAGCGGACCGGCATCCGCGAACGGCACATCGTCGAGGCCGGCGTCGCGACGTCGGACCTGGGGAAGGAAGCGGCGATCAAGGCGATCGCGAAGGCGGGGCTGACGCCGGCCGACATCGGGGTGATCGTCGTCGGCACGGTGACGCCGGACATGTTCTTCCCGAGCACCGCCTGCCTCATCCAGCACAAGATCGGAGCGCCTCACGCATGGGGCTTCGACATCAGCGCGGCGTGCTCGGCATTCACGTACTCGCTGACGACCGCGAGTCAGTTCGTCGCGAGCGGCGCGCACGATCATGCGCTCGTCGTCGGGGCCGACGTCATGTCGAGCATCATCGATTACCAGGATCGGGCCACCTGCGTCCTGTTCGGCGACGGCGCCGGCGCGGTCGTCGTCTCGACGGCAGAGGAC
>Ga0114129_10012895_pt1 | contig 11894 bp, 7 predicted proteins | sample RhiMetdeltSRZDD1_FD_80071 | JGI IMG/M metagenome (GOLD analysis project Ga0114129, IMG submission 80071) | Populus rhizosphere microbial communities from Tennessee, USA - Rhizosphere MetaG P. deltoides SRZDD1 (version 2) (version 2) | ecosystem: Host-associated > Plants > Roots > Rhizosphere >... | reverse complement strand
GTGCTGCAGGACCGCATCGAGGCGCTGGGGATCACAGTGCACACGGGATGCGCGGCGTCGGCCGTCCGCGACGAGGGTGGCCAGGTGGTCGGGCTCGACATCCAGGGCTGGGACGAGCCCCTGCCGGCCGACCTCGTGGTGTTCGCGGCCGGCGTCCGCCCCCGTGACGACCTGGCCCGGGCCGCTGGCATCGAGGTCGGCGAGCGCGGCGGCATCGTGATCGACGACGGCTGCGCCACGTCGGCAGCCGGCGTGTACGCGATCGGCGAGTGCGCCGCCCACCGGGGACGGGTCTACGGGCTGGTGGCCCCGGGCTACGCGATGGCCGACGTCCTCGCCGACCGCCTGGCTGGCGGTGGGGCCAGCTTCACCGGCGCCGACACCTCCACCCGGCTCAAGCTCCTCGGGATCGATGTGGCCAGCATCGGGGACGGCCACGGCACCGCCACCCCCGGCAGCCGGGCCCTCGTCTACACCGACCCGCTGGCCGGGGACTACCGGAAGGTGGTGGTGACCGGCGACGGCCGGCGGGTGGTCGGCGGGATCCTGGTCGGCGACCTGTCCGCCTATCCCCTCCTCGTCCAGTACGCCCGGGGGCTGCTCGACACCCCCGAGCGGATCGATGCCCTGATCGCCCCCACCGGAGCCGCCGCGGGAGGGGACGTCGGCGGTGTTGCCGGGCTCCCACCCTCCGCCGTGGTGTGCTCGTGCAACACCGTCGACGCCGGCACCATCCGGGCGGCGATCCAGGATGGCGCCGAGGACGTCGGCGCCATCAAGGCCTGCACGCGGGCCGGCAGCACCTGCGGCAGCTGCGTGCCGTTGCTGGCGGACCTGGTCGACGACGAGCGCCGCAAGGCGGGCCGGGAGGTCCGGCGCACGCTCTGCGAGCACTTCGACCTCACCCGCCAGGAGCTGTTCGACATCGTGCGGGTACGGCAGATCCGCAGCTTCGCGAGCCTGCTCGCCGAGCACGGACGGGGCCAGGGCTGCGAGATCTGCAAGCCGGCCGTGGCCTCGATGTTCGCGTCGATGGCCAGCGGCTACATCCTGGACGGCGAGCAGGCGACCCTGCAGGACACCAACGACCACTTCCTGGCCAACCTCCAGCGCGACGGGACCTACTCGGTGGTCCCGCGGGTGCCGGGTGGCGAGATCACGCCCGAGAAGCTGATCGCCCTGGGCGAGGTGGCTCGGGACTTCGACCTCTACACCAAGATCACCGGCGGCCAGCGCATCGACCTGTTCGGGGCCCGGGTCGAGCAGCTCCCGGCGATCTGGGGCCGCCTGGTGGAGGCCGGCTTCGAGTCCGGGCACGCCTACGGCAAGGCCCTGCGGACCGTGAAGTCGTGCGTGGGCACCACCTGGTGCCGGTACGGCGTCCAGGATGCGGTGGGGCTCGCCATCCGCCTGGAGCTGCGCTACCGGGGCCTGCGGTCGCCCCACAAGGTGAAGTGCGCCGTCTCCGGCTGCGCTCGGGAGTGCGCCGAGGCCCAGGGCAAGGACATCGGCGTCATCGCCACCGAACGGGGCTGGAACCTCCACGTCTGCGGGAACGGCGGCATGAAACCCCAGCACGCCGTGCTGCTGGCCAGCGACCTCGACACCGAGACCCTGGTCCGCTACGTGGACCGGTTCCTCATGTACTACATCCGGACCGCCGACCGACTGGAGCGGACCGCCACCTGGTTCAACAAGCTCGACGGCGGGATCGACCACCTGCGCAGCGTGGTCGTCGAGGACTCGCTGGGCCTCGCCGCGGAGCTGGAGGCCGACATGGGCCGCCATGTGGCGACCTACGAGTGCGAGTGGAAGGCCACGTTGGAGGATCCGCAGCGCCTGGCCCGGTTCCGCAGCTTCGTCAACGTCGACGTGCCCGACCCGTCGCTGGTGTTCGTGCGCGAGCGCGGGCAACGGCGGCCGGCGCTCCCCGACGAGCGCGAGGCCGCCGTGAGGGTGTCCGCCCGTGTGGGCTGACGTGGCGGCCGTCGACCAGCTCACCCCGGGCCGGGGCGTGGCCGCGCTGGTCGGTGGCCGCCAGGTCGCGGTGTTCCTGGTCGACGGGGGCGAGGTGCTCGCCGTCGACAACTACGACCCCTTCAGCGGCGCCCACGTCCTCAGCCGCGGCATCGTGGGCGACCGGGCGGGGGCGGTGAAGGTGGCGTCGCCGGTCTACAAGCAGTCCTTCGACCTGCGCACCGGGCAGTGCCTGGACGACGAGGCGGTGCGGATCGCCACCTACCCGGTGCGGATCCGGGCCGGCCGGGTCGAGGTGGCGGTGCCGTGACCGCCGTGACCGGGCCTGTCGTGACCGGAGCCGCCCGGGAGTCGGCCGAGCGGCCGGAGCTGCTGGCCCTCGACGCCGGGCAGCACTACCGCTTCGGGTTCGACATGGGGGCCTGCATCGGCTGCCACTCCTGCGAGGTGGCGTGCGCCGAGCAGAACGGCCTTCCCCCCGACACCGTGTGGCGGCGGGTCGGCGAGATCGAGGGCGGCGCGCACCCCGACACCCGCCGCTTCCACCTCTCGATGGCCTGCAACCACTGCCTGGAGCCCACGTGCCTGGCCGGTTGCCCCACCAACGCCTACCTCAAGCTCGACAACGGCGTCGTCCAACACCAGCCCGACGAGTGCATCGGCTGCCAGTACTGCACCTGGAACTGCCCGTACTCGGTGCCGGTGTTCCAGCCCGACCGGCGGATCGTCACCAAGTGCGACATGTGCCTCCCCCGTCTGGAGCACGGCCTGGCACCGGCATGCGTCGGCGCCTGCCCCACCGAGGCCATCACCGTCGAGCCCATGGACGTCGAGAGCTGGCGCGCCGATCACCGGGCGGCCGACGGGCCCAACCTGCCTTCGGCCGACATCACGCTGTCGACCACCCGCATCGCCCTCCCCGCGGGCGTGCCGCTCGAGACCTACGCCGCCAGCGACCACCACCTGCGGCCCGAGCATCCCCACACCCCGCTGATCGTCCTCACCCTGCTCACGCAGGTCGCCGTGGGCGCGAGCTACGCCGGAGCCCGACCCGTCGCCGCCCTGCTGGCCGCGGCGGCTCTCGCCGCGTCGCTGCTGCACCTCGGCCGGCCGGTGCACGGCTGGAAGGCGCTGCGCAACCTGCGCCGCTCGTGGCTGTCCCGGGAGGTGGCGCTGTTCGGCGCGTACGGCGCCGCCGCCACCGCCGCCGTCGCCGTTCCGGCGGTGGCGCCGGTCGCGGCCGTGCTGGGAGCGGCGGGCGTGTTCGCCAGCGCCCGGCTCTACATCGTGCCGGGCCGCCCGGCCTGGAGCTCGCCGCTGACCGTCGCGCAGTTCGAGCTGACCGCGGCCCTCGCAGCCGCCGTGGTCACCGGGCGTCCGGCGCTGGTGGCGGGCCTGGCCGGGGCACAGCTGGGGGTGTCCCTGGCCAACCTGGCCCGGCTGCGGCTGTCCCGGCAGTTCGAGGCCCGCGGGACCGTGCGGTTGACGCTGCGCTGGTTCGGGCCGCTGTTCGCGCTTCGGGTCGCGGCCGCACTGGCCGGCATCATCCTTGCGGCCTCGGGTAGCGGTGTGCTGGCGGCAGCAGCGCCCTGTGCCGTGGCCGAGATGGCCAACCGCTACCTCTTCTACGTGACTGTCGTGCCCCTCAACATGCCCGGCAACTTCTTCCGCGGCCGGAGCATCCCCCGGTGACCCGCGCTTCCACCCGAGGCAACAGGTCTCGCCTTACACCCGCACGAGGCGCTGGGTCCCGGCCCCCGGGACCCATCGCCTCAGGCTCGAGGTTTCGGGACCTGTTGCCTCGGGTCCTGGGGCTGGGGCACGGGGGTGAGCGCTACGGCTACGAGGTCGACGAGCTGATCGGGCCGGTCAGCGGATCGCGGCGACCGCACCGCTGGGTCAAGACCACCTGCGGCTACTGCTCGGTCGGCTGCGGGATGCTGGCCGGCGAGCGTGACGGCCGCATCGTCGCCGTGCGCGGCGACCCCGACCACCCCGTGAACCAGGGCCGGCTCTGTCCCAAGGGGTTGTCCGAACACCACACGCTCACCGCCCCCGGCCGCCTCACCGCCCCCCTGCAACGGGACGCGACCGGCCGCCTCCGGCCGGTGAGCTGGGATCGGGCGCTCGACGCCGTCGCCACCGGGTTCCGGCAGCTGCTCGACGAGCACGGACCCGAAGCGGTGGCCGTGCTCTCCACCGGCCAGCTGGTGACCGAGGAGTTCTACGCCCTCGGCAAGCTGGTCCGCCTCGGTCTCGGCCTGGCCCACTACGACGGCAACACCACGCTGTGCATGGCCAGCGCCGTCTCGGGCTACAAGCTCAGCTTCGGCAGCGACGGCCCACCCGGCTGCTACGACGACCTGGCCCGGGCCGACGTGGTGCTGCTGATCGGCGCCAACATCGCCGACAACCACCCGTTGCTCGCACCCCGGGTGCTCGGGAACCGGCGGGCCCACATCGTCGCCGTCGACCCCCGGGTCACCAAGACCGCGATGGTCGCCGATCGCCACCTGGCCCTCCGACCCCGTACCGACGTCACCCTGCTCAACGGGATCATCAAGGTCCTGATCGACGAGGACCTGGTCGACCGGGACTACGTCGCCGCCCACACCACGGGCTTCGAGGCGCTGGTCGCCCACGTCGAGCGCTACCCGCTGGAGCGGGTGGCCAACGAGTGCGGCCTGCCCGCCGACGCCATCCGGGACGTGGCTCTCCGCTTCGGGCGGGCGGAGCGAGCCGTCGTCGCCTGGACCATGGGCGTCAACCACTCCGTGCAGGGCACCGAGACCGTGGCCCTGATCAACACGCTGTGCCTGCTCACCGGCAACATCGGTCGGGCCGGCGCCGCGCCGTTCTCCATCACCGGCCAGTGCAACGCCATGGGCACCCGCGAAGCCGGCTTCACCACCTCGATGCCCGGCTACCGGCCCTACGACGACCCCGACGCCCGGGTCGAGCTGGCCCGACGGCTCGGGATCGACGAGTCCCGCCTCCCGACCGGACGGGGCCGGGCCTACCCGGACATCGTCAACGCGGTGATCGACGGTCGGATCAAGGGTCTGTGGGTGATCGCCACCAACCCGACGGTGTCGTTCCCCAACCGCGAGCTGCTGGAGTTCGCGCTCGACCGCCTCGACCTGCTGGTGGTGCAGGACGGCTTCGCCACGCCCACCACCGCCCGGGCCCACGTGGTGCTGCCGGCGGCGATCTGGGGCGAGAAGGACGGCACGTTCACCAACTCCGAGCGCCGGGTGTCACGGGTCCGCAAGGTGGTCGATCCGCCCGGTGAGGCCCGCAGCGACTTCGCCATCCTCCTCGACCTGGCCGGACGGCTCGGCCTCCGCGACGAGCTGTTCCCGGGCTGGGCCGGGCCGGAGCACGCCTTCGAGGAGTGGCGCGAGGTCTCGGCCGGCCGGCTCTGCGACTACAGCGGCCTCACCTGGGACGCGATCGAGGCTGCGGGCGGTGTCCAGTGGCCCGCGCCGGCGGACGCTCCCGCCGGTCGGTCCCACCTGTACGAGGACGGGACGTTCCCGACCCCGGATGGGCGGGCCCGTCTGCACTGCGTCGATCCGGTGCCCATCGGCGACCGGCCCCGGGCCCGGTTCCCCCTGCTGCTCAACACGGGCCGCACCGTGGAGCACTGGCACACCCGCACCAAGACCGGGCGGGTCGAGGTCCTCGAACGGCTGGCGCCCGAGGCGTGGGTCGAGGTCAACCCGGCCGACGCGCAGGCGCTGCGGATCCGGTCGGGCGACGTCGTGCGCCTGGTGTCCGAGCGGGGCGCGATCGACCACATCGTCGTGCGGGTCACGGCTGTGGTGCGGCCCGGCGAGGTGTTCGTCCCGTTCCACTACGACGAGGCCTGCGCCAACCGCCTCACCATGAACGAGTTCGACCCCATCTCCCGGGAGCCCAACTACAAGCAGTGCGCCGTCCGCCTGGAGCGGTCGCCGGCCGGCCGCCGTTGACCACGGGATCAGCGCCGCTCCGGGCCGGCCGCGTCAGACGGCGGTGACTCCCGGGAAAGCGGCCCGAAACAGCCCGGTAACCGGGTCGTGCGACGATGCCCCAGCTATGGCTCCCACGGCACTAGACGGCTTCACGGTGGGGGTGACGGCCGATCGGCGCTGGGAGGAGCAGGCCGAGCTGCTGTCCCGGCGTGGCATCGCCGTGCTCCACGGACCGACCATCCGCACCCTGCCGCTGGTGTCGGATCCCGTCCTGCGGGCGGTGACCGAGGACCTGGTGGACCGGCCCCCGGACGTCCTGGTGGCCAACACGGCCATCGGTGTCCGGGCCTGGTTCTCGGAGGCCGAGAGCCACGGCCTGGGCGACGCCCTGGCCGAAGCGCTGCGCGGTGCCACGGTTATGGCCCGGGGACCGAAGGCGGCGGGCGCGGTGCACGCCGCCGGGCTCGACGTCGCCTGGCGGGCCTCGTCCGAGACCCTGGCCGAGCTGCGGGACACGCTGCTCGACCGGGGGGTGTCCGGCTCCCGGATCGCGTTCCAACGCGACGGTGGCGACGACGTCCAACAGGTGGCCGGCGAGCTCCGGGCCGCGGGCGCCGACGTCGTCGAGGTGCCCGTGTACCGCTGGCAGCTGCCCCGGGACGTCCGGCCCGCCCTTCGCCTGGCCGAGGCCGCCATCGAGCGCCGCCTCCACGCCGTGACCTTCACCAGCGGCCCCTCGGTGCGCAACCTGCTCGCGATCGCGGGCCAGGCCGAACTGGACCAACCGCTGCGGGCCGCCTTCGCCGAGCCGGCCCGCGGTGTCAGTGCGGTCTGCGTGGGACCGGTGTGCGCGGCGACCGCCCGGGAGCAGGGCATCGAGCGGATGGTCACCCCCCACCGGGCCCGACTCGGCCCGATGGTCCGGGCGCTGCACCAGGACCTGGCGGCTCGCATCGCCACCATCAGGGTCGACGGCCGGGCGGTCGAGGTCCGGGGCACGACGGTCGCGACGCCGGACGCGACGGTGGACCTGGCGGTGCGGGAGGTCCAGCTCCTCCGGGCGCTCGCGGCCCGGCCCGGTGCCGTTTCGTCCAAGCGGGAGCTGCTGGGCCGGGTCTGGGGCTCCGGCCTGGCGAATCCGCACGTGGTCGAGGTGACGGTGGGCCGGTTGCGGCGCCGGCTCGAACCGCTCGGCATCACCGTGGCGACCGTGCCCCGCCGGGGCTACCGGCTCACCCTCCTCGAACCCTACGTGGCCGTCAGTCGCTGATCGCCTTGCGGACCGCCGCGTGGATCCCCACCAGCAGGCCCATGGCCAAGATGGGGAAGATCGGCCAGAACGGCGAGTCCTGGGCGACGAGGTTGACGGCCCAGTAGAGGACCAGCAGGAAGACGGACAGCACCACCGACGTGTAGAGGTGCAGCCGGAAGGCCCGGGAGCCCATCAACCCCCGGCGCGTCCGGCCGGGTGCGGTCGCGGCCGCGGTATGCGATGCCGGGCGGAGCTCGGGGAGGTCCGCGAGCAGCGGCATCAGCTCGCCGCGGATGCGGGCGACGACGACGGCGTTGGTGCGCTCCTCGAACTCGCTGAGGTCGATGCGGCCGGCACCGAAGTGGACCCGCAGCTCGTCGAGGACGGCCGTGCGCTCCTCGTCGGACACCCGCACGTCCTGGCGGGCGACCGGCCCGGGCCCCAGGTGCCCGGGATCGCGGTGATTCCCTCGATGTTCCTGCTCAGGTACCAGCTCGGCCACCCCGCCTCCCGTCACGCGTCCGGCAACAGCTCCTTGTCGAACAGCACACCACGCCCCTCGCACATCGGGCAATGGGTGGAGAAGGACTCGAGCAGTCCTTCGCCGATGCGCTTGCGGGTCATCTCGCACAACCCCAGCTCGGAGATCTCGAACACCTGGGTGCGGGTCTTGTCCCGGGACAGGGCGTCACGGAACACCTTGATGACCTCTTCCCGGTTGTCCCGCCGCTCCATGTCGATGAAGTCGACGACGATGATGCCGCCGATGTCGCGCAACCGCAGCTGGCGCGCCACCTCGACCGCCGCTTCGAGGTTGTTCTTGAACACCGTCTCCTCGAGGCTCGACTTCCCCACGTTCTTGCCGGTGTTGACGTCGATGACCGTCAAGGCCTCGGTGTGCTCCACGATCAGCGACCCGCCCGACGGCAGCCAGACCTTGCGGTCCAGGGCCCGGTGCAACTGCTCGTGGACGTGGTGCCGCTCGAACAGCGGCAGAGCCTCGGCCGATCGCTCGTAGTACTCGACCCGGTCGGCCAGCGCCGGGCTTATCGAGCCCACGTAGTCGCGCACGGCCTCGTAGAGGTCGTGGTCGTCGATGACGATGCTGCGGTAGTCCTTGTTGAACTCCTCGCGGATGACCCGCACGGCCATGTCCGGCTCGCGGTAGAGCAGCTGGGGAGCCTTGGACCGCTTGGCCAGCTGGTCGATCTGGTCCCACTGCTTCAGCAGGCGGCGGACGTCGTTCTCGATCTCCTGGCTGGTGACGCCCTCGGCGGCGGTCCGGACGATGATGCCGTGCTGGGCCGGCTTCACCCGGTCCAGGACCTGACGCAGGCGGCGCCGCTCGTCGTCGGGAAGGCGCTTGGAGATGCCGTAGGTCGCCGAGTTCGGGATGAGCACCACGAACCGGCCCGGCAGCGAGACCTCCTGGGTGAGGCGCGCGCCCTTGGCGCCGATGGGGTTCTTGGTGACCTGGCACAGGATGACCTGGCCGCCCTTCAAGACCTGCTCGATGCGGGGCTGGCCCGAGCGCTCGACGTCCTCGGGGTCGTAGTGGACGTCGCCCCGGTACAGGACGGCGTTCTTCGGGGTGCCGCTATCGACGAACGCGGCCTCCATGCCGGGGAGGACGTTCTGGACCCGACCCAGGTAGATGTTGCCGTGGATCTGGGAGATGTCGTCCGACGGGCGGGACACGTAGTGCTCGATCAGGGCCCGCCCCTCGAGGACCGCGATCTGGGTGGCCTTGCGGCTGACGTGGACGCACATCATGTAGCGCCCGACCGGCCGGCCCTTGCGCTCGCGGCCGCGCTGGCGCTCGAGGACGTCGTCGTCCAGCTCGAGCGGCTCGTTGGGCAGCAGCGCCTCGACGGGCTCGGTGCGCCGGCCGTCCTGCCTGCCGCGCCCGGTGGAGCCGTTGCCGCCTCCGCCGTTCCCGCCGCCCTTGCCCCGCCGGCGGCGGCGCTTGCGGCGGCCTGAGCCGGTGGCGTCGCCGTCGGACCGCCCGTCGCTGCCGGCCTGGGCGGGCGGCGGCGCCGGCATGGTGTCGCCGATCTTGGGCTTGGCCGGTGCGCCACGGGGCGCCGCCTTGCGCACCAGGGCCCGGTTCGCCGCCTCGACGGTGGCCGGGCGGCCCTCGCTGTGCCGCTCGGGCAGCTCGGGCTGGCGGTCACGGTCGCCGTCGCCGGCGGCCGCGGCATCACCCGCGGTCGGTGCGACGGACGCGGCGTCCCCGGCCGCGGCTGGGGTGCCGGTCGCTCCGGACGCCCTCCGGCCGTCGGACGGACCGCCTTCGGCGTCGCCCGACGCCGAGTCGGCCCGGGCCTTGGAGCGCTTCCGACCGCCCCGCGAACCCCGGCGGCGCCGCTTGCGCTGCGCTCCGTCGCTCGTTGCGCTGCTGCCGTCGTCGGCGTCAGCCGGCGCGCCGGCGCGCGCTTCTGCGTCGTCCTCCCGGGTGGCGGGGCGCCCTTCGGGCACCTCCCGCCGCGCCTCGATCGCGGACATCTGTCGATTCCCTTCTCATGACGCACGCGCCTGCTGCGTGCGGGTCAGCGTCGCTACTCGACTCCGGTCCGGCCCGGTCGGGTGGTCCTCCCGGGCGGGATCGGGGTCGACCGACAGCAGAGGGATGACCTCCTGCCGGGCGCCGCCGACTTGCGTCCACTGGTGGATGCGCACCACTCGACGTACCTCTGTCGCCGGGTGGAGCGCGCGAGCCAGCTCGGCTGGTCGCAAACCTCGGGGTTGGGTCGCCAGCTCGGCTTCGACGACAGTGCTGCCGTCGGCCGCTGGGCCCAGAGCCCGCAAGCTGAGGATACCGGAGCGAACGTCCTCGACCGCCTCCTGCCCCTTGCGGGTGCGGGCGATGACCAGCTCGGAGGCTGCCAGCGCCCGGTCGACCAGGGTCGCCACCGCCGCTTCGGTCTCGCTCAGCTCGATGTGCCAGGTGCAGCTGGTGACCGCCTGCTGGAGCGACGGCATGCCGGGCTCCAGATCGACGACCGCCTGCACCTCCATCCCGACCGGTAGCGCCACGGTGAGCAGGGTCGGGGCCTGCTCGAGATCGACACCAGAGGACCCCCCGTCCCGCAAGCTGATGTCGAGGTATTCGCCGAGGGACTCGTACCCGGTGGACAGGGCCAGCCCGAAGCTGAGCTTCGGCCGGGGTGAGAAGCCCTCGGTGTAGGCGATCGGGACGCCGGCGCGGCGCAGCGCCCGCTCCCAGATCCGGGCGACGTCGCGGTGGCTGACGAAGCGCACCTTGCCGGTCTTGGCGAACCGGGCCCGCAGCCGCCGGCTCACGATGGCGCTCCGCTCAACGCGGCCGCGGCCGCCGGCTTCCGGACGCCGGGCAGGAGGGTCACCGGGACCTCGGAGCCCCGGGTCAGATCCTGGCCCGTGCCCTGGCTCCCGCCCGCCGGCGGGACGGCCGACGCCACCACGTGCTCGATGCCGTAGCCGGTGCAGGCGCCGCAGTCGTAGCACGGCGTCCAGCGGCAGTCCGGCAGGCCCACCTCGGCCAGGGCGTCCCGGAAGTCCTGCCAGAGGAAGTCCTTGTGCAGCCCCGCGGAGAGGTGGTCCCAGGGCAGGACCTCGTCCTCGTGCCGATGCCGGTACACGTACCAGTCGACGTCCAGCCCGGCCTCGGCCATCGCGTCGAGCCACAGGTCGACGTCGAGGTGCTCGCTCCACTCCTGGAACGTGCCACCCTTGCGCCACACCCGCTCGATGACCGGCCCCAGCCGCCGGTCGCCCCGCGACACCAACCCCTCGGCCAGGGTGGCCCGGGGGTCGTGCCAGGTCAGCTGCAACGACCGCGTGCGCCGAGCACCGTCGCGCAGCAGCCCGATCTTGCGGCCCAGCTCGTCCAGGGTGTTCTGGCCGAACCACTGGAACGGCGTGAACGGCTTGGGGACGAACCCCCCGACGGAGGCCTTGACCGTCGGGTTGCGGTGATGCCGCCGACCGATGTCGACGCAGTTGCGGGCCAGGTCGAGGATCCCCAGCGTGTCCTGGTCGGTCTCGGTCGGCAGGCCGGTCAGGAAGTACAGCTTGACCCGGCGCCAGCCCTGGCTGAACGCGCTCTCGACCGCGCTGTACAGGTCCTCCTCGCGGATGAGCTTGTTGATCACCTGCCGCATGCGCCACGACCCGGCCTCGGGGGCGAAGGTCAGCCCGGTGCGACGGGCCTTCTGGATCTCGGCCGCTATGCCGACGGTGAAAGCGTCGACCCGCAGGCTGGGGAGGCTCACCGAGATCTGGCCGCATCCGGTGGGGTCGTCGACGATGTCCCGGACCACGCCTTCGATGCCCGAGAAGTCGGCCGACGACAGGCTGGTCAGCGACACCTCGTCGTAGCCGGTGCGGCGCAGCCCGTCGCTCACCATGGTCCGCACCTGGTCGGCCGGCCGCTCGCGCACCGGCCGGGTGATCATCCCGGCCTGACAGAACCGGCAGCCCCGGGTACAGCCCCGGAACACCTCCACGTTGAGCCGGTCGTGGACCACCTCGGTCAGCGGCACCAGCTGGTTGCGGGGGTAGGGCCAGTCGGCCAGGTCGGCGATGGTCCGCTTCTCGACCCGCTCGGGCACCTCCGGGTAGCGGGGGCGGACCGCCCGGATGTGGGGACCGTCGTAGTCCACCTCGTACATCGCCGGGACGTACACCCCATCGATGCCCGCGAGGGCCCGCAGGACCGCCTCGCTGGC
>Ga0114129_10012892_pt1 | contig 11897 bp, 6 predicted proteins | sample RhiMetdeltSRZDD1_FD_80071 | JGI IMG/M metagenome (GOLD analysis project Ga0114129, IMG submission 80071) | Populus rhizosphere microbial communities from Tennessee, USA - Rhizosphere MetaG P. deltoides SRZDD1 (version 2) (version 2) | ecosystem: Host-associated > Plants > Roots > Rhizosphere >... | reverse complement strand
GCATCCCATAAAGTTGTCATCCCATTCTCTTGACCACCTGTTGCTAATTTCGTCCCATTCGGACTGAAGGCAACGGCAGAGATCGCACCATCGTTATTCACTACAAACAATTCCTCACCTGCCACTGCGTCCCAGACACGCACACCGTCCTCGCTGGCCGTTGCCAGGCGTTTTCCATCTGGACTAAAGGCAAGCTGTACCACCGGTGCAATGTGTCCCTTCAAGCTAAACAATTCCTCTCCATTGGCTAGATCCCATACTTTGGCAGTATTGTTGTCACCGATAGTCGCCAGGCGCTCGCCATCCGGACTAAAAGCGACCGGAATATTTTCTGCTTGGCCAACGGGTATGGTGAGTATCTCGCGGCGGCTGCTCAGTTCCCAGACTTTGGCGGTTCCATCATCACTCGCCGTGGCCAGATGTGTTCCATCCGGGCTGAATTTGACGCTATGAACAAAAGCGTTATGACCGGTCAAGCTATATAATAATTTACCGGTTGTCATGTTCCACAAAAGGACTTCATTGCCGACCGTTGCCAACTGCGTTCCATCCGAGCTGATGGCAACTGCACTCACCGCGTTACTCACTACATTACGATCTAAGACGGGACTTGGTCTGAACACAAACTGTTCATGGCTTGGAGCGGCATCCCACACTTTTGCTGTCTCGTCTCCACTTGCCGTTGCCAGCCATGTACCGTCTGGGCTAAAAGCTACACCTGTGACAAAGTTCGTGTGTCCTGCCAGGGTGAATAACTCCCTGCCTGTCAGCGCGCTCCATATCTTGGCGGTGTTGTCTGAACTGGCAGTTGCGATCAGCGATCCGTCCATGCTGAAAGTTACAGCAGAAACACTGCTATCACCGTGTCTTGCGAGAGTTAGAAAGTCTTCGCCAGTCATTGCATCCCACACTTTTACTATTCCATCAAAGCCTGCTGTCGCCAAACGTGTGCCATCCGGACTGAACGCAACAGCGATCACATTATCCGTATGCCCAGATAGAGTGAGCAATTCTTCGCCACTGTTTGCGTCCCATACTTTTGCAATTCCATCACCCTGAGCCGTAGCGATACGCGATCCGTCCGGGCTGAAAGCCACACCCGAAATCCAGCCAGATTGACCCGACAACGTTAACAATTCCCTGCCAGTCTTCAAATCCCATACTTTCGCGCTGCCATCATCACTGGCTGTCGCCACGCGTGCCTCATTTATCATAGGGCTAAAGACAGCCCGGCTGACACTCTCGTTATGTCCCGATAAGGTGACGAGAGGTTTGCCCGACTCAATATCCCACACTTTTGCCGTCTTATCGGAACTGGCTGTTACCAATTGCGATCCATTGGCGCTAAAGGACACACTCCATACGGCGTCCCTGTGAGCGCGCAAAGTTTTTATTTCTTTGCCTGTTATTGCATCCCAGAGCTTCACTGTCCCATCCAGGCTGGATGTAGCTATACGCGTACCATCTGGACTGACCGCGACACTCGTTAGGGCATCGGTATGCCCTTGTAAGTTAAGGCGCATATGCGAGGCAAGAATAGCTTTGTGAAGAGCATCTTCCGCCTCGAGCGTATGTTCGACCGACACCGCCTGCAGTGCCAGCAAAGTGCTGCGTTCCGGATCTATATCCAGATTGCTGATCGACGCCGCGGCTAGTTCGCGAGACGTAGACAGGCGCGCTTCCTGAGTGGCCGTCTGGCCAAACATAACAGCAGCTATCGCGAGCAGGCCGGCGATTATTAGTGCAGCTGTTAGAAGCATTGCCCGACGTCTCAGTTGTTCGGCTGCCCGCTTCTGCTCTTCGGCACGTTGTCTTTGCAGATCAAGTTCACGCTGGCGGCCTGCCTCACGCTCTTGTTCTTCCCGCTTTGCCTGCATATTGGAAGCATCAAGAAACAGCTTCTCCCGCGCGTTCAGGGTATTGGGATTGAGCGCAGACCATTCATTGGCCTGCGCCAGCCGCGCGCCGCGATACAACGCGTCGGCATCGCGTTCGAGCAATTCCCATTCATGTGAGGCTTCCGTCAGATGACGATGCAGAATGATTCCTTCTCGGTCCTGCGACAGCCACTCGCGTAACTGGGGCCATTCGCGGATCAACGCTTCATGTGCGACTTCAGCCGTGTCCTCGCTCAAAGTAACGAGTCTGGCGTCAGCCAGCCTGTTTAAGACCGCGCGTATTTGAGCCGCCTCCCGGGTATGTGTCATCAACTCATCGAAGGAGGCGCGCCGCCGCGTATCTTCTGTTCCTTCGCCAAATTCGGTCAGCCGAAGGAGGATATTGCGCATGATCGTCTGCTCGCTGAGGGAAAGACTCTGGTATAGGTTCTCCGCGGTGTGTGCAATCGCGCCGTGCACGCCGCCTGCATCCGCATATCCTTTGAGCGTGAGCATATGTCCGGCGCGTCGCTTCCATGTTTCCAGGAGCGCGTGTGAAAGCAAAGGAAGCACACCCGGTTCATCGCCTACATCGCGCAGGATCAAATCCACCAGGCCCGGCTCGAATTCCCAGTGCCCGCGCCGCGCGGGTTCTTCGATGGCGCTCCGCAGTTCTTCGGTTGTCATGGGTCCGATATATTCCTGTCCCAGCGCCACCATATCGCGTAGTTCGGGATATTGCGCCAGATGGGCATAAAAATCTGCCCGCAAGGTGATGATGAGGGTAATGTTTCCCTCACCACTAGCCTCCGGCCCATTTAGGGAAGGGGATATTGTTGTCAGTAGATTGTCAATAAAGGCTTCGCGCTCAAACTCATCGCGGCATAAGGTGAACAATTCCTCGAATTGGTCAATCAGCAGCAGGGTGTGCGATGAGTCAGAGGTATGCGCTCGCCGTGAAAAGAAAAAATGAAGACTGCGCGGGTCTTTGGAGAGATCGTCGGCCAAAGTTGCTGCCGCTGTGACAGATTCGGAATCGCGCGTGAGTTCGATTGCCAACGCTTCGAGAGGATGAGCAGTAGGCGTCATGATATGGACTTGCCAATTTTCACGGCCCTTGGACAATTTCCTTCCTTTGATCAACGCAGGTCCTTGTTTGATCGCAGGGACCAGTCCTGCGCGCACCAATGAGGATTTGCCACTGCCCGAAGCACCGATGATGACTGACAGGAACTTCTCCTCCTGCAAACGATTCAATAATTTCGCCGTTAGCATCTCACGCCCAAAGAACAGTTCTGAATCCTCCACATCAAAAAACTCCAGGCCCTTGAAGGGTGCTTCACCCGGTGTTGGCGCTTCTGCGCCGCTGAATTTCGTTCTGATTGGTGCAAATTCGTCAGGCAATCCATCAACCACCAGTTGATAGATGGATGCAGGGTATTTCATGTCTTTGAGACGGTACTCACCCAGATCTCGAATTGCCATCCCTTTTGGCAAATCTTGAATGACGAGTTCACGCGTCGTTTGGGACAACAATATTTGCCCTCCATGCCCTGCATCGCCAATACGCGCAGCGCGGTGCACGTCCATGCCTACATAGCCTGTCGAAGCGATCAGGGGTTCGCCTGTGTGCAAGCCCATTCGGACTCGCAAGTGTTCCCCCTGGTGCCACGTATGAGTAAAGATCTCGCGTTGGGCTTCCGCCGCGCACTGGACAGCGTCGAGGGCGCGCGTAAACGTGACAAAGAACGAATCACCCTGTGTGTCCACTTCGCGCCCATTCCATTTTTGGATCGATGCCCGCAGAATTTCGTGATGTTGGGCTAGTGCATCCGCGTATCGATCGCCCAACTTTTCCAAGAGATGCGTTGATTGCTCGATGTCGCTGAAGAGGAAGGTGATGGTACCGGATGGCTGTGTAGTAGTACGCTGTGATATCTGGCCGCCTTTGACCAACCTATCGTACAAGGCGCGTGTTTCGGCGGAGGGCTCGACTCCAAGCTGCTCCATTAATTCATCGGTGCAACGTTGGTAGAGTGATGCGACCTTGGCAATCTCACCGCGCACACTACTGGCGAGCATTAGAGCGCGGTATGCAGGCTCGCGCTCGTGGCTGAGCGTAAGCCAGCGTTCACCCCATTCCTGCACAGCGATCCAGCGTTCGGCGGTGATGAGTTGCTCTAGTAGTTGCTCCATGCGCGCGTCAAAGACTGCCTGGATACGCTCGCGTTCAAGTGTGATCCACTCGTCATAAAACCCCGGCAGGAGTTCGCCCTGATAGAGGGAAAGGTTCCCGATAAGAGATTGCAGATCGAGGTCGGGTCTTTCCATCTGGAAAACATCCAGCCAGTATTCCGCTTCGCGGTTGAACGCGAGCGTAAATTCGTCGGCGAGGAGATAATCTCCCCCCTCACGCTGCTGTGCCGAAAGGGCCTTGCGAATGCGCCACAGTTCCTGGCGCAGGTTTTTGCGCGCAGTCTCATCGGTTGTATCAGGCCAGAACATGCCTGCCAGCTTCTCACGCCGATGGGGTGTTCCGGCGGTCAGCAGGAGATAAGCCAGCACAGATTGGCCTGCCCGCGATGGAATCGTGACGCGCTTTCCATCCAGGCGAATATCGAATTGCCCAAGAAGTCGAATCTGTAGCATTTCAAACTCCTCCGCTGGCAGCTTGGAAAGAATGAAATGAGGGGACCTTGACTGTGTAAAGTATAGCACTGCCCATGTGAAAACTCTACTTTTAAGGCGTCTTTTTTGCGTCTCAAATCATTTGGCTTGGCTCGCGACGATGAGACGACGATGCCATGCCACAATGCGCACAGATATCCGTCAAAAGGTATTCCGAAAACGTATCGAATACCTGCCATAAGAAAGGAGTAAGCGTCATGAACTATTTTTCTTACGAAGTAATGGGAAAAGAAAAAGTCAAAGGATTTCAGGAGGAAGGAATGAGAAATCAGGCTGTTCACAGGTCTGGTGTTTCAAAGAATTTCCTTCTGAATAGACTATCAAAACTCATCGTTGGGCTCGTGGCGATTTTAGGAATTCTAGAATTGCTTCGCTGATTGGATAAAGAACGGAAAGCCTCATGTCAACAATATTCAATCTCGCGAAAGCTTCGCTGATTCTATTGCTCATAAATGGTTGCGCAACACCATTGCCAGCAACGTCACCCATGCCAAATGTTATACCAACTCCGACCTTCCCATCCCTATCGCCTGACTCATATGTCAGCTCACCTTCAATTACTAATGTTCTTAGCAAGACTTTAACCATCGGTGATTATCAATATGAGATGGCGTGTAGTGGGGAAGGTAATCCAGCCGTTTTACTGCTCGGTGGACGAGCAGCCGCCTGGAAACCGATCCAGATTGAGATAAATCGTTTTACGCGTACATGTGTGTTCGATCACATGGCTAGCAGTCCAAATCGGCTAACGACTGAACAGATTGCTAACAATGCGCATTCACTCGTAAAAGATGGTCAGGTGACGGCTCCCTATATACTGGTTGGGTTCTCGGTTGGCGGCTATATCGCCCGGCTGTTTACGAAATCATATCCAGAAGAGGTAGCAGGCATGGTGCTGCTTGATTCTTCGCATGAAGATCAGAATGCGCGCTTTCTCCTTGCACTACCTCCCGAGACATCCAAGGAGTGTCAGGAACTTAAGGACTACCGCGCTGGGTTGCAAGGACGACAAGTGATTCAAATAGCGCCTCAAATCAGTTTGGATTTCGAGGCGAGTGCGATGCAGGTTCGCACCTTGGGGCAGGATCTAGGCAATCTGCCATTGATGGTACTCACTGCTGGTCGTTCCGAATGGCCGGATTGCTTCCCGCCAGAAGTTCATCAACAACTAGATCAAGCATGGCTAGACATGCAAAAGGACCTCGCCGGCCTCTCTACGAACAGTACACACCAGGTCGCAGAAGAAAGTGGTCACAGCTTCGCGGAACAACCCGGGATGGTGATTGACGCGATTCAACGAGTCGTCCAGGCGGTGCGGGCAGGAGAGGGAGGATCCATACCATAGTACATTTTGACTTCACCTTCGATAGAAGATTGACATCTGTATTAATCGTTGGTGTACCGGAACCGACAGGTTATATCCTATGAGGAGATTTAATATGAACACGATTCGAGTTTGGTTCGTTGTGCTCTTGATGATGGCTTATTTCACAGCATGTTCTGTTAGTTCACCGTCCAGCCTTCAGCCCAGCCTCTCACATACACCAAATGCTTCACTGAATGCTCAAGTTTCGCCAACTCCTGAGGCAACCGTGACACGGACTACCTGGCCAACAACCACGCCGATTGTGGTAGAGGGTGTCGGCCGGGCCATTGAGACTGCCCTCAAAACGAGCGATTTTACCGGTGCCGCACTCGTCGTCCGCCAAGGAGAGGTGCTCTATCGCGGCGGGCTGGGATTCGCCGACGTCGAGACCGGGCGGCCCAACACGCCCGAGACGCGCTTTAAGCTCGGCTCGGTCTATAAGCAGCTGAGCGCAGCGCTTGTCCTGACGCTCGCCCGCGACGGCCTGATCGACCTCAACGGCTCGCTTTGCCAGGGCATCCCCGAATGCCCCGACTCGCTCGCGAACGTTACCTACCATCAAGTGCTCACGCACTCTTCCGGCATCGGCGAGCTGACCCCTGAGGAGGAAATGCAGATCCACTCTAACGAGGAGGCCCTGCGTATCATCGGCGACAAGAAGCGGCTGTTCGAACCTGGCCAGGGCTGGTCGTACAGCAGCACCGCATACTCGCTGTTCACCGCGACGCCGGAAATGATCATGGGGAAGCCGCTCGGCGAACTCGAGCGAGAGCGCCTCTATGAGGCAGTCGGCATGGACAGCACCGGTCTCGACGGCTTCGATGGACCACCCACAGGTTCCGCTATCGGCTATAGCGCTGGTGGGAGCCCAGCCGGCGGTACGGTCGGCAACTGGTCGACGGTAGACGATCTATGGGCCTGGCACCGAGCCCTGCTCGCCGGTGATCCAATCCCGGCCGAGCTGGTCGCGTTGATGGAGAAGCCCCACGTTCAGGTGGACGAGGACCTCTGGTATGGCTACGGGGTCGAGGTGCGGGAAACCTATGACCGCCGGGAGATCTCCCATCGCGGCGGCACGGAGGGCTTCAGCTCATACTTTATCCGCTTCCCGGATGAGGATGTGGTCATCATATTGTTGTCGAACCGAGAGTCCACTGACGTAGACGCCCTTCGGGAGCGGCTTATCGACATCATCTTCAACCAAGCCAGGTAGGGCTGAGCCAGTAGCTGACCGGTTGCCTCCGCCGCGACAGCACCTTGACGAACGATACCCCCTATATCTCTAACTCTCACAAGTTTTCTTGCTGTTGAGACGGGAGTTCATCAAGACTTGAATGGTGATACATGGATATTCTGTGATTGCCTAGTCGGCTCTTGATGTGCTCAAAAGAAATGAATTCAGAAAACCGTGACCGGGAGTGTATGCCCGGTCACGGTTTGTTTCATATTCATACAAGCAACGCGACTGCCTCATCCAGCGACATCTTCTGTCCATACTCATAGGAGGCCGAAAATACGGTTTGGCCCATTTTTGTAGTGCATGCCGCGATGGTTTTATCCACATCAGCCCGCTCAAGAATAGACAAGTTTGCGGGTAGCGTCGGCAATCCAAACCGCCGCGTGACGGCCTCCTTCTCCTTGTGACATATGAGCCTGTCCTCACTCATGACAAACGCCATCCGACTAATTTTTTGGACAAATTTTGTTGCATTTCTTCTGGAAAAGTGTCATAATCGCAATAATCCTTTTGGGAAGTTCGTTCATTAGGTGACCGGATTCAGTTGTAGCTCAAAGGTTTCGTACGACTCAACCTCTTCTGCAAATTCAGCTCCTTGGGGGATTCAATCTCGTCTATGACGACGTACCGGTTATAGGCGTTAATTCGGCGCGCCTGCAATCCATCCTGGCTTATCTAATTCTCCACGCAGATTCCCCCCAATCGCGCCAACAGGTCTCTTTTTTGCTCTGGCCGGATACTTCTGAGTCCCAGGCCCGGAATAACCTGCGACAGCTCATCTTTCAACTCCGCCAAACGCTTCCGAATGCAGATCGCTTTCTTAGCGCGGACACCCATACAATTCACTGGAAAACCGATGAAGGACAAGTTATTGATCTGCAACTCTTCGAGCGGATACTGAGGGAGGCGGATGCGGCCGAACGACGCAGTGACCAGATCGCTTTGCGAAATTCGCTGGAACAGGCAGTCTCTGCTTACCGTGGCGATTTGCTGCCTGGTTGTTACGATGATTGGATCACGGCTGAGCGTGAGCGCCTGCGACAACGGTACCAAAATGCCTGTCAAAAATTGATGCGCGTGCTCGAAGCCCAGCGTGAGTATGAGGCGGCACTTCGGATAGGACAGCAACTGCTTCGTTTCGATCCACTGGATGAGGGGACCTATAACGCGTTGATGCGGCTGCATGCATTGAATGATGATCCTGCCAGTGGACGGCGCGTGTACCAAACCGCAGTTGAGACGCTCCAACGTGAGTTAGGTGTCGAGCCAGGCGAGGCGTTGCGCTCGGCGTATGAACGTTTGCAACATGCGTCTAAAACAATTTCCCCTTCCCGTGAAGGTGATTTATCTTCCAGGGAGTCATTTCGATTAGTGGGTCGGCAGCCTGAATGGCAAAAATTGCAATCGGCATGGAGACGTGCGGCCAGTGGAGACGCGCACCTGGCCCTCATCACCGGTGAGGCAGGTATTGGAAAATCACGCCTTGCCGAAGAGCTTTTTAACTGGGTTACACGGCAGGGATTCGCGACCGCATACACGCGATCCTACGAAGCAGAAGGACGTTTGTCTTTCGCACCTGTAACCGAATGGCTGCGGAGTGCCGCGCTACGTCCGCACCTGGCCTCTCTTGACAAAATATGGCTCACAGAAATCTCACGTTTGTTACCTGAGCTCTTAAGCGAAAATACTAATCTCGTCCGGCCGGAGCCCATCACCGAATACGGAAAGCGGCAACGATTTTTCGAGGCGTTGGCACGCGGCATGCTTTCGGGTCCGCCTCCACTCTTGCTTTGGTTTGATGATCTACAGTGGTGTGATCAGGAAACACTCGAATGGCTTCATTTCTTACTGCGCTTTGAGTCCCGGAAAGCCCTGCTCGTGCTCGGCACTACGCGCAGCGAAGAATCGCCGCCCGATCATCCTCTCGCCTCATTCTTGAGGCAATTGCAGACCGAAGATAAAGTTGCCATTATCGAATTATCTCCTCTCGATGCAGCGGAGGCCGCCAATCTAGCGTCGCAGGTTCAAAAACATGACCTGGATGTCCCAGCAGTGATGCGCTTATATCGTGAAACGGAAGGTTATCCGTTCTTTGTTGTCGAAACCATACGCGCCGAAATGGCTGGCGCGAGGACTTCAGAAACGGCTGTGTCAACGGGGGTGGCACCCAATGATTCGCATGCGCTGCCTCCCCGCGTTCAGGCTGTCATCGCGAGAAGGTTGGCGCAACTCTCACCACCTGCGAACCGGGTGATAGAGATTGGTGCCGCGATCGGGCGCGCATTTCCACTTGATTTGTTACTGCGGGTCGGGCATGAGGACGAAGAGACAGTTATCCACGCCCTGGATGAATTATGGCGAAGGCATATTGTCCGCGAGCAGAACGCTAACGTGTTCGACTTTACGCATGATAAATTGCGTGAGGTGGCTTACGCAGAAGTCAGCGCCCCCCAACGCCGTTTGATTCATCGCCGCATTGCACAATCGCTCGAAGTTCTTAGAGCAGATGATCTTGATGCCGTGAGTGTTCAGTTGGCGGCTCACTACGAACAGGCGGGATTACTCGAGCAGGCAATCCCTTACTACCAACAGGCTGCTAGTAGGACCCAGAATGTTTTTGCACACGATGAAGCAATTAACCTCCTTCATAGAGCGCTGATGCTACTGAATATGCTCGCGCAAAGTTCGCAACGGGATGAACATGAATTAACGCTTCAGACCAGCTTAGGAACATCGTTAGTCTCTCTCAAGGGATATGCGGCATCCGAAGTTATGGAGGTTTATATCAGGGCTCGCGCGTTGTGTGAGCAACTTGGAAAACCTGTGACTCCGCCCATCCTTCGCGCGCTGGCTATCGCGCATATCTCGCGTACCAGATTCCCGCAAGCAGTCGAAATTGGTGAACAATTTCTCCTCAAGGCTGAACATGATCATGATCTGATACTCATTGTTGAGGCTCATTATATACTTGGAGTGGCACTGTTTTGGCAAGGATCATTTGTCCTCTCTCGCGCCCATCTTGAGCAGGCAATCAACCAGTACGATCCTCGACAATCCCACACCCATATAACTTTGTTTTCACAAGACCCTAGAGTGACATGTCTCATCCGTCTGGCATTTGATCTATGGTGTCTTGGCTACTCGGATCAGGCTACACAGGTCAGCCAGATGGCCCTGGCATATGCACGGGAACTTTCACACCCTTTAAGCCTGGTGTATGCAATGTTTTGGGAAACGCTGCTTCATACTTTTAAGCGGGAGGTAGGGAAATCACGAGAACGCGCAGAATCTGTCATTGCCCTATGCCGCGAGCACCAGCTGGGCTATTGGCTTTCGGCAGCCATGGCCTTTCATGGCTGGGCAGTGGCCGAGCAAGCCGCTTTCGAGATTGGGATTGCAGAAATGAATGAAGGCATGACTGCCTTTCGTGCCGCAGGGGGGGAATTTATACAGCCCTATTTTCTGGCTTTATTGGCGGAGCAATATGAAAACATAGGAAGTATCGAGAAAGGTCTGATGCTGGTCAATCAGGCAATTGCTCAAGTTGACCAAAGCGGTGAACACTGGTGCGAGGCAGAGTTATTTCGTATCAAGGGTGAGTTGTTGCACCTACGAAGGGATGATGCCGAAGCGGAGATTGCTTTAAGTCGCGCGTTTGCCATTGCACATTCGCAGGAAGCAAAACCTCTTGAACTGCGCGCCGCGACGAGCCTCGCGCGGCTATGGCATGCCACTTCCCGTTCGGCGGAAGCAAAACAACTCTTGGTTCCATTATATGAATGGTTCACTGAGGGATTTGATACCCCCGATTTGCACGCCGCGCGGGCGTTAATTGCGCAGCTTTGAGATGTCCCATTCCTGCTCAGGAGAATCCTTCCACTAACGGCTTCACTAACGCTTTACTAACACTCCCTTTGCTAAACTATCCACAAATAAAGACAACGCTTCCATGCCTTGTCTTTGCGACTTTCCCCAATCAGTCACGAGAGCTTTTTGAAAAGGAGAAAACATGTCAACACCATCTACTACAACCAAACTTGCCGAACAAGCGGTTAATGCGTTCAGCGCGCAACTACGCGGTGAATTGATCCAGCCCGGCGATGCGCGCTACGATGATACGCGCAAAGTCTACAACGCCATGATTGACAAACGTCCGGCGCTGATTGCCCGCTGCGCCGATGTCGCGGATGTGATTAGTGCCGTCAACTTTGGCCGGGACAATCGAATGACCGTTGCTATTCGCGGCGGCGGGCATAACGGTCCAGGCTTGGGTACTTGTGACGGTGGGCTGGTAATTGATCTATCGCAGATGAACGGCATCTATGTTGATCCATCGAATCAGACGATCCGTGTGGAAGGTGGTTGTGTTTGGGGTGATGTCGATAAAGCCACAAATCCACACGGTCTGGCTGTACCGAGTGGCATTCTTTCGAGTACGGGTGTGGGTGGCTTAACTCTTGGGGGTGGGACTGGTTATCTCTCGCGCCATTATGGTCTCACCATTGATAACTTGCTGGGCGTCGAGATGGTTTTGGCAGATGGAAGTTGTGTAAAAGCGAACAGCGATGAGAATGCCGATCTCTTCTGGGCGGTACGCGGGGGCGGTGGAAATTTTGGTGTTGTTACATCATTCCTGTTCAAAGGGAATCCCGTTCAAACTGTTTATGGCGGGCCGATGTTTTGGCCGCTTGAAAAGGCTGCAGACCTGTTCCGTTTCTGGCAGGATTTC
>Ga0114129_10012889_pt1 | contig 11897 bp, 13 predicted proteins | sample RhiMetdeltSRZDD1_FD_80071 | JGI IMG/M metagenome (GOLD analysis project Ga0114129, IMG submission 80071) | Populus rhizosphere microbial communities from Tennessee, USA - Rhizosphere MetaG P. deltoides SRZDD1 (version 2) (version 2) | ecosystem: Host-associated > Plants > Roots > Rhizosphere >... | reverse complement strand
TTACCGCGTTGCCCCTAAAACAGCGAAGCCCGGGGCTTTTTGCCTCCGGGCCTTTTGTCCGACCGCGTTTTCTTTGCGACTAACGAACCGTGAACGCGTGCCGATCGTTGGCGCCGGAGACCTGGCCCCGACAACAACAGCAGCAACAACACATCCACGCCTGCATAGACGAATATTCTTGTGGATCTGTACAAAAAAGTCAAGGTTCGGAGGTTGCGGGGGCCTGAGCTGATAATCATCCCGTGGCCACGTTTGCCCTCAGGACGTTCCTCACGCTGCTCGTGGTCATGGATCCGATCGGCCTCGGGCCGGTGTTCCTCGGCCTGGCCGGAGACCGCACGCCGGCGCAGCGGCTGGAGGTCGCGCGCAAAGCGGTGCTCGTGGCCGCCGGCATCATGCTGGCCTTCACGATCGCGGGCGCGGCGCTGCTGCGGTACCTCAGCATCAGCCTCGACGCCTTCCGCGTGGCCGGCGGCGTGCTGCTCTTTCGCATCGCCGTCGACATGGTCTTCGCGCAGCTCGAGCGCGAAACCGAGGAGGAAGAGCGCGAGGCCCGCACGCGGCGCGACATCAGCGTCTTCCCGCTCGCCATCCCGCTCATCGCGGGGCCCGGCGCCCTCGCCAGCGTGATGATCCTGGCCGGCGAGGCTCGCGCCCACACCGGTGGGTTGGTGCTGGTGCTCGCCGTGACGGCGGGAGTTCTCGGTCTCGTCTACCTCGGCCTGGCGCTGTCCGCGCGCACCGCGCGTCTGCTCGGCCAGACGGGCGTCAACGTCGTGACTCGTGTATTGGGCGTGCTGCTGGCCGCCCTCGCGGTGCAGTACGCCTCAGATGGCATCCGCGGCCTGTGGAAGGCGTGAGGTCTAGCCGCGTAGCGCCCGGCGGATGCCCTCGACGAGCTGCGATTCCGACAGCGGCTTGACCATGTAGCCGTCGCAGCCCGCGCCCAGGGCTTTCTCGAGCGAATACGAGGACCCGGTGACGGCCACGACCGGGATCTGCGCTGTCCGTCCATCCGACTTGAGCCGGCGCGTGGCGGCCACACCGTCCGTGCCCGGCATCATCAGGTCCATCAACACGACGTCGGGCTGGAGCTCGCGGGCCAGCTCCACGGCCTCATCGCCGTCGGACGCCGTCACCGCATACAGGCCCGGGATGTTCCAGAGGATGGCCTGCCAGAGGTTGGCGATGGCCTCGTCGTCATCCACGACCAGGACCATCAGGCCGATCGGCAGGTTTGGCACATCGTGGCTCGTGAGGCGCACCAACGAAAATATCGGCCTGGGGATGCCTTTTGTCGAGGGTTTATCGCTTCTGCCCGCACTCCGGACAAAACTTCGCGCTGGGGGCCATCTTGGCCCCACAGCCGCCGCACTCGTCTTTGGGGGCGAGGGGTGTGCCGCACTCGGGGCAGAACTTGCCCCCCGCGGTCTGGGCCTGGCATTTTGGACAGCGGGCGACCATGGGCTGGTCGAGGTCGAGGCCCTTCGTCTGATCGCGCTCGCGCACCTTCTGATGAATCTGCTCGGCCTGCGCCTGGCCCTGCGCGGCCGCCACCTCGACCTCGGTCTTTGGTGCGCACGCGGTGCAGAGGCCCCGCGCCTCGTTCCAGCAGATATCGAGGCAGACCCAGTTCCCGCAGCGGACGCACTGATGGAAATGCGGCTTGACCTCCTCGACCGCCTGCTGCAGCGCATCGTCGTGGGCCTTGCCGCCGATGGCGCGCTGGATCTCGTAGGCGCCGTGTCCGGCCTGGCCGAGGATCCCGCCGAAGAGGCTGCCCGCCGCTTGCAGCAGGCCGCCGGCGGTGCCGACGATCGAGGTCTGGAAGCCCGACATGAACCCGTTGCCGCATTTGTCGCAGAAGAACTTGAACTGGTAGCCGCGGTCGGTGGAAAGGTCCTGATGGTTCTGGACGAATGGGATGAGCGCCATCGCGGCTGAGTTTAGCGCAGCCGCAGGGCGAGCGTCTGGCTGACGAGGGACGCCGCGATGCCGATGGCGAACGCGATCAGCAGCCCGTGTGCGGGCAGCCAGTGCGAAACCGACGCGCAGAAGAGCGCGAAGCCGTAGAGGCCGGGCAGCAACCCGCGGAGGACGCGCAACGCGCCGTCGCTGCCGGCGGCGCCGTGGGCGGCCACCACCAGGACGGTGCTGGCGATGGGGAACGGCACGAGCAGACCGCTCCAGCGCGGGCCGAGGATGTGGGCGAGGCCGGTGACGGTGAGGACGATGGCGGCAGTGGCGATCATTCGCACCCACAGCGAGGGACGCGGTGTCGGGCCGGTCGCCGCCGCCGGCAGTGGGAGCAGAAGACGCCCGAGGGTCAGGCTGAGGGCCGCGGTCAGCAGCGCGGGAAGCAGCGAGAGCGCCGCCTTCGACATCAAGAGGGTGCCGGCGGCGAAGGCGATGTAGGACAAGAGGAGCGTGGGCATGGGCGCGGCCCGCCGGCTGATCCAACCGTAGGCCACGCAGTACGCGGACAGCGAGACGAGCCCGAGCAGGGTCTGCTTCGCGGCGATGGACGTGAACGTGTGGCCCTGCTCGTGGGCGAGGAAGAACAGGACGGGCCCGGCGACGATGGGGAAGCCAGCCGTCCAGCCCGCGACGCGATGGCCGAAGCGGCGCTCGACGACCGACGCCGCCGCGACGAGAGCCGGCGCCAGTGTGAGCTTCAGAAGGAGAAGGACCACGAGCCGGTTAGGATACACGTCATGGATCTGGCCCATGCGCTCCGCGTCGCCCTCGCTGCCGCACGCGAGGCCGGCGATCTGCTTCGTGCCGACCTTCATCGACCCGGCGGACCGCGGGGGAAGATCGACAAGGCGGAGGCCGACGTCGAGGCGGAGTCGCTGATCCGGGGGCGCCTATCCGCGGCGTTTCCGAGCTGGGGCTACCTCGGCGAGGAGACCGGCCGCATGGAGGGGTCCCCGGGCGCCCCGCTCTGGCTCGTCGACCCCAACGACGGGACGCGCGACTACCTGCGCGGACAGCGGGGGAGCGCGGTGTCCATCGGCCTCCTGCACGAGCGGCGGCCGGTGCTGGGCGTCGTCTACGCCTTTGCCTATCCCGACGACCAGGGCGACCTCTTCGCGTGGGCGGAAGGCAGCGGGCTCGTGCGCCGCAACGGCCGGCCGGTGGCGCCGCCCCTGCCGACCGAGCTGACGGCGGGCGACGTCATCGTGGTTTCGAGCGGCGCGGCACGTTCTCCGGGCATGAACCTCGAGTGTACGGCGCCGGCGCGGTTCCGGCCCGTTCCCAGCATCGCCCATCGGCTCGCGCTGGTGGCGGCCGGGGAAGCGGCGGCGGCGGTCTCGGTCCACGCGCCCGGTGCCTGGGACTACGGCGCGGGCCACGCCTTGATCCGCGGCGCGGGTGCCGCGCTCGTCGACGAGAACGGGCGTGAGATCACCTACAACGAGGACGGCACGAGCAACGTCAAGCGCGCCTTCGCGGGCAGCGAGCCGGTGGCGCGGGAGCTGGCGCAGCGCCGATGGGAGCTCACCCGCGACAACCCGGAGCCTTCGTCCGGTGACTTTCCGCTGCGGCCCGCCCTCGGCCGCACTGTCGCCGACGCCGGCGTGCTCTCGCGTGCGCAGGGCTGTCTTCTGGGTCAGGTCGCGGGCGACAGCCTGGGCAGCCTCGTGGAGTTCTCCCCGGCCGCCGAGATCACCGCGCGCTACGGCGACGGGCCCCGCCGGCTCGAGGACGGCGGCCGTTGGGGCACGATCGCCGGTCAACCCACCGACGACTCCGAGATGGCCCTCGCTCTGGCGCGTGCGATCGTGGCCCGGGAGGGCTTCGAGGCCGAGGCCGTGATGGAAGCCTATCGCGCGTGGCATCGCAGCTCGCCGTTCGACATCGGACAGACGACGGCGGCCGCGCTCTCCGGCGCGCCGCGGTCCGAGAGCCAGGCCAACGGCTCGCTGATGCGCGTGAGCCCGCTCGGCATCCTCGCTCACGCACGCCCGGCGTGGCAGGCCGCCGACTGGGCGCGCACGGACGCCGCTCTCACGCATCCACATCCCGTCTGCGGCGATGCGACGGCGGCCTACGCGGTCGCGCTGGCCCACGCCATCGGTCACGGCACGGGGGCGACATCCTGTTACGAGGCGGCGCTGCGCTGGGCCCACGAAGGGGCGGCGGAGCGCGCGGTCATCGAGGCCATCGAGCGCGCCGCCGTCGAGCCGCCGGTGTGCGAGGGACCCAAGCAGGGGTGGGTGCTCGTGGCCCTGCAGAACGCCTTCTACGAGCTTCTGCACGCCTCGAGCCTCGAGACCGGCGTCGTCACCACCGTGCAGCGCGGCGGGGACACCGACACCAACGCCGCCATCACCGGCGCCCTGTTGGGTGCGGTCTACGGACGCACCGCCATCCCGTGCCAGTGGCGAGGGATGGTCCTCTCTTGCCACACCCACCCGCACAGCCGCTGGCGCCCGCGTCCGGCGACGTATTGGCCGGCGGACGCGCTGGAGCTGGCCGAACGCCTCGCCTGGCTCAGCCGCCGCTAGCGCTCAGTCGAGCTTCGGCGGCGGGCCCAGTACTTCGTCGGTGGTGACGATCCGCCACGTACCCAGGTTCAGCGCCCGCAGCGGGGCCTCGATCACCGCGCGGTCGCCGACGACGACCACCGCCATCTGTTCGGGCCGCAAGGTGTCGGCGGCGGCGCGCGCCGCCTCCGTCACGCCGACGGCCATCGTCTTCGGCACGTACGACTCGAACTCGTCCGGCGGCAGCTCGTAGACGATCTGCTGCGCGAGCTGGGATGCGATCTGGGCCGGCGTCTCGAACTGCTGCGGGTAGCTCATCGCGAGGTAGGACCGCGCGCGGGCGATCTCATCGGGCGGCGCCGGTGTGACGATGCGCCGCAGCTCCTTCAGCATCTCGGTAAGGGCAGGCGCGGTCGACGGAGTCTGGACGTTGGCCGCCGCTCGAAAGGTGCCCCCCACGCGGCGGTACTCGATGCGGGAGTTTGCGCCGTACGCGTAGCCGTGCGTCTCGCGCAGGTTGTCGTTGAGCCGCGAGGTGAAGAGGCCGCCCAGCAGCGTGTTCGCCACCTCGAGCGCGTGGTAGTGGCGCACGTGGCGATCGGGCGCGACCTGTCCGATGCGGACCACGGACTGGGCCGCCTTCGGCCGGTCGATCAGCCAAAGCCGGCGCTCCTTGACCGCGCGTGGTACCGGCAGCGCGAGGGGACGCGTGCCCCCGGCGGGCCAGGCGCCGAACGCCTGCGTCGCGAGATCGACCACCGCCGGCGTCACGTCGCCCACGATCAGCAGCGTCGCGTTTCCGGGCCGATAGTGCTGGCCGTGGAAGCGCCGCACATCCTCGACGGTCAGGGCGGCGATCGATCGCGCGTCTCCCGTCGCGGGCGTGGCGTAGCGGTGCTCGCCGAAGACCGCGCGCGGCCACGCGGCAGCGGCCAGCTCCTCCGGATCGTCACGCTGCTGGAGGATGGCGGTGAGCGCCTCCGTGCGCAGCCGGTCGAGCTCGGCCGGCTCGAACCGCGGACGCAGGACGATGTCGGCGAGCAGCGGCAGCGTTTGGGCGAGGTGCTTGACCGGCACGTGTGCGCCTGCGCTCGCGCTGTCCCAGCCCGCCCCGGTCGAGACCTGCGCCCCGAGCCCGTCGAGCACATCGGCCAGCTCGAGGGCGCCGCGGGTGCCGGCGCCTTCGTCGAGCAGGTCGGCCGTCATGGCGGCGACACCGGGCCGATCCTTCGGGTCCGCCGCCGCCCCGGCCGCCACGAGGAGCGAGACCTGCACCGTCGGCACCTCGTGCTGCTCCACGACGAGGACGGTGAGCCCGTTGGGCAGCGTACGGCGCTGGACCTCGGGGAGCACCACTGCGCGCGGCGGCCCAGGCTCGGGCGGGCGGCTGCGATCGATACCGGCGGCGATCGACGCGCCGGCGGCGAGGACGGCGAGGACGGCGGCCGCGCGCTTCATCGCCGCACCTGGCTGTCGGTGAGGGCCAGCTCGAGGTGTCCCTGCGGGACGACGCTCAAGGCGACGCGGCCAGGCCCGAGATGCTCTTGCGCCGCGGCCTGGACGTCGCTGGGCGACAACGTGCGATACCGCGCCAGGTCTTCCTCGAAGTAATCGGGACGGCTGGCCGCGAAGTAGTAGGCATTGAGTTGGTCGGCCTTGCCGTAGAAGCTGCCCAGGCTTTCGAGCTGGGAGAGGAACGAGGCCTCGCGCTGATTGAGGAAGCGCTCGAGCTCGCGGGCCGAGGGCGGCTCTTTTCGCAGCCGCGCGATCTCCTCGTCGACCAGGGCCTGCATCTCCACCAGCGTGTGCCCGGCGCGGGCGGTGACTACGACGTCGAACGCGGAGCCGAGGGCGGCCGAGGCCTGATACGCGTAGACCTCCTGCGCCACCTGCAGCTCGTACACGAGACGTCGATACAGCCGCGAGTTCTTCCCGCCGGCGAGCACCCCGCCTACGGCATCGAGGGCGGCATCCGCCGGAGAGAGATGCGGCGGCGTCGGCCAGCGCAGGTAGAGGCGCGGGAGCTGCACCTGGTCTTCGTACACGACGCGCTTCTCGGCGTCGAGCATCACCGGCTGTGTCCCCATCGGAGGCACGGGCGCTGCCGCCGGCACGTCGCCGAACCACCTGTCGACGAGCCGCCGCACCTCGGCACTGTCCACGTCGCCCGCGATCACGAGGCTGGCGTTGCCCGGTGCGTACCAGCGCCGGAAGAAATCGGCGATGTCCTCGTTCGAGGCGGCGGTCAGGTCTTCCATCGATCCGATGATGGGCCAGTGGTAAGGATGGCCCTCGGGATATAGCGTCTCCGCGAGAAGGATCTCCGCCATGCCGTAGGGTGTGTTCTCGTGGGACTGGCGGCGCTCGTTCTTGACGACGTCGCGCTGGCCGTCGACGCGCGCCGGCGTCATCGTGTCGAGCAGGTGGGCCATCCGGTCGGACTCGAGGAAGAGCGCCAGCTCCAGTGCGTTCGCGGGTACGTCTTCCCAGTAGTTGGTGCGGTCCTGCGATGTACTCGCGTTGTTGCTGCCGCCCACGGCCTCCAGCCAGCGGTCGAATGCGCCTTCCGGCACGTTCTTGGAGCCCTCGAACATCAGGTGCTCGAACAGGTGCGCGAGCCCGGTGCGCCCGGGTCGCTCGCGGGCGGAGCCGACGTGATACCAGAGGTTCACTGCCACCAGCGGCACCGAGTGGTCCTCATGAATGATGACGGTGAGCCCGTTGGCCAGGCGGTGCATCTGGTACGGCACCTCGAGCCGATCCGCGGCTGCGGCGACGGAGGCCAGAAGGCTGAGGGTGAGCGCGCCAGAGTACTTCATTGCCCCGACTCTAGCGTCTGGTGTGACACGGTGCAAAGTGTCTGCTCACGCGTAACCACTCGGCTGTTCCTGCCACATTGTAGTGAAGCGACGCCACGGCAACCTCAGAGGGCTTGCCGGCGTCCAATACAGAGGAAGTCGTTCCAAGGGAGGCTAGAGTCCATGCCGAAGGAAACCACGAACCTGTCGGGAGCCGGTGGGGCAGCACCGATCCGTCCGATGCCGACGAACGAGGAGCTGGCGCGCTCGATCCAGGCGCTCGACGCGACGCTGTCGGAGGTTCTCGTCCTGCTGTATCACGTCGTGCAGGCCAACCACAGCCTCGTCGAATCGCTACGCGAAACGGCGCGGCCGACGGCGGCCCCCTCGGCGGCGGCGCGGCTTCCCGAGTTCCGTCAGCTCTACGCCGTGATCAACGAGCGTTCGACGGGCCAGTAATCGCCAGTTCGACGGTGGTGCCGAGCTTCAGCGGGTGGGGCTCGGCAAACGCCACCTTCACGACGAGCACGCGCGTGTCCGTCGGACGCCCGGGGTCCTGGGGCTTAACCCGCCGTACGCTGACGGCATCCGCGACGTCTTCGATCGTCCCCCGCCATCGCTGCCCGGGATAACCCGACGCGGTGATCTCCACGGGGGCGGCGAGGGCTAGCGAGGCCGCGTCGGCTTCATCCGCTTCTCCTTCGACGCGGAGGCGGGAGAGGTCGGCGACCGTGAGCACGAGGTCGCCGGCCTCCACCGTTTCGCCCGGATCGACGTTGCGGGCGACGACGGTTCCCGAGATCGGCGAGAGGATCCGCGTCTTGCGGAGCTGGGCTTCGAGGCGCGCCGTTTCCGCCCGCGCCGTCTCGCGGCGGGCCTGGGCGATCTCCAGGTCGCGGGTGGCTTGATCCAGGTCGTGGACGGCCACCACCTTCTGCGCCACCAGCTCCTGGCGGCGGCGCTGGCTGATCTCCGCGAGCCGGATCTCCGCTTCCGCTTCCGACAGGCGCGCGCGTGCCTCGTCGAGGGCGGCGCGCAGCTCTTCGGATTCGATCTCGACGAGGAGCTCACCCTGACGCACGCTGCGTCCTTCCTCGACCAGGACGCGGACCAGGCGCCCGCCGCGCTCGGCGGCGACGTGGATCTCGGCGCCGGGATAGGCGACCACCCGGCCTTCGGCGGCGACGCGCGCCGCCGGGGCGGCGGCGGCCACGGTGCCGACGGGAGCGGCGGCGGTGCGGCACAGCGCGCTCGCCTGGAAGATCGTGGCGATGAGCAGGGCGACACCCGCGGAGGCGGTGAGGGCGAGGGTTCGAGTGCGCATTGGGCTTGTCTCCTCCTTCTTACCTTCTTATTTACCCTCTCGAGTGCCGCGACCGCGCGGCACTCGAGAGGAGCGGGGCCTGCGGGGCTGCCACCGCTGAACTATGGGGCAGCTCCTCGGCCCCGGGATTCCTGCGGGGCCACTGACGCAAACCAGGCGCTTGCACCCGTCCGCATCCGTGCACACCGATGTCGCGGGTGCGGCTCCTCGGCCGCACCTTCATGCCGCCACCGCGGACAGCCGGCCGTCGCGGATGCCGACCACGCGATCGGCGATCGCGCGGACCTTGGGGTCGTGGGTCACGATGACGAGACCGGTGGACTCCGCCTTGGCCAGCTCGCGGAAGAGCTCCAGCGTCTGGGTGCCGACGGCGGTATCGAGATTGGCCGTCGGCTCGTCCGCCAGCAGCACGCGCGGAGCGCCGGCGATGGCGCGGGCGATGGCCACGCGCTGCTTCTGTCCGCCGGAGAGATCGCGGGGCAGGAAGTGCAGCCGCTCGGCGAGGCCGACGCGAGTGAGCGCCGCCTCCGCCTTCGTGCGCGCGGCGGTGCCGCCCACGCCCTTGACGTTGAGCGCATACTCGACGTTTTCGAGGGCGGTGAGGGCGGGGAAGAGGTTGTACTGCTGGAAGACGAAGCCGATGGACTGACGGCGTACCTCGCGCAGCTCGTCCTCGCGGGTGGCGCGAACCTCGCGCCCCGCCACCTGCACGCGGCCCGAAGTCGGGGTGAGGATGCAGCCCATGATCGAGAGCAGGGTCGTCTTGCCCGAGCCCGACGGGCCCTCGAGGGCCACGACCTCGCCGGCGGCGACCTCGAGGGAAACGCCCCTCAGGACCTCGGTGCGCTGCGTGCCTTCTTCGAAAATCTTCACGATGGCGTCGACGGCCAGAGCCTTGTCGGTCATGTTCTAAACACCAACGCCGGGTCGATGCCGGCCACGCGGCGGAAAGAGAAGCCGGCCGCGCCCAGGCACATGAGGACGGTGCCGACGAAGACGGTGGCGGTGAAGCCGGGGGTGAGCAGGACGTTCAAGCCGAGCTGCGTCATCAGCGGGCGCATGACCAGCGAGATCAGCGCGCCCAGGGCGAAGCCGACGAAGGCGGCGATCAGCGCCTGCTCGCCGAGGATGCGGTAGATGTCGGCGTTGCTGCCGCCGATGGCCTTCACCGTGCCGAACTCCTTCACGTGCTCGACGGCGGAGGTGTACAGCGTCTGGCCGACGATCACGATCCCGACGAGGATGCCGAGGAACACCGTCACCCCCATGCTCATGCCGAGGCCGGTGGAGACGACCCAGTAGCTCCGCGAGCGCGCGGCCCAGGCCTCCTTCGTGTAGACGTCGTTGTAGGGGAGCCGCCGGCGGATCTCGGCGATCACCGCCTCGCGGTCGGCCTCCGGTGCCAGCTTCACCAGGACGTACGTCGTCTTGCCGTGGAGGAACTCGTTCAGCTCCTGCGCGCGCCGGTAATCCATGAATGTGATCGGCGCGGTGGTGAACGACGCGGCGCCGGTGGTGGTGCCGATGATCTTGAAGCGCCGCCGAAGGATCTCGCGATAATCACCGACGGAGAAGGCCCCGAACCGGCGCTCCGCGGAGCGGTCCATCAGGACGTAGGGCCCGCGGCGCAGATCGGCCACGTTGCCCTCGGGCACCGACCACGGCAGGTTCCACTCCGCGAAGTCTTCCATCGCGTAGACGAGGGTGCCCTCCTCCGCCCCGTTGGGGAGCTGGAGGTTCATGAAGTTGATGATCAAGTTGTCCGCGCGCCGGACGCCGTCCACGCCGCGCACGCGCAGGACGGCGGTTTCCGGGAACGTGTGCGCGAAGTCGACGTTCGGCGTGTTGCGCGAGGTGACCCAGACGTCGGCGGAGGCGCGCTCGATCGTCACCGTGGCCTTGCTCAGCAGTCCCATGAAGAGGCCGACCTGCACCAGCACCAGGGTCACCGCGAAGGCCACCCCGGCCACCGTGATCGCAAAACGCAGCCGGTCGTGCAGGAGGTTCTTGCGGGCGAGGGAGACCATCAGCGCTTTCCCTTCTTCTTCTTGGCCGGCGCGGCGGGCGGTGCCTCCGCCAGCAGGCCGCGCATGCTGTTCTCCGCAGCCTGTGCGATGAGGTCGGGCACGGCGGGCGCGCAAGGGAACTTGTCGGGTCCGTAAGTGATGAGCAGGGAGACGGCGCCGTGCAGGCTCGACCAGAGGATCTGCGCCAGAGTGTCGACGTCGTCCAGGCGGAACCGGTGTGCTTCGACGCCGCGCGCGACGGCGTCGCGCAGGAGCTGGAACGTGCGTTGTCCGGCCTCGCTCGGCTGATGGTCGGGCCCGAAGGGCGTCAGGAACATGAACCGGTAGTGGTTCGGATATTCGATTCCGAACCGCGCGTAGGCCATGCCCATCTGCTTCAGGGCCTCGATCGGATCCGGCGGGACCTCGCCGGGATCGATCGCCTGGATGAGCTTGCCGAAGTTCTCCTCGCAGAGGCAGTGGACGAGCTCGTTCTTGTCCTTGAAATGAAGATAGATGGTGGTGGGGGAGTACTCGATGGCGTCGGCGACGCGGCGCATCGTGACCCGCTCGTAGCCCTCGGTGGCGAACAGCTCCTGCGCCGCCTCGAGGATCTTCCGGCGGACCGTCTCGCGCTCCCGTTCGCGCCTTTCCAGGATTCCCATACTTAACTTTGTTAAGTATGGGAGCAACGTTAACGGGAGTCAAGTGAAAACGGTGGGGGTCAGGTCTGTCCTATGGCTTATAGCCGCCCACAAGCCATACGCCAGACCTGACCCCGTCTCCTAAACCCCCGTGGTTTCACCGCCCAGCAGGGTGATGACCTCGCCGGTCACGAAGCTGGAGTCGGCCTCGGAGGCGAAGTAGACGTAGGCGGGGGCAATCTCCTCCGGCTGGGCGGGGCGGCCCATCGGGGTCTTGGCGCCGAACTCCGCGGCCTGCTCCGCCGGCAGGTCGGCGGAGTTGAGCGGCGTCCACACCGGTCCCGGCGCCACGCTGTTCACGCGGATGCCGCGCTCGACGAGCTGCTTGGCCGCTCGCTGCCGCGGATGCCTGCGATCGAGCCGGTATTGATGATGGCGGCGCCCCGTTTGAGATGCGGGAGGGCGGGAACGTGCGGTCCCATGGCTCGTCGGAAACGTCCTCGGGCTGGCTCTGACTCTGCTGAGATGACGGCGACTTCGCCATGGTGTTTCTCCTACTCGCCCGACTGGCCCTTCCGCCGGGCGCGCTCGACCCGTTCGTTCACATGCGGAAATTCGAAGCAACCGCCGTGCCG
>Ga0114129_10012887_pt1 | contig 11899 bp, 14 predicted proteins | sample RhiMetdeltSRZDD1_FD_80071 | JGI IMG/M metagenome (GOLD analysis project Ga0114129, IMG submission 80071) | Populus rhizosphere microbial communities from Tennessee, USA - Rhizosphere MetaG P. deltoides SRZDD1 (version 2) (version 2) | ecosystem: Host-associated > Plants > Roots > Rhizosphere >... | reverse complement strand
GCTGCACGGCCGCGAGTTCAAGGACGTGCAATTGGAGCATCAGCTTGCCGATGCCGGCGGCATGCAGCTCGTGCGCTGGCCGAAGCAGTTTGACGTGATCGTCACCGACAACCTGTTCGGCGACATGCTCTCCGACGTCGCAGCCATGCTCACCGGCTCGCTCGGCATGCTGCCGTCCGCCTCGCTCGGCGAGACCGATCCGAAGACGAGGAAGCGCAAGGCGATGTACGAGCCGGTGCACGGCTCGGCGCCCGATATCGCCGGCAAGGGGCTGGCGAATCCGATCGCCATGATCGCCTCGTTCGGCATGGCGCTGCGCTACTCGTTCGACCGGCCCAAGGAGGCCGACCTGATCGACGCCGCGATTGCCGCCACCCTCGCCAAGGGGCTGCGCACCAACGACATCAAGTCGGAGGGCTGCAAGCTCGTCGGCACCAGGGAGATGGGCGACGCGATCATCGGCGAGATCGAGCGGCTGGCGGCGAAGTAGCGCGTGCGGCACTTCGCGCGCGAGGCGATCTTTTTCAGGCCGGATGACTGTGCTTAGGGTAGTGGCCCCACCGCTGCGACGGCGGGAACAAGGGGCGACGGGAGAATGCGATGCCGGCACTGGCGATGTCACCGCGGCTCGCGAGCGCGCTCGGCGCCATCGCCGCGCTCATCGCCCTGGCCGCGCCGGCCGCCGCGCAGACCTATCCGACCCATACGATCAAGCTGATCGTGCCGTTCCCGGCCGGCGGCTCCAACGACGTGATGGCGCGGCTGATCGCGCCGCATCTCGAGCAATCGCTCGGCCAGACCGTGATCGTCGAGAACCGCCCGGCGGCGGCAGGCCAGGTCGGCACCGACGCGGTGGCGAAGGCGGCGCCTGACGGCCACACGCTCCTCCTGGTCGCGTCCTCGCACACGGTGACGCCGGCGCTGAATCCAAAGCTGCCGTACAACACCGAGAAGGATTTCGCGCCGATCTCGCTGGTCAACACCAATGCGATGATCTTCTTCGTCAACCCGAAGGTGCCGGCCAACACGCTCGCCGAGTTCGTCGCGCTGGCGAAGAAGGAGCCGGGGAAATTCAACTACGCCTCGCCCGGCGTCGGCAGCCAGACCCAGCTCACCATCGAGCTGTTGAGCCACCGCACCGGCATCAAGCTCGTGCACGTGCCCTATCGCGGCGGCGCGCCCGCGACCATGGCGATGATCACCGGCGAGACCGACTTCACCATGCTCGCGCCGAACGTGCTGTTCCCGCACATAGAGGCCGGCAAGATCCGGCCGATCGCGAGCGGCGACCGCGCGCGCCATCCGCGCCTGCCGGAGGTCCCGACCACCGCCGAGCTCGGATTCCCTTCGATCCAGGCGATCCAGTGGGTCGGCATCCTGACCACCGCCGGCACGCCCAAGCCGGTGGTCGACCGGCTCAACGCCGAGATCAACCGCATCATCCGGCTGCCCGAGGTCGCGTCGAAGCTCGCCGATCAGGGCGTCACGCCGCGCGGCAGCACACCGGACGAATTCCAGCAGCTCATCGCCACCGAGATCGCGCAATGGCGCGAGGTGGTGCGCGAAGCCAACATCAAGGTGGAGTGATCGAATGTTTGTGAAACCGGCGTCAGGCCGCTGCTGGTCTTCGGCTCTCGTTGGCGCGGCGTTGCTCGCGCTCGGTGCGGGTGCTGCCGGCGCGCAGACCTTTCCGAACCGCACCGTGCGCATCATCGTGCCGTTCCCGCCCGGCGGGCTCAACGACACCACCGCGCGGCTGATCCAGCCGCACCTCGAGAAGGCGCTCGGCCAGCCGGTGATCATCGACAACCGTCCGGCGGCGAGCGGGCAGGTCGGCACCGATGCGGTCGCGAAGGCCACGCCGGACGGCCACACGCTGCTGATGGTGGCCTCCTCCCACACCGTGGTGCCGGCGACGCATGCCAAGCTGCCCTATGACGCCGAGCGCGACTTCGCCGCCATCGCCATGGTCGGCAAGAATCCGCTGCTGTTCGTGGTCAACGGCAAGGTGCCGGCGAAGACGCTGCCGGAGTTCATCGCGCTCGCGAAAAAGGAGCCGGGCAAGCTCAATTATTCGAGCCCGGGCGCTGCCAGCCAGACCCATCTGGTCGCCGAACTGCTCAGCGGCAAGGCCGGTATCAAGCTTCAGCACGTGCCCTATCGCGGCGGCGCTCCGGCGATGCTCGCGGTGGTGCAGGGCGAGGCGGAGTTCACGGTGATCTCGCCGCTCGCCTCGCTGCCGCACATCCAGGCCGGAACGGTGCGCGCGATCGCCGCCGGCAGCCTCACCCGCGATCCGCAATTCCCCGATCTGCCGACCGTGGCGGAGCAGGGTTTTCCCGGCTTCGAGGCGATCCAGTGGGTGGGCCTGCTGACCACTGCGGGCACGCCGAAGGAGATCGTCGCCCGCCTCAACGCCGAGGTGAACAAGGCGCTGCGCGATCCCCACACGATCGCCAAGCTCGCGCTGCAGGGCGTCTCGCCTGCCGGCGGCACCCCGGAGGAATTTCAGAAGCTGATCGCCACCGAGATCGCCAACTGGACCGAGGTCGCGCGCACGGCGAACATCAAGGCGGAGTGAGTACTGGCGCGGTTCGCTCCTCAGCGTGAGGCCGATCGAAACCGTTCGGTTTCAGCAGCCGACGCACCAGTTCCACGGATAGGGATTGTACCGGCTCGGCAGGTCGAACGCGCCCGGCAGCGGCGAGCGGTGGTGGCCGGCCTTGTCGTCGATCACGCTGGTCGGCGAATAGCCGGGCGGGATCGCGTAATCGGTGAACTTGCGGTCGCCCGGCAGCACCTCGGTGCCGGCATCGAGGAACGAGCGGCGCCGCACCACGATGCGCGCGCGCGGCGCGGTCGCGACCACGACCCGCTGCGGGCCCTGGGCCACGACGCGCTTCTTCTTCTGCGCCGCGTCGGCAGGCGCGGCGGCGAGCGCGGCGACGGCAATGACGGCGGCAGCGCAAACTCCGGCAGCGCAAATTTTCAGGGCCATGTCGTTCCTCTTTCCCGATTTCGGCGATCGCCACTCTACCCGCGTTTCACCGATTGCAACACCTGAGCGGAAGCGAAACGGCCGACGCGGTCCGCCAGTTCCCGCCGGCTTTTCCGATACCGCGATCCAAGGCGGCCGACGGCTGACTGTAAACATTCGAATATTTCTTCTTATGGAAGCATAGTTTACTTAATAAGGGGCCGGTACTAGCGTTGTGCTTCAAAAACGCAACACAGTAGAAAAATAAACCAAGGGAGGCGTTCATGCCCGGCAAGATCGAACGTTCCGTCGAAGAGCTGTATCGCGATGATCCCGCGCGCGCCGATGCGCTGGTGTTCGGCCGCAAATCCGAGCTGAGCCGCCGCGGATTCGTTGGCGGCGCTGGGCTCGCGGCGATGACCGCGACGGTTGGTGGCGCGATACCATTCGCCGACACGATGCCGGCGGGACTCATTCCGGCGGCGCTGGCTCAGGGCCAGCCGGCCGCGCCGAAGCCTCCGCAGTACCTCCAGTTTCCCGGCAAGAGCGACAAGCTCGTCGTGCTCGGCGAGCGCCCGCTGGTGGCGGAAACGCCCGAACATCTGCTCGACGATGACACCACGCCGACCGACCGCTTCTTCATCCGCAACAACGGCACGATTCCGGAAGCGGCGAACGACCCGGACAGCTGGAAGCTCGTGGTCGACGGCGAGGTCAACCAGAAGCTCGAGCTCACGCTCGCCGAGCTCAAGAGCAAGTTCCGGCCGGTGACGCGCCGCATGGTGCTCGAATGCGGCGGCAACGGCCGCTCCTTCTTCACCCCGCAGGCGCGCGGCAACCAGTGGACCAACGGCGGCGCCGGCTGCGCCGAGTGGACCGGCGTGCGGCTTGCCGACGTGCTCAAAGCCGCCGGAGTGAAATCGTCGGCGGTGTTCACCGGCCATTACGGCGCCGACCGCAGCCTCGCCGACGCCAGCAAGGACGCGATCTCCCGCGGCGTCCCGCTCAAGAAGGCGATGGACGCCAACAACCTGATCGTGTTCGCGATGAACGGCGAGCGGCTGCCCAACATCCATGGCGGTCCGCTGCGTTTGGTCATCCCGGGCTGGCCCGGCTCGGCGTCGTCGAAATGGCTCACCCGGGTCTGGGTGCGCGACAAGGTGCACGACGGTCCCGGCATGGGTGGCACCTCCTATCGCGTCGCCATCAATCCGATGGTGCCGGGCGACCGGCCGGACGACAAAAATTTCCGCGATCTCGAGTCGATGCCGGTGCGCTCGATCATTACCAACCCCGCGAATGGAGCGAGGTTCGGCAAGGACGTGCGCGAGGTAAAGCTGCGCGGCGCCGCCTGGGCCGGCGATCTCACAGTGCGGCGGGTCGATGTCTCGGTCGACTACGGCGCCACCTGGCGGCCGGCGCAACTGGGGCGGCCGCGCAATCCGTACGACTGGCAGCGCTGGACCGCCACCGTGCGGCTCCCGAGCGAGGGCTATTACGAAATCTGGACGCGGGCGACCGACTCGCGCGGCACCATGCAGCCGCACGTCGCCGGCAGCTGGAATCCGCAGGGCTATGGAGGCAACCCGATGCACCGTGTTGCCATCCGGATCGCTTGACCATGCATTTCCGTAGCGTCGCGGCAGGGCTTGCCCCGGCCATGTCCGTCTTGGCAGTGCTGGCAATGTCGGCGGCGCCCGACCGGGCGACCGCGCAGTCTCCATCGTTCACGCCGACGGACGAAAAGCCGGAGGACTATCCGGCGGGAGCGGGCCGCGACCAGACCTTCTATGCCTGCACGCCCTGCCATGGCTTCAAGATCGTCGCGCAGCAGGGCCAGTCGCGCACCCAATGGGAAGACACGCTCGAATGGATGACGCAGCGGCACAACATGCCGCGGCTCGCCGCCGACGATCGCAAGATCGTGCTCGACTATCTCGAAGCGACCTTTCCGCCGCGCACCCAGCGCGGCTGGCAAAACCCGTTTCAGAAGAGATGATGCGCCGGCACAAGCGGGCTGATGCCGCCGAGCTAGCGCGCGGCGGCGCGGCCACGCAGCTTCGGGCCCTTGGCCGCCTCGATCCAGTCGGCGCGGCGCAGCGTGGCGGCGCGCGCGGACGGCTTCGGCCCGCAGAACCTGCGCCTGACCTCGGCGCGCGCGAACAGCTCCTGCACCTTCGGCTCGCTCGCGGCCATCACCAGCGACAGCCGCTCGAGCGCGCAGGCAAGCGTGCCGCGGTCGACCACCTCGGCGTCGCCCTTGCAGTACCAGCCGGCGATCTGCAGCCGCGGCTCCACGAAGGCGCGCGCGAAGCCGACGCAGTGGCGCACGTGCTCGCCCGCGCGCGCCCCGAAGTCGAAGGCGGCGACGCGGCCGAACTTACTCTCGATCGGGTCGGCCGGCGTGAGCGCTTTGATCCGGCCGAGGTCGTCCGTGCGCGCGGCGATCTCGCTCGCCGGATCGGCGAAGCGCTTGAGCTCGGTCCCCGGCCGATAGATCTCGACGAAGAACCGCGAGCCGGCGCCGTCCGGCGCGCCCCAGCTCATGGTGTCCTTGCGCCCGCCGCCGGTGGCATGGCGGCGGATGGCGTATTCGGGCATCGGCTCGGCAAATTCCGGGATGGTGAGCGAAAAGGCCCGATAGGGCCGCTCGACATCGGTCCAGTCGGACCGCGTCACCGGCTCGATGGCCGCTTCCACCGCCGGGGCGAAGAACCTAGCCGCCGCGACGGCGATCACCGCCATGGCGCCGATATAGGCAAAGATGCGCACGGTGGTCGCCGAGACCTCGTGCGCGACGCGGCGCAACGCGGACTGCATCCTGCCCCCGAACCCGTTGTCTTTGCCCGCGTTCTCGCCTAGAAGCGCTTCGCTTCCGGTTTCCGCGCGGCAGCGGGCCGGTGGAATTCGCATCGGAGAGTTAATGATGGGTTTCAAGGTCGCAGTCGTCGGCGCCACCGGTAACGTGGGCCGCGAGATGCTCGACATCCTGGCCGAGCGGGAGTTCCCCGCCGACGAGGTGGTCGCGCTCGCGTCGCGGCGCAGCCAGGGCGTCGAGGTCTCCTACGGCGACAACACGCTGAAGGTGAAGGCGCTCGAGCACACCGACTTCTCCGACGTCGATATCTGCCTGATGTCCGCGGGCTCGGCGGTGTCGAAGGAATGGGCGCCAAAGATCACCGCCGCCGGCGCGGTGGTGATCGATAATTCCTCGTGCTGGCGCTACGACGCCGACGTTCCGCTGATCGTGCCGGAGGTCAACGCCGCCGCGGTTGCCGGTTTCCGCAAGAAGGGCATCATCGCCAACCCGAACTGCTCGACCGCCCAGCTCGTGGTCGCGCTCAAGCCGCTGCACGACAAGGCCACGATCAAGCGCGTGGTGGTCGCCACCTATCAGTCGGTCTCCGGCGCCGGCAAGGAGGCCATGGACGAGCTGTTCCAGCAGACCAAGGCGGTCTACCAGGTCAACGAGGTCGAACCGAAGAAGTTCACCAAGCGCATCGCGTTCAACCTGATCCCGCACATCGACGCGTTCATGGAGGACGGGTTCACCAGGGAAGAGTGGAAGATGATGGCCGAGACCAAGAAGATTCTCGACCCCAAGATCAAGCTGGTGGCGACCTGCGTGCGCGTGCCGGTGTTCATCGGCCATTCGGAAGCGGTGAATGTCGAGTTCGAGAAGCCGATCACGGCCGACGAGGCACGCGAGATCCTGCGCAACGCGCCCGGCTGCCTGGTGATCGACAAGCATGAGGACGGCGGCTACGTCACGCCGTTCGAATGCGTCGGCGAGGACGCCACCTATATCAGCCGCGTGCGCGAGGACGCGACGGTGGAGAACGGGCTGGTGCTGTGGATCGTGTCCGACAACCTGCGCAAGGGCGCCGCGCTTAACGCCATCCAGATTGCCGAGAGCCTGATCAATCGCAAGCTGATCGAGGCGAAGAAGAAGGCGGCGTAGTTCCGCCGCCGGGGAGGGAGTGATGAAGCAGTTGATCCTGGCCGCCGCCGCGGCCACCGCGGCGCTGGTAATCACCGCGTCCGCGCAGACGCCACCGACGCCGCCGACACCGACGATGCTCGAGCTGCCGTCCGCCATCCGGCCGACCGGGATCGCGGTCTATCTCGAAGTGCCCGCGACCGGCGTACAGATCTACACCTGCGGCAAGAACCAGACCGGGGCCTTTGCCTGGATCTTCAAGGCGCCGGAAGCGCAGCTGTTCGACACCCACAAGGCGCCGCTCGGCAAGCATTATGCCGGGCCGACCTGGGAAGGGCTCGACGGCGGCAAGGTGGTCGGCGCGGTGAAGGCGAGCACGGCGGCGCCGGTTGCCACCGCGATTCCGTGGCTCCTGCTCGACGTGAAGTCGAGCGAAGGCTCGGGCATGTTCACCCAGGCGAAGGGCATCCTGCGCATCGCCACCGCCGGCGGCGTTGCGCCGGCACAAGGCTGCGCCGAGGCGCAATCCGGTTCCGAGAACCGCGTGCCCTACACTGCGACCTATCTGTTCCTGAAATAGCCGCCGCTGGGGCCGGCATCAGCCCTTACGCATCGCGCTCGATCGCCATGATCATCCGTCCACGCCGCAGCGTGCTCTACATGCCGGGGTCGAACGCGCGCGCCATCGACAAGGCGCGCACGCTGCCGGTCGATGCCGTGATCCTTGATCTCGAGGATGCGGTGGCGCCGGAGGCCAAGGACCAGGCGCGCAAGCAGGTGATGGAGGCGGTCGCCGCCGGCTTCGGGCCGCGCGAGGTGATCGTTCGCATCAACAGCATCGGCACCGAATGGTGGCTGGAGGACGTCAACGCCGCCGCCAAGGCGCTGCCGAACGCCATCCTGGTACCGAAAGTGTGGGGTCCCGAGCAGCTCGAGCACGTCGCCGAGCGCCTCGTCGACGTCAGCGCCGACCACAAGATCCGAGTCTGGGCGATGATGGAGACGCCACTGGCGATCCTCAATGCGCGCGACATCGCCGCCATCGCCAAGGACATCGAGACCCGGCTGACTTGCCTGGTCATGGGCACCAATGATCTTGCCAAGGACACGCGGGCCAGCATCGCCCCCGGCCGCGAGGCGCTGCGGCCGTGGCTCATGACCTGCGTGGCGGCGGCGCGCGCCTATGGCCTCGACATCATCGACGGCGTATTCAACTCCATCGACGACGCCGAAGGGTTTGCGCGCGAATGCGCCGAGGGGCGCGAGATGGGGTTCGACGGCAAGACCATTATTCATCCGAACCAGATCGACGCCTGCAATGCGGCATTCTCGCCGAGCCCGGAGGAAGTCGCACAGGCACGCAAGATCATCGCCGCGTTCGAGCGGCCGGAACAGAGGGGCAAGGCGGTGATCGCGATCGACGGCCGCATGGTCGAGCGGATGCATGCCGAGATGGCGCTCCGCACCGTTGCCATCGCGGAGGCGATCGAGACGCACGCCCGCGAGGCGCGGCGGCCGCCCGAGCGATCGCGTAATAGCTGACGTCGCAACGGAGAAAGTGCCCGATGAAACGTGTCGATCTCGCGATCCTCGCGGCCCTGCTCATGGTCGGCGGTCCGGCGGCGGCGGCCGGTAACGAGGTCGCGCCCGGCGGAACGCTGCGCGCGGTCTATATCGCCAGCAACCCGGCCCAGGCGGTGCAGGATCCCGCGACCGGCACCATCCGCGGCGCGTCCGCCGACCTCGCGCGCGAGCTGGCGCGCCGGCTGAGCCTGCCGGTCGACATCAAGCCGGTACCGGGGCCGCAGGCCGTGATCGACGCGGTCAGCGGCGGCGCGGCCGACATCGGCTTCGTGGCCTACGAGCCGTCGCGCGCCGGCATGGTCGAGTTCTCGCATACCTATATGCTGGTGCAGCAGACCTTCCTGGTGCTCGACGCCTCGTCGATTCGCTCGGTCAAGGACATCGATCGGGCCGGGCAGAAGATCGCCGGCGTGCGCAACGATTCCATCTCGCTTTATCTGCGCCGTCACCTGAAAGAGGCGACGCTGGTCGAGGTCGACAACAATCCGGCCGAGACCAAGCGAATGCTGTCCGCGCGCGAGATCGACGCGTTTGGGGCCAACCGCCAGCGCCTGACCACCATGAGCGGCGAGATCGCCGGTGCGCGGCTGTTGCCGGACAGCCTGTTCGGCGTTCCGCAGACCATCATCGTGCCGAAGGGCAGGGCAGAGGCGCTTGTCGCGGTGAACCGCTTCATCGACCACATGCGCGACACCGGCTTCCTGCGCACCGCGATCGAGAAGAGCGGCGTGGTCGGCCTCGAGGTCGGCCCTGGCGGCTTTTGGCAGCCGACGGCGCCTTGAGCGCCCGCGGAGAGCGGAAACCGAACTATCACGTCCGGCGTTGTCTCTCCTGAAACGTGCCTCAGGAGGACGGATCATGACCGAGATTCGCAAGGATGGCGGGATCGTGACCCAGATCACGACCGTAAAGCTGCCGCCCGACAACCAGGACGAGGTGCTCGCGCTGATGAAGGAGCGCGCCCGCTTCATGGCGACGCAGCCGGGCTTCGTGTCGGTCAACCTGCACCGCAGCAAGGATGGCAGCCACGTCGTCAACTACATCCAGTGGACCGACGCGAAAAAGCTCGAGGCCGCGCACCACTCGCCCGAGTTCCGCAAGAAGTGGCCGCAGTTCGGCAAGCTCGCCGACGAGATCGAGCCCTGCCTCTACGACATCGTCCACAGTGAGGCGGCGTAGCGTCCCGACGCTCGCGGAGCGGCGCTGATCACACCCAGGGCCGCGCCGCCTTGGCCTTCGATTCGAAACTGTCGATCTTGTCTTTCTTGACCATCGTGAGCCCGATGTCGTCGAGGCCGTTGAGCAGGCAATGCTTGCGGTGCGGATCGATGTCGAACTTGACCACGCCGCCGTCCGGCCCGCGGATCTCCTGCTTCGGAAGATCGATGGTCAGCGTCGCGTTGGCGCCGCGCTCGGCGTCGTCGAACAGCTTCTCAAGGTCCTCGGGCGAGACCTTGATCGGCAGGATGCCGTTCTTGAAGCAGTTGTTGTAGAAAATGTCGCCAAACGAGGTCGAGATCACGCAGCGGATGCCGAAATCCATCAGCGCCCACGGCGCGTGCTCGCGCGAGGAGCCGCAGCCGAAATTGTCGTCGGCGACCAGAATCTTTGCCTTGCGATAGGCCGGCTTGTTGAGCACGAAATCGGGGTTCTCGCTGCCGTCGTCGCGATAGCGCTTCTCCGAGAACAGGCCCTTGCCCAGCCCGGTGCGCTTGATCGTTTTCAGGTACTGCTTGGGGATGATCATGTCGGTGTCGACATTGATCATCTTCAGCGGCGCCGCGACGCCTTCGAGGGTGGTGAATTTGTCCATGGCCTTGCCCTTCAATCGGGGCTCGATCTATCGCGAATGCCGGCGCGACGGAAGCCGTTTATTGCATGGCTGTCAGTCGGCGGCCTCCTCGATCGCCGCCATGTCCTCGTCCGACAGCCCGAAATGGTGGCCGATCTCGTGCACCAGCACGTGGGTGATGATGGCGCCGAGGGCCTCCTCGTGCTCCGCCCAGTAATCGAGGATCGGCCGGCGGTAGAGCCACACCATGTTCGGCATCTGGCCGGGCGCGCTCTCGGACCGGAAGGGGAGGCCGACGCCCTGGAACAGGCCGAGCAGGTCGAACTCGGTCTGTGCGTTCATGTGATCGAGGACCTCGTCGGTGGGGAAATCGTCGACCTGGATCACCAGGCCCTCGCACAGCGCGCGGAATTTCTGCGGCAGCCGCCGGAACGCTTCTTCGGCGAGCAGTTCGAGCTCTTCCAGCGAGGGCGCCTTGATCGTCCGCCAGGCCAGCGGGTCGGAAAACGGGGGCTCGGCCATGGCGTCTGTTCTAGGCGAGGGCGGCCGGCCGGCCAAGACTTGGCCAGCGTTGACGGCCGGGCCGCGATGGGCGAGCGTACGTCCTGGGGACAGGTGCGGGCTCACATCATGGCAATGACGAAGAAACCGATCGCTGTGGCCATTCTCTTGGCGGCCGCCGTTGCAATTGGTCTGGCCTGGACGGATGCGGCATCCGCGCAGACGCGCGGCAGGGATACCGGCGCGAGCAATGCCGGTCTCGACGCCCTGGCGCAGGTGCGGCCGCGGGCGCGCACCCGCATTCGCGTCTATCGGACCTATCCGCGCCGGCTGTTCTCGATCGATTATCCGCCGCCCTACGACATCGAGTGGCCGGGCCCGAACGCCGTGCGCCAGTGCACCTCGTGGCTCGCGCGCGAATACCGGCCGAGCGGCCCAGTGATTGTCCCGCACAAGCAATGCTGGTGGCAGCGCGGCTGACACCGGCGCCGCGCGCAGACCGCGTAGCGCCGTCCGCCCGCGTCAGCGCCAGTCGCGCACGTCGACGAAATGCCCGGCGATCGCCGCCGCGGCCGCCATCGCCGGCGACACGAGGTGGGTGCGGCCCTTGTAGCCCTGGCGGCCTTCGAAATTGCGGTTCGAGGTTGAGGCGCAGCGCTCGCCCGGGGCGAGCTTGTCGGGATTCATTGCCAGGCACATGGAGCAGCCCGGCTCGCGCCATTCGAAGCCGGCCTTGAGGAAGATCTTGTGCAGGCCTTCGGCCTCCGCCTGCTCCTTCACCAGCCCTGAGCCCGGCACGATCATCGCCTTGACGTTGGCGTTGACGCTCTTGCCGTTCACCACGCGGGCGACATCGCGCAAATCCTCGATCCGTGCATTGGTGCACGACCCGATGAACACGCGATCGAGCTTGATGTCGGTGATCTTCTCCCCGCCCTTCAGCCCCATGTAGTCGAACGAGGTAGCCGCTGCGCGGCGCTTGGTCTCGTCGGCAATCTCCTCGAGCCTCGGCACGTGACCGGTCACCGAGGTGACCTGCTCGGGGCTGGTGCCCCAGGTGACCAGCGGCGGCAGCTTGGCGGCGTCGAGCCTGATTTCGCGGTCG
>Ga0114129_10012885_pt1 | contig 11900 bp, 8 predicted proteins | sample RhiMetdeltSRZDD1_FD_80071 | JGI IMG/M metagenome (GOLD analysis project Ga0114129, IMG submission 80071) | Populus rhizosphere microbial communities from Tennessee, USA - Rhizosphere MetaG P. deltoides SRZDD1 (version 2) (version 2) | ecosystem: Host-associated > Plants > Roots > Rhizosphere >... | reverse complement strand
TCGGCGCGGACCAGGTCGTCGACTACACCAGGGAGGACTACGCCCGTCCCGGCCGGCGCCACGACCTCGTCTTCCAGCTGGGCGGGACCCGCTCGCCGTGGGACCTCCGCCGGGCCCTCACCGCCAGGGGGACGCTGCTGTCGAGCAGCGGGGACTCGGACGGCCGCTGGGTCGGGCCGGTGGGCCGGATGCTCCAGGCGGTGGCGCTGTCGCCGTTCGTCGGCCAGCGCCTGGTCGCGTTCCTGGCCAAGCCGAGCCGGCAGGACCTGGAGGTCATGCGGGAGCTGATCGAGTCGGGCCGGGTGTCGCCGGTGATCGACCGGACCTACCCGCTGAGCGAGACCCCCGAGGCCATCCGCCACCTGGAGACCGGCCACGCCCGGGGCAAGATCGTCATCACCGTCTGAGCCGGGTGCCGGTCAACCGACCGGTTGCAAGGTCCGCTCGACGGCACGGTTCCCGATCTGGCGGCCGTGGTCGATCCCCTCCTGGACCGCCTTGCGGAAGTGGAAGCCGACGAGGATGCGCGAGCGGCCGTTCTCGTCCCGGGCCTGGGAGAAGCTGGTGTACGAACGGAGGACCGGCGCCGGGTCGTCGCAGGTGCTCCCGGCCGGTAGCGTCAGGCTGCAGGTGGTGAAGCCGAGGTGGTCGGTGCCGAAGAAGCGCCTCAGGACCTGCGCCGCCGCGCCGCCTTCGACGGCGTGGGCCGAATCGTAGTCCGGGATCGGCGGCGTCGGGACCAGGGGTGTCCAGGTCGGGTCGGCGCTGGTGTCCGGGTTGCCGTCGGTGTCCGCGGTCCGGATCGCGGTGACCGGCCGCCAGTAGTTGTAGCCGTGGTACTTGGTGTCGAAGGAGGCGATGTAGCCGTCGGCCAGGGCCATGTTGAGCAGGCCGAACAGCCGCGCGCTCTGCCACAGGTCGAGCCCCCTGGCGGCGGCGACGGTTCTGGCGATCCGGTTCCACTGCAACGGCGAGCTCTCGACCCAGAACAGCGCGACCTCGGTCTGCTCGGCGGTGCGGGCGCTGGGCGTGGTGGTGCCGTCGCCGCCCAGCCGCTTCACCTCGGCGAGGTCCGTGGCGTACCTGCTCCCGGTCACCGCATAGGGTGGGCCCGGGCGGAACTGGGCGCTGTCGCGCAGCACGAAGGGGGTGACCTCGGCCCAGCCCGGCGCCAAGGCGAAGTCGAACCCCGGGGTGAAGCGCCACTCGCCGGGGCGGGTGCCCTGTGGGTAGGCGGTGTCGAACAACGGCGTCCCCGAGCCGTCGGTGGCCCGCCGGGCGAGGATGGCCGCGGCCGCGGCCTGCCCCAGGCCGACACCTTGCCGCTTGGCCCGACCGTCCGGGATCGCTGCGAGCGCGGCGGTGTAGGCGGCCTCGACCGGGGCGACCGCGGCGTTGGCGGCGACGCAGTCCGAGAACGGCGCGGGGAGCTGCTGGAGGAGTGGGACCAGCACCCCTCGCGCCGCCGCGGCCACCGCCGCCTCGGGAGCGGCTGCCGGCATCGGCTCGGCCCTGAAGGCGTAGGGACGAGCGCGACGGTCGATGGCGTTCAGGGCGTCGTGGACGGCCACGTGCATGGCGGCGTAGAGCCGCGACTCGTGGAGCGGGTTGTTCGTGGGAGCCAGGCACGCGTCCCGGGCGGCCCGACCAGCGACCGCATTCCAGGCGGTGACCGCGGTTCCCGTGGCGGGCCGAGCGCTCGCCGGTCCGACCGCCGAGGCCGACAAGGCCGCGACCATGGATGTCACGAGCAACAACCTTGTCATCGAGCGCACGACGCCCTCCCGGTGGTGCGGCTCGCTTCGGTGGCGGTGCCGAGCCGGCGCGCCAGCCGCCACCAGCCACGGGCCGGCCGCGACCGATGGTGGGCGGCCGGCGCCCGCCGGCCTCGCCTGGGCCGCCTGCTCCCGCCGTTCGGCGATGCGCTGCTCGGCCAGCACCTGGCCGAGGCCCGCATGCTGGTTGGTCATGGTGAGATCCCTCCTGCGGCCGTCTCGTCCCGTAGCGACCCGAGGCTCCACGGGTCGCTGGCCGGCTCAGGTTGGCGCGGCGGCACCCGCGCCGAATCCGGCACCTGCCCAACGGTCCGCCCCACGAGTTCCATATCGTTGGGCGCGGATGCCTTACGGCCGGAGTTCCCTTTCGGGCCTTTGCGCGGCATAATCCGGGCGAGATGGGGGGCCGAAACGCGAGCCCCGCCTTCGTCGGCCGCGTCGAGGAGCTCCGGGCCCTCGAGGCAGCCCGGGGCCGGGCCGCAGCTGCCGATCCGGCCGTCGTCCTGCTGGCGGGCGAGGCTGGTATCGGCAAGACACGCCTCCTGGCCGAGCTGACGGCGAGCCGCGCCACCGAGGAGACGCGCGTGCTCCGGGGTGGCTGTGTCCCGGTCGGCGACGGCGGCCTGCCCTACGCGCCGATCGTGGAGGCCCTGCGGGCCCTGCTCGGGGACGTCGGGGTGGACGCGGTCCGCGGGCTGATCGGCCCTTCCTGGCCGGAGCTCGCCCGCCTGGTGCCCGCCCTGGGCGAGCCGGACCGCACCGGTCCACCCGACCGGTACGCGCAGGGACGCCTGTTCGAGCTGCTGCTCGGGCTGCTGGGGCGCCTGACCGAGCAGATCCCGCTGGTCCTGGTGATCGAGGACCTGCACTGGGCCGACCGGTCGACCCGCGACCTGCTCGCCTTCCTCGCCCGTAACCTGCGGCGGGAGCGGGTCCTGCTGGTCGTCAGCTACCGCGACGACGAGCCCGGCCAGCGGCGCCTGGGACGGTACCTGGCCGAGCTGGACCGCGGCGGCCGGGTCGAACGCATCGTGCTGCCCAGACTGGACCGGGCCGAGACGGCGGCGCAGGTGGCCGGGATCGTCGGCACGGCCCCGGCCACCGAGCTGGTCGAGGCCGTGTTCGCCCGGTCGCAGGGCAACCCCTTCTTCACCGAGGAGCTGCTGGCGGTGGTGGTGGCCGGCTCGGTCGAGCTGCCGGCGACCCTGCGCGACCTGCTCCGGGGCCGGGTCGCCGACCTTCCCGACAGGGCCCAGCAGGTGCTCGGGGTGGTCGCCGTGGCCGGCCGGCGGGTGCCGCACCGGCTGCTGGCCGCCGTCGCGGGTCTCGGCAACGCGCAGCTGGACCAGGCGCTCCGGGCCGCGGTCGCCAGCCAGCTGCTGACGACCGTGCCGGGCGAGGACGGCTACCAGGTCTGCCACGCCCTCGTCGGCGAGGTGGTCGAGGCCGACCTGCTGCCCGGCGAGCGGGCCCGGCTCCACGCCCGGCTCGCCCGCGAACTGACCAGGCGGCCGGAGCTGGCCGATGGCTCCCTGGTGGTGGCCGCCGAGCTGGCCGCCCACTGGGACGCCGCCGGCGAGCCCGCTCATGCGCTCCCGGCCAGCGTCCAGGCCGGCCTGGCCGCCGACCGGGCCCATGCCTTCCCCGAGGCCCAACGGCACTACGAGCATGCCCTGGCCCTCTGGGGCCGGGTGGCCCGGCCCAGCTCGCTGGCCGGGATGGACCGGGTCGAGCTGCTGGCCAGGGCCGCCGACGCGGCCAGCTTCGCCGCCCAACCCCCGCGGGCCATGGTGCTGCTCACCGAGGCCCTCGGCCGGCTCGACCCGGCGGCCGACCCGGTGCGGGTGGCGCTGCTGCGGATGCGGGTGGGAGGCCAGCATTGGCGTGCCGGCGACGAGTCCGCGTGCCTGGCCGCCCTCGAGGAGGCGGCGCGGATCCTCCCGGGCGAGCCGTCGGCGGAGCGCGCCCGCGTCCTCGCCCACCAGGCCCAGTGGCTGATGCTCGCCGGCCGCTGCTCCGAGGCCGAGCGCCGCGCCGGGGACGCGCTGGCGATGGCCCGGGCGGTCGGCGCCCGGGCCGAGGAGGGCCACGCCCTCGACATCCTCGGATCGTGCTCCGGCGACACGGCACGCCTCCGGGAGGCGCTCCGCATCGCCGAGGAGGTCGGCAACGCCGAGGGCACCGTCCGCGCCTACCTCAATCTCAGCTCGACGCTGTGGGCCACCGGCCAGCTGCGGGAGGCGCACGGCGTCGCCCTGGGCGGTCTGGCGGCCGCCCGCGAGCTCGGACTCGAGCGGGCGCTGGGCAGCCTCCTGACCGCCCACGTGGCCGAGGGCCTCTTCGAGTTCGGCAACTGGGAGGAGTGCGACCGCGTCCTGGCCGAGGGGTTGGAGCGGGACACCTGGTCGGCCGTCGCGCTGCACGCGATCAAGGGGCTGCTGGAGCTGGCCCGGGGCGACGCGCCGGCCGCCCGACGGCACCTGGAGGCCGCCGGGCGGCCGGACCCGTCGTCGACCTCGGGGAGCTTCGTGTCGGCCGGCCTGGTCGAGCTGGCTGTCCAGGAGGGGCGGTACGACGCCGCCCGCGCCGCGGTGGACCGGGCCGTGCGCGTGGTCGAGCGGTCGACGGCGGAGGGGGATCCCCCGGAGCCGGAGTCCGCCGGTCTGTACGCGCTCGGCCTGCGGGTGGAGGCCGGCCTCGCCGAGCTGGCCCGCGCGGCGCGGTCGGCGGCCGGCGTCCAGGAGGCCCGCCGGCGGGCCGAGCCCCTGCTCGCGGCCCTCAAGGCGCTGCTCGGGCCGGCCGCCGCGGACCGTGCCGGCTGGGTCCCCTGGGAGCTGGCCCAGGGCGAGGCCGAATGGTCCCGGCTGGAGGGATGGTCGGAGCCGACGGCGTGGCGGCGGGCCGCCGAGACCTGGGAGCGGCTGCAGCTACCGTATCGGGCCGCCTACGCCCGCTTCCGCCAGGCGGAGGCGCTGCTCGGGGAACGGGCGCCACGGGCCCAGATCGAGCCGGTGATCAGGGCCGCCCACCGGACCGCGGTCGCGCTGCCGGCCGGGCCGCTGCGACACGAGATCGAGGCGCTCGCCCGTCGCGGCCGCCTCCCGCTGGACGACCCGGCCGCCGAGGCCCCGGAGCGGGACGGGCCGTCCTCACAGGCCGCCGCGTTCGGCCTCACCCGAAGGGAGGCAGAGGTGCTGGTCCTGATAGCCGCCGGTCACACGAACCGGCAGATCGGCCAGGCGCTGTTCATCACCCCCAAGACGGCCAGCGTGCACGTGTCCCGCATCCTGGCCAAGCTGGGCGTGGACGGCCGCGGGCAGGCCGCCGCGGTCGCCCACCGCCTGGGGCTTGACCGGTGACCGGCGCGCGTCGCTGGTGGCTGGCCGTCGTCGCCGTCGCCGGGGTCGTGGTCGTGGCGGCCGCGGTCACGGCCGTGCGCACCGGCCGCGAGCCCGGGCGGCAGGGGGTGGAGGTCCGGGAGGGCGGCACCGTGCGGGTGGCCAGCATCTTCGAGGTGTCCGGGTTCAATCCCAACACCTCCAAGGACGAGGGTCCCGCCGTCCAGGACGTGGCGGTGACGGTGTACCCGTCGGTCTTCCGCATCCACCCGGACTTCTCGGTCCGGCTCGAGCGGTCGTTCATGACCAGCGCGGAGCTGACCGGCCTGGACCCCCAGACCGTCACCTACCGGGTCCGGCCCGACGCCAGCTGGTCCGACGGCGTGCCGATCGGCGCCGACGACTTCCGGTACCTGTGGCGGCACTCCAACGGCGCCGACCCCAAGATCGACGCCGCCACCACCACCGGCTACGACCGCATCGACCGGGTGACCGGCTCGGCCGACGGCAAGACGGTCACGGTGGTCTTCGACGAGCCGTTCGCCGACTGGCAGAGCCTGTTCGCCAACCTGCTCCCGGCCCACTACGTCCGTCGCCAGCCGGGCGGCTGGAACAGCGGCCTCGACGAGCACCCCCAGGACATCCCGTCGGGCGGGCCGTTCAGGATCGCCGGCTTCAAGCCGGGCGAGAGCGTGACCCTGCGGCGCAACGAGCGCTACTGGGCCACCAGGGCCCACCTCGACCAGATCCAGATCCTGCTGGTGCCCGACTCCGACGCCCAGTACGACGCCCTGCGCAACCACGAGGCCGACCTGATCAGGCCCCAGCCCACCAACGACATGGTCAACCAGATCAGGCAGCTCCCCGGGGTGCGCAGCCAGGCCCGCCCGACGCTGGGCTTCGAGCACCTGACCTTCAACCTCGAGCAGCCGCTCCTCGCCGACGTGGACGTCCGGCGGTCCATCGCCACCGCGATCGACACGCAGCAGCTGGTCGACCGCCTGTTACGGCCGACCGACCCCGGAGCCCAGGCCCTCGGCAACCGGATCTGGCTCACCGGCCAGCAGCCCTACCAGGACCATGCCGGCGGCTACGGCAAGGGCGACACCCAGGCCGCGAAGCGGCTGCTGGAGGGGGCCGGATGGACGCTGGGTAGCGACGGCGTGTACGCCAGAGACGGCAGGAGGCTGCGCCTGCGCTACGCGACCTTCACCGGGGATCCGCGGCGCGCCGCCGAAGGCGAGCTGCTCCAGGCGCAGCTCGCCAGGGCCGGCATCGACCTGCAGGTCCGAAGGGCGCCAAACCCGCAGTTCTTCGGGTGGGTGGACGACGGCAACTTCGACATCGCCGACTTCGCCTGGAGAGGCAACCCCTTCGTCCTGTCCGGCAGCCAGGACGTCTACCGGACCGGCGGCGTCGGGAACTACGGCGGGTTCGCCGACCCGATGGTCGACGACCTGTTCCGGCGGGCCGTCGGTGAGCTGGACCCGGCCAGGGCGGCCGCCCTGGGCAACGAGATCGACCAGCGGCTCTGGGGCCAGCTCCCCTCGATCCCGCTCTACCAGCTGCCCGGCATCCTCGCCTGGCGCGAGGACCTGGTCAACGTCGAGCACAACCCGACCAACGAGGGGCCGTTCTGGAACGCCGGCACCTGGGGGTTCGCGGCGCCCTAGGAGCTCAGCCGCCGCTGACGACCACCCGGCCGGTCATGCCGTCGTGGACGGTGCAGCGGTAGGGGTAGGTGCCGGGCTCGGTGAAGGTGTGGGACCAGCTGCCCTTGCGCCGGGGGTCGCCGGAGGCGAAGCCGTCGCCGGTGACGTCATGGGGGACGAAGCCGTCCTCGAACCGCCAGGTGACCTCGGTGCCCGCCGGGACCTGGATGGCGGCCGGGGTGAAGCGGTTGTCCTTGGCCGCGACCTCGGTGACGCCGGTCACCGGGGCGGCCTCGGCCCCGCCGCCACCCTCGTCGTCGCCGCCGCAGCCGGCGAGGACGAGGGCGGCGGCCAGGGCCACGGGGACCAGCAGGGTGGGGAGGCGGCGCACGGCGGTCACCAACCCCGCCGCGGGCGGCCCTCGAGCTGGCCGACCCGCTCCAGGACCCGGCGGCCGAGCAGCTCCCGCTCGGCCGGGCCGAGGCGGCGGCGCAGCTCGGGCAGGAGCAGCGCCTCGGCGTCGCGGGCGTGCTGGCGGAACAGCTGGATCAGCACCCGGACCTTGCCGTCGTAGCCGCGGTCGGCGGGGAGCATGCCGCCGAGCTCGACCATGACCAGGTCGAGCAGATGGTCCTGCTGGAGCTGGCGCTCGATCTCGGCGTCGTGGCGGCCGGTCTGGGCCCGAAGGGCCGGGTAGAGCAGCTCGTCCTCGACGGCCACGTGGGTGGCCAGGGCGGTCGCCATGGCCGCGACCGCCCGGCGGCGGACGGGGTGGCTGCCCTCGGCGGCCTCGTAGGCCTCGAACTGGCGCTCGACCCGCTCGTGGAGGGCGACCAGCATCCGGGCCGCGTCGGCGGCGGCGTCCACGTCGACCGGCCGGAGGATCTGGACCTCCGGCTCGGGGCGGGGATCGAGGACGGTGGCGTGGGCCTGGGTGGTCATCGCGGTGCCTTTCGTGTCGTGGTCGTTCCGACACGACGATGGTCCCGCCGGGAGGGGTTGGCGGCGTCGGCCAGGGGGCGGCTCCGCGGCTACGCCGGCCGTGGCACGGGGGCCGGGCAGGCTGCCGCCGCGGGCGTAGGCGGCGGGTCGCGGCTACGCCCGGGGGCGTCCCAGCTCGTCGGGGGCGGGGCCGGCCAGGGGGCGCTCCCGGCCGGCCCGGCGGCGCTGGTCGACCGCGGTCCGGGCCAGGGAGGCGACCCCGCGCACGGCCAGGAACCCGGCGACCAGCGGGGCCAGGACCAGGCGGGGGTCGCGGGCGAAGCGGTGGCAGTAGAAGCGCAGGGCGCTGCGGTGGTGGTGGAAGACCTTGCGGTAGGGGGCGCTGGCCGTCGACCCGCCGACCACGTGCTTGACCTCGGCCAGGGGGTCGAACACGATCCGCCACCCGGCCCGGTGCAGGCGCAGGCAGAGGTCCATCTCCTCGAAGAACATGAAGTAGCTCGGGTCGAACCCGCCGACCTCCTCGAAGGCCTGGCGGCGGAGCAGGATGCACGCCCCCGACACCCAGTCGACGTCCAGGGGCCGGCTGCGGTCGACCCCGGCCATGTGGTAGCGGCGGGTGGCCGGGTTGTCGGGCCACAGCGGGGCCAGGGCGGCGTGGGCGGCCCCCATCAGGATCGACGGGAACCGGCGCCCGGTGGGGTAGTCGGAGCCGTCGGGGTTGGCCAGGTGGGGCCCGACGGCGCCGACCCGCGGGTCCGAGGTCGCGGTGGCCAGCAGGCGGCGCAGCGACCCCGGCGCCAGCCAGGTGTCGGGGTTGGCGATCAGCAGCCAGGGCGCACCGGTGACGGCCACCCCGGTGTTGATGGCCCGCGACAGGCCCAGGTTGGCATGGTTCTCCAGCACCTTGGCGCCGTAGCCGCGGGCGATCTCGACGCTGGCGTCGGTGGAGCCGTTGTCGACCGCCACCACCTCCAGCGGGTGCGGGGCGGCCGCCCGGTCCAGCGACCCCAGGCACATGGCCAGGTCGCGGGCGCTCTGGTAGGTCACCAGCACCACCGCGACGGCGGTCTCGGGCGGCGACGGCGGGTTCGACACCATGACGAGGATCCTAGGCCATCTGCCCGAGCCGGCGTTGGCCGAACCTCTCCGGCGGGGGAAGATTCGGGCATGGACCAGGAGGGAGGGGCGCCGGCCGGCGGGCACGTCGTCCTGTGCGGCCTCAACGAGCTCGGCTTCCGGACCCTGGAGGAGCTGGTCCGGCTCGGGGTCGAGGTGGTCGTGGTCGTGCGCGACCCGGCCGAGGAGCTGGCCCGGGGGGCCGCCGAGCTCGGCGCCGCCCTGGTGGCGGGCAACTACCGCGACCAGGCGGTGCTGCGCGCCGCCGGGGTGCCGGCGGCCGGGGCCCTGGTCATCACCGAGGACGACGACGTCGGCAACCTGCATGCCGCCCTGGCCGCCCAGGAGCTGAACCCGGCCCTGCGGATGCGGCTGCGGATGTTCAACCGCGAGCTGGGCCGCCGGGTCGAGGCGCTGTTCGAGGACTGCCAGGTGTTCGACTCGGCCGCCCTGGCCGTGCCCGCGTTCGTGTCCGCGGCGCTGCTCCAGGACTGGCAGCAGCGGGTCGAGGTGGCCGGCCGGACGCTGGTGGTGCGGCGGGCCGGGGCCGGCGAGCCCGGGGTGCTGCTGCCCCTGGCCAGGGTCGGGCCGGACGGCACGGCCGAGCTGTTTCCCGAGGACGGCGACGACCTGCTCTGCCTGTCCTGGGCGCCGCCCGACCGCAAGGCCCGTCGCCCGCAGCGGCGGCCGGTCGAGCATCCCGGCCGGGTGGCCGCCGCCTGGACGATGCTGCTGCGCGCCGACGTCCGCCTGCGGGTGATGACGGTCATCGTCCTCGTCCTCGCCGTCACCGGCATCGCCATCTTCTGGGCCTTCTCCGAGCAGCACCTCGACCTGATCGACGCCATCTACTTCACGGTCACGATCATGACCACCACCGGCTTCGGCGACATCCACCTGCGCAACGCGCCGGCGCCGCTGCAGCTGTACGGGGTCGCCCTGATGCTGTCGGGCACCGCCGCCCTGGCCATCCTGTTCGCGCTCATCACCGACGCGCTGATCAGCGCCCGGCTGGCCCGCGTCCTCGGGGCCAACATCCCCCGCGGGCTCCACGACCACGTGATCGTCTGCGGGCTCGGCAACATCGGCTACCGGATGGTCGAGCAGCTCCACGAGCTGGGGGTGCCGCTGGTCGCGGCCGAGCTCCACGAGGGCAACCGCTACCTCCCGGCCGTGCGCCGCCTCGGCGTCCCGGTGCTGGTGGCCGACATCCGCCTGCCCGGGACCCTCCAGACCCTCCACGTCGAGCGGGCCCGCTCGGTGGTGGTGGTCACCTCCAGCGACATCGTCAACCTGGAGACGGCCCTCAACGTGCAGGCCGTCAACCCCCGGGTCCGGGTGGTGCTGCGGCTGTTCGACCCCGACCTGGCCGCCCGGGTCGAGCGGGCCTTCGGGATCCACATCTCGCGCAGCCCCTCGGCCCTGGCCGCCCCGGCGTTCGCGGCCGCCGCCGCCGGCGAGCACGTCCTGGCCACCATCGCGGTCGGGTCGGCCGTGCTGGCCGTGGTCCGGCTCCAGGTGGCGCCCGGCTGCCGGGTCCGGGGCCACACCGTGTCCGAGCTGGAGGCGGCCTCCCGCAGCCGGGTCCTGCTGCTGGACGACGGCGCCGGCGCGACCTGGCGCCCGCCGGGGGCGACCCGCCTGGACGCCGGCGTGGAGCTGGTCCTGGTCGTCCCCCGCGGCGAGCTGGGCCGCGTGCTGGCCTGGACCGAGGCCGGCGTCCACGCCGGCGGGAGCTAGCCCGACCGCTCCACGTCGTCGAGGAAGCCGGCGACCAGGCGGTTGACGTCGTTGGCGGCCTCCATGTGGGGCGAGTGGCCGGCGGCCAGGACCTCGACCCGGCCCCGTCCGGCCACGGCCTGGGCGTGGGCGGCGGGCAGGACCGCGTCCTGCCCGCCCCAGATCACCAGCACCGGCGCCTCCAGACGGTCCAGCTCGCCGGCCAGCACCGTGGCCTGGCGCCCCGACGGGTACATGGCGCCGGCGACGGTGCGCAGGGCCGCCTCCACGCCGTCGAGGCGCTTGTAGCGGAGCACGTCGTCGACCAGCTTGCGGCTGACCAGCCCCTGGTCGGCGAAGAGCAGCTCCAGCACGCCCTTGAGCTCGCGGCGGCGCTCGGCGGCCACGAACCCGTCGACGTAGTCGGCGTTGATGTCGTCGCCCAGGCCGGCGGCGGCGACCAGGGTGAGCGACGCCACCCGGTCGGGGTGCTCCAGGGCGTAGGCCAGCGCCACCGCCCCACCCATGGAATGGCCGACCAGGTGGGCCCGGCCGGCGCCGACGGCGTCGAGGAAGCCGCCGAGGACCTCGGCGAACGCGGCCACGTCGCCGGCGCCGACGTCCTTGGCCGACTCGCCGTGGCCGGGCAGGTCCAGCGCCCGCACCCGGCGCCGCTCGGCCAGCTTGTCGGTGTTGAACAGCCAGTTGTTGAGGTCGCCGCCGAAGCCGTGCAGCAGCACCACCGGGTCGCCGGCCGGCTGGTCGGGGGCCCGCTCCAGGTAGCGGAGGCGGCGGCCGCCGACCTCGACCGTGCTGGTCGCCGCCTCGGCCTCGCCCTCGGCCTCCTCGGGCACGAAGCCGGCCTGGAAGGCGACCACGAACGCGTCCACGTCGGCGTCGGTGACCGACGGGTCGGCCAGCACCCCGACCAGGCCCCCGACCGGGACGACGGCGCCGACCTCGGCCACCCGGCGGCGCAGCACCCCGGCGGCCGGGGACTCGACCGCCCCGTCGATCTTCTCGGTCTCGACCTCGAACAGCTCGGTGCCCTCGGCGACCTCCTCGCCCACCTCGACCAGCCAGTCGGTGACCTTGCCCTCGCGCATCGACAGGCCCCACTTGGGCATGCCGAGCTTGGTCACCCCGGCCGGGGCTTCCGGGCCGGCTGTCATGCCGAGGCCCCGACCCTGCCGCCGGCGGTCTTGCGGACCGCCTCGGCGATCCGGGCCGCGCTGGGGACGTAGAGGTCCTCGAGCGAGCCGGTGAACGGCGGCGGCGTGTGCGGCGCGGTCACCATCTGCACCGGCGCCTGGAGGTCGTCGAAGCAGTTCTGGGCGACCAGGGCGGAGATGTCG